>Ga0210406_10003544_pt1 | contig 17034 bp, 14 predicted proteins | sample IncBWC30MmetaG_FD_155454 | JGI IMG/M metagenome (GOLD analysis project Ga0210406, IMG submission 155454) | Forest soil microbial communities from Barre Woods Harvard Forest LTER site, Petersham, Massachusetts, United States - Inc-BW-C-30-M | ecosystem: Environmental > Terrestrial > Soil >... | reverse complement strand
ATGGGAAAGCTAGTGAATTTAGCTTCCCAAGCTTCATACGAGGGTTCGATTCCCTTCGCCCGCTCCAAGATAATCCGTTGTAATTATTGATAATGTTGGCTCCGAGTGGGCGCGGCGCGATGTGCCGATGGCTGGAGATCAATCGTCACCACGCGTCGCCCGCAGAGGCCGACGCGTTGGTAAACGGTCAGCTTTTGGTGGCGGCGACGCAGTCGATCTCGATGTCGAAGGGCCCCGTCCACTGCGGCACACAGAAAAAGATCCGCGCCGGCGGGTTTTTCGGGAAATAACGCTTGTAGATTTCGTTGAAGACTTTGAAACGCTCGGCCGAGATGCAGAGGACGTTGCACTTGAGCACATGGTCGAGGTCGGAGCCGGCCGCCTCGAGCGCCGTCTTCATCTGCTCCAGGATGAGCTCGGCCTGCCGCTCGAACGGCACGTGGACGGCGATCTCGCCCGTTTCAGGATCGAACGGCGGCATGCCTGATACGAACACCATCTGGCCTGCACGCCCGTGCAGGCCGACACCGACGCGCCCCATTTCTCGAAATTGCTGTCGAACGGTTCGACACGGATGATCTCTCGTTCCATGGCTCTCTTTCAGTCGCCGCCGGCCTCAGGGCCAAAATCGCCAAGGCGATATCGAGGCAGCTCCGATTGCGGAATTCTTTTAGTACGCCGCGTACCTCGATACGTCGTCGAGCGGATCGTAGCCGATCAGCTTGCGACCAGCCGACAAGTCCCAAGGCGAAGGCCGATTCGCGGACATCGCGTTCACGACGATGGCCGGAGACGGCCATGCAGAGGTGCCAGCGCGCAGGGCGGCGAAAACGCAGCGGGCGAGATCGCCGTTCGAGAGCCACATGGCTCTGAACCAGCGCAGATCGTGCTCACGCTCCGGATCTGTTTCGATCAGGCTGGACTTCGGGGTGCCGGCGGCGCTTATCGTTTGCGGAGTATTTTCGCCGGGCTGGCACCAACCTATGCGGAGCAAAACCGCGGAGAAGGCTCCGGTCTCCGCTTTGACAGCCAGGACGCGCTCGCCCATCAGTTTCGCCGCCGCGTAGGCGGTGGAATCGATCAGCCCTTCTGAAGTCTTGACCAGCGTTCCAACGCGTGGAGGCAAGTCGGTGGTAAGGCCCCCATCCGAGAGCGCGACCGGCGTATCCTTGTAACCGCCCATCACGTGATTGGACGAGGCAAACACCAGCCGAGCCACGCTTGCTTTTGCGCAGGACTCGCTGAGTTTCGCGGTCATATCGAAGGAAGCGCTCGCATCTTCCCATGAGGCGTCCGGATAGGGATTCTGCGCGGCCAGATGGATGACCGCGTCCACGCCCGCAAGCGCGTCGAGGAGTCCCGGCCCTCGAAGATCAGCCTGAATTGGGAACAAGCGCGCGTCATGGGCGGAGAGGCCCGCCACATCCCGGTCGATCGCCTGAATCGCGGCGATGTCAGGCGCCGCCAGAAAGGCTGCGATCAGCTTGCGCCCTAGATTGCCGTTCGCGCCGGTGATCGCGATACGGAGTGCAGAATTGCCCGCCATCATTCTCCTTGCCTAGCACTAGGCAGTTCACATGCGACCGCCGCTACGCTCGATCCCGACCAACATGGGCCGGACCCCGGTGCTTAAGGCGCCGCCGGGCAACCATTGATACGGTCGCTCAGCCCTTCCCGTCGCCAACCTGAACGAGTTCAAGCGCGTCGATCGCCGCGACGCGCTTGGCCTCAGCCTGCTTCAAGGCGCGCTCCAATTCCTCGGTGCTGGAGCGGCTCGAGCCCATCAGCACCATCCCGCCGATGGCGAGGGCGAAGGCAACAATAACGCGGGTGGGCGAATAGTCGACAAGGCCAAGAACAAACCCGACAATCAAGGCTGGTCCGATCACGGCTGACGCAAGGCCGACGAGCCTGAGCCTGCGGCTGCGCGCGATTGCCTCGCGCAATTCCTCGATCCGAATCTCGAGCCGTTCGATCTCATCCATAACGCTTCCGGCCCGCTCTTAAGCCCCGCAATTCGTCGGCGCGGGCTCTCCCGCGAAGCGCGCGGCCATCCAGGCGACCGCGGCGCCGGCGACATCCCGCGCGATGAAAGCATGGCCGACGCCTGGCATGAGGACGAACTCCACCCGATTGCCGTTCCGGCAAAGCCGCGCCCGATAGGCCTCCGTGATCGCGGGCCGCACCAGACCGTCGGCCGATCCTTGAGCCAGGAAGACCGGGATGTCCGCCGTCAAAGGCCCCGGCGAATTCTCTTCCAGAAGGCGCCGCCACAGCTCTTCCTCAGCGAGGTTGTTGACCCTGAGAAAACTCTTTTCCAGCGCCAATGTTGGTCCACGTCGGGTGAACATGTCGAACCATCGCTCGATGCAGAGCTTTGTCAGACGGTCGATGACCGGCTCGGCTTGCGGGCTGACCACCTTGTCCATCGGCGCGCCATAGACGCGCGCCCACGACCATAGCGTCATGGCGGTGATGTTGTTGCCCCCGCCAGTCCCGAGATCGTCCGTCATCAGCGCGCCGAGATCGGTCGCAGGCGCAGCCGCTGCGACGCCAACGAGCTTAAACTCAGGCGCATAGCGCGACGCTTCAAGGCCGGTGAACAAAGCCGCCTGCCCGCCCTGCGAATGGCCCCATACCGCGAATTGTGTTCCAGCCGCGGCTTCCGGGATTGCCCTTGCCGCCCGGACCGAGTCGAGCACCGCATGCGCCTCGCTTGTCCCCACGAGATAGGGATGAACCTCGGGCGTTCCCAGGCCCGGATAGTCCGTCTCCGCCACCACATAGCCCCGGTCGAGCATCGCGCGGAGCCCTTGGATCGAGGCGAAAAAGACGCGCGCGAGCGACGGGGCGCAGCGGCTGACGACGCCCGTCGTGGGATGCGCCCAGGCGACCACCGGCCGGCCGCCCGGCGGCGGCGACCCACGGGGCGCGATCACCACGCCCGACACCTCAACCGGCTTGTCGTCGAAACCCGTAGACCAATAGAAAATGCGATAGGCCCGGGCGCCTTCGGGCGCGCCCGCCATCGCCTCGGCGCTGATGACCTTGCCCGGACTGGATTCTGCCGCGAGGCTCGAAGCGGCGATAGTCGCTGACATCACGAGAGCCAAAGCGGCTGCGAGGATGCGTAGCGAGAGCCGACACGTCACGCGCATAGCTCGCCTAACTCGCGGGCGTCTCTTTCCGGTCGAGGTTGCGGAGCACCTCAAGCATCCGGTCTAGGCTGTCCGGCGACAGCCGGATGAGGCCGGTATAGGGCGTGCTCAGTTCGAGGATGAGAAAAATCGCGCTACCAATGGCGATCCCGCCCGCGAGATGAGCGAGGACCGTGATGACGTTCGGCGGCGCCGCGAGGCCATTGCCGAGAAACAGCACCGCAGCCCAGCACACGACCACAGCCAGAACATAAGGGGGAAACGGATTGGTGAGCTGGCGCGCCATCAGCATGTTTGTTTCAGCGAACTTCTTGGTGAGATCACGGGCCGAGACGAGCAATTGCCGGTGGCGTTCTGTCGGAGGCTGAAGGTTATCGAAATAGGTGTTCATCCAGTGCATGGTCGCCCGAGTCTCCTCGAACGTATGCGCCTGAGGCCCGTGCTTCACATCGCCGAAGAAGCGCTTGCGCGCCCGTCCCAGGGCATCGCGTAGACCTGTACGGGCCCCCGTGATATCGGCGCCGTATTGTTCGAAGACGACGTCGAGCTCGATGATCACCGGGCCCAGCGCCTGCGCTTCGGTCTGCTGGGTCGTGTAGACTGAGAAAGCGGTGAAGACGAGGAGGCCAAGCACAAGCGCGAGCAAAAGCGTGACGAGCCCAACCATCGCGCCGACCGAGCCCTTGGATGCGGTGAGCACATCGGCCGGCACCACCCATTGCAGAAGCATGCCGACGACGCTCGCGCCAAACGTGATCGCCGCGACGAAGACGGCTCGATACAAGGAATGCATGCGTCCCCCTCGCGGTTATAGTGCACCGGGGTAGAGCGCCGGACAAGCGCGGGAACAATACAGGTCGCGAGAGATGACGCGCCGGTCGTCGCTGCCTGGTCGCGTCGCGGAGCCGCGAACTGATCGACCCGGGTTAGAACCGCATGAAGTCAAATGAGGCTGGCAGCTCGAAAAGCAAACCCTATGACCCCAGCGGATATCGTAATTCAACCACCCGCTCGTTATCTCTGTGCCGGGCTTGCTCGAAACGCTCGTGATGCGGTCCCACTCTGCTCCCACGGAGTGGGCAGCTGCCCACTCCGTCTGCCCACTCAGATTGTGGTTGACACAAGGAAGGGCCTGTCGCTTGACTGCGCAAGGGGACGGAAACGCGGAATTGCGCAATGAACCTCGAAGCTCGCCAGCGTCATCCAGCGAGCGCGATGAACGCGCAGATCCTCGGTGAGATCCGAGATTTTTGCCGCGAAACGCGGACAGCGGAATCGACATTCGGACGCCGCGTCGTCAATGACGGAAAGCTGGTTTCCCGGCTTCGCGACGGCGCAAGGATTACCACCGAAACCCTCGAAAAAGTTAGATCCTACCTGTCGGTGAGCAGGCCGACGCCCTCGATCCAACAGGAACCGGCTGCAGCCGCCGACCTTATCGCCGCAACGAGCCGCGAGCCGCAATCGGATATGCCGCCCGCCGGGTTCCGGTTCTTCGACAACAGGCAGAAGTATCTCCTGTTCGTCTCGACGTGCAGCGAGAAGACCGAGATCGCCCATCGCGTCTCGCTCGAACTCGCCAACATCCATCCTGCTCCGCCGGCCATCCGCATGTTCGACGCCGGTGTCGGCGACGGCACGGTCTTGTCGCGGGTCATGCGGGCGATGCACGCCCGCTTTCCAACGATGCCGCTCTACGTCGTCGCCAAGGAGATCAGCTACGAGGACGTGCGCCTGACGCTCGAGAAAATGGCGGATCGCCTATTCGAACATCCAGCGACTGTCCTCGTCCTGACCAATCTCTATTACGCCGAGGCGCCATGGCTGACGCCCCGCTCCGCCTCAGCGGCGCAAAGCCTGATTTGGAAGGACGTCGCGCTCTCCGGCAACACTTCGCACGGCTTCGCCGAGCAGATCGCCAATCTCGAGGGGTTCCTGGCGGAAAACTGGCGAGCAAGGATTAAGACCTCAGGCAATCCCGTTTATCTTCGGCCGATCATCCTGACGCTCAGGCGCGAGGACCATACCTTTCTCCTCGATCCGATTTTGCCGCGCCCGGGGCGAGTCACAGCGGACTATGATTTGGTTATCGCCTCCCAACCGTATCGCGCCAGGGCGAGCCTCGAATTCAAAGCCTCGAAGGTTATTGCGCCTCTCGTCCAATCGTTGCGGCCGGGCGGCCGGCTAATTGGCGTCCATTCGCACGGAGATGACCCCGGCCTTGAGATCATCAAGGATCTATGGCCGGGAGAGAACCCCTTCACATCCGATCGACACGCCATCCTGCGGCAGGTCAAACACGAACTCGGCGCGGCCGCGCGCCATTACAATTTCAACGCGTCCTCCGACGCCCGATCGATTTTCAAATATCACATGCACACGCTGCCGGATGAGGTCAGCGGCCCGATCGGCACGTCGACGCTATTCGCTGCCTGGAACGCCGCCATCTATGTCGCGCAGGTCGAGGACCAGCGGCTTGGCGCTGCGGTGCGCGACGGGCGCTATCTCGAAGCCACCGACCGGGCGCTAAAGAAGCACGGTGGCTTGTGGTTCAACGACGAAACCTTCGTGATTTCGCGCCGACGCTATTAGCCTGCCGCAGAGCCTGGAGGCCTGCATGATCGAAACGAAACATGCTTCGCCCGGCAATCTTGGGGCTCTGCTGTCGACGGCTTCGGTCGAGGTCTCGCCGCGCGGCCACCAGTTGGCGGAACTGCGCGATCATTTCAGCCCTGGCATCGACGTGACGATCACGTTCCTGCCAGGCGATGACTATCGCCATAACGTCGGGACGGCGGCCGCGTTGCGCCGATTGGGATTCAATCCGGTCCTGCATGTCGCGGCGCGCGAGATGCGGTCTCGTGACGCGCTCGATGACTTTCTGACGCGAGCGCGCGGCGAAGCCGAAGCGAACCGCATTCTGGTGATCGCAGGCGATTCGTTGCGCACACTGGGCCCGTTCAAATCCAGTGCGGACATCTGCGCGAGCGGCGCGATCGAGGCGCACGGCATCGACGCCGTCAGCTTCGCGGGACATCCGGAGGGCCATCCGCACCTCAGCGCCGAGAAGGCGATGGTGGCGCTATCGGCAAAGCGTGACTGGGGACGAAGGTCGGGAGTTCGCGTCGATCTCATTTCCCAATTCTGTTTCGAGAGCGCCCCCATTCTCGCCTGGCTGAAGGAACTCGAGGCGCACGATCTCGACATTCCCGTTCATATCGGTCTCGCCGGTCCGGCCTCGCCGACAACCCTGGCCAGGTTTGCTTTGCGCTGCGGCATCGGCAACTCGCTGAAGTCGCTGCGCGAGCACATCGGCCGCTTCGGTCGCCTCTTGATTGACACCGGGCCCGACGACGTCCTGCGTGGTCTGTGGACGTCGCCTTCGATCGCGAGAACGCCAATCGCCGGACTTCATTTCTTTCCATTTGGCGGCCTCAGCAAGACCAGCCAATGGCTGCAAAACTTCGACAGTCGGGAATGCTCTCGGCAAGTCGGGCACACCGTCTCATCGGTTTGAATGGGTGTTGTCACTATCCGTCGCAGCGCCCCGGGGTCTATAGATTGGCGGCTGCCGGCGAGACATTCCGGAAGCCGCCGGAAAAACTATCCAACCCCGATTGAGGGGTGGAAAAACAGGGAGAAACGCAATGCCAATCCCCACTGAACCGGTTGGATCGCTACCCCGGCCGATGAAGCTGCAGAAGGCGTTCGCCGACTACGACGCCGGCAAGATCAAGCACGAGGAACTGGAGCGGGAACAGGACGCCGCCTGCCTCGATTCGATCAAGCGCTCGGAGGCGACGGGCGAGCCCATCGTGTCCGACGGTGAACAGCGCATGTCGAGCTTTGCGACCTATCCGCTCACCGACACGCTGGCCGGGACCGGATTGGCCGACCATCTCGCGGCGGACGGCCAGTATTTTGCGATCTTCACTGACGGGCACCACCGGCAATTGCCGCGTCTGACCGGCGGCCCCTTCAAATACAAAACTTTCGCGTCTCAGTACGTTGAAAAGGCGATGAAGATGGCGACGAAGCCGCTGAAGCAAGCGGTCATCGCGCCCTCGATGCTCGCCCTGCTTTATCCACTCGACGGCGAGGTGAAGGGTTACACGCGCGAGCAATTCCTCTCCGATCTCGTCGACCAATGCGAGAAAGATATCCGCGGCGCTTTCAAGGCGGGCGCCACGCGGGTCTCGATCGACTTCACCGAGGGGCGCCTCGCCTGCCGGAACGACCCGAATAACCCATGGACTGGCCGAAAGATGCTTGGACAGTTCATTGACCTTAACAACCGGGTGCTTAATCGCTTCACCGCAGACGAGCGCAAGAACATCGGCATCCATACCTGCCCTGGCGGCGACTGCGACGCGACGCACAGCGCCGACGTCGACTATGCGGAGCTCCTGCCCAGCATGTTCAAGATGAACGCCGGCTATTTCCTGATGCAATTGTCGAGCGAAAAGGACAAGGAACACGTCTACAAGCTCTGCGGACAACACAGCCGCGCCGACGCCAACGGCGTGGCTCAGGTCTGCTTCATTGGCGTGATCAATCCGCAAAACCCGCGCGTCGAGTCACCCGAGGAGGTGCGCGACGCGTTGATGGAGGCCTCGAAGCACATCCCCAAAGAACGCCTGGGGTCCACCGATGATTGCGGCTTCTCGCCGTTCAGCATCGACGTCAAGCCGAAGCACGGCTCTCCCGACGTAGCGCGCGACATCGCCTTCGAGAAGATCACGTCGAGGGTCAAGGGGACGGCGATGGCGTCCGAGAAGCTGGGCCTGGCTTAGAGCCCTGGCTCAGCTCGGGAGGGGTGGCGGCCCCTCCCCTGCCGCTGCCCCTTTCAGCGTTACGGCCACCAAGGGCCCAAAGCGAATATAAGGTCAAAACCCGATCGCCCGTCACCGTGATTAACTGGCCACGTTAAGGGAAAGCGTGCATGGTCAGCGTGGACAGGTGATGGTTTCAGTGTTTCCCGTTGGCCCTCAAGTTGACGAATTCAAACTTGAGGTGCTCGCAATAGACGTCCAGATTACGGTCTGTGACGTCGGAGAAAGGTAAATTTAGTCTATCTCAAGAGCGAGGCAAGAGGCATCATCGTCAAGCTTCTTGGAAGAAAGCTCTTCTTTGACAGCACTCCAGAAATCGTCGAAGTCGACCCGCGAGGAAGAGATGTCCGCGAGCCGTCGCCGCATCAGCTTGCTATGGAATCCGTCTGACGTGAGTAGAATGCGGTCCCCCTTTTGGACGGCAAATTGCTTCTCGTACAAGTCATATCCTCGGTTCGCGGACATTGCTGAAAGCAGCACGTTTCGACGCGGATAGCGGAGCGCTTGGTTCTTCGACAAAATTCCCCCATCCAGCAGGTTCTGGACCTCCGTTTGATCCTTGCTTCTGACGATGACACCCGACCCGCGGTAATGCGAAATGCGCGTATCTCCCACATGCCCCACGAAGGCTTTATTGCCACAAATGCGAAGCACCGACAGCGTCGTGCTAATCGACTTCTCGTTTTCTTGTTCACGAGCAATTTCAGAAAGCCGCTCGCGTATAAAGGCAAAGAGCTCGGCCATCGGCAAAGTGCTGTCCGCGAGCTGTTTCACCACCGCAATGCTGGTCCGAGCAGCCAACCCAGCAAATGCCGAAGAGCCGACGCCATCGGCGATTGCGCACCAAGAGCATTCGCCTACCTGGAAGGGAGGTAGGACCGCGTCGTGGTTCTGACCTTTCGGTCCCGCTATGGTGAAATACCCGACTTTCACGCCAGTCCAGCCATTAGACTCTGCAACGCCGGACGAAGCTGATCCGCTTTCACGCGAATTGACGCCTCTAGGTGCCGGCATCCGCTTCTCAAAGGGAAATTCGCTCGCAATAACTTCCATCTTAATGCGTTCAGCTAGGGCAGGATCGCAATCATGACCGGCCATCCGCATGAACTGCCGCTCTACTCGCCATCGGTTGTGGCTAGTGCCGAGCTCTAGCATCGCTAGCGCAGTCTTCGCTTTAAGAGGGAGATCGCCCAAGTTGAAAAATACCTCCGCCTTGTCTGAAATAATATCGCAGTAGTCGAAGCCGAAGTCCTCAGATACCGAAAAATCCGCATATAACCCGCCGAGCGCTTGGAACATGTCAGGCGAGCTGTCAAAAATAGAACTGATGTGACTTAACGTTAAGGCCCTCATTAGATTCCTGTTCGAAACTCCCTTATCCGCATTGTCATCGATTAAATTAAACGCGCGGTCCCATTCCTCATCTGTCAAATTATCTTTTGATTTTAGTATAGCAATGACGTCCTCTTCTTCTCTAGAGAAGAAATAGATAGTTTCGTTGTCCAATACGTTGAACAAGTGCTCGCGCAAAGCAGCGATCGAGGCGTAACGTCTTCGAGGCTGAGCCTTGGTGCATTTCTCGACGACAGGCTTAAGCGCGCCGGCCACCGTCAATTCGCTGTGCGGCACCCGCGCGCCGCCCCCGAAGATGTCATGAAGGATAGCGCCAAACGAGTAAATATCCGCCTGTTCTGTCGCTCGTCGGAAGTTGTTCGCGCATTCTGGCGGTCGATACATCGGTGTGCCACCGGCCATATTCGACCCAGTGAGCGTGGAGGTCTGGCCCACGCCAGGGGTCGTCAAACCGAAGTCTGAAATGCCGTAGATGACCGAGCCATCCGGCTGGGGAAATTTCAGAACATTCGCGGGTTTTAGATCGCGGTGCCGAAGACCCTTTTTGTGAAGAGCCTCCAGCCCCGCAAGAATGTCGAAAAGTGGCTTTCTCGGGGCACCGCCGAGAGTTCTGTCCGCTTCAAGGTCGTCTTTCAAGCTTCCGGCGGCGATAGGCATAACGAAATATGGCGGACTAGTCGTAAGATCGTGTTCGATCACGCGCACAACATTGGGATGGTCAACCATTTGCTGGTATCGGACTTCCCTCTCAAAGCGGCGAATTAACATCGCGTGGTCATCCTGTGGAAATGCAGCCGGGTTGAGCACTTTCACGGCATATTTGTCTCCATCCTCACCTTGGGCCTTGTAGACGATGCCGAAGCCGCCCCGACCAATTTCCTCGATCTTCGAGTATTGCATTCACTTCCTCGCGACTCACGAACTCTTATGGTAGTAGTCAGTGATTTAACCCCCCACCCGGGCTAGGCGATCAATCGACTCGACTCTACCAGACCAATCAGGACCCCACCCGCACAATGGCAGTTCGCGTAGCATGCGCATACCATTCGCGTTTGTATTTAACCGCAGGCGCGGTTAATGGAAGTGTGAGAGTCCAGCAATAACCTGATGTCTGCTTCGGTCGTGAGCGGTCGAGGGCTGAAGGCGGCGGTCGGTCCAACGCTCGATGTGGCCTGGAACAAGGTGGTTACGGAATTTGGCGACTTTTTCTTGCCCTAAACAGAAACCCACGTTATGATGCTCGGCATTGAGGAAGGCGGCCAAAGATGGTCGGGCGGCGTTGGTGCGAGTAGGGAGAAAAAGCGGTTTGAGACGTTTCGCCACAACCCGGGACGGGAGTTGAGACGGAAGAGAAATTCTTTTATTTGAATCGGCCGTAACCCACTGAAAAGTCCCGATTCGGAAAAATAAACGCTAGTAAACGCCAGCAAATTAACTAGCGTTTACGCTCATTTACTGGCGTTTGCGCGCGTTTATTTCCGGAGCAATTCTCGCCTTGGTTGTATTCGCAGTCCAGGAGGTCCGCTAAAAGCCTACTTCACCGCCTCGACAGTCGGCTCGGCGACATGGGCGCGGGCGTGCTTGTGCTCCTCGATGCGCTTCGCCTTCGCGCCCGCCTGCCGTGCTGCCTCAGTGAGCTGGTACATCTCCTGATGGTCGTAATCGTCGGACGTCCGCAGCGCCTGGTCGGTGTAGTTCTTGGCCTTCGGGTCGCGTTCGAGCCTGCGCGTCCATAGGTGGATCTTGGCGAACATCGCCAGGATCCTGGCGTAGGTGACGACCTGCCCGCCCCAGTGGCGGGTGTAAAACACGAGTGGGTTCTCGAGCGGCATCCCGGGCCGGCGGTCGCGGCGGTAGCGCCGCCGGATCATGCCGGTCTCGAGCGGATAGATATTGTAGAAGTGGAAACTCGCCCAGAACCAGGTCAAGAGATAGGCGACCGTGTCAGGGCGCGGGCCGCCGGCCACGGCGCGGCGGATCACCGTTTTGATGTGCTCCGGGGTATAATAGGTGCGCCAGGCGAGGCGATAGGCCTCCTGCCATTCCTCGCGCGACATCCGCGGGTGGTCGGTCGTCACATGTTCGAGGTCGAACTTATTGAGGTCGGGGTCGATGTCGACGCCCTTGGCGACCGCCTTGGCGTGGTCCTCGCTGCCGGGCAGCGGCGTCAGGATCGAGAATTCGAGGATGTCGAGCGGCAGTTCGCGCTGGATGATCTGGATGCGCTGGACGAGCGATTCCTGCGTGTCGTTTGGGAAGCCGATGATATAGCCGCAGTAGGTGATGCAGCGGTGCTTGCGCCACTCGAGCAGAAGCTCGCGATAGTCGGAGATGTGGTTCTGCTTCTTCTTCGCCGCGGCGAGGTTGTCCGGATCGATGTTCTCGAGCCCGATGAACACCCTCTTGACGCCGGCCGCCACCGCCTTCTCGATGAAACGGGGAATCTTGTGGCAGGCCGTATCGACCTGGATGATGAAGCGCGAGTGGATGCCCTGCTGACGCAATTCGATCAGCCGGTCGAAGATCGATTCCCAGTTGCGGTTGCGGGCGAGATTGTCGTCGGTGATGAAGAAATAGCGGACGCCATTGGCGACATTGATACGCACCAGCGCTTCGATGTCGTCCGCAGAGCGATAGCGCGACTTGCGGCCCTGCACGTTGATGATGGTGCAGAACGAGCACAGGAAGGGGCAGCCTCGTCCGGCGTCGAAGCTCGAGATCATGCCAAGCGTGCGTCCCACCCGCTCGGGCGGCATGTAGGGGCCGGTCGCGCCTTCGAGGCCCGGCAGGTCGTGAAGGTAATTGTAGATAGGCTTGAGCTTGCCGGCCGCAGCGTCGCGCAACACTTCGTCAAACCGCCCCTCCGCTTCGCCGGCGTATAGCGAAATGCCGAGGTCGAGCGCTTGCTTCAGCGAATCAGGCGTCTCCGGCAGCATGGAGAGGCAGCCGGAAACATGGAAACCGCCGATGACGACCGGCACGCCAGCCGCCCGCAGAGGCCGCGCACAGTCCATCACCCGCGGGAACTGGTTCGACTGCACGCCGACAAAGCCGACCATGCCGAAACCGCCGTTATCCTGAATCTGGCGGGCGATTTGCTCCGGCCTAACGCGGGTGTTGGTCTCGTCGACGGGAAAGATCTCGATCGCGACGTCCTCGCCAAGGACCTGATCTTCCATGCATTTCTGCGCGATGCCGAACAGGCAGGCGAGCGAATTGGAAGGCAGCGCCGACTTCCACCACTGGATGACGTAACCCTCGTCGTCGTAATGCGACGGCTTGACAAGGAAAAGCAGAAAACGTCGGCGTGTGGCGATATCCGGCATTCTGGCTCCCCGCGAGATTACGGTCCCCCGAATCTGGCCCAGCGGCGGGCGCTTTCGCGACCCCGACCGTTACCAGTCCTCGCCCGAATGCGCAATCGCTGGCCCGAAGTGGAGGCCGCATCCTCTCGCTTCAGCGCGCGACAGTCACCCGAAGATAAGTCGCAGGGATTAACGTCGCGTCAGCGACCGGGCTCCTGTTCTGGCTGTTGAACAGATCGTCCAGCTCCTTCTTCAGGTCTTCGCTGCGGCCGTTCTTCTCCGCGGCGTCGAAGGCGTTCATGGTCGGCCCATAGTATTTTCTAAAGGCGTCAACCAGCTCAGCAGGTGGCGAGGCAAAGCGAAAGGTATAAGTGTCTCGAACGAACGAGATGCTGTCCTTCGGGACGCCGGCGGCGCCAAACCGCTCGATCACGTTGCTCTCGATCCCCCAGGTCATACGGTTCACGAAGCCCTCAGGCGGGGGAGGCGGGATTTACGCCACCAGCGTCGGATCGTTCGGAATCCAGTTCCCCATCACGATCCGGCCGCCGCGGCGGGTCACCCGGGTCATCTCCTTGGCGACATCGAACGGTCTCGGCGCGAACATGGCGCCGAAGATGCTCACGACCAGATCAAACGTGGCGACCTTGAGATCACGCAAATCGGAGGCGTCGCCTTCCTGAAAGCGGCAGTTCGCGAAGCCCTCGGCCTTGGCGCGTCTATTCCCGGCCTCGACCAGGTTGGCGGCGATATCGACGCCTAACACATCTGCGCCGAGACGGGCTTCCGGCAACGCCGTCGTGCCATCGCCGCAGCCGAGATCGAGAACCTTCATGCCCTTTGCGACCCCGATTTTCTGAACGAGGTCTTCCCCGCTTTCTCTCATGCTCTCGGCAATGCGGGTGAAGTCGCCCTTTTCCCAAAGCGCTTTGTTCGGATTCATGAGTGTGCTCCCTGGCCGCGATCTCCATGTGGCGACGGATACGCGTCAAAGGCAGCTTATAGCCGAGACGCCGATCCGGCACCCTAGGTAGAACCACGGGCTTACCGAGGCGCCGGCGAAGCGCCCGACCTGCGCTGCAGGCGCGGCGTCGGCGCCTCTCAGGCGTCGATCCGCTTGATGAACCAGTTGAGGATTCGCGTCCAGACCTCGTCCTTGCCGATCTGGTCCTCGACCCCGTGTTCAAGGTTCGGGTTGTCGTTGACCTCGATGACGACGATCGCGCCGTCCGTTTCCTTGATGTCGACGCCATAGAGACCCGGACCGATCGCACGCGCGGCCTTGAGCGCCACCTCGATGACGGGCGCAGGCGCGTCGCAGATGGGAAGCGTCTTCGATCCGCCCTCCCGCGCCCCGTTCGGCCCGTGCTTGATGATCTGCCAGTGCCCGCGCGCCATCTGATACTGGCAGACAAAGAGCGGCTCGCCTTCCAGCACGCCGACCCGCCAGTCGAATTTGGTCGGCATGAATTTCTGCGCCAACAAGAGGTCGGTGTCCTCGAACAGCTTGTCGGACAGCTTCTTCAGCTCCTCGCTGGTCTGGACCTTGTGCACGCCACGCGAGAACGAGCCATCGGGAATCTTGACCACCATCGGCCAGCCCAGCAGGCGTTCGGCCTTGGTGAGATCGTCATCGTCGGCCAGCATCACCGTCGGCGGCACAGGCACGCCGTGCGCCTCCAGAAGCTCGTGCAAATAGACCTTGTTGGTGCAACGGATCATTGATTGCGGGTCGTCGATGACCGGCATGCCTTCGGTTTGCGCGCGCTGGGCGAACCGATAGGTGAAATTGTCAATCGAGGTCGTCGCGCGGATGAACAGGCCATCAAATTCGGCCAATTCCGCGAGCTGCCTGCGAGTGATGAGTTCGACCGCCACCGACTGCTTCTCTGCGATCCGCTGGAAATGACGCAGCGTCTCTGGAGAGGATGGCGGAAGCTCGTCTTGCGGATCGTGCAACACGGCCAGCGAATAGCGGGCGATCGGCCGGCCGCGCGGATTGCGCCAGTCGCGCTGGGTGTGCCGATGCAGGCTCGTACGAAAGAATTCCGTCTCTTCCGGTCCAAGCTTGGCGAGCGGCCGGGCGCGCAGCCGATCGATCCTCCAGCGTTTGCCGGGCGTGATGGTGACTTCGATCGCCGGGCAGCGGTACCAGTCGAACAAGAGCCGGCCGAAGCCCTCGAAACGCTGATCCTGGGCGAACCCGAAGCAGAACAGAAGGTCGAAGGTCGTATCCTCCGTCGCATGCGCCTTGGTCGCGGCGGCGATCAGGGCCTCCTGCAATTCCAGCAGCGACTGCTCGTAGAGTTTAAGCTCACGCAGATCGAGCATTGTCTCGACGGTCGGAATCACCCGATGACCGCGCGCTTCAGCAAGCAGAGAGGCGTAATAGCCCTTGGACTGGTAGTTGTACGAGCGCGACAGATTGATGATCTTCGCGCGTCCGAGCCCTGCGAAAAGCTTCGGACGCGCCAAATAGTCGCCGGTAGTGATGACTTTATGCGGCGTATCGGCGTTGGGAAAGTCGCGCGCCTGATCGACGAGGATCACCCAACCGTTCATGACCCACGCCTCTGGGGCCGTGCGGAGAGTCGCGACAGCGTTTGCATGATGATGGGCGGACAGAGTCCCTGAGGTTCGGCGCGAGAGGTTCGGCGAGGTCCGGCGCGACTCAGTTCCGCGCTTCTTTTGCTTCCCCTAGCGCGCGCGTGATGCGCTGCGCAACGGTCGAACACGCTCAGGCGGCGAATTGTTCCCCGTTTCGTGCGGGATGGGGAGCAAGGGCTTTTCGTAGCGTAACGCGGTCGCCCCGTCCGCGTAGTAATGCGTGTGCTCGCCAAACAGGCGGAAGCCGCAGCTCTCATAAAGCGCGATCGCCGACGCGTTGTCGTAGCGCACTTCAAGAGTAAGAGCTTCGCGACGGTGACGGCGCCCGTAAGCCTCCGCGGCCTGCAGCAGCGCCCGGCCGACGCCTCGGCGGGCGAACCGAGCACCGACCGCGAGCGAGTAGATGCGCAAAGCCCGCGTCCCCTTGCGCAGCGAGACCAACACGTAGCCCGCCAATTCGTCGTCGATTGTCGCCGCAGCCACTGGCCTATGAGGCGCCCGCAGGAATTCGCGCAAGGAGCGCCGCGAGACCCGGTCGGTCTCGAACGATTCGTTCTCGAGCCTTGCAATGGCCTCGAGATCGCGAGGGCGAGCCTCGCGGATGCTGATGCTGCCCTGCCGCCAGGTGTTCATGCTGAAAGAAACCGGCTCCCTCTACGCGCCGCCCAGACGACATCGGTCGTCTCTCAAGTTCGCGCGCCCATATACCGTCAGTTCGCCGGCCCGATGCAATCGCGCCAACGTGACCACGCGCTAGCCCGCTTTCCGCGCATAAAGCTTTGCCCGTTAGGCCCGGGCGCCCTCGTTGCTAAGAGCACGAGCCTGTCGCCATTGGGTTGCTCCTCGCGATGACGGTTCCATCCCAACGCAGTCTTTTACTCAAGGAACGCGACAGCCGCGTTTCGCTATGCGAAACGAAACGTTTCGCATCAGGCGCCTTAAGCCTCTGAAATCATTGGGGGCGGCGAATCAGCCATTTCGCCGTTTCGTTTGATATCAAGGGCTTGAGGCCGTTTTCGTTTCGCTGCATTCTCGCGTGGCGCTTTCTCGACCGTTTTTGCCTGCCTGAGCGCCAAAGCCTCGCGCGCGGCGTCGAGGCGGCCGAGCCGATCCTCCATCTTGTCGACTTCATCGCCGACCCTTTGGAACATGGCCTTGAGCCGCAGACGCTCGGGCGCAAGGCGGTTCAGATGGTCGAGGATGCGAACGAAGGCATGCGCCGCCGCAGGCTTGCCGGCGTCGATCTGTCCGCCGATGAGATCGAGCGCCCGCTCGAGCCGCGCGATCTGAAGGAGCGCGAAGTCGTCGGCGGGATTGGCGTTGCGGCGATCAAGCTGCTCCCGGACGATCTGCTGGACACGCCGCAGGCTGAGGTTTTCTGAAGTCGCGATGGCGCGCATCGACTCACCGCCCATCAGGCGGGCGAAGATCCGCTGCGCGCGCTTATGCTCCTCGCTCAAGAAGTGGACGGGCTTTGCGGCTGGCGCGGGCATGGGGCATTCCTTCGGCGAAATAGCAAGTATAGCCAACATTCTGCAAATCGGAAAGGATTTGCCGAAGAATCTCGCCGGCGCCTTAGGCCAAAACCCAATTGCCTCATACGATTGGCGGGCCCGCTTTGGGCGGATAGCGGCCCTACAGAGGCCGCCTAGGTGTTCAGTCCCGGCATTTTCTGGAGCGGGCTGATTGTGAATCTTTGCGGCTGTGAAGTCCAGGCTTTGCAGATGAACTCATAGGGGGTGAGGCCTCTGAGGGTCTTGAGCCTTCGGGCGAAGTTAT
>Ga0210406_10003542_pt1 | contig 17048 bp, 17 predicted proteins | sample IncBWC30MmetaG_FD_155454 | JGI IMG/M metagenome (GOLD analysis project Ga0210406, IMG submission 155454) | Forest soil microbial communities from Barre Woods Harvard Forest LTER site, Petersham, Massachusetts, United States - Inc-BW-C-30-M | ecosystem: Environmental > Terrestrial > Soil >... | reverse complement strand
GGTGCGCGCCTTCGATGCGCAAAGCGGCAAGGAGATCTGGCACAGCGAATCGCTGGAAGATCACCCGGCTTCGTTCATCACCGGCACACCGGTGGTGTCGGGAGACCAGATATTCGTGCCGCTCTCCTCGGGCGAAGAAGTGGTGGCCATGCAGCCGAACTATTCCTGCTGCACGTTCCGCGGCAGTCTGGCGGCGCTCGATCTCAGGACCGGTCAGAAGCAGTGGCAGACGTCCATGATCACCGAGCCGATGGGGCCGACTCGTAAAAATGCCAACGGCGTGCAGATGCAAGGCCCGGCAGGTGCACCCGTCTGGGCATCGCCGACGGTCGACGCGAAACGCGGCCTGGTGTACGTGGTCACGGGGGACAGCTACACGGATGCAGCCACCGAAGGCGACGATGCCATCGTTGCGTTGGAAATGAAGTCCGGCAAGGTGCGCTGGAGAAACCAGGTCACGACTCATGATAATTTCATCGTGGGCTGCAGCGGGCCCGTCAAGGTAGCGAACTGCCCGACGCCTACGGGGCCGGATTTCGATTTTGGCGCCACGCCCGTCTTGTTCAAGCACGGCGCGAGGCAAATTCTCGTCGCCGGTCAGAAGTCCGGCATCGTCTACGGTGTCGATCCGGAAAATGGACGCACGCTTTGGAAAAGCGCCGTCGGCGCAGGTTCGCCGCTGGGCGGCGTGGAGTGGGGAATCGGCGCGGACGGCAAGTATGTCTTCGTTCCGATTTCCGACATCGGCGAAATCTTCGACGAGATCGGCGTGGCCGCAGGCGCACGGCCCTCGCCCGAGTATAAATCGCCGGGCAAGCCGGGCTTGAATGCACTCGATCCCTTCAGCGGTAAAATCGTCTGGAGCACCCCCGCACCGATCGCCCCTTGTCACTACTCGGGGGACCGTTCCAAGGACTTCACTAAGGGTGCGTGCGTGCGCGCGCAGTCCGCGGCGCCGGGCATCATGCCGGGCATCGTATTTTCGGGAACTTTGGACGGATGGTTCCGGGCCTACGATGCGGCGAGCGGAAGAATCGTATGGGAATTCAGCACGACGGCCCAAACCTACAGCACCGTCAACGGGAATCAGGCACAGCCGGGGGGCGGAATAGACGGCATGGGACCGACCATTGCCGGCGGCATGGTGTACACGATGTCCGGATTCAACGGTGCGGCGCGCACCGGCAGCAACGGGGTGAACGTTCTGCTGGCGTTTTCAGTCGACGGGAAGTAACACAGTCGCCGGGGCGACCTCGCGACTATTCGCCTGGCGCCCATTCACCCGGCGTTACTCGAGGCAGACCACGAGTTTGGCGGAATGCGTGCGCCAGTTGATGGGAATCACGAAGGATCGCGGATGCGGCGTGGTCACCTTCTCCAAATCGTGCGCGATGACGACAGGGACCGATATGACGAAATTCTTGCCGAAGTCCCGACGCGCATTCCCGGAAATGGTGTTGGCGACTTCACCGACCAGATCCTTGATATTTTCGTCGCTGGTGTCCGTTTCCTGCATGCGCATGAGCAATACCGTGAGCATGCCGCGGGGGGCCGTGAAATAAACGACGCCTTTGCGCGCCCCGGTGATGCCGATGACCCCGGTATATTCGTAAGCACCCGGCTTGCCGTCGGTGACCAGATAAGGCGATCCGACGGTTGCCGACTGTTGCGCCGAGGTCTCGAAATAGTTCGTCGTTCCCTCGATAAATGTGCGTATTTCTGCTTCTTTGAACATCTCAAGCCTCCGACAGCAGCTCTTCCAATGCATCGTTGAGCTGACGATCGGTAAACGGCTTGCACAGAAATCCGTTCGCTCCTTTTTCAATTGCTTCGACCGCTGTGGCCTTATCGGCAAGCGCCGAAACGACCAGAATCAACACGTTGGAATTGATCGCGATGAGTTCCTCGACGCATTCGATGCCGTCCATCTCCGGCATGGTCAAGTCCATCGTTACGACGTCGGGTTGGGTGCGGCGAAACATTTCCACGGCGGCGCGGCCGTTGCTGGCAGAACCGACCACCTCGAGGCGGGCGATTTGCTGCGAACGTTCGATGCGCCGCCGAATGATATTGGAATCATCGACGATCATGAGCTTCAGGGAAGCTTTGGAGCGAACCGAAGTATCCATTAGGCAGCTACCGTATTCCCCGTGCGTTTAGCCGGCGGCAGACTCAACGTGAGCCGCGTAAATTTCCCCGGCACGGTGGCCACGGAAACCTTGCCGCCGATCTGCTGCATGAGGCCGGCCATCAAATTCATTCCGACGCCGCGCCCAGCATCCTTGGTGGCATGCTCGACGGTGGAAAAGCCCGGCTGGAAGAGCAGGGAGAATACCTGCTTGGCATCCAGGGTGGCTGCCTTTTCGGGAGTTATGAACCCCTTCTTGAGTGCGGCCTGCTTGATCTTTTCGGTCGACAGGCCTTGGCCATCATCTTCCGCGATGAGCTTGTAGCCGGCGTCGCCGAGCTCCTGGAAAATCAGCTTGAGCTGACCCTGCGTCGGCTTTCCCGCGCCCAGCCTGTCGCTCGCCGATTCGAGGCCGTGCACGATGGAGTTGCGAACCGCCTGGACGGCGATATCTTTGACGATGCGCCGGTACTCATTCGGTATCGTATCGAAGCCCATGCATTGCAGCGCCGCTTCTTTGTTATTTTCGATGGCCACGCGCGCGGTCAACTGCTGCAGCATGGAGGTCACGCTGCTGTCGGCCCTGGCAACGATTTCCGAACCGCCGTGCTCGATGACCGCAGTATCCGTGTGGGATTCCGGTTCATCTCGCGTGGTGGCCGCGCCGTGCAGGCGGGCGAGGCGCGAGACCAGATCGCCGACCGACTGCAAATGGGTCAACAAATCGTCCAGCTTGATGACCAGAGGAAGAAAGTCATTGCCGGACAGATCCGATTTCTCACGCAGGTTCTTCAGATCATCCTCGAAGGAATGCGCACGGCTTTCTATGGACGACAACCCAAGGGCCGCCGCCTCGCCTTTCACCGAGTGCACCTGCCGGAACAAGGTATCCAGCTTCTTGCGGAACGCACTTTCCTCGCGCGCCGGCTCACGCAGCACGGCGTTGATCATTTTCATGGCGGCATTTGAGTCGTTCAAGAACGAGGCCAGCTGCGCCGGATCGACGTGCAGAATGCCCAGCAAGGTATCGACCTGCGCCTGCGCCTGGGTTTGAGAAGACTGCAGTTCGCGGGCAAGATCCACCCGGGCGCTGACGTCCGCCACTGCCACCAACACGTGCGTTATTTTCCCATCGACTCGCACGCGATGGAAATCGAACTGCAGGTAGCGCGTGGACACCTTGCCCTGTCCGGTATCGAAGTTGACCTCGATTTCGCCGAGCGGGTTGATGGTCTTGACCAGGTTCTCCTTGGTGCGCTCCGACCAGAGCACGCCGACGAACTTCAATGCCGTCGACAGTGTCTTTTCGGAAACGATGTCCTTCAGCAGCTTCTCGAACGGCAGCCCGGCGAAGTCGCTGCGCTGGAACAATGATTCGAGCGCGCTCGAATAGGAGGCGCCGATGACGAGATGCTCGTCGAGCAAAAACAGACCGTCTTTGACGGTACGCAAGATATCGGTGGTCTGCTGACGCGCCTCGCGCAGCGAAGCGTCCTGGCGCTGGCGTGCAAGCATCAAAATCGATACGAGCGCCGCCAGCACGATTGCGATGAGAAGGCCGGTGAGCATGACGAAGCGCAACTCGGTGGCAGAGCGTGCGTTGCCCGTCTGCAGGTCGGTGACGATGGCGTTGAGCTCGCTGTCTATCAGCGGTATGACGCGCTTGCTGACGCGGCTGGAGGCCGCCACGTCCCGCTCCAGCTGCTTGCCGCTCTCATTGAGTGCGGTGCCGGTCGATTCGTTGTCCTGGTACGGCACGCCCTTGAACTTCAAGATCGGGTCGAGCGATTCCTGCTCTTTGGACCACAGCTCGCGCAATGCCGCCGCATGTTTACCCGCTATCGGTTCGCCCTTGGCGGACGTGTCGCCCGACAGGGCAAACCAATTGGCGGCCCGCGGGGCGTTCATTTCATGCAGCCCGGCGTCGAGCTTGCCCGCCGCATCCCGCAGCTGGTCCAGCGACTCTTGAATGTAGCCGTGATTGGTCAAGCGGTCGTGCATCGAATCCAGCGATGCGTGGATGAGCGCCGGATTTCGCTGCTGCTGCCCGACGAACTTGAGCGCTACGGTGCTGTCAGCCAACTCGCCGGCGAGTTCCAGTCCAGGTATCAGCACACCCGCAACGAATGCAAAGGCAAGGATGACCACCAGCACCACGAGGCCGCCGGCAGTCAGACGGGGGACCAAAGAGCCGGGAAAACGAAGGTTCATGAATCAAGCGCTCCGCTGTGGTTTGCTGGGTTTGCGAGTCATCAATTCCGCGCGCAAGGCGTCCAAGGCATCGAGAAAGTCGGCGGCGGAGGCAAATCGTTCTTTTGGATCTTTCGCCATCAAGCGATCGATGATTTCCTGGTAGCGCGCCAGGTGCACCGGCAACCGGGGCACCGGCGCGGCACGGTGCGCCGCCAGGATGTCCGCAAGCGTTTTTCCCATGAACGGCAGCGTGCCGCAGAGCATTTCGTACAGCACCACGCCGACGCTGTAGAGATCGCCCCGGGCGTCGGGTTCCCGGTCGTCGATCTGCTCCGGGCACACGTAGTAAGGCGTGCCGGTGCAGTCGCCTGAAGTCGTCGTCAAATCGCCCGCCAGAAGCTGGCTGCGGGCGGATCCGAAGTCAATCAAGACCAGGCGATTTTCATTCGTCAGCATGAGATTGGATGGTTTCAGATCGCGGTGTACCACGCGCGCGGCGTGAACGATTTGCAGCGCCTCGCCGATCTGATGCGCATAGTTGAGGGCATCCGCTTCGGTCACCGGATGCTTGAGCCGCTCGCGCAAACTGCCGCAGGGGAAGTATTCCAGCGCAAGATACAAATAGTCATCGGTGGTGCCGAAATCGAGGACGTTGGCTATCGAGCGGTGATTCAACTTCGACAGAATCTCGCATTCCCGGGTGAAGCGCTCGCGATCGGCCTCCGATACGATATGCCGCCCTTTGATCGCCTCGATTTTCAACGCAACCGGCTGCGGAAACTCATCGTTGCGAGCCAGGTAGACGCTGGCGATGGAAGACTGCGCGATCTTTTTCATCATCGTATAGCCGGCCACTTCCGGCTGGCGCCATCGATCTGCCGCCGTATTTGCGGCGGGGGCCGCCGGCGGCTCGAGCAGCGGCTGCAGGGCGCTGCATAACTCTCCGACGATCACCGAATGGATCGGCCAGTAATCGCTCGCACCCAATTTCATCACACGTGCCGCGCTGCGCTCATTGCCGCCGCGCGCGAACACGAAAATAGGCAGGTTCGGTACCTGCTCATGCAGGCGTTTGAGCGAAGCCAGCGATCCGCTTGCCGCATCCGGCGGGCTGAATTCGACGATGAACATCACGGCCACATACGCGCGAAGCCGCTCGATTGAAATTGCCTCGAATCCCGCACGAGTCACTGTATCAGCGTCGATTTTAGGCATCGCGCGACGCACCAGGCCCGCTAGCCGCAATCTAAGCTCCAATTCATCATGCACGATGAGGCAAAGAACCGTGCCGCGGCTGCGCTCGCCGGCGGCCGCAGGAACCGGCGTCGTGGTCGTCATGGTGGTCGACGTCGAGGTTGCTGTATGACTGTTCATCGCGCCGCCATGCTATTTCGGAACCCGGTAGACGATGCGCACCTGCGTGCCCACCGGGATCGCCTTGCCACCCTGCACCACGGGCTGGTAACGCAGGCGACTTACCGCTCTGGTCGCCGATGCTTCGAACACTTTGGGCGGCGTCGCATTGACCACCTTCACATTCGTCACTGAACCGTCGGGCGCGACGATATAGGTGATTTCCACCCACCCCTCGACGCTGGACTGCAATGCCCGTGTTGGATACTGGACGTCGAGCTTGTTCAGGCGCGTCAAGGACTGCTCAGGCATTTGCAGCACATCGCCGCCCCCCGCCTTCCTTTGGCGAATCCGATCGTTCAGTGCGTCGAGATCCGAAGAGGCCCCGAGACCGGCCGCCAGCTGCAGCAGGGCCGCGGATTTTTCCGGATCGCCGGCATCGAGCGCGGCCCGCGCGCGGTCAAGTATCTGCCCTTGCACCGCGCCGCTGATCTGCGCAAGTGCGGCGTTCTTGGGATCGGTGGTGCGCAGCTGATTCACGTAAAACAATGCGTTGTCATTGTCCGGCTCGGTCAACTTGCCCTGCGCCAGACGCGATTGTGCGAGCTCGAGGTACTGCGGCAAATCAGGCTTCTGTGCGTTCTGCTGATTTCGCGCGAGGGTGAGTTCGCGCTGCAGGCTGGTTATTGACGCGGCCGGCGCGCCCATGCCGTGCATTTCGGCGAGTACGCGATCAGCGTCGGCATAGTTTCGTTGCTGGATTGCGCTGCGCCCCATTTGCATCAGGCGCTTGACCAGGTCTTGTGTCTGGCTCTGCATGGCGGGGCCGCTGGCGCCGGCCTGCTTCGCCTGATCGAGATAGTAGAGCGCGCTGTCGTTGTGCGGATCGATCACATGATCCTGCTGCACGCGCGCGTCAACGAGCTTGAGCAGCCGCGCAATTTCGAACTCGTCGCGCCGGCGACGAACCTCATCACGCAGCTGGGCCAGTTTCGCAGCCGGAAGAGCTTTGGTGCGCGCGGCATCATCGATGAGCTGGGTCGCGCGGTCGAAATTCTGCGCGTTCAGCGCCGCGAGAATCTGTGCCGGGCCCAATTCGGCGCGCAGGTTGGCAATTTTTTCATCGAGGGCGGAAAGCCGCCGATCGGTGGGGTCGATGCTGCGTGCCGTTTCCAAAAATTGCAGAGCGACGTCGAACTTGCGCTCATCGAGCGCCGACTGCACCCTTGCGATCAAGATCTCGGAGAGTCGCTGCAAGCCCTGCCGCGCCTCGCCATTGTCGGGGTTGATGATCAGCACTTCTCGATAGAGGGAAAGCGCACTGCCCGTCACCGGATCGATGAAGTGCCGATCAAGCATGGCTTGCTGCGCTTTTTCCATGAGCGCATCGATTTTCTCGTCAGCTTCGGCTTGTTTGACGGGAGCCGGCGGCGCCGGTGCAGCTTTGCCGGGAGCGGACGCCGCCGCGGGAGGTGACTTCACATCGCTCGAGCCGTGGCGGGCGAGCATGAATGCAACCAAGGCGGCCACCGCCACGCCGCCGATCACGGCGGGCACCAGCCACGATTTCTTTGGAGCAGCGGGCGCGGCGGGTGGCGGTGCTGACCCGTCACCCAACAGAGCCAATCGCGAATTCACTTCTTCGTTGGCGTTGTCGAGCGCGCTGGACAAAACAGCGTCGACAATGGGCAGTCCCACATGAGCCACGATTTGCCGGTGTTGAATGGGAAGCGTCCACGCGCTACCGCTGGTGGCATCGTCCAACGCGACGATGGCGAAGCGCGAGGAATGCAAATGCAGACGCGACAGCACTGCGGCCGGGTCCGGGTGGTTGCGTGCATCCCACAACACGATCCCGGCTTGGCCCGAGGGCACGGAACTGACCAACTCGTCGATGGTATCGAGCTGTTTGAGAACGAGACCGGCGTTCAAGTCCGCGCCGATCTGCGGCCACAGCGCTTCATCCGCGGTTACCAGAAGCACACCGAGCTTTTGCTTCTTCACCGCCTGGGGCAACGGTCGCTCGGCCGGCTCTGCGGCGGTAAGTTCATGTTTTCTCAAACTCTTCGGCATCGTTATAGTTCCATGTCGCGATCGCCATAGATCAGCGTTGTTGCGCTGCGATTACATTCGTGTACTGCGAATGTTTTGTGTTTTGCTTAACACAATAAGGTTCCGGCAAATGAGGGGTTTACGACATGCTTTGGGTCACATTTGGGTACGCCGAGGCACGCGGAATGACCGTCGCAGTCGGGGCAAACATGAAAGATGAGAACTGCTTCGCAGAGCGCAAAGGTCTTGCTGCAGGCGCCCAGCTCAAAAGGCGCCCCTAACAGCCGAATGGAGGAAAAGAGCCGGCCCCGAGAGCGGGCCCGGCGAGCCGCTACTGCTTGGTACCCGTGAAAGTACCGTCGCCAAGCTGCCCGAGCGACACCTTTCCGCTCATCGTCTTGCCGTCGGTTTTGCCCGAATATTTCACGGCGAGACTTTGGCCTTGCGCATCGACCTTGTATTCGATCGTCACGTCATCGCCCTTGACCGTACCGGTCACTTGCGCCTCGCCCAGCTGCCCCTTGTAGCTCCCGGAGAGCGCCTCGCCCTTCTGAACCAGGATGAATGTCGGGGAACCGCTGCCGGCGCCGGTCTGTACCGCCATGATCCATGTGCCGGTCACGTCCGCCGCGCTCGCCAACTGCGCAAAAGCGACTGCGGCAACGGCCAACAACGCGCCCAGGCCGGTTTTAAATTTCATCGTCATTGCCATCCCCCCATTTTTGACCAAGCGGCGCATCGGCGCGCTCACTCTATAAGTGCGCGAGAATATGATACGCGATCGTTGTGGGCGATGAGGAAATCCGGAACCACTTCACGTTCTATTAACTCTATATTGCAGAGTACTTGACGACGCACGGAAACGTCGGTTAGTGTCGATCGGTGGATGATACGACTGCACGCCTCGATTCTCATGCTGCGGCGACGCTGCGCTACATCCGCTCCTCCATGGAGGGCGCGGTGTTGCTCGCCGTGCCCGGCTCAGCCGGCATCGTCCTGGGAAGCATCGCGCTGATTGCAGCGGCGCTCTGTTTGGTGCCGGGTTTGCACCCGTATTGGTTGGGTATTTGGCTGGGGGCCGCCCTGGTGGGCGCAGTCCTCGGCAGTATCCTGATCGTACGGGAGTCGTCTCTTCGAGACCTGCGACTGGCCGGTACGCCGCTGCTCAAATTCGCGCTGTGCCTCGCGCCGTCGCTGGGCGCCGGTCTGGTCATGACGGCGGTACATTGGTTCGCCGGCAACCAGCACGCCATCCCCGGCACCTGGCTGCTCCTCTATGGCTGTGCATTGGTGGCCGCAAGCGCCGCAACGACGCGCGTCATTGCGACATTGGGACTTTTCTTCATCATGTTTGGGCTGTTGGCGCTGCTGTTGGGGGATGATTTGCAGATTTTGATGCTCGGCGCCGGGTTCGGCGGTCTGCACATAGTCTTTGGCTTTCTGATCCGACGCATGAGCCATGGCCGCGAAACTTAACGCGCGCACCACGATTCAAGCGGCGCAAAAGCGTACCAAGCTCGCCGCCGTGGCTGCCGCGCCGGCCGACAACAACGATGCGACATTCGACCGTCTGGTGTACGAGCGCGTGCGGCTGGGAATCATGAGCGCCCTCGCCGTGCGCGAAGAGCTGACATTCAACGAACTCAAGTCCCTGTTCGATGTCAGTGACGGCAACTTGAGCGCTCACGCCCGCAAGCTCGAGGAAGCGAGGTATTTGTCTTGCACGAAATCTTTCGAACAACGCCGCCCAAAGACCGTCTATCGACTGACGGCGCTGGGGAAAAATGCCTTGAATCGGTATCTCGACCATATCGAAGCCGTGATCAAGGCAACCCGCCGCATGTGATTTTTTTGGCTTATGAACTTTGTCCCGCAGAGCACTAGAATATGCATGTAGCAATCATCATGGACGGCAACGGGCGTTGGGCATCGCGCCGCGGCCTGCCCCGCACAGCCGGCCACCGCGAGGGGGCCAAGACGGTCGATCGGGTCGTCGAGGCGGCGGCGCGGCGCGGTATCGGCACGCTGAGCCTGTATGCATTCTCGGCCGACAACTGGCGCAGGCCCGATCCCGAAGTGGGTGCATTGTTCACGCTTCTGCGCCGCTACCTGCTCAAGGAAACACCGCGATGTCTGGAGCGGTCCATTCGAATCAATGTGGTCGGCCGCAGAGACCGCCTGGCGCCGGAGGTGCTTCGCACCATCGAGCATAGCGAGAGCACGACTGCCCATTGCTCAGGAATGAGACTGCGCATTGCGGTCGATTACTCCGCGCAGCATTCCATGCTGGAGTCCTGTCGGCGCATGGCGCTCGAATCCAGCGTTGACCGCTCCCGCTTCAAAGAGCATCTTGCCGACGTGGATCATTCGGTGAGCGTGACGCCGGACGTGGACCTGCTGATTCGCACCGGCGGGGAGAAGCGATTGAGCGACTTCTTGCTGTGGGAATGCGCTTATGCCGAACTCTGCTTCGTGGATGCTTTCTGGCCTGACTTCGATGAGCTCGCTTTTGGGCAGGCCCTGGATGAGTTCGCGAAACGCGAACGGCGATTTGGGCAGGTCGGCACATCGGGTCAAATCGCCGCACGCGCGAAACACGGATAGCGCGCGCTCGATGACCGGCCGGCGGCATTCGATTTTATGGCTCATACCCGCGGCGGCGGCATTCCTTTCGCCGGCGGCCCGGGCGGACAATTTTGGCGGGGTGCGCTATGACCGGCAGCGCGACCAATTGGTGGTGACGATGATTTACCGCGGCACCAACCCCAACCATAAGTTCTCCCTGAAATGGGGAGAGTGCAAGGCCAATCAAACGGGCGACCTGCCGGGAGTGACGGCCGAGATCTTGGACGATCAATTCATTGATCCGGAAGAGCAGGACTTCCGGAAAACCGTGCGCTTCAGCCTCGCCGGATTACCCTGCCCTCGCCCGGCAAGCGTTACATTGAGAACCGCGCCGCGATTCTTTTACACACTGACCATTCCAGGTTAGGCCAACGCTGTTTCCCGCGCCATGCGTGTACTGCTCGCTGAGGACGACGCCATGATTGCGCAAGGCCTGCAGACCTCACTTCGCCAGGGCGGTTTCGCAGTCGACTGGATGCGCGACGGCAGAAGTGCGGCGGCCGCATTGCAATCCACGGTCTTTGACGTGGTGCTGCTCGACCTTGGGTTGCCACACCGCGATGGCATTGATGTTCTGCGCGAACTGCGCAAGCGAGGCGATGCCACGCCGGTCATCATTCTCACTGCGCGCGATGAGATTCAGCACCGCATTGCGGGTCTTGACGCCGGAGCCGACGACTACATCGTCAAGCCGTTCGATCTTGACGAGGTGACGGCCCGCATCCGTTCGGTGCTGCGCCGCGCTGCAGGGCGCGGTGATCCGAGCATTCAGCACGGCGAACTGCGCATCGATCCGGTCGCGCACACCGTTGAACGCAACGGAGTGCAGGTCAGCGTGTCGGCGCACGAATTCGCGGTGTTGGAAGCGCTGATGCAGCGCCCGGGCGCGGTGCTGTCGCGGGCACAGCTGGAAGACCGCCTGTACGGTTGGGACGAACAGATCGGCAGCAACGCGGTCGAGGTCTACATCCACGGCCTGCGCCGCAAGCTCGGCAGCGAGGCGATCCGGACCTTGCGCGGCGTGGGCTACTTCATCCCAAAAAAATGAAATCGATACGCGCTCGACTGCTGGTCGCATTGATGATTCTCGTGGCGCTCATCTCGCTGCTTGCGGCGGGGGTCACTTACCGGCGCGTGTTGAATGAGACATCGACGCTTTTCGATTATCAGCTGCGGCAGATGGCATTGTCATTGCGCACGCAAATCTCACTGGCGCCTCGAATCGAGGTGCCGCCAGATCAAGGCGATACCGATTTCGTGGTGCGAGGGTGGGACATTTTCGGCGCCCGCACCTATCTGTCGCGGCCCGGACTGCCGTTGATCAACCAGACCGTGCTGGGCTATGCCGATCTGTCCTTGCGCGGGGAACCCTGGCGGGCCTATGGGCTTCAGACTGCGGATGGCGTGATTCAAATCGCGCAACCCGTGCGGGTGCGCGAATCATTGGCGCGCGCCGCGGCGGAGCGGGTCGTCATACCGATCATCCTGCTGCTGCCCATCATGATCGGCGCGGTCGCGTGGATCGTGAGCCGTGGTCTCAAGCCCTTGCGCTACGTCACCACCGAGGTACACCGCCGCGACGTGCGCAGTTTGGCGCCGCTCTCTGCGCACGATCTGCCGCTGGAAATCGAACCCCTGGTCAGTGAACTGAACCGGCTGCTGGCACGCCTGCAGCGCGCATTCGCCGTGCAGCGAGCCTTTATCTCCGATGCAGCGCACGAGTTGCGCTCACCGCTGACGGCACTGCGGTTGCAGCTTCAATTGCTCGACCGCGCCCCTGATGAAGCCGCGCGCATCGAGGCACGCGGGCGCCTTGGCGCGGCGGTTGAGCGCGCCATCCATTTGGTCGAGCAGTTGCTGGCTCTGGCTCGCAGCGAACCGCAGGAAATGACTTCGGAATTGGCCACGGTGGATCTGTCCGCCGCCGCCGCCGAAGCCGTCGGCGACACGCACGAATTGGCGCTGTCCCGGCATGCGGATTTGGGTTTGGATGCGACGCCGGAACTCATTGTGCGCGGTGATCGTGACGCGCTGCGCGTATTGGTGCGAAACCTGGTCGATAATGCGGTGCGCTACACGCCGCCTCACGGTTCGGTTCAAGTGCGCACCGTCGCGACGCCCAAGGAAGCGGTGCTGGAAGTCACCGATTCCGGCCCGGGCATCGAGCCTGCCGACCGGGAACGCGTGTTCGATCGCTTTTACCGCCGCGCCGCAGCCCAGGAAAGCGGCACCGGCCTCGGATTGGCCATCGTCAAGGCGATTGCCGAGCGCCATGGCGCGCGGATCGCGCTGGACGAAGCACCGGGCGGCGGCTTGCGTGCCACCGTGAGCTTTCCCCGGGCGTCTTAAGGCTGCCTTAAGGAAGCCGTGTGAACCTCGCCACAGGAGCAATTGCTCCATCGGCATTCACATTTCAGGAGATCACATGCAACTTCGCACCAAGACGCTGGTATGGTCGGCAGCAGGCCTGCTTGCCGTCGGTACCGTCACGGGCTTATCCGCCCAATCCCTATTGCAGGCCGGTGCTGCTCCGACCGTGGCGAGCGCGATCAGCGATTCCATTCACGGCGCACCGCCTCAGACCGTTCCCATGATCACCGCGCCAAACTATCGCGCGATCGTGGCACGCAATCAGGCTGCCGTCGTCGGCATCACCACCGCCGGTCCAATGAACACATCGGCACCGCAAGAGTTCGGTTTTGGCGGCCCCGGCGATGAGGGCGGCGACAATCCCTTTGGACAGTTCTTCCGCGGACACCCGACACCCAGGCAGCATGGCATGCAGCATGCCCAAGGCTCCGGATTTCTAATTTCTGCGGACGGACTCGTGCTCACCAACGCGCATGTCGTGGACGGTGCAAAGGAAGTCACCGTAAAACTCTCCGATCATCGCGAATACAAGGCCAAAGTCTTGGGCGCCGATCGCAGCAGCGATATCGCCGTGCTCAAGATTGACGGCCACGATCTGCCCAACGTCACCCTGGGAGATTCGGACCAGCTGGGTGTCGGCGATTACGTGCTCGCTATCGGCGAACCATTCGGCCTCGAAGAAACCGCGACCGCCGGCATCGTCAGCGCAAAAGGCCGCTCGCTGCCCGGCGACGGATACGTGCCGTTCATTCAAACCGATGCGGCGGTAAATCCCGGCAATTCCGGAGGCCCGCTATTCGACGCCAACGGTTCTGTGGTCGGCATCAACGCCCAGATCTACACCAATTCCGGCGGCTTTCAGGGCGTGTCCTTCGCAATCCCGATCAATCTGGCGGTACAGGTCAAAGACCAGATCGTAAAGACCGGCAAAGTCGCGCATGCGCGATTGGGCGTCGAGGTGCAATCGCTGAACCAATCGCTCGCGGAGTCCTTCAAACTGAAGACTCCCAATGGTGCGCTGGTGGCCAAAGTCACACCGGACAGCGCGGCGGAAAAGGCCGGCATCAAGGTTGGCGACGTGATCCTCAAGTTCAACGGTTCACCGATTCTCGATGCGGGACAGCTATCGCAGCGGGTCGGGGTCATGACTCCCGGCGACAAGGCTTCCCTCGAGATTTGGCGCGACGGCAAGACGGTTTCGTTGACCGCGACGATCGGCAACGCCGCGGTGATGGCCTCTGCCGACGAAGGGTCGGGCGGCGATTCGGCGCCGGCCAAATTGGGGTTGGCGCTGCGTCCCTTGAATCCCGAGGAACGCCGGCAAGCCGGCGTCCCCGGCGGCCTGGTGGTCGAGGATGCCCAGGGCCACGCCGCCGAAGCCGGCATCCAGCCGGGCGACGTAGTGCTGTCGGTAGACGGAATGCCCGTGCAGAGTGTCGCGCAGCTGCGCAAGATGGTGCAGGAGCACGATAAGCAGATTGCGCTGCTCATACAGCGCGGCGATGTGCGCCTGTTTGTTCCGGTGACGCTGGGGTGAGGTGTCTCGCCGGTACGCCTCGCGCGTACCGGCGAATCGCTCGTGACAGGGACCATCCCACCGTTTATAACGGCACCGCGGACGGCGATCCGCGCTCAAGGAAAATTCAGTGGATGACGCGTCGGCTTGGAACGGGAATTGGGCTTGGAGTCTGCCGTTGATCGTCATCACCGTCATCTTTCACGTCATCGGTCTGGTTTTCATCAATGAACGAGTCGTTCGAGCGAGGCGCTTCTTAAAGGGAGGCCGCAGTTTCCTGGTTACGTTCGCGCTGATCCTAGGGCTCGCAACGCTTTTCGCCATTCTTTTGCACGCGGCCGAGGCCGCCGTATGGGCCGGTGTCTATGAGGCCCTGGGAGCGCTCCCCGACGGCAAATCTGCAGTGCTCTATTCCTTGGGTGCCATGACGACTTACGGTCACGAGCACTTCTTCTTGGCAAAGCACTGGCAGCTCATGGGTTCGCTCGAGGCGCTGAATGGCATGATCCTATTCGGACTGACCACGGCATTTCTGTACGGCATGATTCGTGAACTGTTGGCCGACCGGCCTCGGTACGCCGCCGGTTAGGAGCTTGCGCCCTTGTATTTTGGTCTTTTGGCTCGACTAGTAGTACTTTGGCATCGCTTATAGGAGCGGCAAATGGCGACCGGTTGGGCAAAAGAAGGCGCAGTACAGGAGCAGATTGACGCGACCGTCAAGGATGCTATCAAGCTCGCGCAAAGCCGGCTGCCGCAAGGGCCTTCGTTGAGCCATTGCGCCGAATGCGGGGCTGAGATTCCGCAGGCCCGTAGAGACGCGGTGGCAGGGGTTCGGTTATGCCTGTCCTGCCAGGACATCCATGACCGCGATCTGGTACGGTCCAGCGGATATAACCGCCGCGGCAGCAAGGACAGTCAACTGCGCTGAGCCTCGTATGCCCTGCAGTTCGCGCGGTCAAAGTTTCGGTTTAAAGCAGCCCGAACCGCAATAAGCTCTCGGCGGTGGCGACGATGGCCTCCTCGTTGGAGCGCGGCGCCCAGCCCAACACGCGCCTGGCTTTCTCGTTGCTGCCGTTCTTCTGCTTGCCGAGTTCCGGCAGAATCTGCTTTACCGCAGGATCACGCAGCGCGGCGAGTCGGACCAGCCAGTTGGGCAATTGCCGCGTCGGCACTTTCCTGGCCGCCTCACCCAGACGATCTTTGAGCACTTTGGCGATGTCGCGAATCCAGATGAAATCCCCGGCGACGCCCAGGAAGCGCTCGCCCTTCGCGGCAGGATGAACCATGGCACGCAGGTGCAAATCAGCGACGTCGCGCACGTCCACGACGCCAAAAGTCAATTTCGGGCTTCCCGGCACGGTGCCGGACATGAGGCGCTGGATCAAGAGAACCGAAGGCGAGTAGTCGGGCCCCAGGACAGGACCGAACACGACCACGGGATTGACCACGGAAAGCTCGAGGGCGCCGCCTTCGGCGGCAACGAAATCCCACGCCGCCCGCTCCGCCAATGTCTTCGACTTCACGTAGGCCGTCATATCGCCGCCGGTGGGATCCGTCCAGTTCGTTTCGTTGAACGGTGCCCGCTGCGGCGCATGGCCGTAGCCGATCGCGGCGAAGGAGGATGTGAGCACGACACGCTTCACTCGAGCATCGCGCGCGGCGCGCAGCACGCGCAGCGCACCCTCGCGTGCGGGTACGATCAACTCGTCCTCGTGCTTCGGGGCGTTTGCAGGGAACGGTGAGGCCACGTGCAGCACATAGTCACAGCCGGCGACGGCCTCGGCCCAGCCTGCGTCATTCTCCAGATCTGCGGCAAAAAAAGACAATCGATCGCCGGGCTCGCTGCCGCCTTGCTTCAACATGGCGCGAACATCCGCTTCGCGCTTCAGACTGCGTATCGTGGTGCGCACACGATGGTTTTCGCCCAACGCCTGAAGAATGGTATGGCTGGCGATGAACCCGGTCCCGCCCGTCACAAGAATGGTCGACATGACTCACTATATCAACTTCAGGTCGATCGACGAGGCCTGCGGAAAGATGCGCGAACTCTGCGCGGGCGAAAGATCCCAAAGCGAACGGAACATGCCGCCCAGGACAGCGCGATAATCGTTCAGCACCGGAAAGTCGCGATCTTGGAACAAAGTACTCCGGGCCACGCGCGCCTGCTCTCCGCAGATCTGACCGCCGCTGATCGAACCTCCCAGCACCCAATAGACGGTGCCATGCCCGTGATCGGTCCCGCGATTGCCGTTCTCGCGAAAAGTCCGGCCGAATTCCGACAGCACCACGACGACGGTATTGTTCCATTCCGCACCGAGCGACGACGAGAAGGCCTGCAATCCCTTTCCCAGGCTGCTCAAATTGGTGGCCAGCGGTCCCTGCGCCGCGCCCTCTCCCACATGCGTATCCCATCCCCCGATGTCTATGAACCCCAGCCGGTATTTGTCGCGCATCAGCCGGCCCATGCGTTCCGCTTCGAGTTCGAAGCCCTTGGTGTTGATTGCGCTACGATTGGCCTCGGTCATCTCATCGGCCATCTCCTGCGCCACTTCGTGGCGCAACTCCAGTCCGTTGCTAACGGCGGCCTCGAGGCGGTGGCCGGCATACATGTCGCTCAAGATGCGCGCCTGCCGCTCGTCGAAGGGCGGCTTGCCCACGTTTTTGAGCGAGAGATTGGGCACCGTTGCCGACCCTTCGAAAGCCAGCGGCAAAGCGTCGGTGAAGGCGATCGATGAGTTCATGCCCGACGAACCGACCAGGATCTCGGAGAGGCGGCCGAGAAAGCCCGAGCGATAATTGCGCGTAACCGCC
>Ga0210406_10003541_pt1 | contig 17056 bp, 21 predicted proteins | sample IncBWC30MmetaG_FD_155454 | JGI IMG/M metagenome (GOLD analysis project Ga0210406, IMG submission 155454) | Forest soil microbial communities from Barre Woods Harvard Forest LTER site, Petersham, Massachusetts, United States - Inc-BW-C-30-M | ecosystem: Environmental > Terrestrial > Soil >... | reverse complement strand
GTCGACGGCAGCAAAACGCAAACGAGATGCTTTCCAGTTGCCCTGGCCGTTCAACGCCGAAGAAGTAGGATTGACGATGGCCGCCAGATCGACGCGATCGAGTTCACAGGAAATGTCCTGCGCTTCAAAAAAGACCGGACCTTGGGCGTCCGAAGGTAAAAGAATCGAGGCAATTAGTTGGCCGTGATTGATGGTCACCTTGTCAATGATCCCCAAGGGAAAGAGGTTCTTGAAATTCGGAGTTTCAGGATTCTCGAAGTTCCAAGGGCCGTCCGGGTCTGACACCAGATTGATTTGCGGTTGGTCCAAGATCGCTGACCTGATTACTACGTTGCGGTGGAGCAAGGCCCAAAAATCGAGGACGGTGTCGGAGTGGGGGACTTTCAGAATGTAGCTGGGCGGAAATAACGGAGGGCTCTTCACGGCAAAGCCATTGATGTGGATGGTTGGCCTGGGAAAGAAGGTCAGCGTGACGCGGTCGATTGCGACTTTTTTCCCGGTGGTCTGTTCGAAGTAGGAGATGATTTGCGGGCGGTAGCGATCGAGATTAAACCACACCGGAACCAGCAGAATCGTTACGACGATCACACAGATTCCGATCACGATTAGATGAAGGGCGATTTTGCGACGCGCGGGCATGCGAACTTTGTAGCTGTTGGGTTCCAGAAGTTGAATTGTACCCGATCGAGGATTAGTCGCCTGTCTAGTAAGGTACACCACTCCAAGCTCCAAAAACTCAATTAAGTCGCACAGAATCAACGGGCCGTGTATTTTTGCACGTTCTCATAACCCGAAGGTCGTCAGTTCAAATCTGACCCCCGCAACCAATTTTATCGGTTAGGTACGACGGCTCAAGGGCTCCACTCCCGAGCCGTTTTTCTTTTGGTGCTCATTTACGTCCACCTGTGAAAATTTGAGACATGGCGGGGTTCTTGGCGCCGCCTCGGCTGCTCTTAGGCGACCAAGAGCGCTTTCGGGTTTTTCTTGGCGATCACCAAGAGTTTGAGCGCGGCCTGGCGTGGACGGCGCGTGCCCTGCTCCCAGCTCCTCACCGCATTCGGACTCACATTGAGATAAGTAGCGAACAGTGCCTGGGTTGCGTGGAGCGCTTGACGGATTTGACGAACCTCCTTGGCAGAGATCGGCTTCGGCCTGGCCGGAATGCGTGTCACGCGCAAATTCACTGCCTCGCCCCCCTCATAAGCCGCCGCGTCCCGAAGGGCTTCGCGCATATCATCAAAAACGTTGATCTTGATGCTTTTCGCCATTTTTAGCCTCCAGATGATTTCTTAATCAGCGCTACCCACTCCCGTATCTGTTTGCGCTGCTCCTCGCTGGCATCTTCCTGTTCGTTTTTGTCGAGCAAAATCAGCAAGTGAATGTGCCCCCTGTCTTGCAGATACAGGTATAGGTAGCGGTAGCCGCCCCGCTTTCCTTTGCCGCGTACCGGATTGGCTATTCGCGCTTTGCGCACACCGCCGAGACCAGGCATCATCGCGCCCCGATCAGGCTTGATCTCCAGCTCGCCTTGAATTGTCCTCAGTAATTCGTTGGCGGATTCGCCCACGAGTTGGTGAAGACGCCTTGTGAATGGCCGAGAGACTCAATGAATTCCACAATGTGATAGTACCACAATGTGGCACATGGAGTTGGAGAGTCTCTCCTTTGCCTGAAAGGTTCGAGCGGATTGAGGACTCGGCCTGCCGCGCGGTCCCGCGACCGGAAGTGCGCCGGCACTGGTACTTCGATGGACAATGTTTTCGTGGGAAAGATTTGGGAAAGAACGGACAAATCGCACAGGATATGCTTTTGCACGTTCTCATAACCCGAACTGCGAGCGCGCGGATCTTTGTTGCAACCCAGATACTGGAAACAACTGGCTTGTACAACGAAGGGGAATGGCTATTGCTGGTCGTACACGGCCGTGCTTGTGAACCTTCTGCCTTGGGCATCGGTTCCGCGCGTGGTCACCGCCCGGCTCTTCCCGTCGTCGGATACGACAATCCTGCCCGTAATCGTAACCATCGTGCCCTTTTTCACCGTGAAATCTAACTCATGAATGCCCTTTCTTGTGTATGAGCGCGAGTCTGAATTGGGGTCGTCGGTGACGGGATAGTCCTTGCCATCGAACTGGCCCTTCCACTCGCTATGCGTCGATTTGCCGGTGCCGTCGGTTCCATCTGTCGTGACCTTAAAATTGATGCCTTCAGTTTCGTAGACGACCGTGTTGTTCTTCGGTGCCCCAGGCGCAAGTTTCGACTTGGTCTCATTCAGTTTCCAGGTGCCCATAAAAGGGTTCTGGGCGGAGCACACTGCCACACCAATAAAACAAAGGCCTAGAGTCAGCACGATTATTCTTGCATTCATGTTCCCTCCTGATCATGTTAGTTTTGCTGATTACCCCATGCTCTCAACTGTCAAAACTACTAGAACGCACTTCAGAATTCTGCGTTACGTGGTGATGAAGCAGGAGTTATGGCTAAGAGAATTCGCGGTACTTGCAAGCGACCGGCGAATTCATGATCGCTATTCGTGGTTACCACGAAGGCTGCACGCCATTGCAAGTCGCCTCGCCCGAACCTCTCAAATCGACCAACAGCTTCCGAATCCATTCGCGGCCAATGCCGAACCACGTGCTGTCACAGTTTGTCTGTCACAGCTTGAGAAGGGCCTAGTCCGGGAGGTCGGAACCGGCCCTACGGACTCCACCAAATACTGTCAGCCGGTACAGTGACAAGCTGTGACAACTTGCTGTGACATCAATTGTAGTCCAGTAGTGCCCATCCCACCGCAGGACATAATTTGATCATGAGAGATGAAAGAAAGTCTGGCGGTACTCTGGGCCCTCAGTGACGGTGAAAGAGCGCGTGCACCGGCCGGTGGAGGCGTTCGCGGAGTCTCAATCGCCAACCGACGAGAATGATCCAAAAACGGGGTTCGAGGGAAATATCGATTGAATGCTGTTATCGGCGTGTCCTGTCGTCACGCTTGCCGCTGGAAAGGAACGCGGAACCGGATCATCAGCCTAATCTGCCCCTTTTTGCCCCCGCGTGTTTTTGTTAAGTGTCCGTCCATCAGGACGATAAGATGGTAGGGGCGGTGGGGGATCGAATTGTTGAACAAGACTTCTAAGTCCCGCGTTGTCATGGTGCTGCGCCGCTTCCCAAAAGGATTTGGAGCCCAACGGAGCTAAGTCGCGGCGGCCAGGAAATAGAATTTGGAAGCGTTACCACCTGTTATTCTTGACAGTGTACGCCAAGTTAGTCCCTTGCTTTACTCACTCCTGTCCGTGCCCTGTTCCAATCTTCGCTGTACCGCGCAGAGGGAAATCGATATGCGTGCTCGTAATGTATTCCCTGGCTTATATCTGTTCTGTTCGACCTTTTTTTTGCTAATTCTCTTGCTGCCGCATACTGCGCGAGGACAGGGCCTGGAGGTTAGTGGAGGTTGGGCTCACATCACTCAAGAATCGGGAACAGACGGTTTCAACGTGGGAGGCGCTTGGTGGTTCACGAAGCGGATAACCGTTGCAGTCGATTACGAAAACAGCTGGGATAACAGCACGCTCGGCACGTTCACTTTCACTCAGACTGGGCCTATCGCGGTCAAAAGCCATCTGCAGAGCGCTGTCGTGGGGCCCCGTATCTTCTTTTCGACCAAATGGACCGACAAGCACAAGCTGAATCCGTTTGGCGAGGCCCAGTTTGGGATGGCGCATCTGTCTCAAACCGTGACAACAGCCACCGACTCAGTTTCAGCATCAGACACTGCCTTTGCTTGGCTCATGGGTGGCGGTGCCGAATACCTGCTTTCTCCTCACTGGTCAGCCCGTGGAAACCTGGACTTCATGAGGACGCGGTTTGCGAATGAGGGGCAGAGTCGTTTGAGGCTGCTGGTCGGGATTACTTACACGTTCGGGAGCCGGGAGAGAAAGGAAAAGGCGCCCGAACCGACTCCTCCCCACGACTCTGTGTCGGCGGTGGCAAAAAGTCCAGCGAGAGTTCACATCACATCGTCGCCGAGCGGAGGAGAAATCTACGTCGACGGCAAGTTCTATGGCAACACGCCTTCTGAAATCGTCCTTTACACGGGCGAGCATGTTGTAAGGGTCGTGTTAAGCGGTAAGGAGTGGACAAGGACTGTTCAGATCACACCGGGGGAAATTCGTATTGACGCGGACTTGTCGCTTCCGTAGGGTGCATTCGTACGAGACCAGGCCAACCTCTACATGCAAATGATCGTACGGCAATTCGGAACGTTGAGCCATTGTTCATCGCTTACTGGCCGCCAGCGTAAGACCCCTTGAAGCGAGGCGGCGAAAGAGGCGGCCAGCGGCCAAAGGCAGGTCACCAGGTTTTTCTGCCAAGACTGGCTCGCTGTCGCGCACCAGCTGCGTATTGACAGCCCGGTCGGTCCCCGTGACTTGGAATTCCACGGCTCCAACAAGCCGTGTGCCCTCCGTGGACTGCAGATCCCATACAAGGAGAGTCGCGGCCAAGGTTGGGGCCGCGCTTGAATCGACAAGTCGCATACTTGGGCTTGCCTCCAGCTGCAGGTGTAGCGCCATGTCCAAATACCGCTCAGGGGGAGCCGACCATCGCCAGACCGGATCCGTGAGCAGCTCGCCATTCGCTTGCTGGTGCACTACATGGCGACCGATGTTGCCCTGTGCATTGGTATTAAGAAGCCTGATCGGTGTCGCGTCGGGAGCCTTGGTGACTTGTTCTGGCTTCTCGATCTGTGGCTCGAGCAATTGGGGCTCGATGGTACGGACAGCTACCGTGTCCGGGCGTCGGAGCCTGCAGCCAATGGACCCTAGGCATACGATCGTGGCCCCGAGAAGAGTCGCCGCTCGGAAGGCATGAGTCATGGTTGTTTCGCCGTTCTTGGTCGCGGGCCGTAGACTACCGATTCGGGCTGCTCCTCGAGCTGTCGCGCGAGATCGCGTAGCTGCGCGAGAGAATCTCGAAAAACAGGGAGGGATCGCCGTAGTTCATCGGCGGCAAGTCTGGAGCTGTCCGCTGCTTCACGGGTCGATCGCGTTGTGCCGGGAAAGTCGGCGGCCTGGATCGTCGCCTTTGCCTCTTCCGAGAATTTGACGAGAGTTCCGTCCCTGCCCACAACTCCATCCAACTGAGAGCTCATCTGGCTGATTTGCCCGGTGGTCGTCGCGAAGAACTTCCGCGATTCCGCGCTCAGCTCAGGCAGTTGGCTTTCTCGCATGATGCGCTCTACGTTCATGAAGAACCGATCACTTCGGTCTAGGCTATTCGGAATTCTGGTCACAATGTCTCTGAGAGTTTGGAGCGCTCGATCCGCGCGATCCAAGAGAGCAGGCAGCCGATCTTGTACCGTTGCAAGTGTCGAGGGCATCGATGGAACGTAGACCCGATTCGGGACGAACCCAAGTTCCATGGCTGGTGGTGGGTTCTGCGGCGAATCGAGCAACAAGTACGCCTCACCTGTCAACGCGTTCGCTGTGAGCTGAGCCCGGAGGCGCGGAAACATGCCCCCCAGATCGGCAATCTGCCGGATCCTACTGACGTTCATTCCAATTTCGTTGAGACGACCAAGGAACACTTCGAAGTCGATTTCGACAAGGATACCGCGCGGATCCACACGTACGTCCGTTACTCGGCCTACTGCGACACCCCTATAGCGAACGGGACTCGAGATATCTAGGCCAGTGACGTTCTCGGTTGTGTAGGTCACGAAGCGAATCGCCTCGCGACTCTTCATTCGCTGAATGAAGAGCACAGACGTAGCTAGGATTACAGCAAGAGTTACGACAATGAAAAAGCCGAGGCGCGTGTAACTTTTGTCGACAGCCACTGGATTACCCTCCGTGATTCGCGCCCCCGATCGGCGACGACCTTGTGAGAAAATTGTGAACAAATGGAATACGCGATTCGTCGCGTAGTTTCCGCGGGTCGCCATGCGCCACGATTCCTTTGGCCTGCTTGTCCAGCAGGATGCAGTCGTCGGCGACAAGAAAAATGCTTGATAGCTCGTGCGTAACGATAACAACCGTTATGCCCAAGTCTTGGCTGAGCGTGAGGATCAACTGGTCTAGCTCGACGGCCGAGATTGGGTCGAGCCCAGCGGAAGGCTCGTCAAAGAACAGGAGGTTAGCATCAAGCATAAGCGCGCGGGCAATGCCCGCTCGCTTCTTCATGCCGCCGGAAATTTCGCCCGGCAGATGGTCGGCGAACAAACCAAGCCCTACTAGGTCGAGCTTCGCTTGAATGAGTTTCCGCATTGTCTGCCCGCGTATCGGGGTCCATGCAGCCAGTGGAAGTGCGAGGTTCTCGGCAAGGGTCATAGAGCTGAAAAGTCCACCAGACTGAAAGAGCACGCCGAAAGGAGGCATTCCTTCGTAGTGATGTGGCTCTCCGACTTCCGCAATGTTGATCCGACCGGCCAACGGCTTTTCAAGTCCGATCAAATATCGAAGCAGGGTACTTTTTCCGCACCCCGATCCGCCGAGAATGGTGAAGACCGTTCCTCGCTCGACGTTGAACGTGACGTGTTCTATGAGCACCTTGGTGCCCCAACCGATCCTTAGCTCCTCGACGATAATGTGATCTTTTGATCGCGGCATACTTACACACCAATGAGCGCGAAAAAGAATGTGAACACGGCGCTGATCACAATGACGCAGAAGATCGCCTGGACCACAGCCGTGGTTGTCCTGCCCCCGACGGCTGCCGCGCCGCCGTGTGTCAGCAATCCCTGACCGCATGCGACTAGCCCGATTGCCAGCGCCAGAAAGGGACTTTTAATGAGACCGGCAAAAAGATTGCCGGCCGTGACATCATCCAAAGTCGCCTGAACATAAGCGTGGAATGTCATATTCGTGATTGCAGTCGTCGCCGCAAGGCCGCCAACCAGAGCCAGCAAGTCGCCCACCCAAGTCAACAGAGGCATTGTAACAACGAGTGCGAGACAGCGCGGCACCACCAGCCATCTCACTGGGTCGAAACCGAGCGACCGCAATGCGTCGATTTCCTCGGTAACCTTCATCGTTGCGATTTCCGATGCGAGACCGGCTCCTGATCGCCCGGCCACAACGATCGCAGTTACCAGTGGACCGAGTTCCCGAAAATGGGCGACGACTACGAGCTCAGGAACGAAGGCTACTGCACCGAAACGCCCGAGCTGAGAGACGCCAAGGAACCCAATAATTACGCCCACTAGCAAGTTGGCAGCGCTCGTTACGAGTAGCGCGTCTGCGCCGATCTCTTGGATCAGCCTAGGCAGCGAACGCCAGTCGACCGATTTCGGACTGGCAATCACTTTGGTCAGTGAGGCGGCGCAGCGACCAATAAAGTCGAGTGCAACTGTTCCCCCGCCTAACATCTCAGACGCGAACGCTCCGACGCGCGCTGCTGGATTTCTTCCTGACGGCTTCGGCGGCATGCGCTCCGTCCGGCGCTCGCGGTAAAGCGCAATCAATCGTGCAGCCTCGGGATTCTGGTTATCGGCAACCCGTGTCTTGCGCCCCTCCACATCCAGTCTGTCAAGGAGTCGGGCCAGCAAGATAGCTCCAGTGCCGTCGATTCGCTCGAGGTGCACCAGATCGATATCAATGGAACGACATCGGCTCAAACCCTCTTCAACCTTCTCGACTGCCTGCGCTACTTGTTTCGCGTGGGCCAGGTCGAACGAACCGGACACCACTAGACTTGCGTAGTCTCCTTCTTGATTAGTTCGTATCGCCACCGCGCAGACTTTCGTGGGCTCTCCAGTACCTTCGTAGATGAGCGGAGATTTCATCGCGACGAGCCCTCGACGGCCGTGTAAGGTGGGTCACCTGACTGCGGCGAAGTCATACCAGCTAGAGAAAAGGACAAGTTGCAAGGCTGGGAATGCGGCAAAGAAATCGTACGATTTCTCCAAACCCTTTTGTTTCTAAGGAAGGTTGGGCTGGCTGGGGAGTCGCGAACTTTCGCGTTGCGCGACAAGATCTCCTCCCGCCTCACGCCCCAGTGGCGGGTTTAGCCGTATTCAGTTTGTCGTCTTTGTAATACTTGGTACCCTGCAGCGTCAACTGAAGTGCGAGGCCATTCTTGGTGATCTGGTAGACCCATACTCCCGGAGCAACTTCGGCCGCACCCGAGAAAGCTCCGCCCTTCTCGCCTGCTTTAGCCGCAGCGTCCGCTTGCCCTGAACCGGACCAGCCGGAATCCAGAAATTGTGCCAGGGCCTTATCGTTATCGAAGACGAACACCACGACATAGTCTTTCACCCCCATGCCCACACCGGCACCGGCCGAAGCCATCTTCATGAAGGTCTCTTGCTTGGTCTTGTTGTTGACAGCCAGCCCTGAACCGCGTGCCGTGCTCAGCAGCAATACGTTCACGCCCATGTTGTCGAAAACGGCGTATCCCGCCGCTTTCTGGATAGCTGCTTGGGAAGTGGGTTCCAGCTTGTACAAATCCTGCAAGGCCTCGGCTGACATCTTGCGGGTTTTCTGCCTTTTTTTCTCGTTGTCATCCTCCCCGCCGTATGCCGCCACAGTCAACAAAGTCACGGCGAGAATCGAGGCGATGATTTTGAATCTCATTTGAATGCTCCCTTCCAAGTATCAAAACAGCCAGACATTCTAGGGGCTCACCGGAAGAAGTAGAACTCCCGGAGTTGTTTGAATCTAACGAGTCCTAGAGCGAAACGGTCCTCAGCCACGAGTACTACCATTCGACGGACACTCTCAACTGTCAAAACACGCAGGCGTCACAGTAATTGTCTTAGGAATTTTAATTACCTGGTTCGCAACGATGAGCTCGCCGGTCTCGAAGCGGAGGCGTAGGACTTCGTTGATCATGCGCATGGACAATCTCCTGGTTGGTACGAGGTCTCTCCCGTAAATAGCAGAAACAGTTTGCCTTCTTTGATGTCCGGCGCCACTCCAGTGAAAAACATTCCGGGCGATCGTGATCACCGTGCTGGGGATCGCGATCAACTGATCACGATCAGCCGGGAATCCTGATCACCATCATCCCGAAATCGCGATCACGATCGCCCAGAATCACCGATCACCGTTGCCCGGAATCCGCAGGAGGAGGATTTGGCTCGCCCAAGGAGACGATTTTGGAACTTTTCTGGAGGATTTTGTCGCAACCTCACCACGGATTGAGTTCCGGCTGGACTGAACCTGTAACAGGCTTGTTGCTACTTGCCAAAGTACAACGTCGATCCCCGAGAGCGATTCTAGCTTAAGCCGTGGGAGCTCGCCGACTCGGTCAGTCAGAAATCCTGGTCTAAGGGCCGTTTGCGGCTGGTGGAAGTTTGCTAGGGTCGCCGGCAGGATTCGTCGGGATTGGACCAACGCACCGTTCAAAAAGGCGGACCGCCCAGGGTGAGACCAGCGGCATTACTCCTGCCGGTACTGTAAATCTTCGCAGTTGAAGTGTCATCCCCGGCGCTTTACAAGAAATTGAGAACATGTTCGCCAACAGCCGATGCCCGATTTTCGACGGGTTGGAGCTTTGACGCGCTGACCCCACGGAGAAACCAATGACAGTAGATTCGAAAAGGTCCCATATTTTTATCGACGATTGGGTAGCTCTGTCTACCGCCAAGATCCGATCTGCCGCGTTCAGAGTCGGTGAGCGACTGCGGGCGTGCCGTCAGTGGGCACGTAGTAGTGTTTTCGAGATCGGATGGAAGGCAGTAAGGGAACGCGGGCGAATGAAAGATGCGGCCAGGCAGCGAGAGATTCGTCTCACGAAGTTGTTGACCGACACTCCTGATGCCGTGGTCTTAATGGATAATAAACGCCGTCTTGTCGTGGCAAATGATGCAGCAATGCTCCTGTTTGGGATTTCCGAGAGAAACATTAACAAATTCACGCTCGATGCTTTCCTTCGAAATAGTGAAATCTCTGGATCTGAGCAAATGGGCCGGCCTTTTATCAAGAACAAGGGGCAATGGCACAGCTGCAAGATTGTGCGATTGGATGGTAGCTCCCTGGTGGCTGACATTGCCTTTCATCCCAATGTGGCCCCAGGAAGGCACCTATCAAGGTTCCGCAATGTTAGGTCCTGCAGACACATACCTTCGCAGATGCGAGCGAAAGCGAAGGTAGCTTGGGAAGTTTTTGCGAGAAAATGATGAGCTGGCCAGAATCGTCCTGAAACTTCGGGACTGGGACGGTTTCCGTTCTACAAAGCATGTCATCCCGATTCATTAAGCGCTCGCCCCTTACACCTGCGTCCGTCGCCCGCTGCCTTGCTATTCCGGCAAAGCTCCTGGGCATCTCTACACCGCACCCTTCCCTCAATTGAATGTGCATAAGGCCCGTGTCCGCCGCAAACCACGGGCGGCTTCGTTCAAACGGCTCGATCGAACCCGTGCACACCGTTAACTCCTTCGTGAAAACGCGCCTCCGATGGAGCACTGACGTTATGAATCGGGACCTAAACCAAGATTTATCACTTAATCGAATATCCGCGAGCTTCCATACACGCAGAGAAGGATCGCTTGAATGCGTCGATACCCTCTTGGTGCGTTGCCTTTGCTTGGGCTTCCTGCTGCTGTTGTTGTTGGGCAGTGGCCTGCGCCGCTTGCTCTTTGGATGCTTTGTTAGCTCTTCTTTGCTTTGCTCCACCCACCATAGTCCCGGCCGCGGCTCCAGCGCTTGCCCCTTTACCTGCTTCGTCGTCAGCGATCGCTCCAATCGCGGCACCTCCAGCGGCACCCTTGGCAGCGCCCTTTGCTCGACCCCCTTTTGCCTGCTTGGCATTGTCCGCGGCTGCCTGTTGCTCTGCTTTCTTTTGCTCCTCGGTCTTGGTGGCGGGGGGCGGAGCCTGGGGGTCAATTCCTGATTGTTGTTTGACTGAAGCGAAGCACTCGTTTTCATCCTTAAGCTGCTGGTCTGCGCTCTGCTGGTTCTTTGGATACGCATACATACCAATACTCTTTGCAGGGGAAGATGCGGCACCGGATTGTTCTGCTGGAGCGGATTCGGCCAGAAGAGGTGTTGCAAAGCACAACGTCACAATTATTAGAAGGTATTTCACCATCGAATGTCTCCTTCGGCTCCGCTTCCGGACTCGCCGCTCGGGAGCCTCTGAACGCACCTCGGTTGAAGATGGGGTGCGGCTGTATAGCTGTCTCCTAGGAAAAATACCAGTGTCGTCTGACACAGAGCTGCCAAGGGGATTGGTCATCCCACCTGACCTTGGCTGGACGCAATTCTCTGTCACTTTTGACAGGTTTATCTCACGCTCCCTGGGAACAACTTAGGTGGGTTTTGATCGCGTCGCCTAACGAGCCATGACCGTCCGCACGATTGAGCTGACCATGAAAAAACAACAGCTCCAAACGCATCGGTCTACGCTTGACGCAGGAGGACGCCGTCGGCGGACTGCAGTTTTCTTTTTAGCCAGGCTCGACGGGATTGAGCTCCCCCGCCTGGCTAGATATCCGCAAAAAAAGCCAGCAGCAATGGAGAAAAACCAATGAAATTCACAAGAATGGTCATTCTTTGTGTGGCCGCGCTAACTGCTGTTCCCGCATTCGAGCAGAGCAAGTCGGCCGACACCAACATGCAAATACTGCTCGACAAAGTGAAGGCCGACAAGAAACTGGTGGTGGCCGCAAACATGGATCTGACCGACACGGAGGGGAAAGCGTTCTGGCCCATCTACGACGCCTATCAGAAGGATCTTCAGGGCCTCAACGAACGTTTGACCAAGACGATTCTTGCCTATGCGGACGCCTACAACAAGAACACGCTTACCGACGAGCAAGCGAACAGTTTGGCCAATGCGGTGCTAGCCATCGATCAGGACGAAGTCACCATGCGCAAGACCTACGCGGCCAGGCTCAACGGTGCGCTGCCCGGAAAGAAAGTGGCGCGATACCTCCAAATCGAAAACAAGATTCGGGCTGTGATTCGCTATGAGATGGCGGATAACATTCCGCTGGTTGAATAATTGGGCATTCGACTTTCAGGGCCTGGGAAAATATGGTTGGCTGCAGGCACCACCTATGCTCAGAAAAAGAGGTGCAAAGGTCCGATGAGTTTGCATTCATTCTGCGGGACTGTTCTGTTTGCTTCGATCTTGGGCCTGGTTGGCTTGCCCGCCGCCACGGCTGCTCAGGAAGACCACCCGCCGCACTGGGATTATGAGGGCAAGGAGGGGCCTAAGCAGTGGGGCAATTTGGATTCAAGTTATGCGGCCTGCTCGATGGGTCACACGCAATCACCCATCGACATCAAAGATGCTAGAAAGGCGGACTTGCCGACTCTCAAATTCGATTACCACGCCGTCCCTCTGAACATCATTGATAATGGGCATACCATACAGGTCAATTATGCTCCCGGGAGCACGCTCACGGTCGGGGAAAACATCTACACTCTGAAGCAATTTCATTTTCACCATCCGAGTGAAGAGCAAGTGGACGGCAAGAACTTGCGTCTGGTCGCCCATCTTGTACATGCAGATGCCGACGGGCACTTGGCCGTCGTTGCCGTCCTTTTCGAGCTGGGAAGCGCGAATCCGCTGATCGAAACACTGTGGACCAACATTCCATCAGAGAAAGAGAAGCCTCTGGACATCCCCTCAGTTTCCATTCAGGTGCACGATTTGCTTCCGAACAAGCGCGATTACTTCACTTATGCCGGGTCGCTCACAACTCCCCCTTGCAGTGAAGGGGTATCCTGGTTTGTTCTGAAAAGCTACGCCACAGTCTCCCCGCAGCAAGTGGCTGCATTTGCCAAGATTTACCCGATGAATGCGCGACCCATCCAGCCAACAAACGGCCGTGAAATTCTACAGTCTAAATAGAGCCTCGCCACTCCGCACACAATGAATCGCCGCACACTGATTCCTGCTCATACTTGCTTCGTAGCCCTTATGATCGAGCGAGATTTGTGCTGGCCTACCGCGCCATATGCTCGGTTGGTGGCCAATCGTACCCAGCGATTTGAGAATGCTGTGTAGAACTCCTACAACGGACCCGGTTTACTCGCGGCGAAACCGCAGCACCAAAATGACTTTGGGAGCTTTCCAAGTTTTTGACGTAGGCGCTTCATTTCCTATCAGATGGATCTGCTCGTTCACCAGCGGATGCCGAACGTAAGCGGAAGAATATTGGTCGAAAATTTATCATAAGAAGCGTGGTGATACCTGACTTCTGTGTAGAGCTTCGCGTGACTATTCCCCAGCCGATACGTGAGGCCTCCGCCGATATTCTCGCCAAATGCGTTGGCGCTTCTGCTTCCCGTTATGATGTTCACGCTCCCGATCGTGCAACCAAACCACCAGGACCAGTAGGGATCGCAGATGACACCCACACCGGGCGTCGTTGTTTCACCAGAGCGATGGTACCAGCCTATTCCACCGATCACGTAAGCTCCGATCTTTCGTCCGACCGGAAAGTGGACAATAGGATTAAAGGTCCATGCATGCTGTCTGGCGCTTGCGCCGGGTGTCTGAAGCATCTGCTTGGTCGTCGAGTTGATGGGCAAGTCGTGCCACATGTATTCGCTGTCCACGCCGATATTCTTGGTGAAGTTAACTCCTCCGCCGATAACAAAATGTCCGCCATTATTGACAAAGGAACTCAAGTCTCCCTGAGGGAAGCCAATACCACCTCCCACATTGAAGAGCCATTTGCTGTCATCTTGGGCTTGCGCTGAGGCAAGCACACCAAGAGCAATCGGTATTGCTAGGAAAAACCGTAAACGAAGCATATCGTCCTCCTGTGAAACAATAGGTTCGAATTGCGGCGCCAAAACCTGTCAAAAATTACAGCGACGGAAGGAAGGACACCATGCTGAGCGAATGTCACCAGCAGCGCGCGCAACAAGTCAGACTCGAAGCAGCGCATGCACCCGGTTGTTCAGCAGTCAGTGCGCTCTGCAAGCTTCGCTGCATACCCAGCTTTCGGACCCCGAGATCAATTTCACATCGCCCCATCTCGGACTTGAGAAGGGGCCCCGGAATCGAACTGTCTTACGCGCGAGAAAAGAAGCGTCCAATGGAACGTGGATTGCACCCTTGAAATGAGACAGCTGGGATGGGCACACTTTGCAGAGCAAGGGCGGCAAAGTGAAGCGGAAGCGATACTCACGGAAGTTTCAGCGGATGGCCATTGAGCGCATTCGGAGTAGCGACAACATTGGCGATCTAGCGAAAGAATTGGGAGTAGGCCGACGGTGTCTATACAAGTGGCAAGCCAAGCCCGACCACCTCGAGCCGGGAGAAGCAAGACAGAAGCCGGATCGCGGAGGAACGGATTAATCACGACGATCCCGTCTAGTTCCTGGTTAGCCTGCAGGTCTTCTGTAAGGAGGTACCGGCAGGTAAGGGACTTCGCGGCAGCTACGATTAAAGCTTTCATTCAGACCGATAATCACATCGGTTCGCCGAAAAGGCGTTAGAAGAATCGCGATGATGATTGTCCGAGGTGCACCAGTCTGCGAATCCATCAATCAAGGCGAAGAGGAATAATAGAAACAATGATCCTAGCCGTGGATTTGCTTCCGGCGGCTTCGCTTGCGAGAGATGCGATTCGCGGTTCTTTCGTTTTTCACTTACCGCGAAACCTAACTCGCCGCGGCAGGCGACCACGTATTGATCTGGCTGCAGGTCGGTACGGGCAAATATTTTAAAAATTAAGACTCGTCGGAATCGATGGGACAGGCCTACTCCCTAACTTCTGGGCTTCCGTTTCACTTGTTTCGTAGGTTCCGCCAGCTGATCGTCAATGTTCTTGATTTCCAAAGACAGGTGAGTATCCATAGGACGCTTCAGATACCGTGCGAACAGTAAATCCCTCTTGACTCTTAAGTCTTCGCGTTTTTTCTTCTCATCGGTGACAGTCTCTGGCACTCTGTTTGAACCTCTTTAACAGTGTACGCCATTTCAGCGTTGGCTCTCATGCGCCAACAGGATTGGTATTCGAGGACCAGGAAAGGACTCCGGAATATAACCTCTTTCCCCCGCCGTCATTCCACTAGCGGCACGGTCGATGTGGACCTATCCCACAGTTTCCTTGATCCAGTCTTGCGCGGTCCGGCGGTCGATATGGCGCGTTCGCATCAACTCATTGACAGCTTCTTTAACCAGTCTTCCTGCCGTTGCGAGAATCAGCTCCTCGTGCTCGCGGATTTCGGTTATCAGCTTTGCCTCATCCTGTGTCCTGCAGACGTCAATCGTCGGCCCAGCCTTCAAAGTGACGATGAAATCGGAGTCGCGCCGCGTTATTCGGTATTTGTCCACCGGTCTCAAATCCAAAAACTAATCCAAACCGGCTCACTGAACAGGGTGCCGTATCCCCTACAAGGGAAACATTACTGTCCTGACGGTTGCTTAAGGATCAGTGCAGGGACTTCTTGGTGCTTTATTACGTCGTTGTAGTACTCTACTTCGCTGGCAACGATAGTTTTCCATTTTGCGAGTTGCTCGTCGATGGATTTGCTAAGCATGTCGAAAACTTCGTAGGACTGCTGGGTGGGAGCGGAATCGGCGCTGCCGACCACACCGCCTAACGCAACGAGCTGGTTATTGAGGCGGATGGGGAAATTGAGGACGTCTTGTCCGCTCTTCGCTTTGGTTTGGATCAGGGCTTCCTCGACTTCGAGGATCTTTTTGTCGAGGGATTTGCCGGCGTCAGCTACAGCTTTCGCGCGCGCATCATTTTTCAGGCGCTTGTTGATGGCATCGATTTGATCGCGAAGATCGCGGATCTGGTTTATGGTGTCGTCGGTCTGTGTAACTTTGTCGCGAATTTTGATCAGCAGATCGAATTGCTTCTGCAAATCGGCTTGCGTGATTTTGAGCCGCGGATCGGCCTGGATTTCCAGCGGCTCGGTGTATGTTTTGCCCAAGACGGTCAAGCGCACTTGGTATTTACCCGGAAGCGCCTTGGGGCCATCCGTACTGCCGCCCCACAGAGGCGCGTGCGGCACTTTGCTGGCGCCCTCGTATTGAAGGTTCCAGACGAATCGATTCAGCCCGGCTTCCGCGGGCAGCATGCCGGCGCTGCGATTACGCCCGCCAAAACCTTCCTCCGGTTCGTCCGCGTCTTCTTTTTTGGGAAAATGGCGAATGACTTTGCCCGAGGAGTCGAGTATGTCTAGGGTGAGTTTGGGAGCGTCCGCTTCGTCCGCATTCGCGAATTGCTTTGCGTCATCCGCTTTTTCCGACGGCGCGGAACCAGCGGCATCGGCGCCTTCTTTCTTTGCTTCAGTTTTCTTCAGAGATGTCTTCAGCCAGTAATCAATGATGGCGCCCGCTGGCGGATTCTTGCCACTGTTCAGGCCAGGACCAAAGAACGAACCCTCGAACAAAGTGTGGCTGGCGACAGCGGGCGTGAAGAGGTGAGCGTCCTGCTGAGGAATGGAATCGCTGTACTGGCGCAAGGGGGTTATGTCGTCGAGCACCCAGAAGCTGCGGCCATGCGTGGCTACGACGAGGTCGTCATTTTTTACCACGAGATCGTTCACTGGGGAGACCGGCAGATTGAGTTGGAGCGGCTGCCACTGAGCGCCGTCATTGTAGGAAATAAAGACGCCGGATTCGGTCCCAGCAAAGAGCAAGCTGGCGCGCTTGGGATCGACGCGCACGGCATGGACGTAGCTGTTTGCGGGAAGACCGTTCACGAGCTTGGCCCAGGTCTTGCCGAAGTCGCTGGTCTTGAAAACGTAGGGCGCGAAGTCGTCGAGCTTGTGACGTTCGAGGGCGATGTATGCGGTCCCAGCTTCCGTTGGAGAGGCTTCAATCATGCCAACCGTGCCCCATTCGGGCATGGCTTTGGGTGTGACGTTTTCCCAATGCTGTCCAGCATCGCGCGTTATGTGCACGAGGCCATCATCCGTGCCTGCCCAGATCAGATCTTTTTGCGCCGGCGATTCCACGACGGAAAAAATCGTGTCGTAAACTTCTACGCCGGTATTGTCTTTGGTGATGGGGCCGCCTGAGGCTTGCTGCTTTTGCTTGTCGTTGCGAGTGAGGTCGGGACTGATGATGTTCCAACTCATGCCTGCGTCGCTAGTTTTGAAGAGGACTTCGGCGGCGAAATAGAGTGACTTCGGATCGTGCGG
>Ga0210406_10003540_pt1 | contig 17058 bp, 13 predicted proteins | sample IncBWC30MmetaG_FD_155454 | JGI IMG/M metagenome (GOLD analysis project Ga0210406, IMG submission 155454) | Forest soil microbial communities from Barre Woods Harvard Forest LTER site, Petersham, Massachusetts, United States - Inc-BW-C-30-M | ecosystem: Environmental > Terrestrial > Soil >... | reverse complement strand
TCGGTAGCGCGGGAGGGATTCTAAAGACCGCGAAATTAATCAACTGCCAAACGACAAACAGAGTCGAAATGTAGAGACCGACCACGCGGCCAAATTCCACGGGCGCGAGATTCAGGAACGTTCCGTACCCCAACAGAAACGCAGCGCCGACCATAAACAGCCCGACCCGCGTTGGACCGGCGTGATCATGGAGCGCCAAGCGGACGACGGTATCGCCGATCACCTCCAGCGTTGTCGCGATTACTAACAACACCACGGGAGGAATGCCCTGAAGCGCCTTGATCATTTATTGGTCCATCGCAGTCGGTAGAATGGAAATCCCGAGCGTCTAGCACCTAGGTCCCTCGAAGCCGTATCCGCTTCCCGGTCAAGCGTCGGCGTGGCGTTGGCCGGCTGGCGCTTCGGTTTCCTTGAGAGGATATCGACTACCGGGATTGTGGCGCAACACGCGATAACCCTTTGTTTATACACCCGAAAACCTTCAGGATCATGGTCCCATCTGATGATTTGATGTATCATCGGCTGAGTTCAGTGAAGCGAAGGCGTTTAAGGAGTCTATTTTGGTACGGAAACATCAGCTCGCCGACCAAGTCATGCGCCACTTGAGGGCGCAGATTTCGTCGGGAAAGTTCGCGGTGGGTGATCGACTGCCTTCGGAACCACAACTGATGAAACAGCTTGGCGTTGGCCGTACGAGCATTCGGGAGGCGGTGCGTGTCCTTGCGCACTTGGGTCTCTTGGAAGTGCGACAAGGCTTGGGCACTTTCGTGCGCGCGACCTCCTCCAGTGGCAACTTGGTCGAGCGTCTGCAAAGCGCTCGGGTTCGCGAGGTTTATCAGGTGCGTCGCGCTCTTGAGGTCGAGGCAGCGCGCGCCGCGGCGTTGGCGCGTGATCCTCACGATTTGGCGACGATCAGGGAAATCATAGATCGATTGAAGGAGCATCTTCGTAACGGCGCTCGTCAGGCGTTTCTCGAGACCGATATCGAACTCTACGCGGCGCTTGCAGCGAGCACCAAGAACCGTGTGTTGATCGATTTGTACCGCTCATTCGCTCAGGCACTCAAAGAGGCGCTTACGCAGGTCATGGTATTTCCGGGTGTGATGAAATCTTGCGTCGCGCGCCATGAGCGCGTGTACCAGGCGCTCGTAGACGGGGACGCCGAGACTGCACAGATGGTCACTGCGGAGTTTCTGGAACGCGTCAGCAATATCATTGAAAACCTCCTCGATGGCGACACCCGCATCGGCGATTCACCCAACACGCCGGTCCAGACTACTCCGGTCCGGGAACCTTCAGACAGCGCTCCCCTGTTCTAACGTTTCGAGATCTGGCTTCAGGAGCACGCTGTGCCCAGAAACTGCAGAATTCTCGAATTGACTTCGACGGGCTTTTGCACCAGAAGGAAATGGCCTGCGCCCTGGATACGAATACTTTCAGAGCGCGCTCCAAGATGCGCCAATACGCCGCGCTGCGTTTGTTCGTCGAGCAAGAGGCACCCGTCAGTTGTGCCGTGCATGTAGAGCGTGGGTTGTGATAATCGGCTCCCCCAAACGGAAGTCTGTTCTTCCAGAAACTCGGGGGTCCCGTACCGCGATGGATGGAAGAGGGTATGGTAATACCCGAGTGCCGCTCGTAGGTTCTTTGGTTGACGAAGACAGTCTTTCACCCATTTGAGATCCTCCTGCGCGTCGTATCCCGGGGACCAATCTGCCCACAGTCCGTCAATGAACGCAAAGTCTTCGGCCGACACGATGGCTTCTGCTAATCCCATCTGGAAGAACCAGAAATAGAACGAGCTCTTGATCTGTGCGTATCGGAATCCAATCTGCCCGAAGACGGCAAATGGCGGCACGTTCATGATGACGCATCGACGCCAGCGTGCGGGTTCGAGTGTCGCTGCGCCGTACGCGGCGATAGAACCCCAATCGTGCGCGATGAGAACTGCATTGCCGTCGCCGCCTAAAGCCGCATGTAGTCCAACCACGTCGCGCCGCAGTACGTCAGTGGAGTACCGACCATCCTCCGGAACTTCGGTGGGAGCGAATCCGCGCATGAATACCGCGATCGCCCGGTAGCCCGCTTTTGCCAAATCCGGCAATAGGTAGCGGTAAGTCCAGGCCGAGTCTGGAAAGCCGTGGAGGCACAAGGCCAAAGGTCCTGCGCCCATTTCCAGGTAATGAAAGCGCAGTCCGTTGGCGTCGACGGATCCACGTTTAAAATTATATTCTGGCATCCGCGCTGCTCCCGATTTGGTCTGTGACGGCGTTCGACATTTAAAATTGATATCCCACCCGCAGGGTGCCTTCCTTGGCCCAGGCAATGGTGGAGACGATGTTGTTGTTGGGCTTGCCGAGTGTACCGTTGAGGTAGTTGTAGAAGGCCTCGACGATAAGCTTGCCATTGGGCTTCCAGCGCACTGCGGGCTGCACCAGCAGACCCCCGTGCGTGTCGTAGAGGGCCGAGAGATCAAAGCGCCAGATTAGGTTGGGAAACGGCTGTTGCAGCCCGAAGGCCAGACCGTCCCAGCCATTCTTGTACCCCGGAGCCACCTGGGTAGTGCTGCCGCCCATGCCTCCCAGATAGCGTCCGAAGAGATCACTCTGTGTCTTGTGCATCCATTGGAACACCATGTAGGTGGCCGGAAAGGAGGCCGAGAAGCGTTGATATTTCTCCATCACCAGGGCGGTGGTCCACTCGTTCTTCTGAATGTAGTCACCGGCTAAAGAGGGGTTCGTGAAAGACCTGTTCGGCACATAGGTTGCTTCGACGTTGATGATCAGCTGATCGAGCGGCGAGCCTGGGGTGGAAGTCACGACGTAACTCGCACCGCCTCCGAGGTCAGTCTCCTCAGCGTAGTCGCGCCGCAGCCAGCCGCGTAGGCCGCCGGAGGCCTGAAAGAACGTGTTCAATTCCTTCATGGCGCAGTTGTAGGCATCAGCGCTGTGCGAGTTGTTCGCATGGTTCGCCGCGCCAGCGGGCAGGAAAGCGGCGCAGTTCGCCTGGTTGATCGGGAAGGCACCGATCAGGGCGGCGGCGGGAGAGTAATTGACCGAGGCGCTCAAGGCGTCCACGCCGTTCAATCGCGTCTCACCGGCATAGTAGAACCACTCCTTTGCCGATTGCACGCCGGTGGGGTCCACTTCGAAGGGAGTAGTTTGCAGAATCTTCCCGGACCCGGGCGCACCCGGCAGATCGCGGTTAACACCCGAGGCGGTCCAATGATACAACCCGTCCGGGTTGTATCGGCGAACGGCGATCCCCTGCAGACCTAGGTCCCCGACGCTGCCCTTGATGCGAAGTCCGTAATCCAGGCGCGACTTGTAGTCATTGTAGCCATCGACAATGGTGAACTGGGAGGGTATGACGTTATAGGGAGTGTTCGGGTTGGGAACCACGGAGGGTTGGAATTTCTGTACGAAGGCATCCGCGAGCCACCCGTCGCTGATCTGATAAGTGGAGCGAATCCCCAGTGCCGGTACACGCTTGTCCGAGAATTCCTCCGAGGCGAAGTCCAGTGCAGAATGGCGCCGCAGATCCAGTCCATCGACGACATCCAGCACACGGAAAAAAATCGCCTGGCCCCAGGCGATCTGCTGGTTTCCGAGCCGCACATCCAGCGGCCCCTTGTTGTACTCGAGGAACAACGCCGGGAAGTCTATCTGGTAGTTCTGACCGGTCCACTCCAGCGGTTGCGGATGGGAGTTGCCTTGCACGTCGTACACGAAATAGTTGGGTTTGCCATACAGGTAGCCCACGGCCTGGCTGTTGACCGCGCCGGGACTGAACTGATCGTACCAACCCGGATCGGCTACGGCTCGCAGCTTCGCCTGCAAGGTCAGATTCGAGTTGAACTTCATGGCCGTGTCGAGCTCGAGACGGATCAACTGCATGTTGATGTCATTCGAGGCGGACCCGCCATTGCGAATGACCGTGTCCGTTGCGCCGAGACCCTGGCGGGTCACTGGCACCCCGTTGAACGGGTTGGTGACCTGGTTATTGGGGTTCCCCTCCCCAGAGTTCCGGAAGGCCGTTTCCGAGCGCACATAACCGTTCCAGGTAAAGTTGAATCCGCCGCCGCCCGTGGAGTCATCGGCCGCCACAGCGAGGGAGGCGGTTAGAGCCAGACTCAATGTGATTCCGGCGATTCGAAATATTTTCATTGTCTTTCCCCCTCATCTAAAGAACCAATTAATTAGTCGCCGTGATGCGCAACCTCGACGCCTGCTGTGCGAGAAGCACAGGGTGATTTGATTGTCACAATTGCCCCGATCCCATCTGTAGGATTTGTCCGGAGTGGCCGACGACCAGGATGAATCTTCCTTGCGGCGCGAACTCCAATCCCTGATACCAAGCCGATACGAAGTCGTGATCCCGCAAGTGCCGCCACGTCGCGCCGTCGTCGTCGCTTGCCAGCATGTCGCGCATGCCGGTCACGAGGACGCGCCCGTCGGGCGAGCTGCGCACGCCGAGCAGAATCGAGGACCCGCGCGAGCCGGTGTCTGACCAGGAAGCGCCGTGATCAGTGGTGCGAAGGATGGTCGCGCTTTGTCCGACCGCATAGCCGACTCCGTCTGCTCGCTTGAGATCCAGTGCGAGCAGCGAGGCATCGCCCTTGTGCGCCAAGATCCAACTGACGCCACCGTTCGATGAGCGCAGAATCAGTCCAAATTCTCCGACGATCGTGATCACGTTCGATGCACCGATATCCACGTCGTAGATGTGCGGCTCAATGCCATCCTGAGCGAAGTCGCTCCACTTCGGCGCTATCGATCTCCAGCTCAGGCCTGCATCGTCGGAGCGGAGCACAGTCCCGAACGCGCCGACCGCCAGCGCCATTGCACTCCCAGACACGCCGACCGAGAACAGCCGGTTATCCGTGCCGCTTGTGACTTTTCGCCAAAGACCATCCTTCTTGACCAGAATGGTTCCCAGTTGGCCGACGGCAATTTGACGCTGTTCTGTAACCGCTACGCCAAACAGACCGGAGTCCGTCGGGCGTGGCACGATCGCCCGCCACGCCTTCCCGCCGTCGGCGCTCTCCAGAATCTCACCGCCGGCGCCGACGGCCACTGCGGTGGCTCCCGATAGAGCAATCGAATAAAGAGCCTGATGCGCCGTCCCCGAAACGACCGTTCTAGTCTCCAGCCAATGCATCGGCCCGGCCGCGTTTGACATGCTCGTAGCCGCGAGCCCCACAATGCTTGCGATTCTTCCCAACGGTCTCATCTTTGCTAACCTCCCCCTGATGTGTCCTTGCGGCGCAACGCCTGCCCGACGGGCCACGCCGACCTTAGGCAGAGCCGAGACGAGTCATGGCCTGAGCGGTGAGCCACTGTTGGTAATACTGTGACTCGGTGTCGGGGGTACCCCAGATACTCTTCGGACCGGCGGGTAGCTCCTTCGCGTGATAGAAACGGCTCATCCGATTGGCCTGAACGTCATGGCTCTGCGCGCTGCACCAGGACCACTCGGGGTGTCCTTTCGCGTCCTTAAATGTGACGTCTCCGTCCACATACTGCGAAAACGCCGGTTCGTGGGACTTCCAAACCTGTCCTCGTCGATCATAGGTGTTGTATCCGACGAAATTGCCGTTGCGCGCGTCGATGTACGCCAAGGCCTTACCGTACGGACTGCGCGGGTAGCCAATGGGCTCTTTCTGTAACACGATGACTTCGGGAACCAACTCCTTCCAGGTATCAAAGAACGTGTGCCCCTTCGGGCCCCCGTTGGTCGGAGTGTCCCAATTGGGATTCTTGCCGTGCCAATTCTTCGAGACGCTGGCCAGAAACGGTTTGCGCTCGACGATCTTGTAGTTGCCCCACGTCAGCATGGGATCACCCGACGCCCATCCGTCCGAGAGGAAGAGCGTGATGCCCGGCACCAGGGGCTCGAAGCGCTGGTTGGTGGGAAACTGGCGCAAGCGCCTGAAGGCGGGCAGGTAGCCCACCAATTCTGGAAACTGGCGCTGGTCGTAGGGCCAGGTGCTGAGAAACGAGGTTCCGGCCGTATCCTGGGGCGCTGTGAAAACGACCGACTGGAAGCGGAGGATATCCTTATGGTTCTGGAACACCGTATCGTCCACTCGAGCGGTGGCGTTCATCTCCGACCACACGAAATCATACTGATACGCCACGTTGCCGTCCGGTCCGATGTCCCAGTCCCGAATCGCGTAGGAGGAGAAGTTGTGACGGCCCCAGCTCAAGGTGATGTCGGCGATCGCCTCCAATCCGTTCTGCGGATCCGAAAAAGGTAGTCCGCCGATCCATGGGCCGCCGTCGGACTTTCTCACCACGTTGTTGTTGGCATCGAAGGCGGCCTGCCCCTTGTTGCGCAGCGTCGCCTCGAGATAATCATGGGGATTGAGCTTGGCCGCCTCGGTTGTTGGAGCAACCAGATGGAACGTGCGCCCCATATTCTTCACTTCATGGTAGCCGATGGGGTCCAGCAGATCCTTCACGTAGTCGACATTGTTCGCATCCACCACATCGCCGGGCTTTAATTTTCCCTTGGTGTAGAGCTCGATGGACAAGAGCTCATCCGGATAGGCCTTCGACATGTCGGCGCCGTTGGCGATTAGCGGCCATAGCGGCATGAGGACGCCCGCGGTGCCGATGCCTAGGGCTACTTTCTCGAGCAGCGCGCGCCTGCCGTAGTTAACGTCGTACTTCTTGATGTGCATGTGTCAACTCCTGCTGTGAACCGTGGGCGCACAGATATTGGGGTGGATGGCGCCACTGCCGTGGACGGCCGCTGATCGATTCATCTGACTTTGAAGCTCGGGGGCCGAGGCCGGCCGCATAGCCGCGGACTGTGCATGCTGGAAGACGGTGGGCCCTACATCTTGCGGCCCCGAAAAATCGCCGCCTTCGCTGACCAAGACGTCGTTTCCAAGGAAGCGCGGCTTGATCAGCCACACCAACAACGGGAGCACGACGAGGGCAAGAACCATGTTGATCAGCATGGTCAGCGCCAGGAGCAAGCCCATATCCGCCATGAACTTGAGGCCAGACAGGAAGTACCACGGCACTATGCCGATCAACATGATCGAGGCGGTGAACATGATCGCCTTGCCGGTGGTGGTCAGGGCAGCCCTGATCGTGAGACCGAGATCAGCCTTGTTCGGCCGGTACTCCTGGCAAATGCGGCTCAACAGGTAAATGCCGTAGTCGATGCCGACCCCGACTCCAATGCAGGAAACCATGAGAGAGTTGATGTCCAGGCCGATTCCGATGAGGTGCATCGAAGCGGCCAGGATGACGTTCGCCATGTTGACCGGAATGAGCAAAATAAAGCCGGCGACGAACGAGCGGTAGGCGTAACTGCATCCCAACAGGATGACGAGATTCAGCAGCCCGAGGATGGTCCAGTGAAAGCGCTTGACCACGTTGTTCATGGCCTGTTGCAGAGCGATGGTCCCGGTTCCCAGTCGGATGCGGAACGCAGGATGGTCTGACCCAACGACTGCGATTGCCGCGCGTGCTTGAGCGAGCGCGGAGTCGACGGTTCCTTGCTTGTTGTCGGCATACCAGAACGAGACGGTCCCGTTCTGCTGGTTGAAGTCGATGACATTGGAGAAGGCCTTGGGGCTGCTACCCATGAGCACCGCGTTGGACGCGGCGTTGACCGCCCGATCGTTCGGGTCGAGCGGCCTCCAGCGTGGATCTCCTCCGGAGAAGAGTCGGTTACCTTCCATGAGATAGTCGCCGACTGAAAGCGAAGCGCGCGGTGGATTGGGTCCGCGCTCGACCAGGTCCTGGAGCCGCAGCATAGTGCCGATCGTGTCCGCGCGGTGCGTTGCGCGGTCTGCACTTTGATCATCCTTCGCCTCAAAAACGACTTCGAGGGTGTTGACGCCGGGAAAGTGCCGGTTGATCTGGCGCACAGCCGAGTTGAATTCAGACTTGTCCCACAGAAGGCTGCTGCCCTCTGTGGGGTTGCCTATCTTGATCTGCAGCGCCACGACCACCGCGGCGACCGCGATCGTGAGCACCACCGCGGATGTGACCAGCGACAGCCTGCCGTGCGTCAATCTGGCGATCCCCTCCAGCAGCGAACGGATGCGGCCGTGCACTCCGCCATGTGTCCCGTGGCCGGCCAGGTGCTGCACGTTTCTTGGTGCAGGAAGCATGGAAAGCAGCAGCGAGATCAGAACGACGCCCGTAGGAATGAGCCAGATTGCCCAAAATCCACAGAACACGGCAAATCGTTGCATTGCCGGGATGGGTGCCAGAGCAATGAGGAAGATTCCGACGATGTCGGTGAAAATGCCGAGCACGCTCGGCGCCATCATCACTCTCATCGTGATCTCAGCGGCTTTGGTGCGATCATGCACCTGCGCGTACACCTCGTAGAAGCGCTCGGTGAACTGCACACAATGCGAAAAAGATCGCGCGATGAGCAACAGTGGCACGACCATGAGGAGGGGTTCGATGGGAGATCTAAGCCATCCGACGAACCCAAATCCCCAGACGGCGGCAATCGCGCTGGTGACAATCGGCGTGACGACTCCCACGATGTTGCGCATGTAGACGGCAAGAGCCAACACCAGCGCAAACAGGGTCACCCCGAAGATCCACAAAGTCTGGGACTCGTAGCGATACACCCATCCCGTCAATGCAGGCTGACCTGCCAGATAAATGTCGTGCTGCGCGTCTCGCGCGTTTCCGACCAGATCCTGGACGTGACGAAACGCGACTCCGTAGTCCAGCTGATTTTCGATGAACGTCGCGTTGATCAGGGTGGCAGTACCGTCCGTGGACACGAGAAAGGTGCGCGCATTCGGCGACTTCTCAACGCGACTCTTGAAGTCGGCCACTTCCTCCGCTGTTTTCGGTACGTGGTCTTCCATGAGCGGACGCATATCGATGCCGTAGGGCGTCGCTTCGGCGTAGCGCGCTTTCTCGGTTGCAATCGACAGAATCTGATCGTGGTCGACACCGGGCGTGAGATCGATATCGCGGGTCAACTTCCAGATCTTGGCGAGTGTTTCGGGGTTGTAGATATCGCCGTTCTTGCGCTTGACCATGAGCGTCATGGTCAGAGGATTACCGAAGTTGGGGTGATCCTTGAAAACCTGAACGAACGGATCGTCTCGCGGCAACAGATCGGAGAATATGGTCTTGAGTTCGACGTGACGCAGACCGAGCGCGAAGAAGATAGTAACGCCAATAAAGAAAGTCATCGTCACGCGCCGGTTACGCATAACCCAACTCGCGATTCGGTGCCGAACTAAGCCCATTGCGCCCCCCTCTGGCATCTTTTGAAGATTTGTCCTGCCCGACTACCTGCGGCGATCCGGCACGTGATGGCGCCCCGAATCTCCGCGTGCTGCGGCAGTATTGCACGCTAAACAGCAGTCGTCTGATGACTAAGTACCGCTTCCAGAACAGCATGTCAAGGCCCCTCACGGGGGTCTAGGTGTCATTCCGATTCCGTTCAAGCCATGTAACTACATGAAATAACAGGTGAATATTAAGACGCGCATCGGAGACGTGTAAATCGCACCTGTTGCGAGCGTCCGCTCGCTAAGGGGATTGCACAGGAGATCATCAGATGAGACACTGGTTTAAGGGTGGCTTGTCAGGTTTGGCGCGGGTTATGCGGGCAGTTGGCCTGGTAAACGCGTCGATAACTAGAGAAAGGGGGGCATTCGGCATGGGTATGCAACGTGGGAGAAACCTCGCAGGTGGCGTGTTATTTGGGGTCGTCTGCTGCCAAGTTTGTTGGGGTGGCGGCCCGGCGCGAATAGATTCAACCCGAATGCTGAACGCGGAGAAGGAACCCGCGAATTGGATAACCGTGGGTGGGACCAGCGACGAAACCCATTACAGTCCCCTCGAGCTCATCAACACCTCGAACGTCTCACAGCTCAAGCTCGCGTGGTACGGGGATTTCAGCTCGAACCGAGGTCAGGAAGCCACGTCGATCGTCGTGGACGGAGTGTTGTACACGAGCGGCTCATGGTCCAAGGTTTACGCTTACGATGCCGCGAGCGGCAAGGAGCTGTGGAGATTCGATCCGCAGATTCAAGGAGCCTGGGCCAAGAACGTCTGCTGCGATGTGGTGAATCGTGGCGTCGCGGTCTGGGAAGGCAAAGTATTCGTCGCCACGCTCGATGGGCGGCTCATTGCTCTGGACGCCGCGACGGGCCTGCCGGTCTGGTCCGCTTTGACGATTGATCCGCAAAACCCATACACGATTACCGGCGCGCCACGTGTTGCGAACGGCAAAGTGGTGATCGGGAATGCGGGTAGCGAGTATGGCGTGCGCGGTTATGTGACGGCTTACGACGCGCGGACCGGCAAGCAATCGTGGAGATTTTTCGTCACGCCGAATCCCGACAACAAGCCCGATGGTGCGGCATCGGACAAGATCCTGATGAAGAAGGCGTACTCGACGTGGGGGAACGGCGCGTGGAAGCAGACCGGCGGTGGAGGCACGGTCTGGGACGCCATCGTCTACGACCGGGAGTTCCATCAGATCATTTTCGGAACGGGAAACGGCACTCCGTGGAGCTGGAAGTCGCGCTCCGGCAATCAAGGTGACAACCTGTTTCTCGCGTCGCTCGTGGCGGTCGATGCCGATACGGGCGAATACAAATGGCACTACCAGGAGACACCGAGCGATGAGTGGGACTACGACTCGGCCCAGGGAATCATCCTGACTCAATTACAGATCAACGGCGTCCAACGACAGGTTTTGCTGCATGCGCCGAAGAATGGTTTTTTCTATGTGATCGACCGGCGCGACGGTGCGCTGATTTCCGCGGAGCCATTCGCGACGCTGAACTGGGCCGCCGGTGTCGACCGCGCATCGGGTCGACCGGTTGTGTATCCCGAGGCGCGATACGGTATCAATGGAGGAGATTTTTTGGGGATCCCCGGTCCCTTCGGCGCCCACAGCTGGCATCCGATGTCGTTCAGCCCGCTAACCGGTTTCGTCTACATTCCATCGCAGAATAGTCCGTTCGGCTTCGCTGACGATGGCACGTTCCAATACCACCCGGGCCTCGGAAACTGGAACTTGGCCATGACTTCTGTGCAGAACGCGGGGCCTCGCGATGAGCCTGAACGCAAGCTGCTCGGGATGCGCTCGCAAGGCTCGCTGCTCGCGTGGGATCCTGTTCGGCAAAAGGAAGCATGGCGCGTCAATTTTGGCGCGATCGCTTCAGCCGGCACACTGGCCACTGGGGGGAACCTCGTGTTTCAGGGGACACCCGACGGGCAGCTGGTTGCCTACTCGGCGGATAAGGGACAGAAGCTTTGGAGTTGGCAAGGCTTCGATGGCATCGGCGCCGGCCCCATGACTTATCTCGCCGGAGGCGAACAATACGTGGCGGTGCTCGCCGGTCCGGGCGGTTCGATCACCATGCACGTTCCGTATTTCAAGAATCCTCGCGTCGCCATCAACGGCCGCATTCTCGTGTTCAAGTTGAACGGCAAGGCAATCCTTCCGGACAATTCCAAGCCCGTCTCTGCGGCGATCGTTCCGAGCGGGCAGTGGCCGCCCGACATCGCGGCCAAGGGCGAGAAGCTCTACGGCAACTGCGTCTTCTGCCATGGATTCGGATTGAACACCAACAACATGATGCCTGATTTGCGCCGGTCGCCCGTGCCGTCCGACAGAACTGCGTGGGAGGCGATTGTGCTGCACGGGGCGTTGGAGCCACGCGGAATGCCGAATTGGGGCGGAAAACTCAGTCCGGAAGACTCCGAAGCGCTGCGCGCGTTCGTCGCCAGCCGCGCACTCGTGCTCAAACAGGACGAAGACACGGAAGCGCGCGTCAAAGTACGCGGGAATTGATTCGGCCCGAGATATCGGGTGCAGCAACATCGTCAAACTTCAATGGAGCAGAATCATGAACGAATTGGCCGAACGTACTGGTAGCGAGCGCGTAGAGACCCCACGTCTCTCGGCGTCGGCAAGCCGATTCATTTCGGGGACGAAAGGTCTGTTGATTGGCGGCAGGTTCTTGCCCGCGGCCTCCGGAAAGTCTTTCGAGGTGTTCGACCCGTCGACCGGCCGCCTAATCACGAGGTGTGCTGAGGGGGACAAACAGGATGTGGATCTCGCCGTATCGGCTGCGCGCGCCGCTTTTGAGAACGGCCCTTGGTCGCGGTTTACTCCGGCCGCCCGCTGCCGGACACTTTGGAAAGTCGGTGAATTGGTCCTTGAGCACGCCGACGAGTTGGCGGAACTCGAGGCACTCGACAACGGCAAGTCGGTGTCGATCGCTCGGGCGGTGGACGTGCGTTTGACCGCCGAAATGTTCCAGTACATGGCCGGCTGGGCGACGCGGCTCGAGGGCAGCGTGTTGCCGCTGTCTTTCGACATGGTACCCAACACCTTGTTTCACGCATTCACGCGCCGCCAGCCCGTGGGCGTCGTCGGTCAGATCATCCCGTGGAACTTTCCCTTGCTCATGGCTGCTTGGAAGCTGGCGCCGGCGCTCGCCACCGGAAACACCGTGGTGTTGAAGCCCGCCGAGCAGACCCCGCTCACGGCACTGAGACTGGGTGAGCTTGTGCTCGAGGCCGGCGTACCGCCCGGGGTCGTCAATATCGTAACCGGTTTTGGTGAAGTCGCCGGCGCTGCCCTGGCGGCACATCCGGACGTGCGCAAAGTCGCGTTCACCGGCTCGACCGAGGTCGGCAAGCTGATTGTCAAGGCAGCTGCGGGTGATCTTAAGCGCGTATCACTGGAGCTCGGTGGAAAATCACCCAACATCATCTTGGCGGACGCTGACTTGGATCTGGCGATTCCGGGAGCGGCGAACGCCGTCTTCTTCAATCACGGTCAGTCGTGCGTGGCGGGATCACGTCTGTTTATTCAAGAGCAAATCTTTGACGCGGTGGTGAGTGGCGTCGCTGAGCTCGCGCGCAAAATAAAACTCGGTCCGGGTTTGAACCCGGACACCGAAATGGGACCCATGGTCTCGGAGGTGCAGTTCGAACGCGTCACGGGGTTTCTGAAGAGCGGCGCGGATCAGGGCGCCCACGCAGCGTGTGGCGGTGGGCGGTGGGGCGAGCGGGGCTATTTCGTCGAGCCGACCGTCCTTATCAACGTGCGTCGGGACATGAAAGTTTATCAGGAAGAAATCTTTGGACCGGTAGTCGCGGCCGTGCCGTTCAAGGATGTAGATGACGCTCTGATCTCGCAAGCCAACGATTCCCGCTATGGGTTGGCGGCCGGGTTATGGACCCGCGACATGGCGAAGGCGCATCAGATTTCAGCCAAATTAGACGCCGGCACGGTCTGGGTCAACTGCTACAACGTGCTCGATCCGTCGATGCCGTTTGGCGGCTTCAAGGAATCCGGATGGGGTCGTGAGCATGGACATGAAGTTCTGAACCATTACACGGAGGTCAAGTCCGTATGCATGGCGTATTCATCCGTGTGATGCCGAGCGGCGGTGACCGTGCGCGCGCCGCCATTGCCTTCAAGTTGGATCATCTTGTTGGCAAACGCCGGCACGCATGAACGAAAAAAGGGCCGCGGCAGGCAATTCGATTCAAGCCTCCGCCTTCGGGATCGTGCTGGGTGTTTATGGCCTCGGGAGAGGATGGACCGCTGCGACGGGGGTCTGGAGTGTCCCGCCCGCCATTGGTAGCGCGATTCTCGTGGGCGCCGACTGCGTCTGGCTGCTGCTACTCGTCCTGTACGTCGTCAAATGGGTGCGATCGCGCGCGCACGCGTGGGATGAACTGGGTCATCCCATCAAATCGTGCTACGTGGATCTCGTGTTTTCGAGTACCCTGCTGGTGTCGATGTCCGTCCTGGAGTTTTCCAGAAATGTCGCGGTGGCGTTGGCCGTGGCCGGATGGGCGGGTCACTGTGTATTCACCGTTTGGCGAGCTGGGAACCTCTGGCGAGGAGCGCGACGGCAGGACGAGAATACAGCGGTATTGTTCCTGCCCCAAATTACCGGAAATTTCATCAGCGCCCTCGCGGCAGGTACTCTCGGCTATTCCGAGCTGGCTGCATTGTTCTTCGGTGCCGGAGCGCTGTCCTGGGTCCCAGTCGAGGCGCTAATCCTGGGACGACTATACTCGCAAGGATTGCCCCCGTCGCTTCGCCCGACGCTGGGAATACGCTTGTCGCCCCCCGCGACCGCTTGCGTAGCATACCTAACCCTCCACGACGGGACTCCGGACTTCCTAGTGCAGTGTCTGCTCGGATATGGATTTTTGCAGGCGGCGATCCTGTTGCGTCTCAGCGGCTGGATCCGCGCTCAGGACTTCGTGCCGACCTACTGGGGATTCAGTTTCGGAATCGTAGCTCTGGGATGGTCTGCGCTGAGCGTAGCCCGCTTGGGACGGCACGGGATCATCGAGTTCCTCGCCTTACCCCTGTTCGTCGTCGAGAATTTGATCATTGGCGTTTTTTTGGTTTTGACCATGAAGCTGATTGCGAGCGGAAACTGGTTTGCGCCTCAGGCACGTTTGAGCCGGGAAATGCGAGCGGATCTCGACAATTTGGAAAGGGATCATGAGACTTCTGAGATTTGATCGCGATTTCAGCCGCCGAAAATTTCTTGGCGACGCGGGGCGCGGCATTCTGGCAACCGGGGTGTTGATGCCGCTGTGGAAGGCGATTGCCGCGACCGGCGACATCACGAAGGCCTATCCGGAGGAGCTGCTGTCGATCTCGGTCTACACGAAAGGCAAGATCAATCCTGGCGATGAGATTAGCGCCCAAAACGTGGAGTATGTGAAGGATCTGCTCGAGCCGATCCGTTACGAGCAGATTCTGAAAATGGGCCGCAAGTTGAAGGTCGCGGCAACCACGACGGACGTCATGCGGCTGTCCCCCTGGGACTATATCGAGGCCACGCTGCGCAATGCCGGCAAGGGCCGGTTCGATGAGCGCGGCAACGTCGTCGCCCCCGATGGTCGCCCGTGGATCGGCGGCAATCCATTTCCTGACCCTAAGAGCGGGGTCGAGCTGTTTGCGAGCCAAACTCTGAGCTGGGGCCGGCACGACGGATCGTTTTACGCATTCCACGAGTACGACGTCGGACCGCAGGGCGACGTTCAGTTTGACTACGCCGGCGGCTGGGCCGAGTTGTCCCCGGTCGCGCGGGTGTCAATGGAGCCCAAACCCTATTGGCCGGGCCATGAAGACAAACTGCGTTTCCAGAGCGTGTTCTTCACCAGCCCCAGCAGCTCGCGGGGCGACTCGTTCCTGAACATTTGGCCATACGATCAAAACACATTCCCGGAACTCTTTGGCTACGTTCGGGAGTTCAGACGCATCCGTCAATTCCCGACGGATCAGCGCTTCGAGCCCCTGGTCCCCGGATCCGCGCTGTACTTGTCGGACGCGTGGGCAGCCGGCGATCCTCTGTATACGTGGGGCGAGTACACGATCGTCGGGCGTGGGCCATTCCTCGCCGCCGTGTCGGGCGGCTGGAACGGTGATCACCCTAACTGGGAGCATACGACGCATGGTGGAGTCAATGGCAAAACGTTCTGGGATACGACCGTGGAGCTGGTACCTGAGGCCATTGCAGTGGATGCAAAACCGGTGCGCTTTCCGCGAGCCCCGGTGTCTCGCAAACGTGTCTGGTTCGATGCTCGCAACCAGATCGTGGTGGGGATGATGTCATATGACCGTCGGGGAGAACCCTACCGTTCGTTCGACGGCGCTTACTCTCTGTACCAGAGCGGTGATAAGCGATTCATGGATGGTGCACATCCCTATTGGAGCTGGACGCACGTGCATGCGTCCGATATCCAGACCAATCGTGTGTCGCGACTCGAGCAGGTGCGGCAGATCGAAAACACGCACTTCAGCGGCGCCAATGACGCGCGCATGTACGAGCGTTATCTGACACAGGCCGCCCTGATGCATCTGGGATCGTCGTGACGGGCTTTGGTGCGTTAGCAGCAAAGCCGTCGCTGAGCGACCGCCTCTTCAATTCTAACGATACACGCCGCCGGTCAGCGGTATGACCTGTCCGTAGAAAGTCTCCGTGTGGCTCGAGCATAGGAACAAGCCAAGGTAGGCCGACTCCTCGCCAGTCACGATCTTCTTTCCAGGCATGCGGCTGATCAGCTTCGCCCAGCCCTCGTTGGTGTTACCCGCGGCCGCTCGCATCAAATTGTTATCGACGTTCTCCTGCGCAATGCCGTTGACATTGATGTTGAACGGCGCCAGCTCGAGTCCGATCGCCTTAATCCAGGAGTTCTGCGCGCCCCGCGAGGCGCCATAGACGGACAGGTAGGCCGTCGGCAGCGCGTCCACGACGGGAGTGAGCATGGTTGCGGCGCCGGTAATACCTACGAGGGAGGTGATGGCCACGATCTTGCCGCCGCCCTGTCGCTTCATCCGCTTGACGGCGGCGCGTGTCACCCGGCAGAAAGAGAAGAAGTTCTCGTTGAAGATCTCCTCGACGGTGGCCTCGTCGATGTCGTCGATGGGAATCGACTTGACGATGCTGTGATTGCTCACGAGTACATCGATACGGCCGAACTTCTCATCCAGAGCACGAAACATCCTCTCGACGTCCTGCGGCTTCGTCAGATCCGCTTCGAGCACCATTCCGCCGCCGGGATTCTTCTTGGCGTAATTCGCGTACTGCTCGGCGTCCGCGCGTTCGCGATCCTGAACACATACGATCGCGCCGGCATCAGTGAACACTTTGGTAAATGCCGGCCCCATGTATTGGGACACCCCCGTGATCAGCGTTACTTTTCCGTCGAGTCTCATTAAATGCTCCCCGTAGCCAAAGTGTCGTGATGTCTATTTCAGGCCGTCAGCACGCCTGCGCGTCGCGCCGGCAGCAACAGGCGCCTCACTTCTCAGTGAGAACATTCGCCTCGCGATACAACGCCCACACGTAGTTCTTCGTGCCCAAATCGCGCAATTCCTTGACCGCCTGGTACTTCGGGTGATCGAAGAGCTGTTTCGGCCCGTCTTCCGTCAAGTACTGACAAATGATCATCCACTTTTGGCCGCCGCCGATCGTCGTGTTGGCAAATTGGATCGGTACCTTGTCTGTGATCTTGCCCATGCAGATCAGCTTGCCGCCGAGCTCATTCTCCACGATCGGAC
>Ga0210406_10003539_pt1 | contig 17059 bp, 24 predicted proteins | sample IncBWC30MmetaG_FD_155454 | JGI IMG/M metagenome (GOLD analysis project Ga0210406, IMG submission 155454) | Forest soil microbial communities from Barre Woods Harvard Forest LTER site, Petersham, Massachusetts, United States - Inc-BW-C-30-M | ecosystem: Environmental > Terrestrial > Soil >... | reverse complement strand
GCATCAACCCTTCGAACACGGGTATCACGATCAATCCGACTGGCGCCAACGCAGCGCACAGCCATACGAAAACTTTCAATTGCCTGTACGCGCAGGTCATCATGTGCCAGAAGTCATGAGCAAAGACCTTATCTGCCCGCTCATCCGCAAAGCCTGCATCGAAAGCCGTTGCCGTTTCTGGACGCGGGTCTCAGGTGCGAACCCCCAGACCGGGGTTTTGATCGATCAGTACGATTGCGCCGTCGCGTGGCTCCCGATCCTGCTGGTCGAGAATTCGCGGCGCGCAACGGGCACGACAGCGGCCGTAGAGTCGCTCCGCAATGAAGTCACCCAACGTCAGGACCAGTTGAATAACGCTGTCGCTCTCGGTCAACGGGAAGCGGCAAAGAGAATCGGGGAAGAAGAATGGAGCCAAGAACGCTTACCGAAAGCGACGTGAAAGCAATCGTTGATGAGCTGGAGAAACGCGCGGCACAGCGCTTCCAGATCAACATCGGCAAGGGGGTGCTCGGCATCCTGTGGAAGACGTGTCTGTACCTGGTAATCTGGCTCGCGGCTTACGGCGCGGCTGGAGGATTCAAGAAATTCTTTCCCTGAAGGAACGCATGTGACACCCGATACACTGGCCGCAGCCCTTGGAATCCCGCTCCAGCGCGCGCAGACGTGGGCCAATGCACTTTCTGCGGCGATGGCTCTTTATGCGATTGATTCGCCAGCGCGTCAGGCTGCGTTCATCGCGCAGATCGGACACGAGTCCGGACGACTGATTTACGTCCGCGAACTGTGGGGGCCGACCCCGGCGCAGGAGGGCTACGAGGGACGCGCGGACCTCGGCAACAATCAACCGGGCGACGGCTTCAAGTTTCGGGGCCGGGGCCTGATCCAGGTGACCGGGCGCGCGAACTATCGCACGTGCGGCCTCGCGCTGACCCTGCCACTTGAGACAAGCCCCGAATTGCTGGAGCAACCAGGCAATGCCGCGCAGTCGGCGGCATGGTACTGGAATTCGCGGGAACTGAACGCACTGGCCGACGTGGGCGACTTCAACACGATCACGAAACGCATCAACGGCGGGCTGAACGGTCTTCAGGACCGCCTTGCGCTGTACGCGCTCTGCAAGTCGGCGTTAAGCGCATGAAGCCGACCACCACGGTCGCGGCTGGAAGCGCCTCCGCTGGCGGCTCTTTCGCTTTAATTGTCATCCTCACGTACGTGCTAGGGTTGTACCATATAACCCTTCCTGCTGATGTTGCCACCGCCATCGGCACGCTGATCACCATTGGCGTTCACTACCTGGTGGCTCTTTTCTCTGCCCAAAAGGAAATCTGAAATGGACGTTCAAGGTATCACCCAAACCGCTGAAGCCATCGCCAACGAACTGGCGCCCGTCGCCGCTACCATCGCCTCGGCCATCGATCCCGCTGCATCGGCCGTCGTGACGGAAGCCACGGGCGCACTGACGGCTGCCGAGTCGACCGCGAATGCCGTCGAGTCGTCGCTGGCCGCCGGCGGTAGCCCGGTCGTCGCTGCTGCGGCTGGCGCGGCCGCGCTGACTGCTGCGCCGGTCGTCGCCAGCAATCCGACACTCGTGGCTCACGTCGGTATCCTGTCGTCGTTCATCCAGTGGTTGCACGCCACGTTCAGCGATCTGTAATGCGCAACATGGTGAAAATAGCGGCCGGTCTCGACACCGCGCCGCTTCTCCTGGAGATAGCCCGACAGCCGAAACTGTGGAACCGGCGCGGGTTCCGCAAGGATCTGCCCGTCCACCGCGAAATGGACGACATCTGGTTGCGCTACAACGACGAGAAGCCGTTCAAGGAATCCGGGGACTACTCGACGTTCAACGACGAGCACGAATCGGTGTTCTACCCCGAGTGGTTCGCGCTACCCAGTGCACGGCCACTGGTCTACGGGATGATGGCCCGTGTTCAGGCTACGCGACTGGGCGGCGTGCTCATCACCCGGATACCGGCCGGCGGCAGCATCGCGCCGCACGTGGATGGCGGCTGGCACGCGACGTATTACAATACGAAATTGTATGTCGTGCTTCAGTCCAATCCGCAGTGCGTCAACCGCGTGGGCGAGGAGCGCGTAGCGATGGCTCCGGGCGAGGTCTGGTACTTCGACAACACGATAGAGCACGACGTCGTGAACGAGGGTCCGGACGACCGCATGACGCTGATCGTGTGCCTGAGGTGTGAGAAATGATCAAGCACCACTTCGCCGGAGGCGTGTATGCGCGGGAGCAGACGCTGGAGATGGGCCGCGAGGTCGAGAAGCACGTCCACGATTACGACCACCTGAGCGTCCTGTGTCGGGGCGTCGCGATCATGGACGTTGACGGTGAACTGCATCACCTGAAAGGGCCGTGCGTGCTCGAAGTGAAGGCAGGACAGAAACACCGGATCACGGCGGTAACCGATATCACGTGGCTGTGCATTCACGCGGAGAGCGTTGCCGATCCGGAAACCATAATGAAGGAGTAGATCATGCCTTGGGGCGTAGCGGCAGCAGTAGGAAGCGGTATCGCGGGCGCGGCTACGTCCAGCCTGTTGTCTCCGGGCACGTCGGGCGGCGGCAATTCGTACTACACGCCAACGGGGCTCGGCACGGCCGATCAGTCGTGGCAGAACCTCCTGAACCAGCAACTGGGTAACCAGCAGGGTGTCAACGACAACACGACGCCCCTGTACTATGGCTCGTTGCAGGGCGGTCTGAACGCGCAGAACGCGTATGCTCCCGGCTATCAGGCCGGTGCCAACATGGCAGGGCAAAGCTACGGGTACACCGGGCAGCAACTCGGCCAGCAGTCAGCGCAGAACTACGCGACGCAACAGGCGCTCCTGAACGCCGGACAGCAGACCTACCAGACCGCCCTCGATCCGCAGAACGCGCTCTACAACCGCACGGTCCAGCAGTTGCAGGACCAGACCGGGGCCACGAACAGCATGTACGGTTTGGGGTCGTCGGCTGCCGGCGCAGGCGTCGCGAACCAGGCATTGAGCAACTTCAATATCGACTGGCAGAACAACCAGTTGTCGCGCCAGTTGCAGGGGCTTCAGGGCTACGGTCAGGCAGCGCAAACCGCAGGCGGGTACGGTCAGCTAGGCACCAGTCAGCTTGAACAGTCGCCGGGGTACACGTTGCAGGCGGGGCAGGTTCCCTACCAGGCGGCGCAGGGCGCAGCAGCGTATCCGGGCCAGTTGGCGGGGCAATACGCCACGGGGCTGGAACAAGGTCCGCTGTCGTCCGCGAACGCGATCAGCAGCCAGATTATTCCGTACCTGAACTACGGGCAGGGTGCGCAGTCCGTGCCTTACCAGTCCGCGACGCAGGGCGCGGGCGCTGCGGGCGCGCTGCTCTCGCAGGGCATTCAGGGCCTGGGTAGCAATCCACAGGTGCAGTCCGCGCTTGGAAACTACTTCGGCTCACCTACGGGGTCTTTCAGTGGCGGCGACTTCGGCGGTGCGTTCACTTCGAACCCGTATTACAGCGGCGGCGGCAATAGCTACGGCTTCACGATGCCTTAAGGAGCGATCATGGCCGGACTCGGCGGACTCGCCTCGTTCATTCAGTACCAGGGGCAACTGCAACAGCAGGAGCAGGCGAAGCAGCAACAGCAAATGCAGCTTCAGGCGTTCCAGCAGGCGCAGCAGGACCGGCAACGCCAGCAGGCAGCGATGGCGGCGGCTGGCAATGCGCTTCCGCAACTGCTGGCCGGCGGACAGGTAGCGGCGCAGCCCCAGATGCCGCCCCCTCCGCAACCCCCGGCCCCCGGCCAGGCTTCGCAGCCCGCGCAACAACCGATGCCGCAGGCAGGCGGCGGTGCACCCTTGCCTCCGGGGCAACCCGGCGCGCAACAGGCACAACGCCCTCCGCTGCCCCCGTTCCGCCCCATGCCGACCACGCCTCCTCAGGCCGCTGCGCCGCAGGGCGCCATCCCCGCGCCTCCGCAACCGGCTCAGGCAGCACAGGGCGCTCCGCAAGGCGGGCCGCTGTCGATTGAAAGCGCAATCAAGGTGCTCAAGGATCAGGGCTTGGAGGGTGCGGACCTGATGGCAGGGCTTCAGCAACTTCAACCGGTTCTCGACACCCAGGCCAAACTGCAGTCCGCGCAACTACAGGCGCAATTCAACAACGCGGTGAAACTGGAGCAGTTGCAGACACAGAAGGACTCGCTGCAAGCCCGCATTGACGCTGCCAAGCAGGCATCTGAGGACCGGCGGTTGAGCATTCAGGAGCGAGAGCAGGCGCACGCGGATTCGATGGGCATGCAACGCCAGTTGCTCAACTTCCGGATTGAGGAAGCCAAGCAGAAGCACGCGGGCGACCCGGACGCGAAACTCGATCCTGAAACCGTGAAACTGCTCGCGCAGCAGGCATATAGCGGCGATACGTCTGTCTATCAGAACCTGGGTCGCGGCGTGCAGGGCGCGCAGAATATCGTGGCGATCCGGAAAGAAGTTGCGAGGATGCGTGCAGAGAAAGGGGAGACAGGCGCGGATCAGGCAGCGCAAAACGTAGCTTTCGGCGGCGAGAAGGCAGGCGCGCGCGTTGCAGCAACAGCATCCACGAAGATGTCGCAGGCGGCCGATGAAGCCTCGCAATTGGCCGATCAGGCGCTTGATGTGTCGCGCACCTTCTCCCGCACCAATGCGCCCACGGTCAATGCGGGCCTGAACACGCTTCGCAAACAGGGCGGCGATCCGCAGGTATCGCAATTCCAGGTCGCGATCAACGGGTTCAAGAACACCTACTCGCGCGCGATCAGCCCAACAGGCACGCCCACGGTGCACGACAAGCAGCACGCCGACGAACTGTTCAGTCTCGACCAGTCGCCCGCGCAGTTTGAGGCCAGCATTGCGCAGGCGAAGAAGGAAATGGCAGCGGCGATCGCGGCTCCCGGCCACGTGCAGGCAGCACAGCGTGCGCGGATCTCGGGGAAACCTGCCGAGGGCAGCGGCGCAATCCCGCAAGGCTGGTCCGTAACGGAGCACTGATATGCCGACTTTCACTTTCACCTCGCCTGACGGAAAGAAGTACGACGTTCAGGGGCCGGAAGGCGCGACGAAGGAACAGGCGTTCGGCATTCTCCAGCAGCAACTCGGGAGCGGCGGTGCACAGAAGCAGGCCGCGCCCTCTGCGCCGCTCGACCGCTTGCCGCCGGAGACGTCACCCGGTAATCAGCCCTCAACGAACGCCGACAGCATCGCGAACCGCATCCTGGGGTTCGGGGAGGCGGGCGCATCGGCAGTGACCGGTGCACTCGGGGGCGCCGCCGGCCAGTTGTACGGCGTGGGCAAGGCGCTCACGGGCGGCAAGTACGGCACGCAGCAGGGCGCTCAGGAAGCCGAAGCTGCTGGTGTGGGGCTCGCCAACAAACTGACCTACCAGCCACGTACCGAGACCGGCAAACAGTTGACCGAGGGTCTCGGGAACGTGATGCAGGCTTCCCGTTTGCAAGGGCTGCCTGTGGATGCTGCGATACTTGCAGGGATTCCAGCTGTTCCAAGGGCGTTAACGGCCGCTGGAGAAGGAGCAGCAGGGGCCGGACGTGCGGCGGGGCGGGGCGCAGTTCGCGCGGCGGCGTCCGCACTACCGGAAGTTGACGCCGAGACCGCGCAGCTCGCACGGCGGGCGCACCAACTAGGGATGCGTCTGACCCCCGAACAGGTGGTTGGCGGCAAATACAGCAAGATAGCGGGCGAGGGCCTGGCTTCCGTGCCGCTATCAGGCAGTAACACAGAACTTAACAAAAATGTTTTCCTGCGCAATCTGTCGCAGCAAGCCGGAGTCATCGGAGATAAACCTACCCCTACAGCTTTCGGAGAAGCGACGCGCCGCGTAGGGCAAGAAATTGGCGCCATAAACCGGCGGTATGATGTGCCCGTCACGCGTCAGGATATACGGGCGCTTCGCTCCAACGCATTGAGGCAGACACCAGCCACTGCGGCCGTGGTTAATGCGCACGTGAACCAGATCAGAAATAGCATAAGAGACGGTGTGCTGCGAGGTACGACATTTCGCAGACTCAATACGCAACTCGGCACGGCGATTAGAACCGCAGAGAGTGGGGATGTCCGGCACGCGCTAGGCAATTTGCAGGATGATCTCCAGGATATGCAAAGGGAACAGATGACGCCTGCGGACATCGCGCGGCACGATACCTTGCGCCGTCAGTACGCTATACAAAGAACGATAGAACCATTGGTGGCAAAGAACCCGACGGGAGACATTCCACCGTCTATACTGCTCGGTGCGCTAACTGCGAACAAGGTTGGAAAGTCCGCTGTAGCGCGCGGCGCGGCGGGGGACATAGGAGAACTTGCGTCTATCGGATCTCGTTTTCTGAAAGAACCCAAGTCGTCCTTCACTACCGAGCGCAAACTGGTCGGAAGCATTCCGCCCCTAGTGGCTGGCGCTTTGGGGTCGGGGGCGGGGGCGGCAGCGGGCGCCTCTGCCCTTCCGGCTATCTTGGGGGGTATAGCCGGAACGGTGGGCACGGCGAACGCATACAATCGGCTGGGTCCGGCACTGACAAGGGCGATGATAGAACGGCCGCCTCAGTGACGCCTGCCAGAAATAGCGATGCCAAACAGTAAACCCATAGCGAGGAAGGGCGAAAAGGCGCCAACAAAAAGAATTGGCAGCAGCCCAAACAGCGAACTGATGCAGTACCCAAAGCCTACGACCGCGACGGTGAGCCAGAACACAGCAGTAATGAAAGTTTTCATGGCTTACCCTTAGTAAGTACCGGCGATGAGGCGTGAAGCGTAGATCTTGCAGAGCATTTCCTGATCCTTCGCATGGGCCTGGTTGACGTACTTGCGAAGGCTGAGCATTACGATTGCGGTGTTGGACATGGTGATCTCTCCGGAAGTTACGACCACTATAGCAGATGCAAAATGAAAATACTAGTTATCGATGTCGGCTCGAATGCCTTGGACCTGTGCATGCGGTGGCAGCGCGCAGGCCATGGAGTGAAGTGGTACGACAAACCTCGTCCCGATGGCACGGATCGCCATGCCGGCGAAGGGATCGTTGAGAAGATCCGCGAATTCAACGACCTTCGTAAAAAGTGGATCGGGTGGGCGGATCTCATCTACACGCCGGACAATGTCTGCTACCTCGACCTACTGGAGCCCTACCGCAAGATCGGGTACCCCATACACGGCTGCAACCTTGAAGCCGTGGAGTGGGAACTGGACCGCGAAGTCGGGCAGAAAGTCATGGAAGAGTGCGGCATGCCGATCATCCCCGGCAAGACGTTCCATGATTACGATTCAGCGATCGCCTACGTCAAGAAGCAGGGTACAGCATTTGTTTCCAAGCCATCCGGTGACGGCGAACGCGCCATGTCCTACGTCGCTAACAGCGCAGCCGATCTGGTTTACATGCTCGAACGCTGGAAGGGCATCCCGAAGTACGTGAAGTCGGCTAAGGAAGACGGCTTCATTCTCCAGCAGAAAGTAGACGGCATGGAAATGGCCGTGGGCGGTTGGTTCGGCCCCTCTGGCTGGTCCAAAGCCGGATGGGTCGAGAACTTCGAAAACAAGAAGCTGATGAACGGGGACCTGGGCGTGAATACGGGCGAGATGGGCACTACTGTGCGCGTCGTAAAGAAATCTAAGCTCGCGGAGCAGGTCCTGAAACCGGCGACGGAACACCTCAAGAGGGTTGGCTATGTTGGGTATGTGGACGTGAATTGTATGGTAACGCACGATGGAGTTCCCTATCCTTTAGAGTGGACAATGCGCGATGGCTGGCCGATCCGGCACAACCTGTCCGCGCTGATCGAAGGCGATCCGGCGCAGTGGATGCTGGATCTCGTTAACGGCAAGGATACGCTCAAGGTGAAGCTTGACACCGTTTGCGTATCCGTACTGATGGCCCTGCCTGACTTCCCCTATTCGAAAATCACGAACAAGGAACTGTGCGGAATCCCGATCTATAATGCGGAAGACATGGAGCACCTCCACTGGTCCGAAGTCATGATTGGCGACGCGCCGCGCGAAGTCAACGGCAAGGTGGTTAGCCTTCCGGGTCCGGTGACGGCGGGGGACTATGTTCTTGTGGCGACCGGCTGCGGAGAGACGATAACGGGCGCTCGACGCAGTGTGTACAGCTCCATAAAAAAGGTGAAGATCCCGAACTCGCCTTTTTACAGGACGGACATTGGAACAGGACGCTTGAAACGACAACTACCTGATCTTCAACGTCTTGGATATGCGGTTGGTCTTTCATATTAGGAGTCTCTATCATGCCGATGAAATCGAAAGCGCAATCGCGACTCATGCACGCGGCTGCGGAAGGCAAGTCGAACAAGGTTCCGGCGAAAGTCGGCAAAAAGTTTGTGGAAGAGCAGCACGGCAAGTCACTCAAACGTCTGCCTGAACGGAAGACCCGGAAATGACAAGCCGTGCGCGCAAGGCCGGGGCTATCTCCGAGCAGTCAATCAAAGGGGCTCTCACAGAGGCTCGTGGGGACCTGTTTGTCGCTGCCTGCGCCCTCGACTGTACCGTCCGGGAACTGGACCAGTACATCCGGCGCAGCGGCTCCCTCCAGGCTTTCGCTGCTGCGGTAGAGACAGTCAAAGTAGATCCGGCGTACTCGAGATTGAGCACCGAGCAGTTCGAAAATCATGTCGCCGATCTCATACGCGCCTTCCGGGTAGACGGTATACAGGAAGTTCATAAGCTCGCCACGATGGAGTTCGGGGATAGCGCCGCGCTCGCCAAAGTCAAACTCGATGCTGCGCTTGCACTCACTGGAAACACCGCTGCGCGAGGCAATAACAGTGAGACTGAGAACGCCCTGGCGGAACTGAATACTCTCTATCATCAGAATGCTCCTCGTATAAAAGAAATGAGACAGACCGTTATCACTTTTGAAAATGGTCAGGAATTGATTCAACCAGCGATCGAACTGAAGCCAGATCCTTGAGCGCTCGCTCACGCATGCGGTTCACGACTCGCCAGTCCGGTTCGTCAGCCGGGAAGTGCTGCATCTTCTTCAGATTGATGTAACCGAAGCGCGCCATTTCCTCGATCTGCGGCTTGAACCCGGACTGCGTGATCATGCTCTTCGGGATCTCGCCTGCCTCCAGCCAATCCCATGCCGGCAGGAACTCGGTGCGCTCAGGCGCAAGCCGCTTCTGAACGTACCAGTGCTCCTGCGGCTTAAGCGAATTCTTCAGGTACTGAAGCCGCGATACCGGAATGTTGACCTCGAACGACAGTTCGCTGACCGAGAACACCCGGCCCGCAGCAGCGGTCCACAGTTCGCGCAGCGCGTCCGCTGAAGGGTGGTGCAAGTCGATCCAGTCCTCATGAGTGGACCACGATACGGGGTGCGGGATCACGCCATACTCATCGTTACGCCAGTGGCAGGACTTCAGCCGGTCCATCGATAGCGGGCACTCGACCTGAATCGTGACGTCACTACGGAATTCCTCAGGCGGTATGAGGTCCTGCTCGATCAGCAGGCCGCCAAGGTTCTTCCACCTGGCCAGTTGCGACTTGGACGCGGGTATCCAGCTAGCGTACTGCGCCAGCGGCACCTTAAGGTCAAGCAGTTTGCCGGTATCGAAGTACACCGGCTTGTGCAGCCCGTACGCCCGATTCAGGACCACGTGTGTGTACTTCTCGTACGCTTTGCGAACCGACTTTGCGATATCGGTTGTGGAGAAGAGCTTCATTTCCCCAAAGCCTCTCTTGCAAGATTGCGCACTTCCTCCGTCACCGCGTGTCCGAGGTCGGAAGGATCGAGTAGGCGGCGCGCGAACGCGGCTAGCCGGATCAGGGGCGCCGTGTCGCTGCGCAGGGGCGCGTAGAGGCCATATGCCGTGTCGCGTGCTGACGTATTCTGCTGCGCTGCTTGCGCCTGAACCGCTTGTGACTTCAACGTTTCCTGCTTCGCGGTGTTCGGGTACTGGACCAGTTTTTCGAGTTGTCTGACGCGCTCCCTTAAACCGACCAATTCGCTTAAACAAAGTTGAATTTGTGCGCGGGCCAATTCGTCTTTAGTAGTCTGCATTACTTTCTCCTTTTCATAGCCTGCATAAGAATATCCTGCACCGAGCGCTTGCTTTCAAGCCGCTCCAGCACATCGAAGTCCACTGTATCTGCTGCCAGAATGTAGTGGATGAAGACGAGGCGATCATGACCAGCTTGCATCTGGCGGGTCGGGCCTATCCGCTCGATTATCTGCTGGTGCTCTTCGAGGTTCCAGTTGACGGAGAAGAACACGAGGATGCTGCCCCCGTCCTGTAAGTTGAGGCCATGACCAGCACTAGCAGGATGGGCAAAGAGAACCGGAATACGGCCAGCGTTCCACGCCCGAATAGTTTCTGGATCACTATCGAGCACGCGGCCCCGAGGAAAAGAGGCACGAAGGCGATCCAGATCGCTACGGAAATGATAAGCGACAAGTACCGGTGCGCCATTCGATTCTTCGATAATGTCTTCAAGCGCCTGGAGCTTTGCATCGTGGACCTCCGTCCAGTTCCGCTGTTCATCGGTATAGATCGCGCCGGCAGCCAGTTGCAGGCACTTCTGCGTCTTGCTGGCCGCGTTCAATGCCTCCACTTCCGTCGGCCCCAGATGCCCCTCCAGTTCCAGGAACATTTTCTTTTCCATGTCCCGGTACAGTTGCCGTGCCTTGTGGGGCATGTCCACTACTATCCGGTTCTTCACTGGCTCGGAGAGATTGAAGTAGTCCTTCGCATCCAGCGATAAGCACACGTCTGAGATAAGGTGCTGTATCTCTTTCTGCGCGTACTCTGTTGGCTCCAGACCGTATCCATCGTAACTCGTCCTGAACCACCGTTGAGAGAAAGCGGAAAACGACTTCCCTAACCGGCTGCCCCCATCCACGAACCACATCGGCCCCCATAAGTCTTTCAGCCCGTTTGGCGCAGGCGTCCCAGTCAGGCCTATCCATCTGTCTACCTTTTTGTGAGCGACTTCCGCAAGCGCCTTGGCGCGTTTCGTGCCCTGCCTCGTGCGGAAACCTTTGAGTTTCGTTACCTCATCCGCGACTATCGTTTTAAACGGCCAGGGACGAGGGTTGTACTTGAACCAGTCCACGAGCCACGGTACATTTTCGTAGTTTATGGTGAAGATCTGCGCATCTTCCCTAAGGGCTTGAGCGCGTTGCTCTGCTGATCCGACGACCGGGACAACACGTAGGTCCATTTTCCACTTCTCAACTTCATCGGGCCACGTGCTTTGCGCAACGCGCAACGGAGCAAGGACAAGCGCTGGTGCTTCTTCGATGAGGAATGAGGTTTCGAGCGCCTTGAGTGTGGATACCGTTTTTCCAAGGCCCATAGGGACAAACGCATTGCAGCGCTCCTTTTCCAGTATGTGATCGATGATCAGTTGTTGGTAAGGTCTGAGTTTCATCGCGCGGCGCAGAAACCCATAAGACCGTAAAGCAGCATGCCAAATATCAGAACCGCGATTGTGTATGCGCTCATTTTCTTGTCAGCATGTATGAGATAAAGGCGTCAACTGCTTCGGTAAAACTCAGTACCCAAAAGTTACCGCCGTGCTCTTCTATCCGGGCGCGCTCCCGCACCTGATCAGACCGGAGCGATTTACCGAGTGCTTTCAACTCGACAAAATACACGGTGCCCTTAAACAGCACGATACGATCAGGTACGCCCCTGTGGCCGGGGCTCACGAACTTGCGTTGCAGGCCGCCGGCTTCGCGTACCCGCTTCACGAAGTAGGCTTCAATCTCTCGTTCACGCAAGGTGGTTGTCCAGTTTTCGTTCGAGTTCTTCAACGCGTTCGAACAGTTCGACCAACAGGTCGTTCTTAGTGACGTTCGGCGTGTTGGCGTGACCGTCCGCGCAGTACTGCGTTCCGTCTAGAACCTCGCGCATGGTGGCGCGTCTCAAACCCCGGTCGCAGTGCCGGCAATAAGACCATTCCCAGCCCATGGTTACCCCCTCCACCCAAAAAGCAAACCGAAAATTACAGCTAACTTGGTCATACCCACCCCCAAACCCATTCCAGCGCGTAGACGACACCTAGCCCCAAAACGCCAAGCGCGGCGCAGATGATATCGGCCCGCGTGCGCCGCTTCGCGTACGGCGTGAACGAGTGGTGAGGCCCGAACGCCTGTTGTATCGTGCGGGGCACGGGCCGGTAATGGCGGTTGTCTTTACTGAACATGATTCCTCCTCTGGTTGGAAGAAATATAGCAGATGCAAAACGGAAGTCAATCTTTTCTGTACCGGTAAGCCTCAAATCCGGCAGCGGCGAGCGGGAGCCCTGACGCCCAAGGCGGAACCACGGCCATGAGTTTCGACAAATGCTTTGCGTTGTACAGTTCACCGTCAGGCGCGTATGTGATCAGTTCATCGTGAATCGGTAATCGGATCGAATACCCGGCCTCGCTGACCGCCGGGTAGCAATGCTTGAACACGTCGCGGGCTACGGCTTGCGTCATATTCTCAACGAGCTTGCCGCCATAGGTCGAGATACGGGACCACTTGCGCGAGTACTGATTCATACCGAGATAGGTGAGTTTGTCTTCGGTCTGCGGTGAAGGATAGGATACTGATCGACCGCTAGGCAGGATCATGCGCAGCCAGTTTCCCTTACGCACGAAGTTACAGCGACCGGACACAAACGTTTTACCCTCGTTGTGAACTGCGCTATGGAATGCTTCTTCGTCGCTCGCCCACATGGCGACGATCTTCGGGTGCGCGCGGCGCCACAGGCGTTTAAGCGAATCGCAAGCAATGAAGACCTCTTGCGGCAGGCCGTACGTGGATCTTTTTGTATCCTTGCTCCAATCCCAAAAGTTTTGGGCCTCAGCAACCACATCGTCAGGCAGGGAAAGGCCTGCCGTCATCTGCTGGAGGTCCAGTGCGTACGCCGCTGCGAACGTCAGGAACGACCCCACGCCGCCCCCAAACCCCATTGCCAGTTCTAGCACCTTGCCAACCTGACGCTTGGCCCCGCCCAGCGATACGCCGAACGTGCGCGCGTAGGAGGCGATGTACGGGTCCGGGCCGTTGCCTGCATCGAAGTCGATAAAAGTTTTCAGCTTCCATTCCTCGCCGGCCAGCCATGCCAGCACGCGCCCCTCGATGTTCGACAGGTCGGCAACGACGAGCTTGTGCTTGGGCGGCGCGATGATTACGCCTCGCATCGCGTTGGCGCACAACTCCATCACGTTGTCCGTGATGAGGTCCGCGCAGCCCGCCTTGATAGCATCAATCCCGATCTCGATCTCTGACGCCTTGAGTGTCGGCCTCATCAGGTTTTGCGGCTGGAAGAGTCGTCCGGCGTCGCGGCCCGTTCTTCCAGCGCCTGAAAACTGGACTGTGCCTTTGAGATAGCCATCCGAACTAGTGGATCGCAGGACCCGTTTAAACTTGGAAACAGATGATGTTGAAGCCATGAGCCGGATTGCGATGAGATCTCGAACCCCGTCAGGGAGCGATGGATCTCCAAGGCGTCGCTCAAGCGTATCTGCTCGCATATCAGGCAGCGTGACCCCGTGCTCAGCGAGGATATATTCGAGCAGTCTGTCACGCTGCGTGGCAGCGGTGACGGCTCCGTCAGTGGCTTCTGTGACATCGGCCGCGAGTCCGGCCTGCGCTGCGTCAACTGCTTCAATAGCCTTGCCGGCCAGTTCAAGATCGACATAAATTCCCTCGTTGTTGATTCGCTGATCGTGCTGCCACAGCGCCAGTTCCGATGCGTTGTTCGGATAATTCCACTTGGGCATCTTGTTGTGGAGTATGCGCATCGACGTAATATCCGACTTAGCGTACTCGATGAACTCCGCCCATTCATCCGGGTGGGTCTCACGGGTCTTCCTTCGTAACTTCTGGTTAGCCGGCTGCGGTTTGCAGAACATGTGAATCAACTGGCGCCCGCGCTTGTCCTTCGCCTGGTCGACGGGCAGGCGGAAAATGTCGCAAAGCGTGCCTAGTGATCCGGGTAACCCGTGGCAGAGAGCCTGAACCATCGTGTCTCGATGACATTGTTCTGGCATATTTCGCAGGATGGAGGGCATCACGTGCCTAAGCACAACACGGTCAAACATGCCCGAGTTGTGGCCCCAATACTCATCCGACGACGTTATTGCCAGTGCCAAGTCTTTCGGTACGCCCACGCAAGCGGTTACATCCCAACACTGAACCGGCCCGTCGTCCACCGCCCACGCGAACAGCAGTATCTCTGCGCGCTCTGCGTACCGGTGCGCACCGTCTGTGATTGGCGTTTCGCTGTACGTTTCCAGATCCCACCAAAGGCGCATAAGTTTGCCCCGCTCTCACGGGGCCTCCGGTAATCAAGCGAGGTCGTCTTCCGCGTCAACAGAGTCAAAGCCGTCGTCAGTGGGCCGTGAAGCACCACCGAAACTGTCCCCGTGGTCACAGAACTGCACGCCGAGCAGTCCGCACCGCATGCCGTTGTACTTGCCTGCCTGCGCCCACATTTCGACCTTCGCGTTGACGTAGCACCCGGCGTAGATGATGCCTTCCTTGCCCGTCAGGCGCTTTGCCTTGCCCGTATCCGGATCTTTGGTGATGTGCAGGAAGATCGGGGCGCCGTCCTTCTGCTTGCGGACGGCCGACAGCGCGTACATGTTTTCAAAACCCTCGTACACATCGCCCGAACTGGATTTCTTGTTCTTCCAGTACGAGAACGCTTTCTTGTCGCCGCGCAGATCCTCCAGCATGCTGACGGCTTTCTTGTTCCACGCGCCTTGCGCTTCCTTCAAGATGGCCTCCTGTACGAGCTTGTCGTTTTCGCTACCTGGCGCCACGATGAACGTGGCCGTGTGACGGAAATCGCCTTTACCTTCATACTGCGCCGGTTCGAACAGGTCGTCGATAAACGCGATACGTACTTTCTTCAATTGAACGATGGTTCCCATTTACTGCTCCTTAACAAAGTTCGTCTTCGGCATCAAAGCCGTTCTCAACAGGTTCAATGACAATCGCAGGCCGTGGATCGCTATCCAGCACCACGTGCGGCTTGCCTGCAGGCTGCACGACCAGACTCTCTATCTGCTTCAGGCGTCGCGGCTGATCCTTCAGCGCATCGAGAATCGGCTTCGGACCTAGCAGCTTGAAGCTATACATCTGATCCTGCTTCATCTTGAATTTCTTCATCATGGCTTCAGCTTCCTCATCCGAAGCCCAGGCGCGGTTACCCTTCTTGCCTGCCACAACCTTCACGCCGGGGATCTGCCTGCCTGCGAACACCTCCAGTTCGATGCGTGCGCGGACCGCTTTTGCCCAATCCTCGATGAACTCCAGCGAAGGAAAGATTTCGGCGAGGCGTTCGATAGGCATGGCTTCCGCCATTTCTTTTTCACTGCCCGCGAGCGTTACGGAGTCAAGCGTTTCAAAGCCGATCGTCATTACTTCTTCAGCCTTGGCTCTTGCGGCTGGGCACACAGCGAAAGCCTTACACCACATGCACGTCTTCTCACCCGGCGCAAAGTCTTCTTCACGTAGTGCGCGCTGTCCTTCCAAAGCGAGTTTGTGAATCGTTAAGGATTTTTCGGCGGCCGGCTGTACGACATCCCGGCACCAGTCGTCGATAGCCTTCGCAGGCAGTTCCCATTCCGAACCGCTCCGCAAGGGCTGCTCGATCACCATTGAGAAATTGGCGAACTCGTGCACAAGCCCAAACTTCTCCATCATGCCCGCTGGGTAGAGCAGGAGCTGCGGATTGTCTTTGGCGTCAACTTCCTGATAGCCAAACTTCGCGTCAATCACTTCGCCGTCGACATATCCCGGCCACTCTATGATCAGGCAGATATCGCCTCGCCCGGTCGCACCTTCCTCGCCGGTGATGTGGCCTATCGGCAAGTCCTGTTCGAGTTCGACAGTCACGACAGCGCCTTGCATCCGGTACGAACTTATCCGGGCGCGCACGTTGTCGAGCACGGTCTGCACATCGCCTGCAAACTGTGCGTTGACGGTGTGCCCTTTGCCGAGCACGTGGCCGTCGTAATCCATCGCGTTCTTGTCGAACTGCATGCACAGGGTCAGTAGTTCATGCTTGTCCGTACCGAGGTCCGCAGCCTTCGTATCGCCTTCCGGCTGGCCGATCTCCATCGCAAGCGCGTTGGCGCAGTTTAACCAGCGGTGCGCGCTCGACGGACTGGCTAGCGCGTGGTACTCACTCATGCGACGCCTCCGGATTGACTTCGCCGTTCGCGACCCGCGTCATGTAGTGCACGTACTCCACCCACTGCGACGGAGACAGTTCTTTGGCCGACTTTACACCGAACCGCGAGAGTGCAGCCTTGGCCTTGTCGCGGCTGGCTTCACTGACCTTGATCGTGATCCGCTTCACGTCGTCGTAAGTCACCGGCTCGGATTCGTTCGAGGAAACCGGCGAAGTGTCGGGCGTGGGCTGCGATTTCGGCTTGTCGTTTGGGAGGTCTTCAATCTTGACCGAAACTTCCTTCAGCACTTCCTTGGCTTGCGACGCGGGCAACTCGACAAGCATTGTCTGCTCACGCATAACGCGCGTCAGTTCAATCACTGCTGCGGTGAGCAGTTCAATCTTCGCTTCCAGCATGGGGTTTATCTCCTTCGTGAGTGGGTCACTGCGGATAGAAATTTAGCGGGCGCAAAACCACCTGTCAAGCACATTTTTCATTTGCGTTTCCGTTTTGCTTTTGCTATAGTCCAGTCACCCTAACCGAAAGGAGAAATCATGAAAGCGTTTCACGGAGACCCGGCTGTCAAGGAAAAGTATCTGGCGCGCCTTAAGGCGCATCACATCGCAGACGAAATCATTCAGGGCACAGGCTATGAAAATGGACACGGCTGCGCAGTTGGCTGCACGCTGAACCAGTACAACCACGCGGCCTACGAAGATGAACTTGGCTTACCGACCTGGCTGGCGCGCCTTGAAGACTGCATCTTTGAGGGGTTACCGCCGGTCGACGCCCAGCAGTTCGCGGTTAGTTTTCTGGAAGCTATTCCCGTCGGCGCTGCAGTCGACAGGGTACGTTGGCAACTGGCTTCGCAACGACATAAACGTGACCGCGACAGACTGGCAGCAAA
>Ga0210406_10003538_pt1 | contig 17069 bp, 30 predicted proteins | sample IncBWC30MmetaG_FD_155454 | JGI IMG/M metagenome (GOLD analysis project Ga0210406, IMG submission 155454) | Forest soil microbial communities from Barre Woods Harvard Forest LTER site, Petersham, Massachusetts, United States - Inc-BW-C-30-M | ecosystem: Environmental > Terrestrial > Soil >... | reverse complement strand
TGGGAATCGCAGTCGCGCTGGCTGATCTTTCGACTGGCAAATCTTCAACCCCGATTCTGCCCGCTGTAGTTGGTAATGAACTTACGCAGGAGATCGACGTTGCTTTGCTGGTGAGCGGCGCGATCGGGTTGTTTTACGCGGTTTCATACGCATAGAGGTTTGATGGAATCCAACCGCAATAACTTGGTTGCTGAAACCGGAGGGGTGGACGCTGCAGTCGATCGCAGCGCCATTCCTCCGGCCATTGTTGATCGTGACGTGTGGCTCGATTCGCTCGCGGATGTCCATAGCGAAATGGATCGGCGCTTTGACACGTTGAATCGCAGGATCGCGCGCGCCGAATCTCGGCATAATAGTTGGACGGATATGCCGGATGAGGTTCGCGGCTTGCTGGTGATGCTCGCGGTTTATGTCGGCGTGAGTATTATTTTGCCGATGATCGGCGAGTGGGTGAGTAAGTGGCGGGCGCAGCACTCATCATAGCGGCGCTGGCCGCAATTTTATTCTGGTCGCAGAAAGCGAGCGCGACTGCGGAGGTTGATACGGGTACGAGCATGTACAGCAGCGATGGAAGTTTGACCGGCGCGCCGATAACTGCGGATCGTGCGACCTGGCCGCAGTCAGATGCGATCTGGAAAATCTGTTGTGCGATCGCACATGCGGAAGGTTACGACGATGGCGACGGATATGTCCCTTACGATCTGAATAATCCTGGCGACATTTCTGACGGCGCGGCGACTTTCGGATCGCAGCCTCACTCCGGCTCGAATGTGACCACGTTTCCGACTGCAGAGGTCGGCTGGCAATGGTTACACGATAAGGTGCAAAACATCGTGAGCGGCGCGAGTAAAGTTTATGGCCAGGATTGGACCTGGGAGCAAGTCTCGCAAACCTGGGCGGGCAATTCTAGCGCCTGGCTTAACAATGTAACTTCTGATCTCGGCGTCGATCCGAGTTCGACTCCGGCGCAGTATGTGAGCGGACAATGAAAGAAGCGAATTTAGCTTTATTTATCGGGCTAGCGGTTGTGGTTGTGCTGTTTAAGATTTTCACGCGCGGCGACAACAGTTCCGCGCCGAATCCAGCGCAACAGAGCGCGCAGCTCGCGCCCGCTGCTGCGCCTGTGCTGCCCTCATCGTCAAACGATCCGCTCACGGAGGCTGCATACAATCAGCAGCCCACAGATTTTGCGCCCGCTCTCGGCGCAACTGAAAACACTGGAGGGGACGAGCCTTTAGGCGCATTATGAAAACCTTTTTGCTTTTCGGTCTGATTGCATTCGCGATCGCTGTGATCTGGAAGCATCTGCATACCTCCGTCGATCTCTCGGCTGAGTTGCAAATTGTTCCGAGCGGCGTTCCGCATTACGTTGACACTCCAGCAGCGCAGAACATAGCGCAGATTCGCGCCGCCTGGGTTACAAACCCCGATGCGGTTTCCGAGCCTGGCTTTGCGGGCGCATTCGGGACGGCAGAAAACCAGCCTAGCGACGGAGAATTGGCTTACTGATGCCGAGTATAGAAAAAGCCGAGCAAACCTTTGATCTGGTGCTGCTGCTGGCGATCCTCGCCATTGTCGGCTTTGGTTTGTATGAGCTGACGAAAGCATTCAGCAGTGCATCGAGCGGGGAGGCGGACACTGGTACGAACCTCAACACGAACGCGAATAAATTTATTGCGAATACGCTCGGTTTTGGTGACACGGCGGCGAACGGAAAACCAAAATGCTCACATGCCGATTACGATGCCGGAAATTGCGTCAGTGGCGATGGTTCGTCAGCCTGTGGCTTTACTGAATTTTGGTTCGGTACGAGTTGCTATAAAGGCATTCCCTCTACTGTGCCAGCTCCGGCTGCTGCAGCGCCAGGGTTGCCCGCTGGTTACGATCCTAATTCCGGCTTGATCGACAATCCTGATTTGTCGTATGAGACGGCGGCAATCCCTGGGACTACGTTGGTCGCTGGTGACGGAGGCGGAGAGTAATGCCGGTTTTGGCGATCATCATCGGAGGCGTGGTGCTGCTCGCGGTTTTGGAGTTGCGAAATGTCGCGCCAGGCGTCGCGCCGGTTGCCTATAACCCTCCGCAACCGGCTTACCCTGGCGCTGCGCCTCCCACTGGTTTCCAGATTGAACCATTCGGCGGCGCTTCGATGGTGGATCAGCTTGCGCCGACTGCAATTTCTGACGTGGCTGATGAGGCGGGAAAGCTGTTGCAATCGACTTCGCAAACTCTCAGCTCTGCGATTCCAGTTGTGGGCGGAATAGTTGCGGGGATCGCGAGCAGTTTGCTCGCGGCGCACACTCAAAGAATGCAGGACGCGAAAAGCGAAAATGCAGCGGTCACGAATTTGATTCCGAATTGGCAAGCCGACATGGTGTCGATCGCGCGCGCCGGTCAATACTCGCGGGCCTATCGGATGCAGCAATGCGATCAGCTTAACCAGCAGACAATCGCCTACCTGCAAAAGCAGGTCGGGAAACCCGGTACAGCGTGGTCGGGATCGCCGAGCGGTTGCCCTGGGTCTGACGTTCCCAAGACAGAAAACGGATCGCATCCGTGCAACAAAAGCTGCACCGTTGGCTGCTGCATTTATTACAACTTTCTAGAGCCCGCAGTCGATTGCCTGAAAAAGCGGATCGCGCGCGGCGGTCCTGGCGCTGTCGCAATGCCGACAATTCCTGGCAATCAATACGGCTTTCCAGTGTTCCCTGGTTTCACAGTTCAAATCGTTCCATCAAGTTCCTGAGGAGGAAAAATGCGATACCGATGCCCGATAGATGACTGCGTTTTCGACACAATTTATTTGCAGGGTGCGCCGAGTATGAATGGCCATCCTGAATGCCCTGGGCCAGCTTGCCGTGAGGAGTTTGACGGTTTCCCTGGCGCGGGTCCGGTTACGCCTTTGTATCAGCCTGCAGCGAAGCCTGGCGCGCCTGGCGCGTCTGCACAACAGGGGCCGCAACAGAGCTGGGAAGAAATGCGCGCCGCGAAAGTTGCTCCGGCTGCTGCAGCTCCGTCTGCAGTGCCCGCTGCTGCAGCTCCAGCGTCCGTAGTGCAAGCGCCGCCGGTTCCGCAGGTTCCGAGCTGGTAATTTGTTCGGGCGTCGCTCAAAACCGATTCATAAGAAAATTGGAGGAGGGATCATGGCAACAAGTTCCGCACCATCGCAAGCCGGTCCGGTCAAGAGTGGCGGATTCGGCGGCTGGTTAACTCGTACCCTGGGCGCGCTGCCCTATCTAGTTTCCGGCATCGAGCAGATTCACGCGGGCGCATCGGGCGAGACGAAAAAACAGCTCGCTATGGAATCTCTCGGGCTGGCCTTTCAAGTGACCGGCGCGATTGATCCGGCGCTCGATCCGGCGCTGCTCGCGGCGGCGAAACTGATCTCGGTTTCAATTGACGGCGTGAAGGAAGTTTATAACGCGGTCAAAAACAAACCGGCGATCTCTGATCCGGCTGCTGCAGCTCCGGCTGCTCTTGCTCCGGCTGCTCCTGCTTCAAATTTGCCTTAACCACTCGCGCCGCGTCGCCTGGCGCGTGGTGGGGAGTCGAATGGTGGCAAGAGTTTGTCCGCGTCGAAATGGACAGGCTCTTGCTCTTTTCCCTGGTGCTTACGTTCATGGTGTACGATCCTGGCGGGCACCATATGGAGCTAGTTCTAGGGGCGCTGATCGGTCTGATTCAAAATAATCGTTGGGGACCACGGAGGCAATGAGACAAAATGCCGCAATTTTCATTCCCACAGGACAACACGGTTAACACTCCGAAAAAGATTCTCGATGTTTCGCAGTATGAGCGCGCCTATGTGACTCTGCAGGTGCTCGATGCGAGCGTTCTGCATTACGCGAAAAATCGCGAGACGCTGATCGACACTGGCCAGGGCGCGGCTGCGCCTAATAGCGTTCAAGGGCTGCAGATCAAAGCTGCGAACGGGCCGGTTAGCTTTTGGATGAGCGGCGAGCTGTGGGGATCATCCGACACGCCACAAGGTCTGATCGAAGTGGAAGTCATGTACGAGGAGAAAAAACACGGCGGCGGCGGTTGCGGCTGTGGCGGCGGTTGCGGCGGCGGCAAAAATCCTGCGGAAATTGCATGATGCAGATTCTCGACAAAGCGATCGCGGACATTCGCGCCTGGTGGGTGACTCCAGCGCCAGGATTGCCCGCGCCGCGCGCGCGCCTGGTGCGCTCGACTGAGCTGTCGTGGTTCGCAGATGATGAGGGAATCGAAGTTAGTTCCACTTACGCGCCGGAGGAGCAAAATGCGGCGCGTCCGATCATCGAGCATGGTGTCGATTCTGGAAACTTCGATGTGTTGTTTGTGCCTGTGACGGCGGCGGGTTTCGTTGGTGCATTCGACGTGAACGGCGACGGCGTTTCGCTGGTGTCCAGGTGCCTCGATGCCAATGGCAATTTAGTAGAGAGTTCGCAGAGCGCGCGGCTTTATGTGCGGGTCAATTCCGAGCGCGCGATCGGTTTGCCGTTTTCTTATTTGACGGATCAGAACGGCGCACAAAAAAGCGATTTGCTTTCGCTCACTGCTCGCGTGCAGCGGGTCTGGATTTATTGCGGACTTCCGACGCAGGACGCGGCGCAGTCGGTTGTGATCCTGGCGTTCACCAAAGGCATTTCCATTTCTGGTTTGTTCGGGTCCGCTGGCCTGGCTGGTGCTGTACCGGCGTCGCCCTCGGCTGCGACATCTGCATCCGTTGGTGTTCAAGCAGCAGCGCCAAGCGCGCCGCCTAGTGGCGGCGGCGGGACTCAGGGAGGCGGCGGGACTTACGGCGGCGGCGGTATTACAGGAGGGGGAGGGACGCAGCGCCCATCGAATTTATGAAAAAACTTTTGCCAATTCTCTTGCTGATGCTCTGCGGGCGCGCGATCGCGGCGGATGTGTACCTGCAGGGCGCGGTTGTTTATGGTTTGCTCTCATCGTCGCAAATCCAGTGGGCCAACACCAACAACAATTACATAATCGACACGATCTCGCCTGGCACTGGTGTCTGCTTTGGGGTTACGAATTTCGACTCCGGCTCGCACACGGCGACGGTCACGGCTTTTATAACGCAGGATCAGCACTCAACCACTTTCACAGGTAATTCTCAGAATTGGCTGCAGGTCGCGGTTACTCCCACTCCCACAATTACGGGAGGCACTACCAGTTACACTTTTCCGGCGACTGCTACGACGCAGCTCTATGTGCGCGCTGCAGGCGCGTCGCATGTCGCTCTGGTGATTTCTGGTGCGACTGGCACGGGCCTGATGATTGTCCGCTATACGCAGACTGGATCGCCTTGCGGGTCGGTGTTTTCTTGGACGGTGACGGATGCAGGAGGGCCGTCCTGTAATCGCTCGAATGGAATAGTCCCGGCTGTGCCTGGCGTTCGTCACGTGGCTAGTGCAGTGACGTTTGCACTCACCAACACGAACGCAACAGGCGGCTCGATCGAAACCGGCGTCGATGTGCGTGACGGCGGCGCGGCGAACGGCTGTGCGACAGGTTCGGTGATTTATAGCAATATCCTGGGAATCGAATCGGTGACAGGTTCGACGGATCATATGCAGCTTTCAGGATTGAATGCAGCGGGCACGCCTGGCAATGCTCTGCAAATTTGCTTTGAACAAACGATGCCCACTGGCGACGTGTGCAGGACTTCGATGTCGGGGTACGATACGCAGTAGGGCCGGAAAAAAGTTAAGGGCTGAGAGTAGCAATCTCTCAACCCTTGGATGTTTCAGCCGATAAGAGCGGCTAAAACTTGGATCAACGAAAAAATCGTAGCAGACAAAAAACCGGCGCGCAAGCTATAAAATCAAGTGCTTTCCCTGGTGCATCCACTAGGGCTAGTGGGAGGGCGCAGCGGCTCAATTCAGAGCGAGCAACCGAGCGATTCGCAACCCTTTGGACTCGCGACTTAAACGGGCAATCTGCGTTCTCCCTCCCAAAACCCTCAAATTCTTACCTTACAGCAGGATCTCGATCGCGCCGGCGCCAGGTCGCGCCGGCCGCGCGCTCGAGGAGCTGCAGCCGTAAGCTAAGATTTTCGCTTCTTTCCGAGGTACAGGCTGCGGATCGTTTTCCCTTCCCTCCATTCCAGATATTGATATTCGCCATGCTTGACGCGGATATGCGCTCGCGCGAAGGTAGGTCCACTCATCCAGCCCTTGCTCGGAACCATGACATAGATTTCCGGCTTTGCCTTACTTTTCGCGATCGCGCGTTTTCGCTTCGTTTTCTTCAAGTGATCCTCCGATCGGTGAATGTAAGGCAAAACTATATCCCTTTGCCGACAATCGAGCGAGCCGAAATTGCCCGGTTAGGAGGTAAAGGGGTTGCGCGGAGTTTGAGGCAGAGCCTCATGCGGGCGATCAGCCCGCGGGAAAGGAGGGCCGATGGTCAGTTATCGAACGCTGGTCGCTGATCTGGGGTCGGAAGTGTGCCGTTGTGGGAACCGGAAGGAACGCAAGCAGTTTCTCTGCCGGTCCTGTTACTGGCGTCTCCCTGAGTCGTACCGGAAACGGATGTGGCGGCGCTATTCAACGCAGAACGCGATTTGCCTGGTGTACACGCGCGCGCTCGCGTACCTGGGCCAATTACGAGGGGAGGCTGTATGAACTGGCGCTTTGAGCTGGCGATCGTGCTGGTGTTCACCCTGGCCTTTGTGGGCCTGGGCCTGATGATGGCGACTCCGGTAGATTCCGCGCCTCCGTCCCTAATTCACTTTTCACAGGGGAAACCACGTCACAGGTCGCACCGGCGCGTCCTGGGCCATCCTGGGCGCGGCAAAAGGCGTTCTGGAGGGCTGGTTTTCCGTTCAACCGATCGTTTGCTCTGAGGGTTTTGGTTTCTTTACTTGATACCTGTTCATAACTCGACAGATTCCAGCCCTCAATCAGAGGCACAGCCCTTTCTCAACCGAGAATTGCGGCTGATGGATCGCTATGAGATTCAGAGCGAACTAGTTACAGCCCTGGCTTCGACGGAGTTCCATCAGCATCTAGTCTCGAAAGTGGAAGCGTGTCACAAATCGTTTCGCGGGCGGCGGCATAGTTGCGGCGCGACCTGGGCAAAGGCGGGTGACTCCTGTTCGCTCACGCGGCTTTGCCCTCATTGCGCGCACCGGCGAGCGATGGTCATGGCGGCGCGGGTCCAAAAGCTGATGCTCGGGCGTGAGGGCCGGTTGCGCTATGCGGTCCTATCCGAACGCAATTCCCTCAATCTGCAGGATGGCATTGCGTCACTGTGGGAAGCATGGGCCAGGCTGCGGCGCTCGGTTCACTGGAAACGCAAAGTGAAAGGCGCGATCGTAGTTCTGGAAGTGACGTACAATCGCGAGTCGCGCTCCTGGCATCCCCATCTGAATGTGATGATCGAGGGCGAATATTTTCCTTTTGAGCTGCTGAATAAGCTGTGGATTTGGGCATCCAACGGGAACGGGCGCGGATCGCACATCCAGGCGGCGGATCAGAACAGTGCATTCGAGCTGGTGAAGTACACGCTGAAAGTTGCGGAACGCGCGAAAAACGAAATGGGCGAGCCTGGCTTGCGGCTGATCCTCGATCGGCCTGAGGCAATCGACGAATATTTATCGGCGACTTACAGCATTCGGCTGATCCGCACTTACGGAACCTTTTTCGGAAAACTTGCAGATGAGGAAAACCCGCAAGAGCAATGCCCTGATTGTGGCGGCGCAGAACAGATCGAGGATTTAGGGCCGGTCGCGCTTAACCAGCTAATTTTTGATTTCGAGCATGACTGTTTCCGCATTCGCGACGGTGATAAATTGCCCGCAATGCGCGGTCATCCTGATGATGGATCGGCTCTGAATATGCGGTATCTGAAAGGGCTGGACTATGGCGACGAAACGCTCGGCGAATCGTGCAGACGGCGCGAGCGTGAGGAAATATGTCAGCGTTCCAGGTGGAAGGATCAAAATAAATTTCGGCAGTCGCTCAAAGACAAAAACGAACACATTGCGATGGCGATTCAGACGCGGCGGAAAGCTGCAGCATATGAACGCGGCGTATCCGCTCGCTTGCGCGCGGCTTAGTCTTTTGGATTCTCGCCAAAAAACAGGTGCAAGAGTTCTGGATACTGCTCACGCATGAACCTTCCGAACGTCGCCTCATCGAAAAGCTGAGTCTTAGTCGGATCGAAAGCATTTTTGCGTGCGGGTCGGGTAAGTTCCTGGCAGGTACACGCGGAGGTTTGCTTTCCGCATTTTCCGCAGAGGGTGAGCGGCTCTTGTGCCATAATCCTCCCTGGGGGTGATTATATGACGCTGAAAAAAACCGAAGCAACACTGGAGGAGCTGGTCCAGAATCGCGATCGCATTAAAACTCAAATTCGCGATCTCCAGCGGCAGGAGAAAACCATCAAAGGCACGATCAAGTCAATCGAGCGGCTCACGGCTTCGATGCCAGCAGAGAAACCCGCGCGCCGGAAAAAAGCGCGCGCGGCGGCGGCTTCTGCTTAAACGTCGCTGCTCGCTGGTCGCTTTGCTCCGCTCTGGATGAGCGATTCCACGATTCCCTGGTCGATGGCGTCGCTCATAATTTTTTGCGCGATCTTCAAACGGATACCCGCGCGGCAGGTCCGATACCCGTATTCCATTGTTGCCAGCATCTCTGCTTTGTACTGCTCGATTGTGATCGGGCCGATCATCGTTTCACCATCGCGATCGGACTGGAGGGCGCGTAGTTGCGATATTGATTCATTGCTTCTCTAAATTCACGGATGCTGCGCGCAGCATACCATCCCAAGACTTCCCACTTCTGATAGCGCCATTGCCAGATGCAAAAAATTCTCACGCTTTCGTGCCTCCGATGATCTTTGCTGCATAAACAATCCGCGCCGAAAGAAGTAATACATTCTTGGCTGCTAGCAGTGTGTCTTTTATCAAATCTTCTCCAGCAACTCCGGCGATCCGCGCCTGTTCTGCGTACCAATTCCACAGCTCCTCTGGAATCTGTATTTGTGTCATGCCGCGCCGCCTCCGATCATTGGCACGAATAGCGTTTCACCATTCGGGCATAGCAAACCATCGTGACTCCACCAGATGCTTAGGCACGTTGCGCAAACCGTCTGCCCTGCGTACTCATCTTTTGAAACCTTGCGCGCCTGTTCGATCTCGCTCTCGCTCAGGCGGGATTTGAACGTCTCAGTGCAGCGCGGTCCTTTGCTCCAGCCTTTCTGGATCATGTAATCGCAAACGACGCAGCCGACACCTTTAACGTGTCGGCTTTTGAAGTGGCCACAATTTGGGCAGTGAACCACGATCGACTTTTGCGTCTGAATCAGTGTTGTCATTGCACCTCCAAAGTTCCTTGAATCTCGAAACTGTTCATGTTCGCATAATGGCCAGCGCAGCCCGGATTCGCTTCCACGTGTAGCAGCGCCGCGCCGGTTCCAGTCGGATAGGGGATGTCGTAATTTACCATCAAATTCTGTGCGCCTCCCGCTGTTTTCAGAATGATCGGCGTGACTCGATGGCCATCAATTACGAGAACCGCGAGCACGTCTCCAACACACGCGGCATTCCAGCTCGCGGTTGCGTGGAAGTGGGTCACGGTCGCGCCAGGTGTGATCGTAAACGGGAGATCGGCTTTGCTGAATCCAGCGGGCGCGAGAAATTCTGCGCCGATGTCATAAAAGCCGTTGCCCTGATCGAATATTTTGCTGCTTTGTGTGAATCCAGGCGGGTGTGCAGAGTTCTGCGCTTCTGCTGCTGTCACCATGCCTCCGCAACCAACACTCGCGATCGTGATGCTGAGAATCAAAACCAGAGTAAGAATTTTCATGGGTGTAGCCTCCTACTCTGATTAAACCCGCGCCCTGGCCTTGCGTCTCCGTGACGTTAGTAACCTGATTCTGTCGATTGTGAACCTTTCGGCTGTGAACAGATGCGCCGAGATCGGGTAAGTTGCCTTGATCGCCCGCGCTTCTTTTTCCGCAGTGCTGCGATGATAATACGGGCCGCGCAATGCTTTGCCATCAAGAGAGACGTACCATCCCGGTTTCAATGTTTTTTCCTCCGGCGCTTGCGGCGCGTTCTGGTTTTCTGCTCGATCAGTCGTTTCATATTCCAGGCGTACTCTGGAAAATCTTTGCGGAGGTCGCGAATGCAATTGCGCGCCGCGCTCTTGGTTTTCCAGGTGTGGGTTATGTGGTGATTGTTTCCGCAAAAGACAACGTACCAGATGACGAAACTTTTGCGGGCGCTCATACGATCTCGATGTGCTGATACACGCCATAGAGCACGGCGGAAATAGTTGCGACGGATAGCACCTGAAAAAACAGATGCATGGATGCAATCAGACCGGCGTAACCAGCAGCGCCGATGATCGCGAAAGTTAACTTGCAGGATTCAAACAAACGTTGTTTATTCATAGACCCTCCCATCGGGTGTTAACCCGAACGCGAGAGGTAAGTTGCTGCTTACAAAATCATCCTGAACACGATCGTATCCCCTTCGTTCCCGTCAGAAACTAGCGCGTCGCCTACAATCTTCGGTTTGCCAGGGCGAATGATCGCGATCATGGTTCCCTGGGTGTCGCGTGTCCATGTGACATCGAGCACGGCGCGCGAGCAATCGGGACACTTTAGCAGCGTAATGCGCCCGTTCGGTGGCAGCATTTTCTGGAGCATTTCAATCGGAATTTTCATAGCGCCTCGGAGAGTTTTTTCAGCTTGCCTTGCTGACATGTATTGCAGCCGTGAGTCTCAAAAAAATCGGGGTGATCTTTGAGCACTGCGAAGTACAATGCGCCGCAACAATCGCAAACGTACATGCGGCGCGCCAGGTGAGTAAGAAAAGTGATTGCCGTAATGGGTGGATTGCTCATGGAAATAACACGGCGCGCGGGGAGGGCCGCGTTGCTGGCCTTTTCGCGCGCCGCGCCCTGCACTCAGATGACTCGATGCCCTCGCACCAAGTATCTCGCGCAGAAAATGAGGCGACGTTCCGCGCCCTGGCGTTTTCAGAGTTTCCGACCACTGATTGTCCCTGGCGCAGTTGCGTCGCCGTCCGAAAGTGTAACAGGTTTCAGGTAATCGAGCTGCAGCATCAGGCGTTCGATAAAGCTGCCCGCAGTTTCACGGCGAAACGCGATCGGCTGCAATTTAATTGCTGCAATTATTTCGTCGATCGTCAAAGGCGTGTGCATGTCCATAATCGTAGCCCTCGAAATGCCGACAATCGAATTACTGAGGTACTTTGTCTGCGATTACTGCCCAAAGGCTCAGAACTGAATAACCTACGGCGCTCAGAATGCGATCGCGGGTCCGCATGTGCAGCGATCGTGAAAAAATCACTTGTCGATTGAGCGCCTGATCGAATTTCTCGACGCAGAGCGGGCAAATATAGATCGTGGTTTCTGCGGTTTTTTCTCGCTCTGGAATGTGCAGCGATCGGGCTGCAAAACTGATCGCGACATGCGGTCGCCGATCCGATCCGCATGGACAATATTGCTCGGCGCGTCCGCTCTTAGGCATATCGAACCGGCCATTCTGAAAATAAGTGGCAGCCTGGCATCGCGGGACAGTTCGCAGGGAATCGCGGATCATTCGCAACACAGATACAGTCCCATTCGGTGTGCGCCCAGCATGGCCAGCAAAACTCCCAAGCTAGTTTCATGGAATAAAAGACAGACTCCGACTCGCGGACGATACGTGGCATGGTGTTCAGGCACGTTTGTGCGAGTGCCCGGCTCTTGAATGAGCGATAGATCGTGGCACCTACATATGAGTACGGCGATCGCGTGATCCATGCGTCACCAGCTCGCAGCATTACACAGAACATATATGAAGCACCAGCGCCGCGATCGTATCGAATGCCGACAATGATTGCAATTCACATTTTCCACAGAGTTTTGAACAGCCCTCCAGAACCTACTTTGCCATCCCCAATTCCATGTACTGTTTTGTAATCTTGCTCGATGGCTTGGAATCCTGCAGATAGCACTTTGAAGGTCGCAACTTTCGAGCTGCTCGTCCGAAACGCGGAGCTAACGCCTCCCGAATGGGCCGTCGCTGTTGGCTTCTATCCGATCTCCTCAGCCTGGAGCTATTTGAAGCGGCAGCATCGCAAGGGTTTACTCCGGCGTCACAGGGATCGCAGCGGTCGCCTGGTCTATACCCTTGCTCCGAATGGTGCCAGGTATCTTTTGTGGTGGAGAAAAAATTTTGGGGATGTTAAGGTGCGCCCATGACCACGGTTAAAATCTCACGGCCTGAAACGGCGGTCACTGATCCGCCTCCTGTCTCTGTTCCTAAGCAAACCGCGCGCCCGCTGGTGCCTCCGCGCGCGCCGAGTTCCGCGAAGTACAAAAATAAAGTTATCCTCGATACGCTCGATGGAAAAATCCAGTGGGACAAGATGTCGGCTGAGGCGCGGAAGTCTTTCGAGGAGCTGTTTGCCGACGAAAAATTTCTCAAACAGTTCGGCGTGGTCAAAGGCGATCAGGCATTTAAGCCGGAGGAGATGGCGCAGATTTATGACGGCATTTCTTTCGTGTATCAGTCGGTCGCTGCGCTGCTGTTGCGCTGGCCAGCCGCAGTTACAAAATTGCTCGCCTATGATGAGGCGGAAAAAAAGATGCTTGGCGAGCCGACGGCGAACCTGCTCAACCGCTTCGCGCCGAAACTGGTCATGGAAAATAAAGAGCTGCTGATTTTCCTGATGGTTTTCGGATCGGTGACGAACGCGAAATTTATGGCGGCATCGGCGGAAGCAAAAAAACTCGCCGAGCCGAAACGTTCTGCAGTTGTCGCGCGTCCAGCAACAGGGCCGGTCGCTGTAGTAGTTCCGGCGCAGCAGCAACCGGCGTCGATTCCTTCTGCAGAGTGGGACGATCTTGGAACCGCAAGCGGAGCTGTAGTTTAGTGCCTCCGGCTGATCTCTGCGGCGCGTGCGGAAAGACGATTGAATCGTGCGAGTGTGAAGATCGCGCGATCGTTCGCGGCGGATCAATTCCGCAAGGTGAGCAGCAGAACAGAATTGTCGCTTGCGCTGGTCGCAAGGGATCGGGAAAAAGTAGGCTGGCGCGGGCGATCCTTGAACAGTGCCCGCGCCAATTCACTTATGACACGATGGGCGAGCATCGCTGGATTCCAGATTCTTTCAATGAGATAGATCAGGCGACGATCTACCTAATGGACTCGCACAGCTTTCCATCTTTCTCCGCGCGTTACATTCCTGAAAGCGACGATGATGACGAAACCGATTTCGCCGAGATTTGTTCGACGGTGTACGACATGGGCAATATGCTTTTCTGCGTCGAAGAAATTGTTATGCAGCCTGGCATCTCGGCGAGTTCGTCGCCTGGCAAATTCAAACGCATAACGCGCCTGGGCCGCCATCGCAATCTCGATGTGCTTTATACGACGCAGCGCCTAGAGGAAACCCCTCGCGCTCTGACGGCGGCGACTGACGTTTTCATTCTGTTCGCTCACTCGGAACCGCGCTCGCTCGATGCCATCTCCGCTCGATGCGGACCGGAGATCGCGCGCAAGGTCGCGAGTTTCAAGGGTCACGAATTTTTGATTTATGACGTGAATCAAAAAAACTTGGTTTCCACAGTGGACTGTGGGATTATGATCGCAGAAGTTTCCAGCCCGCAGTTCAAACCACAACTAACCGCATAGCAGAGGAGGAGTCATGGCAGACAAAGAAATGACGCTGGAGGAGCTGTACGTCGAAATGGACAAGCGCATAAAGGCGGCCAATGATGCGCTGTTGGTGGAAATTAAAAAGCTGCTGGAAGGGTATCAGCCCAAGAAAGAGGGTTTCAAGATTACCCGGAAAGAGGCGAGCTAGGACACCCGGAATCAGGATAGATACTTTCTTTTGTTGCTTACGCTGAGGTCTGCTTACCACGTATAGGAGGAAATTCCATGCCAGCATTTTTTGAGGGCGATCCGAAGTCAGTCAAGGGCGGAATCGGCTGGATCGGTTTGGGCGCGCTTGCTGCAATGGTCGCATTGCTAGCAGCGCAGCTTGTACCGTCGATCATTCCGGCGCGTGCTTCACAATCGAACCTGTAATTCGGATCGGCGATTCAAATTCTGAAAGGGGTTTTCCGAAAATGAAACTGGAAGAAGTTGGCTTAATTGCTCTGCTGCTCGCGATCGGAATCATCGCTGGTTTTGTCGGCTGGACTTACATCGGGCCGAGACTAACGGCGAGTACGACTCCAGCGGCATAGCTCCATACGTGGTTTGTCTTTTCACAAAAATCCTGATGTCGAGGTCGTGAAAAGTAGGTAACAAAAAATCCTGATCGTGAGGTCGTGAAAATGAGTGCAGGGGAAACAAGAAAATTTTACCGCAATATGCAGTATGAGCAGAGCGCGCGCCGCCTGGGTGTGGTTGCCCTGGCTTTCGTGCCAATGCTTCTGCCGCTGTTCGTCCTGGCTTTTGCGTTTCTGGCCATCGTGAGTTTGTGTCACGAACGCAATACGATCGCCCATATCGGCGGCGCGATCGTCCGTCATGTGCTCCACTCGCCGAATGCAGTGATCTTTGGAATGGCGACGGCTGCAGTCGCGCCGCAAGTTGCTCCGGCTGTGCAATCGAAAGCGAATTTGCATCAGTTGGTTGCGCGAGCGACGCGCGATCAGGGGCCGGAATTTGAGCAGACGTTAAGTTTCGCAAACGGAGTCGGCGCGCAAACCTTTACCACTCCTACGGCGCTGAAAACCGATCGCAAAGTCGCCTTTTACACAATCCATATTCGCGGGCGCTTTACGAACGGCGCAACTACTCCGCCAACGTATCGCACCGCGCCGCCATTGCTAGGAACTCAGCTTTTCGGGCTGATCCAGCAAGTCACGATTCGCGGTCAGCATGTCCGCTATGGCGCACAGGCACCAATCCAGATGACCGGCGAAACGGCTGCAGAATTTATCGCGCTGGTTTTCCCGAATTACGTTCCGAACTGGTCGGTATCTGTAAACGGCGGCGCGCTCACGAAACAGGCGGCTTTGTCGGCTTCGCTGAACGCGACGAATGATTTCGATTTGAATCTGCCCATCCCGCTGTTCCCTCCAGATATTTCTGGTGGCGATATTCCATTCTATTGTTTGCACGGTCCTGATTGGCCTGGCAACCTCTATATGGATATCAAGATGGCGGATGTAACCGCGCTAGGCGCAGTGATCGCAAACCAGGCAAACTCTGGTTTTATTACTGCATTCGGATCGGCGAGCGGCGCGGCTTCGATCGAGATCAATTCCGAGCGTCCTTTGATCGGAAAAGATTTCATGCCGAAGATTCGCCCGGCGATTCTGTTCCGCACTACCAGTGCACAGCAGCCGACTGCTGCGGTCTCTGGCGTGAGCGGATCAGGCGTCAAACTTTCCGATCTGGTGGTCGGAAAAGATACGACGCGGATTTTCTGCAAATTCGGAACGCAGCTCGCGGCAACCGGCGCAGGCATTACGACTTTCGGGTCGCTGTCTGACACCATCGCGACGCGCACGGTTTTCGCAATGGACACGCGCGCTCTGCGTTTTCAAGGTGCGAATGGCGATTCCGTCATGCAGGATTACCTGGGCCGCAAGTACGGGAGATTGATTCCGGCTGGTTATCGCATTCTGGAATTTATCTCTACTTACGGGCCAGCCCCAGCCAATCCGAAAGCTGCATTCCCTAGCTCCAAGCTCACGGCTGCACGAAAATTTGAGGTCGATGCCGATGTGACGGCGGCGGGCAATCAGATTTCCGAAGTTGTGCAGGAAATGACGCTCGGCAGACCTGGGCTGTCGGCTTAAACGTCCATAACAAAAAGCCTGGCGCGTCCGTTTTCAGGGGAGGGCGAGCGCGCCAGGACTGGTTAACAAAAATTTTATGGCGACTTCATTTCCCGATCTGAGTTTGAGCGATAGCGGCGGCGAGGGTTTCGGCAGCTTGCTTTCGGATGGTGAGCTAGGGTATTCCAGCTCACTCGACGATCTAACAGAAACGCCTCTGCAGGGATCGCCCGTTTCGCTCGATCCTTCCAGCGCCTCCGGCGACATCTCGATCGCGGATCAGCCCACTGGTTACGACTCGATGAGTTTGAGCGGAATCGCCGATGCTCCTCCCGATCCGCTGAATGATATTGTGCTCTCCAATTTGGACGACTCACAGATCGGCGGGTCGAACGGCGCGGGCACTGCGGATTCCCAAGCGCAGCATCCGGCGACGATAACATCGGCGCACGATACAACGACATTCCTGGCGGGTCTGTCGAAGTATGGCAGCGTGCTCGGATCGCTGTTCGGAAAAGGCGCGGCATCTACCCAGCCGGTTGTGCGCGGGCCGTTGCCGAATCAGAATCCGAATCGTCCGCAAGTTTCTGCGCCGGTTTCCTTCAATCTGACGCTGGTGATCGTGGTTGTGGTTGCTGTGCTGGTGTTTGTCATTTCGGCGGGAGGAAAAACTTAGATGGATGATATTTCGCTTTCCAGCATCAGCAGTGATCCGTCCCTCGATTTGAATAGCGATGGCAGTGACGGCTTCGCCTCCGATTATTCGACGACTGCAGCGTCCGCATTGCAATTTGGAACCGAGATCGCGGCGGCTGTGAGTGGCGTAGCTCCTGCGCCCGCAGTTGTGCAGCAAACCATCGTCGGGCCGTTGCCTCCGGCTGGTGCAGCGCCAGGGCGCGGCGGGCAAATTCTTTTGATCGCGATCGTGGTTGTGATCGTAATTGTTGCGCTGATGAGTTTCGCGGAATGACCGGCGAGCGAATCCAGTGGATGCTGATCGGGATCGCGGCGCTGCTGGTGGTCAAGTACGGGATTGTTGGGCTGATGCTGTGGGATCGCACGTTGCATCCTGATCGCCAGGACAATCCAAGCGGGCAGTTTTATTACCCGCTGCTGGGCGCGTTAGGTACAAATTTCTAAGAGAGAGGGCGCGAGCATGAACCTGAAAACGATTTTGATCGTCGCGGGCCTGGTGGGAATCGCAGTCGCGCTGGCTGATCTTTCGACTGGCAAATCTTCAACCCCGATTCTGCCCGCTGTAGTTGGTAATGAACTTACGCAGGAGATCGACGTTGCTTTGCTGGTGAGCGGCGCGATCGG
>Ga0210406_10003536_pt1 | contig 17074 bp, 17 predicted proteins | sample IncBWC30MmetaG_FD_155454 | JGI IMG/M metagenome (GOLD analysis project Ga0210406, IMG submission 155454) | Forest soil microbial communities from Barre Woods Harvard Forest LTER site, Petersham, Massachusetts, United States - Inc-BW-C-30-M | ecosystem: Environmental > Terrestrial > Soil >... | reverse complement strand
ACCTTTCAGCTGTTGCGCGCAATTCCCCAGTCGCTGCCCAATTCATTGGGCGCCATCTGAATTGCATCGATCACCTATCCGGTTTCACGGTCGACCTTTCGCAAGAATTCATTCTCATTTGGTTGGCTTTATTCGTTCCATCGATCGATGTGCCGTAAGATTTGACAACGTGATTGTCACGTCAGAGGCACAACATGCGTCAAGCCAGCCACATCGGCGCCAACCGAAGCGAATGGCACGATCCGGATCTCAGGCGCAGCATCGACTTTCATGCCGTGCTGTTGGCAATGGCCGGTCACGACCTGCGTCAACACCTCCAGATTATTCTCAACTCCTATGGGTGGCTTTCGACGCGCGCCACAAATAATCCTGAGCGCGAGCGCATCGCACGCGGACAACATGCGGTCATGCAGATGGCGGAGCAGTTGCACCAGCTCGTCACCGCGCTGCACATCCACCAGAAGACCTCGCAAATCGCCATGGTTCCTGTACGGCTCGGCCGCTTGTTTTCAATCGTCGGCCAGGAGACCAGCAAATTTGCTGCCGAGCGAGGGGTGCAACTACGCGTAGTCCCCACACGAGCAATGGTCGCAAGCGACCCGGTCCTGTTGAGAAGCGCCATCGGAAATCTCGCACGGAATGCCGTGAAATACACGGCTTCAGGCGGAAAGGTTCTTCTTGGATGCCGTCGATTTGGAACGGTCGTTCGCATCGAGGTTCACGACACCGGCGTTGGCATTCCGTCGGAACGCCTGCGCAAGATCTTCGAGGCGTTCAGTCGCCTCGAGCCGACCCAATCAGAGGGACTTGGGCTCGGACTGTTCGTCGTCAGCCGTGCAGCAGAGCTTCTTCGACACAAGATCGAGGTGCGATCCACGGTTGGGCGAGGTTCCTGCTTTGCATTATTGGCCAATGCAGCGGATCCCTGGCCTGCGCTCCAGGCAGAAACATGAGCAAAATTGTCGCTGCGATCTTTGCCGATAGAGCTAAGGCGTATGAAGGATATCTGGCTCTCAGGCATCTTGCCGCGACAGGCGTCGAAGTCCACGCGTCCGCGATCATTTCCAAAGGCTCCGACAGCAGGCTGTCAGTGCTGGAGGACAGTTATGACGGGTTTCGCGTGACCGCAGCCGCTGCTCTGATCGGTGGACTGGCCGGTTTGAGTGGTGGTCCGCTTGGGGCGCTGATGGGGGCTGTTGGCGGCGCTTTGATCGGGGTCTCGGCCGAGCTTACCGAAAATGGTGAAGGTACAAAGCTGGTTGCCCGGATTTCGAAAGAATTGGCGCCTGGCAGTGCAGCTGTCGTCGCAGGTATCGCCGAGGAAGGTATGAGTTCTTTCGAAAAACGGATGAGGGCGGTGGGCGGTACTATCCAGCGCAAGCTTTAGAACTCACGCCGGGGAAATCATTGCTGGCGCGCAAATGCTCGAACCTAAGGTCAGTTTAAAGGCAAGGTAGAACGCCATGAAACCAAGGAAAGCCAGGCTCTTGAAACTCAGCAAAAGGCGCCGCAAGGCTTACAAAGCAATCTGTCGCGCGTTTCGATTAATGGGTGGTGCAACGCGTTAAGATCGCGCACAAAGCGCGTTCGTTGCGTCATCGAAATGAGCGTTGGCCGGCTAGCGCGCGATCGGTTGAGATGAATTTGCCGCACTGCTTGCGATCGGGGTCGCCACGGGTTATTGCCGCCGGTGTCCTGCAGCGCCGTCTTGCAATTCACCTGGCCTGGTGCAGTGATAGGCTGAGGCTGGCAGACTGATAGCAATCGAGAAGCATGTCGAAATCGGCAGGCTTGAATTGTCGTCCTATCCTGTCAGTGACGCACACCCGAAAGTGCGCGTGGTGTCTATGCAATGATCCACGTAGCACTTGATGCTACAGTAGGAGAGCCGCGTTGCGATTTCTCGCACATAACCGTCCTGGATAGGCTCGCAGCACAACGTGCAGAAAGACTGCGGGCGAGGGGAACCTGCCATTGACCAGGATAAACTGCATGGATGCCTTCTTGTGCGACGCAAAGCGGCGCCAGGTGGTTGACGTACAAAAGCCGGCTACTGTTCGGTTTTGGCAACAGCAACGAACCAGCTAATGCGATGAGTTTCGACGATCTCGCCGTGTCTTGAAGAGTATATGGTGAAAATTGTCGGGGCACTCATGATGCCTTCACTTGTTCCAATTCGGTCACGGCGTCGAAGCAGTGATCGACATAGCACTTGAAGCCGCAGTAAGAGAGCCGCGTTGCGATTTCCCGGACGTAACCATCCAGCATCGGCTCGCAGCAGAACGTGCAGAAGCGCTGCGGGCGGGGGAGCCTACCGTTCACCAGGACGAATTGCATGTGGCCTCCTTGCGCGAACGCAGTCAAGTGGTTGTGTCCGTCGGACCGAGATCAAAGGTGGCTACTGCCATCTGGCCGCGCGCCTTGGCCTGATCCGGTGTCGTGCGCCCGTACTCGTTCCACCAGTAGGCAACAAGCCAGCTCCAGATGAGAAGTCTGCACAGAATGTCCATTGCGGAGCCTCCTCTTTGTAGTTCTCGGCTTCTGGTTGTTTTACACCGCATCAACACTGGGATCGAATGAAGCGTGGCAAATCGGAAGTAATCATTGCGAAGAACGACATCGATCATCCGTCTCCACGATATTGACCGTGGAGCGCTACCAGCATTACGAAATGCTAGATTGATGGAGCGATAAGCTTCACCGATGCGGAGCAAGCCCTTGCGGGCACTATCGGGCGATCGAGAGAAAACCTTGCGCTGCCGGAAACGTGCCATGTACACGATCGACTTGCGGCTTTTCTCTATTGCGGAGCGGGGTCTTCCGCCCCGCTCATTCAGCAGCTTCCGCCAAGCTCAGGAGATCCGGGCAGCATTCGGCGTGACGACGCGCTATGACATCAAACTCTCCGCTTTCGCGGAGCTTCTCCAGCGCGTAGCAACGGGTAGTCTCGAGTAACCGGTATACAGGCTTCCTGCCGAAAACATTCGCCGTAACAAGCGACTTCCTGGCGAGGCTGGCGACACGATCGACCACCTCGGCTGCCGCGACTTCGCCGCCAGCGGCAACTTTATTCGCCGCCTCCAGGGAAAATTCGCCGTCGAAGGTTGAAAGGCGCCGGAAGACGATACGTTCCGGCTCGGGGAGCCGGTCATAACTCGAGTCAAGCATCGCCCTCAACGTCTGGTACCGCGGCAGCGCCGTTCGATAGCCGCCACTCAATAGTTGCAGGCCACCAGCGAGGCGTGCCGAAAGCCCACGGACACCGAATGTATCTATCTGGCCGGCAGCGAACTCGATCGCCAAAGGAAGACCGTCCAGTTTTCGGCACAGATCGACGACGATCGAGACATCGCGGTCGCGTAGCTCGAACTCGTCCAGTCTAGCCGCGGCGCACTGGACGAACAGTTCAATCGCCGAAAAACCAAGAGCCTCGGCGGCAGTGATTGCGGACGCGGACGGAACCTCCAGCGGCGATAGACGGTGCCTGCGTTCGCCCTCGACGCGCAGTGGCTCGCGGCTGGTTGCCAGGATCCGCACCCCCGGCGCGCCGCGCAGGATGCTAGTAGCCAGGGCAGCCGCCGCCTCAACGACGTGTGCGCAATTGTCTAACACGAGGAGCATCTGCTTGCCGCGAAGCGACTCAACCAAAGCAGGGATCGGATTATCGCAGAGAGCCTCCTGGCCCTGCACGGATGCAAGTGCACCCGGCACCAGGCGAGGGTCGCTAAGGTGCGCCAGATCGACCAGCCACACGCCATGCTCGTAATCGGCGGCCACTGCTTCGGCGACGGCAAGCGCAACCGATGTCTTCCCGACCCCGCCCGGTCCCACGATGGTGACAAAACGTTCTTCGGACAATTGCCTCGCCAGCACGCGTAAGGCTTCGGATCGCCCAACCAGCTTCGTCAGCTGAGCCGGCAGGTTGTGCGCGGCGTTTGGGGCGATTGGTTGCTGCTCGGGAAACGGGGGCATCTCGCCATCCGCGACGGACACTGGGGCTACGAAGCGATAACCCCGTCCGGGGATATTGACCAGATAACGGTTTCCGTTGCGTCCATCGCCCAGAACCCGTCGCAGGGCAGCAACATGAACTGTAAGATTGGCCGGCTCGACGAACATTTTTGGCCACACCCGAGCCATAAGCTCTTCTTTGCTGACCAGCTCGCCACAGCGTTCGACCAGCGCGATCAGGATGTCGAGCGCACGGCTACCGAGACGCAAGGGCTTTTCGGCTTCAAGCAGCAGCCGTTGCGTTGGAATCAGGTGGAATGGGCCAAACGAGAAGCGCGCTGGCCCACCGTTGACCCGAACGGGCTCCGCTGACGGATGCTGATTCCCTGCATCGGCGCCGGCATCCGCCGGGGATTTAGAAGGAGATAATGGCGGGCAGAGCTCTTCCGATAAAGGAAGAGACGGGTGAAGAGCAGATGCGGAAATAGTCATGTTTGCCTCATGCTTCATCCTGTCGATTTCCGCTTCCACGCTTCGGGAAGCGAGCGAGTCACGTTCTTGAAGACGCGCACAACGACATATTCGCGCACGCGCCGGAGAGCTCGGGGCGGCAAGCCCCCGCGACTGCGGGAGCGCAATTGCGTTAATGCGACGTCATTTCCGACAATCCCATACAACGCGATCCAAACTAACGCCGTGTCACGGGTCGACGCCATTACGCACAGGTGCAATTATTACCTGAATGCGTAAGGCGCATTTGTGCGTATGAGGGACCGCGATAGGTCTGCTGGACTAGGAAACTAGTGCTTTGGTTTAGAGCGCACCCGGAACGCCCTTAGCCTGCATTTCCCGGGTGGCGAGCTGGCTGCAGCCCGGCTTTTGCGATTTGGAAATAGCTGATGAGCCTCTCCAAGGCCGTGAATCGATCGTACCGTATTGCCGAGCGCCTTGGATCGTGACGGCCTTAACAGCGCCCGCGTTCACGGCCAGTTGCGCCCGGTGGAGGAGGCGTCAACAGTATCAAACGCGGACGCTCCTTGCGTGAGGCGTCTCGGCTATTTCGCGGTTGGTCTCGTGATTTGAAGATCGGTGCGAAGGGCCTTCCAGCCAAAGTCCAATAATTGCCGTAAGTCTCGCGCCTTGTTTGACGCTGGTATCAAGGTCGTCGCTCAGATCCCCTGCGAAGCTCGCCAAACACTCGCTTGCATATCTGCGGACCAAAAAAGAAAAAATGGGGCACACACTCAGCCTTGGGCAGCACGAAAGCATGGGGTGGGCGGATATCCGTTAGATCGCTTCGGACTTTCCGGTTGAAACGCCGAGCTTGTCGGCCATTCGCACCACCTCGACCAAAGACTTCGCTCGCATCTTGCGCAACGCTTGGCTGCGATGGACCTTCACCGTCATCTCGCTCAACTCGAGTTGATGTGCAATCTGCTTGTTTGGGCGTCCGGTACCGACGAGCGCGAAGACTTCTCGCTCGCGTGATGTCAAGGAATTGAAACGCTCCTGCAGTTCGGCAACAAGTTTGGCTTGCTCACGCCGTGCTCGATCGCGTTCGATCCCCGCCTGGACCGCGTCAAGCAATTCCTGCTCGCGCAAGGGCTTGGTCAGGAATTCAATCGCTCCAGATTTTATTGCCCGAACGGACATCGAGATGTCGCCGTGGCCGCTAATGAATATGACTGGAAGCGGGATGCCCGACTCGACCAACGTGCGCTGAAATTCCAGCCCGCTCGCCCCCGGCAATCTGACGTCGAGCACGAGGCAGCCCGGCGCATCCGAGCGCTTGCTCTGAAGGAAGTCCTGTGCTGACCCAAACGACTCCACGCTCAGGCCGATGGAGCGGAGCAAATCCTTGACGGCATCACGCACCATTCCATCATCGTCGATCACGAACACGACGGGTTGTTCCTCTGTCATGCCACGGCGCTCGCCGATTGCGTTCGTTCCAATCATGACACCTCCTCGCCGTCAGCCGGCAGCGTGAACTGGAATATGGCTCCCTGGGGCACGTTGGGCACGGCCCACAACCGCCCGCCGTGAGCCTGGATGATCGTTCGGCTGACCGCGAGCCCGATTCCCATGCCGTGGGCCTTGGTGGTGTAGAAGGCCTCGAAGAGCCGGTCCCGGACGGTCCCGTCCAGTCCGGTCCCGGAATCTCGCACTGATACCAGCGCACCATTCGGCCCATCTTTCGCCGAGGAGATCGACAATTCTCGCGGCTGCGGGGTGACGTCGCTCATCGCTTCGGTCGCGTTGAGTATCAGATTGAGGATCACTTGCTGCAATTGGATGCGGTCTCCCAAAACCAGCGGCACATCAGTCGAGAGTTTGGTCCGCAGCGAGATATGATTTCGCTGAATCTCGCCACGGATCAGCGCGATAACCTCCTTGATGGCGTCGTTGATGTTGAGCCGGTCCCGCAGCGGCGGGGCTTTCCCGACCAAGGCCCGTATCCGTCTGATCACTTCTCCTGCGCGGCTGCCGGCACTGATCATGCGTTCGACCGATTCGCGTGCTGCCTTCAGATTAGGCACGTCGCCGGCGAGCCAGCGCAGACAGGCATTCCCGCTGCTCACCAGCCCGGTGAGAGGCTGGTTGACTTCATGGGCAATCGCCGCGGTCAGCTCTCCCAGGGTCGTCACGCGGGCGACGCGCACCAGCTCTTCCCGCGCCTCCTCCAGCTCCGCCTCGGTGCGCTTGCGGCTGGTGAGGTCGCGGATAATGCCGACGAAGATGGACTCGCCGTCCTGCCTGGCCTCACCGACGGAAAGGTCCATCGGGAAAGTCGAGCCGTCCTTGCGCCGGCCAATGACCTCACGGCCGCTGCCGATGATCTTGGGGTCGCGCGTGTCCCGATAGTTGGTGATGTAGCGATCGTGTTCATGCCGGTACGGTTGAGGCATCAGCATCTTGACGTTCTCGCCGATCACTTCGTCGGCGGAATAGCCGAACAATTTTTCGCACGCCGGGTTGAATATCAGCACCACGCCACGAGCATCGATCAGGATCGCGCCGTCAACCGCGGTTTCGGTCAAAGTGCGCAGTCGCGCGGCGGTTTCGCGCAATGCCTGTTCGGCCAATTTGCGTTCAGTGATGTCGCGGATAATGCCGACGAAGATGGACTCGCCGTCCTGCCTGGCCTCACCGACGGAAAGGTCCATCGGGAAAGTCGAGCCGTCCTTGCGGAGGCCAATGACCTCACGGCCGCTGCCGATGATCTTGGGGTCGCGCGTGTCCCGATAGTTGGTGATGTAGCGATCGTGTTCATGCCGGTACGGTTGAGGCATCAGCATCTTGACGTTCTCGCCGATCATCTCGTCGGCGGAATAGCCGAACAATTTTTCGCACGCCGGGTTGAACATCAGCACCACGCCACGCGCATCGATCAAGATCACGCCGTCAACCGCGGTTTCGGTCAAGGTGCGCAGTCGCGCGGCGGTTTCGCGCAATGCCTGTTCGGCCAATTTGCGTTCAGTTTCGCGCAATGCTTGTTCGGCCAATTTGCGTTCAGTGATGTCGCGGGCGACTTTCGATGCACCCACCACCTTCCCTGATTGGTTGAACAGGGGCGAAACGGTCAGCGAAATGTCGACCCGGCGGCCGTCCTTGGCAAGACGTATGGTCTCGTAATGCCGGATCCTTTCGCCTCGGTGCAGGCGCACCAGAATTTGCTTTTCCTCTTGATGCAACTCGGGCGGAATGATGCGGGTAATTGGTTGACCGATCATCTCGTCTGCTTGGTAGCCGAGGATATTTGTGGCGCCTGCATTCCAGGAGGTGATTGTGCCGTCGAGGGTCTTGCTGACAATCGCATCATCCGATGACGAAACGATGGCCGCAAGCCGGGACGACTCCAGGTCGCCCCAGTATCGCTCGGTGATATCTTCGCATGCGATCAGCACGATCAGTTGGTCGCCCGACCACCGCATCGCTCTGGCATTTTCCCGGATCCAGAGCGTCGTTCCGTCCTTGCGGCGTTTTCGGACTTCCCAGCTATTCGATTGGCCGGGTGTTTCCAGGCAGAGGGACATCTTTCTCCGCACGAACTCCTTGTCATCCTCCTCAAAGACGAGATTCAGTACCGATTGCCCTACCAATTCGCTCGCCGCATAACCGAATTGGGACGCACCAAAGGCGTTCACCGAAAGGACTATGCCGCTCGCATCGACCATGAAGTACATGGCCGGATTGTGCTCGAAGACCTCCCGCCATTGCCGTTCGCTCCCGCGCAATTCCTGTGCGGCGCGGCTGCAATCTTCGGCATCAGTGCTGGCCCGCTTCATCTGCGATACCTGTTGTCTGCCGTAGCCGATATCGATGCGAAATTCCTTGCCGCCAGATTGATCCGTCGCGAACCGGCTGCATGTACGGGAAACCACGGATTTCGCGCGCCCCGTATGCCTACCGTCGGTCGGCAAACGCCGCAATTGTGCGTCCGTAAAGTTGGCCACAACGAAGCTCGTAGGCCTTCCCACGCCTTTGGAAAGCACGAACTAAACCTTGGTATAGCCTCAACGCGGAGGGTTGAGCCGAACCCCGCGCCGCTGCGACCACAATGAGGGGCACGAGCGCTCGTGCGTTGGCACAGAGCCGGCTTTCGCTGCTACTGGCGCTGAAAGTCGCGCCCACAGGGAGGGCGACCGCAGATCGACACGGAGCTGCGCGGATTGATCCGGCGGATGAGCGTCGAAAATCCGCTTTGGGGCGCGCCACGCTTCCACACCTGTTGTCTGCCGTGGCCGATATCGACGCGAAATTCCTTGCCGCCAGATTGATCCGTCGCGAACTGGCTGTGTGCACGGGAATGAGCATAAACACCCACCGGCAAGGTCGGTCACCGCTATTTCGGGATTCCATACCGAGTGATCTCGGACAGTGCTTGTCGAAATCTGCCGAGAATTGTCGAAAACGGAAAATATGTCGCAGGAACGGCTCAAGCATCACGGCTCGCCCAACGGCGTCCTATTCCGGGTTTGCCCGAGCCGGTGAGTCAGGCTTCCGACGTTGTCGCCGCCTTGCCCAGCCCTTTGATGATCGACGTGGCCGCAGGAATGAGAAGGTTCTGCACGGTGGCGTCCAACGGATTCTGAACAAACCCCGCAATCGCGTCCTTCGTATCCCGAATGTCCTGACCGAACGTGTCGATCGCAATCTTGATGTCGCGCGCATCCGCCTGGATCGCTTCGATGGCCATCTTGCGAGTGTCGAGGGCCAGGGCCATCTCGGGACCGGGTTCGGAATTTCTTGCCGCCTGGACTACAACTGCGGCGAGAATGAAATCGCCGATCGCGACGACCACCGCTGCCCAAACCGGCCCCAAGGGTGCCTGCAATCCATAGAATCCCGCGATATTCGTCATCGTGAATCCCAACGCCGCGATCAGGCCCGCAAACGCAAAGAGGCCGAACTGGCGCGCAAAAAGCTTCAACCAGATTTTACCGATCAGGGAATCTGCCTTCTGAAGGTGGTGAAGGTCCCGAATAAAATCGTCCATCATGTCATGGCTCCCATCCTCGTCCGAGCAGACGTCCTATCAGTATTCCCACCACAACTCCGCCAATCACGTGCGCGACGGGATGTGCCGACACGTTCTTCTCGGCTTCTTCAAAGAACTCGGTGACAGCGTCGACAAACTTGCTACCAGCCCCATACTGCTGCTGTGGGGCCGGGTCTTCGATCGGAACGGTTTGCGCGCCTGCTTCTCTACTCGTTGGATCAGGTTTGACATGCGGCATCGGGCGCTCTCGTTGCGAAGCCGAGACCTCCTGGTGTAGAGACTCCAGCTCGCGCGATATGACGGCATCTGCGGCCATAACATTCTCCATTCAGGTCAGATCTTTTATTGGGTTGTTGAATACTGCCGCACGAGTCGGCCCAATCGTGGCACGCGCGCCTCACCAACTGGAGTGAAGCCTGACAAATTCTGGCAAATTTTTGTAAGGCGTTTCAGACCCGAGCGATCTCAGCAACGACCTCCTCCGGTCTGTCGGCTCTCCTGATCATCTCTCGAAAATGAAATGGTGTCCGTCCGACCAAACCCCATCAACTTTACAAAGATTCATCCGCATTTGTCGAACTTAACTCGGCTCCAAAAGCAAGCCGCGATAATCCATTGCGAAATGCTCGCGGTGATTTGGACGGCACCGCCAACAGCGAAAGGTCGGGCAAATGCTAGAGAATGAACTGGCAACATCGATCCTGCTCGTCATGGCGCTGCTCGTCGCCATCTCGGGAGCGCTCGCGCCATGATCGGGTGCGAGATCTCACTCCGCTCCGATTCCAGCCGAGGCATCGAGCACGGGTCGTCGGGAACGCTGACGAACTCGCGACTGCTGAATGCGTCGGCGCACTTCCTGACGCGGGCGAAATATTATCGATTTGCCGCCGCACGGACCGAGAACCCGCAGGAGATCGAGAGGCTTTGCGATGTCGCTCTCATGTTCGAGCGCATGGCCCGTGACGTTAGGCGATTGCGGCACGGTCAATCCCGATTTCCGTGGGCGAATGGCACCAAAGGGACAGACTGGTCGATTGCCGGCGATCGCCAGCTGCAGATTTCTCGCTTCATAAAGATTTGGCGAAATTTGGCAGGCTTCATTCGGTGCAGCCCGCGATGAGGTGTAATTCATGTGAACCTGATCGAACCGGTCAGACTGCAGCATGAAATTAGGAGGTTATCATGAGCGAAACGTTCGACAAGTTTTGTAGCGATGTCCGCACCAAGATCAACGATGCCGACAAGCGTCTCAAGGATCTGAAGGCCAGTGCCAGGAGTGCGGGCCAAAAAGCCAAGGATGATGCGAAGGCGCACCTTGCCACGCTCGAGAACAAGGCCAAGGAACAGCAGACCAAGATTGAGGCATCCGAGGCGAAGGTGAAAGCGTGGGCGGAACAGAAGAAGGCGATCACCGCTGAAAAGATCGCCGAGTGGAAAGCTCAGCGGCAGGTCAAGAAGCTTAATGATCGTGCTGACGACGCCGAGAGCTATGCGGTTGCGGCGATGCAGATTGCTGCTGCCGCAGTCGATGAAGCCGAAACGGCGGCCATTGAAGCGGTGGTCGCGCGAATCGACGCAGACGCCGCCCAGTCACCTGCCACGAGCAAGGCCGGCTGAATACCGGCGCGGAAATCCATTCATCTTCTGACAAATGACAACATAGGAGTTTTCAAATGGAACGGAAAATCTTCACTGCCATCGCGGCCGCTTCTTTCCTGCTGGCAGGGGCAACGACGTCGATCGGTCAGCAAGTCGTCGGGTCCACCCAGCTAGGTGTCGCAGTGGCCGAACTGCGCGAGGTCACGGCAGGCTGGAGTGCCAAGCGTCAAATCCTGGGAAAGACGATCTACAACGACAGCGGCGATGGAATTGGCAAGGTCGATGACATCATCGTGGCACCCGATAAAGCGGTCTCATACGCGATCATCGGCGCCGGCGGATTCCTCGGTGTCGGCCGGCATGATGTTGCGATACCCGTGGGCCAGCTGAAGCAGCAGAGCGACGGCAAGTTTGTCCTTGCCGGGGCAACCAAGGACGCTCTCAAGGCGATGCCGCCGTTCGAGTACGCGAACTGAGAGTTTATTCATCAAGCGTGACAGATCGCAATCAATCCAATGGAGAAATGAAATGACTGACAGGATCATCGTAGCGACCTTCAACGACACCAATTCAGCTTATGACGCCGCCAGCGCCATCAAAAATCTGAAAGACTCCGGGATTACCGAATTCAAGCTGAAAGCCGGCGTCATGGTCAAGAAAGACGATCGCGGAAACGTGTCGCTGATCGAAGATCGCAACCGTCCGCTAATCGGGACGGCCGTGGGTACCGCTGCCGGTGCTCTGATCGGCTTGCTCGGAGGTGCACCGGGCGTGGCGGTCGGGGCGGCCATCGGGGCCACCACGGGCCTTAGTGGCGATGCCGTGATGGCGGCGCTCGATTCCGACTTTATTGACAGCGTCACCGACGGGATGCGTCCGGGGATGACGGCCATCGTTGTTGAAGCGGATGAAGGTAGCACCCGGGCGGTCGACGATATCGTGGCGCTTGGCAAGGGTACGGTTTATCGCCAGGCCGCGTAGCAGAGATGGATGCACCGCCCTGGCCGAGCGAATTGTTGGCCAGGGCGCTTGCTATCGCAGATGAGCTGAACGTTGTCGATTGTCGCAGCCGAGCTCGCTCGGAACGGACACTCCCATATCAATGGTGATGCTATGGCCGAAACGAGGACCCATGCTAAAAATGGAGGAAAATCAAGAATCGGAGAATGATCGTAAGTATATGAAATGATCGATAAAACTACGAAAGAGCACGATTTTCTATTCTCCGTTGCGCCCATGATGGATTGGAGCGAAAGTACAACTCTCTCAATGAGATAGAAGGCAGCGTGTGCATGACGTGTGCACCGGGACGTCAACAAAAATCTCACGAGGGCCAATCTTGGGAGTGCTTCCGGGTGACATGAGACGCCAGCGCGCGGCCACGCGCGCAAGATTCACAGGAGCAGGGGATCTGCCTGCAACGGACACGCAGACCTCAATTGTCCTAGCAACACGCACGGGGCTCTTCGCCGCTGGCCGAGGTTGGTCTCAAATCACCTTCGCGCGTTCGCATTATTTTGCTGGAACGTGAACGGCTTCACACTCTTGTGCCTTCCGACCGCGTATTCTGGCGAGGCAGCCAGCGGAGGTGCGTATGTGCAGATATCTCGCGCTCACCCAAGTAGGTCAGGTCCATTGCCTCGCTTGCTTCGATAGTTCAATTGGCTCCACATGAATCGCTTCGCGTCAAAAAGTCGCGCCCTAAATCAGGCACTTTTCCGCCACGCATATTTTTGCAATTTTGGGTTGCAGTCCCTCGAGCGGGCATTGGGATTCGAAGTTGCGTTCGATCGTTCGAAGAAAGCTCACGCCTGTTTGGGCGAGAGGGTTGGATTGCTGATGCTTTTTTGTGATTGCGACGTGACAGTATGAGCTGATTGCCACGTCGTCGGGTCTTAGAAACGGTTCGGTTTCTCAAAGAGTCTCTCGGGCAGGGACCAATGACGACGGTAGTTTGTCACCAATGTCACCGTGACAACCCAGCGAAAAGGGGGTTCTGCCAGTTTTGCGGAAGCCGCCTGGCGCCTCCATCACCCGAACCCGACCCTATAGAACCAGACGAATTGCATCGACTGCGAGAGGCGCTGCATGACAGCGAACGCGCAGTTGCTTCATTGAGACAAGAACTGGAAGCCGTGACGCGGGAACGTGTCACGGCGAAGGAAGAGCTGGAAGCTCACAGGCAAAAGGCAATTACCGAAAACGAAGCGCGGATTGCTGAGGAGGCGCGCCTGCGCGAAACCCTCTCGGCAAGCGAAAAGAACTTGGCCGCTTTGGGGCTTGCGTTCGAGGACGCGAAATCGCAAGTCGGTTCAACTGAAGACCGGCTCAAGGAGCATTTGGCTGCAAGCGAGCAGGCGATCGCCTCGCTCAAACGCGATCTCGACGCGGTCCGGGAAAATGCCGTAGCCGAGTTCAACGAACGTCTCGCCGCGAGCGAGAAGGCAGTCGCAACTCTGAAGCAAGTGCATGCGAGCGCGATTACTAAAGCTGCCGCAGATCATCAGGAAAAAATCGCCCAGAAGGACACCTTCATCGAGGAATTGAAAGTTAAGCTGCAGGGCTTTGCCAAGATCGAGAAGAGTATCCTGCCTGCTGCAGCGGGACAGGTGTCCTCGTCTAACCGGCCTGGAGAACAGGGGGTACCGAACAGGCGAAGCTTCGGCGCGATGGCGATGGCTATCGTTGCTGCGCTTTCTACCGGCGCCGGCGGTGTGGGAGCATACCTCTACCGCGGCGACGGCGGCGGCCCGCGGAGGGACGATCAGGCAACCATCAAGGAGTTGCAGGCCAAGCTGGCCGAGCAGGATAAGCTGAATCACGATCTGGAAGATGGATTGCGATCCCAGCACGACGCCTACGAGCGGGTCAATGAGAACCTGAAGAGAGCCGAGGATCAGCTCAGGACGCAGATGGGTGCGAACCCCGGCGCGGGAGCGAACGATGATCTGCAGCAGCAGCTGACCGACGTGCGCGCGGTAAACCTGCAGCTGCAGCAAAAGCTCACTGCGCTCGAAACGGAGCTCGTCCAGCGCAAGCAAGACATTGCAACGAGAGATCAGACGATCGACCAGCTGAACCGGCAGTTGCAGGAGGCGAAATCGCAGGAGGCGAAGGCGCACGCCACCAAGGAAATAAAGCCAAAACCGAGACAGACCATCGATTTCGATACCACAATCAGAAACCTTGAACGGGAGTATGGCATTCCCAGACTCGGACGGTGAACACATTCCCTGTGAATGAGATCCTACGCACGCAAGTCGCGTGTTTGGCCTCATCTGTTACCGGCGGGAGCGTCCCGGCCGGCTCTATCGATCCAACGAGATTGCGACGCTCCCGTATCGGAACGTCGTAACCATTTCCGAAGAATAGTCGCGAGGCTGTGCCCGATCATTGGACACGGCACGGGCTTCTATTTTTCGACTCTTTCGGTCGCTCGCTGCAGACATCCATTGCCAAGCGGAGAAAACCTCGATGCCCGTTGCTCTTTCCTATCCAGGCGTATACGTAGAAGAGATTCCCAGTGGCGTCCGAACAATCACAGGCGTCGCGACATCGATCACGGCCTTTCTCGGACGCGCGATCTGGGGTCCTGTCAATCAGCCGAGCGCGATCTCCAGCTTCGCCGATTTCGAGCGGCAGTTCGGCGGATTGGGGATCGACTATCCCATGAGCTACGCCGTCGCCGATTTCTTCCGCAACGGCGGAAGCAATGCCATCATCGTGCGGCTGTTCAAGCCGGCCGATGCGGCGACGGGCGGCGTCGGGCAGCTTGCCGTCGATAGTCTCACGCTTGCAGCGGCAAGTTCCGGAAGCTGGTCGAGCGGAATCGCGGCGACCGTGGATACCAACGGCATCACACCGGGGATCGCAAAAATGTTCGGCCTTTCTCCGGCCGACCTTTTCAATCTGAGCGTGACGTTGACGGTCAACGGCAACATCGTAAGCCGCGAACGCTTCATCAACCTGACTGTCAAGCCGGACAAGGATATCTCGAGCGCGGCGGGACGAGCCCAGCGCCTCGACCGTGTGCTGCTGCAATCGTCGCAGCTTGTTCGCGTTCCGCTCAACAAGGACGGCACACCGAACTTGCCGGCGAAACCGCCGCAACCGTCACCTGCGGCCGCATCCACGCCCGCCGCAGGCGGAGCGGGCGCCAGCGGGGGCGCAGCAGCAGGTGGTGCGGCAGGCGCGGGTGGCGGAGCCGGCGCGCCCGGAGCGGGCGGTGGTGCGGCAGGCGCAGGCGGTGGTGCGGCACCTCCCGCGGGGACCGACAGCCAGCCGCTCGGTGACCCCGAATTTATCGGGAGCTCGCAGGACAAGTCCGGCCTCAATGCGCTCGATACTGCGGACCTGTTCAACCTGCTTTGCATTCCGCCCGATACCAGAGGAGGGGATGTCGGGCCCCTCGTGTATCAGAACGCGATGAGCTATTGCGCCAAACGGCGCGCAATGTTGATCGTGGACTCGCCCGCAGCGTGGAACGCCAATCCCGTCACCGCCGCCAGTACCGCGGCCACCGGACTGGGCGCCCTCGGCCTTGAAGGCGTCGATGCACGCAATGCGGCGCTGTTCTTTCCGCGCGTTGTCGCGCCCGATCTGCTCAGCCAGGGCCAGATCGACACCTTCGTGCCGTGCGGGATGGTCGCGGGGATCATGGCGGCCACCGACGCGCAACGCGGCGTGTGGAAGGCGCCGGCCGGTCTCGATGCCGCGCTCGTCGGCCTCAGCGGCCTTGCCGTCAAGCTGACCAACGACGAGAACGGCCACCTCAATCCGCTCGGCATCAACTGCCTGCGAAACTTTCCGATTTACGGCAACGTCGTCTGGGGTGCGCGCACGTTGCGCGGCGCTGACCAGGTGGCGGACGAGTACAAGTACATCCCTGTGCGCCGGCTCGCGCTCTATATCGAGGAAAGCCTGTTCCGCGGCACGCAATGGGTCGTATTCGAGCCGAACGACGAGCCGCTGTGGGCGCAGATCAGGCTCAATGTCGGCGCCTTCATGCACAATCTGTTCGTGAAAGGCGCTTTCCAGGGACAGACGCCTGCATCGGCCTACTTCGTCAAGTGCGACAAGGACACGACGACGCAGAACGACATCGATCTCGGCATCGTCAATATCAGCGTCGGCTTTGCGCCGCTGAAGCCCGCCGAGTTCGTCGTGCTTCAGATCCAGCAGATCGCCGGCGACATTCAGACCTGACGAGAGGGAAATTCATCATGGCCGAATTCAGTGTGAATGCGACGCGGTTCGATCCTTACAAGAACTTCAAGTTCCGCGTCAAATGGGACGGCAAATATGTCGCCGGCATCAGCAAGGTCGGTGGACTGAAGCGAACCACCGAGGTGGTCAAGCATCGCGAAGGCGGCGATCCGAGCAGCAGCCGCAAGTCGCCCGGCCGCACCGAATACGAGGCGATCACCCTGGAGCGCGGTGTCACTCACGATACCGAGTTCGAGAAATGGGCTAACAAGGTCTGGAATTACGGTGCCGCGCTCGGCAGCGAAGTATCGTTGAAGGATTTCCGCAAGGACATTCTGCTCGAGCTCTACAACGAGGCGGGCCAGCTCGCGACCACCTTCAAGATCTATCGCTGCTGGGTGTCGGAATATCAGGCCTTGCCCGATCTCGACGCCAACGCCAACGCGGTCGCGATCCAGCACATCAAGCTGGAAAACGAGGGCTGGGAACGCGACACGAGCGTGGTCGAGCCCACCGAGCCGAGCTTCACCGTACCCGCGCAGTGATGCGATGGCTGTCCCGTCGACACAAAATCTGCTTGCAGCCTGGGAGCGCGGCCAAGCGGTGCCGCGGCAGGCCGAGCGCGCGATCGCGCTTCTGTTCGCCGCGCATGCTGAAATGCCACGCGCGGCGGTCGCCGCACTGCCGATCGGCGAACGGGATCGGCGGCTGCTTTCGCTGCATCAGGATATGTTCGGCTCGCAGTTTAAAGGGCTGACGACCTGTCCCGAATGCAACACTTCGCTCGAGCTGAAATTTGAGGTCGACGACTTCGGT
>Ga0210406_10003535_pt1 | contig 17076 bp, 12 predicted proteins | sample IncBWC30MmetaG_FD_155454 | JGI IMG/M metagenome (GOLD analysis project Ga0210406, IMG submission 155454) | Forest soil microbial communities from Barre Woods Harvard Forest LTER site, Petersham, Massachusetts, United States - Inc-BW-C-30-M | ecosystem: Environmental > Terrestrial > Soil >... | reverse complement strand
AACCATCATCGGTTCTGGGGATATGCCTCTGGCCCTTCATCGTCGGGCAACACGCTCCCATCGTCCATCCATGGCCATGCCGCCCGCCGCAGCGAACTACCGCGCGAGCGGTTTAGTCCCTTGGCGCGAAGCGGTCATTCGTTGACCGCTGCTTGAATCGGTACAAATTCGAGCCTTGCGCGAGAAATGTTCTACCTTCACTTTGCTACCGAACGGCGAGCTGCTGCCCTGGAATTGGAAGCCGGATCGCGCCATGCTGGCGGCATGAAGGATTCGATCGTCCGCATCTACGTCACGCTGCTCGATGTTGATCCTGCGATCTGGCGCAGGATCGAGGTGCCGGACAACTTCACCCTGGAGCTTCGCCTCACACCGCCGCTACCTCACCGATACATGTATCCCCAAGCTACGGTTCGGAGAGCTTGTGCGGAGGTGTGAGAGCATGGGGAAGCTCATCTTTGGAATGATGCAGTCTCTCGACGGCTATGTCGCCGGCGTCGTGGGCGGGCCGGAATTGCCGCCGCCAGGCGTCGCGCTTCATCGCTATTTCAACGATCACGTCCGCGGCCTGGCCGGCAGTTTGTACGGTCGTCGCATGTACGAGGTGATGCGCTACTGGGACGAGGATCGGCCGGAGTGGGGTGCGGTCGAACACGACTTCGCCGCAGCTTGGCGGGCGCAGCCGAAATGGGTCGCCTCTCGCTCGCTGAAGTCGGTCGGCGCCAACGCCACGCTTGTCAGTGACGAATTCGAAGCGTTCGTGCGCAGGCTGAAGTTAGATGTCGAAGGCGACATCGACGTCGCAGGGCCCGAGCTGGCGGGGAGCCTTAGCGACCTCGGTCTTATCGACGAGTATCACCTCTACTTCCGTCCGTTCGTGCTTGGCCGCGGCAAGCCGTACTTCGCCGGCGCCCGGCCGCCGCTCCGCCTTGTCGCCACCGATCCCGTTGGCGAAGACGCTGTCAGGCTGACGTTCGCCCCTGCTTGATCGCACCATTTCGCAGATGGTCGCGGCCCTCACCGGATGCTTACGGGACGTCGACGTAGCACGCCGAACAGGCGCCGCGGTGGCGAATTAAGCGAACGATCGGTTATGGGCGCAAAACGGTCGTTCATACGCAAACTGCATCGCGTGAATAAGAGAGAGCCCATCAGGTCGAAATCAGGCGTGGGGAACGCGCGCACGGCATATCTCAAACGATCACTTCCAGCTTAGTTGCGCGAATTCCATCTTGCCGAGGGAAATTGTAACGCCGCTTCTGGATCCACCCTCTGTCGAGCGTCATCGCTCCCAATAAGCGGGGTCGCCAAAGGCTCCGCGCAAGCAATCGGCGAATGCCCTTAATTTAACAGAGGGTCGCCGGCCATCCGGATGGGCCACATAGATAAATTCTTCTTCTGGCCGCATGCCAACGTCGACAAGCCGCAGGCGGCCATTCCTCAAGTCGTCACCCACGATAAACATCGGCAGGAGCGCGATGCCGAGCCCAGCGAGGGTTGCATTGCGCATCATGTCCCCATTATTAACGACGAGCGCTGCCCGGCCGCGCACGATCGTTGCACCATTCGAATCTGAGAAGCGCCAGTCGCCCGCGCCGCGATTGGCGTAGAAGATTCCGACATGATGATCGAGATCAGCCATTGAGGCGGGGGTGCCACGCCGCGTGAGATATTCTTGCGACGCAACGAGTACTCGGCGGCTCCGAGCCAAACGCCACGCCACCAAGCGTGAGTCCGCGATGGGACCATGCCGAACCACGGCATCGTAGCCTCCCGCGCCGGCGTCAACGCGGCGATCGTCAAGATCCAGCGTCAGCTCGATGCCGGGATGTTTGGCGATGAACGGGTAAATAGCCGGCCCCAAATGCATGCGGCCAAAGGTGACCGGTGCCGAAATGCGCAATGGACCGATCAAAGATCCGCGCCGCTCCGACATGTCGGCGGCGGCTTCTTTTACTTCGTAGGCGATGCGAGAGGCGCGCTCAAGGAAGGCGACGCCGTCCTCGGTCAGGGTCAATTTGCGCGTGCTGCGATGCACAAGATTGGCGCCGAGGGTTCGTTCAAGATCGGTTAGTCGATCGCTGACGACCGACTTGGACAATCGCAGCCGCCGTGCGGCCTCACTGATCGATCCAGCCTCCGCGATGGCGACGAAAGTAGCGATACCATCAAGCTTTATCATCGTTCGGGAATTCCGGAAACCAAGTCCGCCAAAGGAGGGCTAATCCGAACGATAGACGCATGTTACCTGCGTTTCGTCCAGCGGGAGTCGAGAGCGCCGATCAAACGATCGGCCCCGATTTGGGGAGATAAGGCATGTTCAGGCTTGTGATAGCGTTGCTCTCGTCCCTGGCGTTTACGCTTCCGGCCGCAGCACAAGTGCAGCCGTTTCCAGCGGCATTCCACACTCAAGAAATCCAGACCAACGGTACCCAGCTCTCTGTCCGCGTGGGCGGAAAGGGGCCGGCGGTCGTTCTGCTTCACGGCTATGGCGAGACCGGCGACATGTGGGCGCCGCTCGCCGCCGCCCTCGTGCAGGACCACACGGTGGTCGTGCCGGACCTGCGCGGCATGGGTTTGTCCTCGTATCCGGCAGGCGGGTACGACAAGAAGACGCAAGGCGAAGATATCGCAGGCGTTCTCGATGCGCTCAAAATCGACAAGGTCGAACTCGTTACCCACGATATCGGCAACATGGTCGGCTACGCCTTCGCGGCCGAACATCCAGATCGCGTATCCAAGTTCGCGCTGATGGATGCACCTCTGCCCGGTGTTGGTCCGTGGGAAGAAATCCTGAAAAACCCCTTGCTATGGCACTTCCGCTTCGGCGGCCCGGACATGGAGCGGCTGGTCAAGGGCCGCGAGCGAATCTACCTCGATCGCTTCTGGAACGAGTTCTCGGCCGACCCGAAGAAATTCGACGAGGCATCGCGCGAGCACTACGCCAAGCTCTATGCCCGGCCAGGCGCCATGCATTCCGGCTTCGAGCAGTTCAAGGCCTTCGACCAGGACGCCATTGATAACGAGGCGTTCCTGAGCAGGGGCCGCCTGACCATGCCCGTCCTCGCCGTCGGCGGCGAAAAATCCTTCGGTCCGATGATGGCCACTGTCATGCGCGCCGCTGCGACCGATGTGAGGGAGGCCGTGATCCCGCACGCCGGACATTGGCTGATGGAAGAAAACCCAGCCGACACGGTCAAGCTGCTCAAGGATTTCCTCCAATGAACGCGCTCAAGACGTGGATGCAAAGCGCGGCTGCGGGCATAGTCCTTGTCGTTGCCATCACCGGTGTCGCGCCGGCTGAGCCGCAGGAGAAACAGATCAGACTGGCACCGTCCGACATCGCCGCCATGGCCACGAGCGGCCCAGGCGCCGGCACCTCGGGCGTCGCCGGCATCGAGACGACGGTTCTCTCGGGCGATCCGACAGATACCGGACCCTACACCATCGCGCTCTATGTGCCGGCGCATACAAGGATCGCCGCCCATACCCATCGGGACGATCGCGCCGCCGTCGTCGTCTCGGGAATGTGGTTCTTTGGCTACGGCTTTCCTGCGGAAGATGCGAAGGTCAAGGCGCTAGGAGCGGGTAGCTTCTATACCGAGCCGGCAAATGCACCGCATTTCGCGATGACGCGCGATGAGGCCGCGACCGTCTACATCACGGGCTTCGGTCCCACCGACACACACTACATCGACGCTACGACCGATCCCCGGCAACCGTGAGCGTTCATCAGCAAGCCCCCAGCAACCACGCCGCAGCTTGTCTCCTTACTCCGCGCTACGTTGCCTTGCGAAACCGCGCTATGGCTCTTTCATGACGTCGACCGCCGACGGAAATTGAAGGGTTGGGCCAGAACTGGATGAGCCACCATCAGATTCCGCGACTGGACGGCGATCAGGCTGAGCGGTGCGACGGCAATTTGCCTTTCGCTAGTCATTTGATGGCACTGTTGTCGATGACGGGCCATCGAGCGGGACAGGCTCTTGTCGAAGGCGAAATCCCATTTCCGGCCGTAGCTCGAACGGTGGGTTTTGGTCTAGGAAGGTCGAAAATGCTTGATCTTTCAATGGGGATTGACTGACACTCCCTCCGCCATATCATATTGAAATATAAGGTAAATATTTTGTTTTTCGGTTGCCCCCGGATTGCTTCCAGGCGGGACAGCGTTTGGAAAGCCAGCGTGATCCGTTCTGAAATTCGGTCGAGAGCCGAGCTTAACTGCGCTTTGCCTTGGTTTCTGCACCCTTCACACCAACGAGATACCGCGCGCACGCGCCGATCTTGATCATGATGTGTCGATCCTGATCACGGTGGGGGATGCCGCGGGACAGCAGCCCGGCGAGGTGCCGCGCTGGAACGTCTCGATGATGATCATGCGGGCCGCCGCAGCACGGACACGGGTGCGAGAGCGGCTGCGGTTCGTTGGTCTCGGCGCAGCTGGTATCGCCGGCCTCAGACTGCGCCGCAGGCACGTCGAGCAGGCTGCGTATCCGGGCGATGTTGTCGGCGCGCGTGCCGCTGGCGAGCAGGCCGTAGTGACGGATACGATGGAAGCCGTGCGGCAGGACGCTGCGGCGGACGACACCCAATCGAATCGAAAAAGGGGCACCGGAACTATAGAGTGCCCCATAATTTTCGCCGTTCGCACATCGCGCTTTACGCCACCGTCTCGAGATAGAGGCGGGTGTCAAAATATTCGGCGGCCGGAGTGAAGTTCTTCACCCCGGCATTGGCCATAAAGAAATCGGTCGATTGCTGCAGCCAGTTGGTGACCGTTCCGTCCGCGTATAGCTTCTTCCAGTCGCGAGCGGTGAACATCTTCTGGGCTGCGAACTGCTCCATCAGGTCGCTGAGCGGCACCTGGCTGTAGTGGCCTTTCTGCAGGGATTCCAGCGCTGCATCGCTTTGCGCGATGATGTAGTCGTTAGCCTCGGTCCAGCCCTTGATCAGCTTGACCAGCGTTTCCTTGTTGGCATCGTAGAAGTTGTTGGCCGCCGCCCAGCCATCGATGATCGCGGCTTGCGGATAATAGGCCGAGGCGTCGGCGAGCTTGACCGCATCGGTCACCTTGTCACGCACCGTGATGTTGAAGGGCACCCAGAGCGCGACCGCCGGCACGGCGCCGGAGATGAACGACGTCACCGCCGCCGGCATCGCCTGATTGACGAACTCGACGTCCTTGGGATCGACGGAATTGGCGCGCAAGGCCCGGTCGAGGAAGACATGGGCGGTGGTGCCGGTCGTCGTCGCGATCCGTTTGCCCTTCAGATCGGCGAACGACTTGATGCCTTGGCCGGAGTGCACCCAAAGCTGCGCGGTCGCCACCTCGATATCATTGATTAGGAACACCTTGCCCTGACCACGCGCGGGGAAATTCGAGATCACCGCGCCGGTCGCGAGCACGTCCAGGCTGCCGCCGATCAGCGCCTGGAAGACCTCGAGGCCGGTGTTGAACTGCCGCAATTCCAGGTCGAGACCGTTCCGCTCGAACGAGCCGCGGTCCATGCCAGTCCAGATCTGGCCGTCGACGGCGAGCGTATGCAGATAACCGACGCGAAGCTTCGTCTTGGCCTGCGCCAGCGCGGGCGCTGCCAGTCCAGTCAGCGCCGCGCCCATCGTGGTCGTCAAGAATTGTCGTCGATGCATATATTGTCCCTCTAGCTTCATGCGACCGCTCGTTCCTGCCATACTAGCAGCCTCGCACTGATCCGTCTCAAGATCGTGTCCATCAGCAGCGCGATGCAGCCGATGCAGATGATGCCGACATAGATGACGTCGAGCAGGAAATAGGTCGCCGCATTCTGGATCAGTGCGCCAAGGCCGCGCTGCGCCGCGATCAGCTCGGAGGCGACGAGGGTCGCCCAGGCCACGCCCAGCGCGACACGCAGCGCCGTGAGGATGTGGGGCACGGTAAGCGGAATGATCACTTTCCGGAAGATCTCGCCCTCGCTGGCGCCGAGCGTCTGGGCGACGCGGATGTGGAGTGGTGTGATCTGCGAAACGCCTTCGTACATCACGATGACGCCCGAGAAGAATGCAGCGTAAAACAGGATCACGAGCTTGGCGAGCTCGTCGACGCCGAAATACACGATGACCAGCGGAATCAGAGCGATCGGCGGCAAGGCGCGGAAGAAATTGATCATGGGATCGGCGAGCGTGCGGGCCGGCCGGTACCAGCCGAGCAGGAAGCCGATCGGAACGGCGGCCACGATGCCTAGAGCCACGCCGAAGAAAACCCGGCAAGTCGAAAGGAAGATGTCGTACAAGAGACCTTCATGCAGCAAAAGGTCGACGAACTTGGCCGCAACCTGATGCGGCGCCGGGATCAAGGACTCGTTGACATATCCGCTCAAACGTACGCCGTACCAGATCGCTACGATAGCGATCCAAGGGACGAGGCCGAGTGACACCTGCCTTGCGATACGCCCCTTCATGCTGGCCCTTCCGCTCCACCAACTTATCCGAACCATGTCACATTTAGATGGAACCAGCACAACGGTTCGAATTCATTGTTGGTCAAAGTTGCGGCCTGATTGATGCGATCCCTACAACACTCGCCGCCGGCCACACGCATGACGAGCCACAGCGCGTTTCCTCCCGCATTAGTATTTGCTTCCGATCGACAACAACCGCGTGCGTGATGGTCGAGATGGAACTCGTCGTTTCAAGTTGCAATGCAGTATTTCGATGTCAGCAGAGTTCTGCTTGTTGATCGCGTCGGAAGGTTTTGGAATGGCAGTACAAGGATATGACTACATTATCGTCGGCGCGGGCTCGGCGGGTTGCGTGGTCGCGAACCGCTTGTCGGCCGATCCGGAGCGCCGGGTATTGCTGTTGGAGGCGGGAGGGTCGGATCGCAATTTCTGGCTGAAGCTTCCGGTGGGCTATTACCGGACCATGTACAACCAGCGGTTTGCGCGCCTGTTTGCGACTGAATCGAGCGAGGTCACCGGGAACCGTTCCATTGTGTGGCCGCGCGGGCGCGTGATCGGCGGCTCCTCGTCCATCAACGGCCTGATTTTCATCCGCGGCCAGCATCAAGACTTCGACGATTGGGAGCGTCTCGGCGCAAAGGGCTGGAGCTATCGCGAGGTGCTGCCGTACTTCCGGCGCTACGAACGCTACCGGGGCGGCGAAAGCCAATATCACGGTGGCTTCGGCGAGTTCGAGGTTTCCGACCTTCGCAACGACAATCCGGCTTCCGCCGCCTGGGTCGAGGCGGGGGTCGAGCTTGGCCTGCCGCGCAATCCGGATTTCAACGGCGAGACCACCTTCGGCGTCGGCCGCTATCAGCTCGGCATCGGGCGGCATTGGCGCTCCAGCGCGGCCTCGGCCTTCCTGCGCCCAATCGCGCATCGCACGAACCTCACCGTCATCACGAGCGCCCATGCTTGCCGCGTGCTATTCAACGGCCGCGTCGCCGCCGGCGTGGAGTGGATCAAGGATGGCCAGCGTTCCAGTGCGGCCGTCGATGGCGAAGTCGTCCTGTCGGCCGGCGCGCTGCAATCGCCGCAACTCCTACAGCTATCCGGCGTCGGGCCGGCAGCGCTGTTGCGCGAAGTGGGAATTCCCGTTGTCGCCGATGCGCCCGAGGTCGGTGCCGGCCTGCAGGACCACTACCAGGCGCGCATCATCGTCCGGCTCAAGCAGCCGATCTCGCTCAACGACCAGGTGCGCAATCCCTATCAGCTGGCCAAGATGGGGGCGGAGTGGCTGTTCGCCGGCCGCGGCCCGTTGACCGTGGGGGCAGGGCAGGTTGGCGGTGCGGCATGCACCGAATATGCCGTCAACGGGCGGCCCGATGTTCAGTTCAACGTCATGCCGCTGTCGGTCGACAAGCCCGGCGATCCCCTGCATCGCTATTCCGGCTTCACCGCGTCGGTCTGGCAATGTCACGCGACGTCGCGCGGACAGCTTGCCATCCGCTCCGCGGATCCATTCGATCAGCCGCGCATCAAGCCGAATTATTTTGCGGGGGAAATCGACCGCAAAACCATCGTCGGCGGGATGCGGATCCTGCGCGATATCTTCCAGCAGAAATCCTTCCGCGGTCTCTGGGACCTCGAAGTGGTGCCGGGCGAGACGGCAAGCGGCCCGAACGCGCTCTGGGATTTTGCACGCCAGACTGGCGGCACCGTGTTTCATTGCGTCGGCACCTGCAGGATGGGGAGCGACGACAGCTCGGTGCTCGATCCGAGCTTAAGGGTCCGCGGCGTGGATCGGATGCGGGTGGTCGACGCTTCAGTGATGCCGCAGATCACCTCCGCGAATACCAATGCGACGAGTCTGATGATCGGGGAGAGGGGCGCGAGCCTGATCCTGTCCGAAAGCAAAGCTCAATAGGCGCAGCCAACCGCCGTTAAAACTGAAATTCGGCGTGCCCGTTGCACCGGGCGGCTTTCCGTCAGCGATAGCTGGCGAGCGCGTCGAGCTGGCGTTGTGCGTCGGGCGAGCCCCATTCCCGGGCTTTTTGATACCAACCACGTGCTTGCGCCAGATTGGCTCCGCGCACGGAGGGCGTGAGCTGTCTCGTAACCGTCGGATCAAACGTCTTCGCCAGCATCAGGGCCGCATGGGCGTCGTGGGCTTCGGCCGCGTGTATCAGCAATAGACGGGCATCCCTCACGTCGCCGGTTGCCAGGATTTCCTGAGCACGCCGGACCAGCGCCGCGCTCTCGTTGGCAGTCAACTGATGGGCTGTCTCGGCGGGTGCGGGAGTGGGCGGAGGATTGTTTGCCGGCACCGGCTTCCACGTCAACTGCGTAAAGCTCGTCACCAGCGCCGCGCCATCGGCGCTGTGCAATTCGGCGGACACTTTCATCTCGCCGACGAAATCGCTCGGCGGAATGATTTTCACGCTCGAAATCTCGTCGGCGGACACCCGCCACTCGCTCAGGCTTGTGGGGACGCCGGCCGTGAGCCTGGCGTTGGCCGGCATTCCGTTGACGGTGACGGTTGCGCCGGGATCTGGGCTATCCACACTGACGCCAAGCTGCAGCGGCTCGTTGACGAAGCCACTCACATTGCGGACCACCAGGGCGGTCGCTCGGCGCGAGGGCGGCGGGGTCAGCAAGGTCGCCTTCATCGACTGCCATACCCGCAGTGCCGAGCCGGCGGCTCCCCGCGACGAAGACAGCGTTACATAGACCATGGCGACGACAGCGACGCAAGCGACCGCGACCGTCAGTTCGCCAACGAGGAACAACGGACGCCGGTGCAGGACGGAAGGCGCTCCGTTGTGCTCACGCTGCTCCCGCAGCAATTTGGCCAGAGCTTCGGCGAATGCTTCCGGCGACTTGTCTCCCCGGCCTTCGTTGCCTGTGAAGGTTCGCCGTGGAGATGTCGAATCGTCAAGCGGGCGTCGCACCGACAAAGCCTGACGGTCAGGTTCCGGTGAATTCGTCGCGGCGTTTCTTTCCAGGTAATAGGACGGATCGTTAGAACCGCGATCTTTCTTCGAATCACTCACGCTATATCCCCACCTCTACTCATCCGCCTGCCTAGATCGAGAGCGAAGCAGCACAGCCGGCTAGCGGATTAGAGACGAACTTCGGAAACGCGATGCCCCGTGGCTTGCCTTGGCAGCGATGATCGCGTTACGGGATTGAAGCCGATGTGCCTGCCCAGACTCCATCAGCGTGATGCCGATCTGCTTTTCGATCTCAGCCCAAGCGGCCCGTGGCCGAAACCGCTTCCATCCCATGTTAGATTAGTCTCCCTTTTGGTCTAAAGTGTGAGCTGTGAAAAAATCTAAAAATGGCTACGTGCTTAAGGGCGCGTCCGCAACCGCTGCGCGTGCAACGGAACCTACCGCCAGGGCCGTCTGCAAGGCAACGGGAATTTGCAACTGAAGGCTGTGAGGTCGGTGTGTTCTGCGATCGTGTTACCCTGAGAAAGCCGCTGTCCGACCTTGCGCCTGTTGCACCCGGTATTCACTCGTCACGAGTTCGCGGATCATCCTGCGCAGTTCCCCGAACCCAGGGAGTTCCCGAATGTCTTCGTGGCGCGGATAGGGAAATTTCACGTCGATAATCTCTTTGATGCGCGCCGGGCGCGCCGTCACGACGACGATGCGCGATGAAAGATAGATCGCTTCGTCCACCGAATGGGTGATCAGCAACACCGTCTTACCCTCGGATGCCAGGACCCGTAGCAGCAGATCTTGCATGTTCGATCGGGTTTGTGCGTCGAGCGCCCCGAAGGGTTCGTCCATCAGCAGGAACTTCGGCTTGACGGCGTAGGCGCGCGCAATCGCGACCCGCTGGCGCATGCCGCCAGACAGGTGCTTGGGATATGAATTTGCAAAATCCGCAAGCCCCATCAGCTCAAGATAATGATCGCAGATGTCATTGCGCTCCTTCGCGGAAACGCGGCTGGCATGCAGTCCGAGGCCGAAGGCGATGTTGTCCTTCACGGTGAGCCACGGAAACACGCCATATTCCTGGAAGATGACGCCGCGTTCCGGCCCGGGCCCGACGATCGGCTTGTCCTCGAAGGTGACCGTTCCGGCCGTCGGCTTCTGGAACCCGGCCAGCATGTTCATCATGGTGGTCTTGCCGCAGCCGGAGGGGCCGATCACCGAGACGAAATCCCCCTCGCGAATATCGTAGGTCACGTCGTCGACGGACTCCAACGGGCCGTTCGGCGTTTGAAAGACCATCGAAACATGGTCAAATCCGGCAAGCACCGGCCCCAGCCCGGCCGGTACCGCTTCTTGACGCGGCTCTTTCGCAGGATGCGAGATGTCGGGCAGGCTGGTCATGCTGTTCGCGGCCCCCCAGGTCGCGACCCTGCCCACACGTCAGCGTTATTTCTTGTCCTCACTGTGCTGCCACTCAAGGAACTCCCGGAACATGCGCTGCTTGTCGGCCGGACTCTCGGATTGAACGTTTGCGCCCTGATGCATCGCTCGGAACTCATCGAACTTAGCTTGTTGTAGCCAATCCTGCGCCACCTGGAAACGCTGCCAGCCGGGCAACTCCTTTCCGAGGTCAACCTCCCGCCATTTCGGGTGCCGTGGCGGTTTCTTCAAATCGGGAAAGTGCGTGAACAGCGCCTCAACGAACTTCTCCACGCGACGGTATCGATCACCGCCGGACCCCCAGTTGTTGGTGATCAGGACAGAATCGACGGCGACGGTTTGCACCTTCTGACCGGCGGCGATCAGGTTGGGGTAGAGCGCCTGCTCGAGCGTTCCCGGAAGATAGATGTTCTCAAGCGTATGCGTATAGGGGACTTCGACAAGATGCAGGTTGTCACTTGCTTGGACGTGCGCGAAGATGCCGGCGGGCTTGCCGGAGAAGTCCACGGTGGCCGCAATTTCACCATTTTTGATCGCCACGAGCGCGTCCTCTTGGTCCATATTGACCTCCTCGACATTGATCGAAAGCAGGCCGAACACATCGCGTGCCGTGATCTGGGTGCTCGATCCGACTTCGGAGAAATTGACTTTCTTGCCGTTGAGGTCTTGCAGGGATTTGACGTTGGGGCCGGCCACCACGTGCATTTCCTCAGGATAGAGGCGGGTGATGTAGGTGATCTGCTGGTCGAGCGCGCTCGAGAGCTCGCCGGTGGAGGCGAAATAGCGCAGCATCTGGGTGGACGTGATGCCCATGTCGACGCCCCTCAGATACAGGACATCGCGGATGTTCTGCGCGCCGCCCATCCCGACGATGGGAAGAATGCGCAGATCCTCGTTGTTGAGCACGACCGCGAGATCATGCGTGATGTCGAGATAGGTATCCTTCGGGCTGCCGGCGATGATAGACACCGTATTGGCGTTCAGTTTCTCCTTCCAGAGGTCCTCAAGCCGTGGCGCGCGCGCGCCGACACGCGGAGAAACCTCTGAATCCGCTACGGAGACGCCCAGAAGCATCGCCATCAAAGTGAGCGCGAGTCCGGCCGCTTTCGATTGTAGTTGAGGCCGGTTCCGAAACGGCGGCAAGGATTGTTTGATCATCCGTGTGTCCCCGACCAGATGAAGCAAGATGGAAAGCCTCAGGCCAACCTTGGTTGAACGGTTTGTCCGGTTTAAGGCTTTTTGTTTGTGCGCTTCGCTATCGCCTCAATTTTGTGACGGGTCTCTCAATACGGTGCACGCGTCCTGGTTGAAACGCGTCCTGGTTGGAACTCGTCCACGTTAGAACAAGCTCTGGTTGGGACGCCAGGGGGCTAGATCAGCGAGCGGAGACAGGGCGGCGTTGCGGCTGTGCGACAAAGGAATGGCGGTAAGGACAGGAGGGGGTGGCGATGGACCGGCGTAAATTTGTGGCAACGGCGGGCTCGACGCTCGCAGCGTCCGTGCTCGCGAGCCCCGCTCTCGCGTTGATCCAGGCCAAAACCAAGCTCCGCGTGGGTTACCTACACACGATCGCGGTCGATGAGCAGCTCTGGCTGTGCGACCACATTGGCGCCTGGGGACGTAGCGGCCTCGACCCGCAATTCAAGCTCTACGGTACCGGCATCGAGCTGTTCAAGGCGATGGCGGCCGGCGAGATCGACATGCTCGCGACCGGCGCAGTGTGCTCGAATTATCCGGCGCGCGGCCAGGGCAAGCTGTTCCTGATCAACTCGGTTGAATACGCCACCGCCCAGCTTTGGGTTCGCGAGGACATGGGCGTCAAGCAGATTGCCGATCTGCGCGGCAAGCGCATCGTCACCACCGCCGGCACCACGGCGCATGTGTTCCTGGACAATGCGCTCAGGGAAAACAAGATGACGGCCGCCGACATCGACATGAACAGCATGCCAATGCCGGAGGCCGTGAACACTTTCATCAGTGGATCGGTTCCTGCCATCGTGCTGTGGGTGCCCTTCAACATTCCCGTGCGCGAGAAGGTGCCGCAGGCCAAGATGATCCTCGATGCCAGCGCCTACTATCCGAGCGCCGCGATCGTTGGTGGTTGGGTGGCGTCGAACGCCTACTACGCCGCGAACCGGCCGGTGCTGATACGGATCATCCGCGCCTGGACCGAGGGCAACGATATGCTGATCGCAAGGGCCAACGAGTCGATCGGCATCTTGCACAAGAACTATTATAAGGAAGTGCCCGAGCGCGATATCAAAGAGCAGTTCGGCGCGATGCGGGTGTTTCCCACCGCGGTGTGGCGGCGCCTTTACGCCAACGGCACCGTCACCGAGTGGCTGCAGCAGGTGAGCGACTTCTACATCCGCGTCGCCAAGATCGAAAATCCGGTCCCCGCGTCGCAGTATTTCGACCCCAACTTGTTCCTCTCCATCGTCAAGCAGTGATCGGGCACGGGCCGAGAGCCGCCTTCAAGGAGGCAAGCGTCACCTGCCGGCAGCAAGCCGCACTTGATCCCAAGAACGCGTGGCGTTGGCTGGCGAGTGCTGATCGTTGGGAAGATCTGGTCGAAACAGAAATCGAAGATCATTATCGCGCATGCAATGCGAACCGCGATGAGCTGGCGGCATGAGCGCTCGCTAGCGCTGGTGACCTAGACCAATCCCAAGTGTCTGCGCCTTTTGTCTCAGTGATCCTTCGGACCTTTTCATCAGCTTTGCGATTTTGACTACTGGCGTTCTTGCCTTTGAATGCTGTTTCAGCAACTTAACGTCAGCGGCCGTGTATTCCTCCGCCGAAGGCCGCCTTGAGATGAATTCGTCGGGTGCCCGGCGACGCTGGACGCTGCAAGAGAAGCACCGGATTGTCGCGGAGAGTTGCGCGGGTTCGCGGTTAGTGTCGGCAACGGCGCGTCGGTACGGGTTATCTGCGAGCCAGCTTTTTAGATGCTGACCGGGCAGCTTGATTCGCCGTCCGCGCGGCGCGTGGCGGGCGCCCTGCGGCTGTATCGAGGCTCCCCGATAGCTGACCGGCGGTTTTGACCAGGTGGCGGGAAGCTGCTACACGTTTACGTAGTGGCGTCGCCCGGCCTGATCGCTCGAGCCGTCGATTGCGGGCACGGTCGGAGCCAGTCGTCGCGTTGCTCCCGGCGGGTCCAACCGGTACTGATCTGCAGCCGGCTCTGACCGAGCCGCGGGGCGCCAGGACGGAGCCGGGCATGGGGTTGTCGGCGCGATTGACCGCGGGGATGGTCGCTCTGATCGTGCTCACCGTGGCCGCCACCGGCGCGCTCACCTATTATAATGTGTCCATAGTCGAGGTTCCGCGCGCGCTTGATCGCCTCGACATCCATGCCCGTCTGCTTGCCTCCGATCTCGAGGCCTCTGTGGCCGGATTGCGAGGTGATGTGCTCGCCATTCCGACAGCGGCTGCCGTCGCCGTCGAAGGCGTCAGGCGCGCGACGCGAGGCGGCGGCGTAGATCCCTTCGGCGTCACGACGCTGGCCCAATGGCGCGGCACGCTGAGCGAGAGATTCGCCGCCCAACTGGCCGCCAATCCGGCTTACCGTCAGATCCGCCTGATCGGTGCCACCGACGGTGGCCGGGAGATCGCGCGGACCGACCGCATGGGGCCAGAGAACGCCGTCCGGGTCGCGCCCGAAGCCGAGCTCCAACCCAGGGGCGACCGTGATTACTTCCGGCGCGCCATGCGGCTGCGCGCCGACGAGGTCGATATCTCACCGGTCGAGCTCGATTGGGAGCAGAGAGCGATCGACACGCCACATTTGCCGGTCGTTAGGGCGTCGACTCCGGTCGTGGGGCCGGACGGGCGGCCATTCGGGATTGTGGTCATAGATATCGACCTGCGTGGGCCATTCGCGCGTGTGCGCGAGAACGCCCGACCCGGCGGCGCAGTTTACATCGTCAACAGCAACGGCGACTATCTGGTCCATCCCGATCCGGCTCGCGAGTTCGGCTTCCAGCTCGGCGCGCCATCGCGCCTGCAGGACGATTTTCCGACGCTGGGCGGCATGCTGGCTCGTGGCAAGGCGGCGCCGCGGGTGGTTCAGGAGCATAGCGGTGCGGAGTTCGGCGCGGCCTTGGCCGGTGCGCGGCTTGCCGAAGGACCCCAGCTATTCGTCGTCGAGGCGGTACCGTACGCGGATCTCGCCACGACGTTGACCACCGTGCGCAACTCCAGCGTGGCGGCGGTCCTGGTGGCAGCGATCGGCGCCGTCCTGCTGGCCATCGTGCTGGCGCGCTCCTTGACCCGGCGTCTCACCCAGATGACGGCGGCCATCGACAGCTTCGGGCGCGGCGAGCCGCTGAGCCTGCCGACCCGGTCCAGCGGCGAGATCGGCGCCCTGGCCCGCGCCTTTGATCGTATGGCCGCCGAGGTGCGTGAAAAAACGGTGTCGCTGGAGACCGAGATCGTCGAGCGTCGGCGGCTGTTTGCGAGCTCGCTCGACCTCATCCTGATCGTCGACCGCGAGGGCTCCGTCATCGACATCAGCCCGAGCGCCGAGGCGATCCTCGGTTATCGTCCTGAGGAGATGATCGGCCGCAAAGGTGCCGCGCTACTGCATCCTGGCGACCTTGAGCGGGCCCACGAGGAAATGCGGGCGGCGCGCCAAGGCCGCGCGACGCGGAACTTCGACTGCCGCTATGTGCACCGTGACGGCCGGATCGTGCCGCTCACCTTGAGCGGGGCGTGGCTCGAGCTGGAGCAACGCTATTTCTTCATCGGCCGCGACATGACGGAACGCATCGCGTTGGAGCAAGAGCTGCGCCAGTCCCAGAAGCTCGATGCGATCGGTCACCTCACCGGCGGTGTCGCTCACGACTTCAACAACATCCTTACCGTCATCACCGGGACCATCGAGATCCTCGCCGACGCGGTCGCTCATTCGCCGCAGCTTGCGGCGATTGTCCGGATGATCGACGACGCAGCATGGCGCGGCGCCGACCTCATTCAGCAGTTGCTCGCCTTCGCCCGCAAGCAGCCGCTGCAGCCGCAGTCAACCGACGTGAACCGATTGGTCCTCGACACCGCCAAGCTGCTTCGTCCAACTCTCGGCGAGAGCGTCGAGATTAAGATGACGCTTGAGGAAGACGCCTGGCCGGCGATGATCGATCCGTCACAGCTCGGCACCGCGCTGATCAACTTGGCGGTCAACGCCCGCGATGCCATGCCGGGTGGCGGCAAGCTCATCCTGGAGACCGGTAACGTGATGCTCGATGCGTCTTTTGCCACGATCCATGCGGAGGAGGTCCGGCCCCGCCTCTATGTGATGATCGCGGTGACCGACACCGGAGTCGGAATCCCAGCAGACATTCGCGATAGGGTGTTCGAGCCGTTCTTCACGACCAAGGAGGTCGGACAAGGAACCGGACTAGGGCTCAGCATGGTCTACGGTTTTGTCAATCAATCGGGCGGCCACATCAAAATTGACAGCGAGGAAGGCCACGGCACGACTTTTAAGCTGTACCTGCCGCGCAGCAGCGAGTCCGTCGCACCGATCGAGCGACCGGTCGCCGCCGCCGAGGGCGGCGAGGAGACCATTCTGGTGGTCGAGGACGACGCATTGGTCCGTCAATACGTTGTCGCACAGTTGGAAAGCCTGCGCTATGCGGTGCTCGCCGCTGCCTCGGCGCGCGAGGCTCTCGACATGATCGCCGCCGGCCGCGCATTCGACCTGCTGTTCACCGATGTGATCCTCGGCAGCGGAATCAACGGTCCAGCGCTCGCCGATGAGATCCTGCGGCTGCGCCCGGGTGTCAAGGTGCTGTATACATCCGGATACACGAAGGACGCGATGGCGACCCACGGCCGGATTGATCCCGGCGTCGCGCTGATCCATAAGCCCTATCGCAAGATCGAACTCGCGCGCAAGATCCGCGCCGTGCTCGGCACACCTTCCGGCACGGCGACGCAAGATTGGCTCAGAAGGCTGCGATGAGCTGCGGAGGTCGTCTTGGCCAAAACGATCTGACGCGAGCTGCGAAATTCGCGATGCAGGGTTGCAAGTCGATCAGGTCAGCGACCTCGATACCCAGCCGTTGTCCGTCTTGGAAATATGGTGGACCCGAAGTACACGCTGGGCGCTTCTATTTTGAATTCCTATCTGGGCTGATAGCGAGCGCGCGTCGACCAAAGCCTCGCGACGCCAGGGGCGCGGTTCCGGCGTGGTCGGCTACAATGTGCAGATCGCAGTCGATACGGAACATCACATGATCGTCACGCATGAGTTACGAACGATGGTTCGGATC
>Ga0210406_10003534_pt1 | contig 17078 bp, 14 predicted proteins | sample IncBWC30MmetaG_FD_155454 | JGI IMG/M metagenome (GOLD analysis project Ga0210406, IMG submission 155454) | Forest soil microbial communities from Barre Woods Harvard Forest LTER site, Petersham, Massachusetts, United States - Inc-BW-C-30-M | ecosystem: Environmental > Terrestrial > Soil >... | reverse complement strand
TCTCCGGCTTCGGGATCGAATCGAAGCGCCTGCGCAAAATGCTCGGCTGCTTCATCTATTTTGTCTTGCGCCATCAGAACATTGGCGAGGTTGTAGTGCGCTTTCGCAGAACTGGGTTCGAAGCCGAGCGCAACCTGATATTCTTGCAGTGCCTCATCCAAGCGACCCGCCTTTTGCAACGCGATGCCGTAATTCAAATGCTGGCGCGCGCCAACCGGCAGATCGGCCACGACCCAGCTCTCGCGTTGCGCTTCCGGCCCTGGACCGCGCGTCTGGCCAATCCAGAGCGCACCGAGCGGAATAACAAACACCGCCGCCCACTTTAATCCGTGCAACAGCCAGCTTGGGAGAAACTCGTTTGACCGGGCAGTCACAGCGCCGCCCGTGATTCCAAGAGACTCGCGCGTCGATTTCTCCCGCACCTTCCAAATAAATCCGTCGTAGTAAAAATGGAGGAGGGTCGATGCGGTAACAACGCCAGTGAGGACACGCTTGATTGTATCGATTTCAAGACGGGAGTTGAAATAACTGAGCGAGCCGTAGGCGAAAACAAGACCGATGTACAACCCCACGAGCGAACCGCTCCGTCGAAAAATGAAACGCATGAATCCGCTGATGCTGCTGTCCTTCTCGACGCGGTTGCGATTGTAAATCCAGACTAGCGAAAGATACTGCACATCATGAAAAACTTCGAACAAGGCGATGCCGGCAAGAATGTTTGCAACGCCGTTATTGCAATACCACCAGAAGCCGATGCTCGTGACGACCAGCGCCAGCTTCACTGGATTGGGCCGTTTTCCTAGCGCCCACATCCGCGCGAAGTTGATCAAGAACAAAATCGCAACCGCGATGGCGGTGAATAGGATTATCTGCTGCGCGGCGCGCAGCAGGCCCGGCAAAATATAAGGCCCGCCGCTTGCGTAATACGCTTCGAGTGTGTCGGTCATTCGCGGCGATGACAGAAGGACCGCCGCAGCAAACCAGATTGCGCATGTCGCGAAGTCAAGGCGGCGGGTGAGCGCGGCAAACGAGCCCATTTTCGCGTCGTAGATGCGACAGAACCCGTAGGTCTGCATCATGCCGTGCCAGACGCCCCAGAAGAATACGACGAGAACGATCCCTTTGAGGTCCCACCAGTAGAAAGCGACGCAGGTGCAAACCAAAAAGATCGGCGCGATTATGAAGCGCCAGCGAAATCGCCCGAACAATGCGCGGTCTCCGTAGGCGCGAATCATCCCCGGGAGGTGATGTCCCATTGCGCCGAACGCAGCCACGAAAACGTAGATGTCTTGTGCACTCCAGCGGGCCTGTGCCAGGGCGAACATCGGCACGAGCAAAAGCGGTGTGCCGACGTAAAGAATCAGGTCGCGCCAGCTGTTCAGGATCCAGATCTTAGGTGCCGGCCCACTCGCTGGCACTGCCGGTACGGTCTGCGGACGGGAAAACGCGGTAACGTGCTGCATTTGCTCGAGCGCACAGAATCTCTCAATCCGAAGAAAAAATCAACGTCGCTCTCACTGAGCGCTACTGGCGCTGCATGCTCATCGAGCGTGACCGTAATTTAGACCAAATCCCGACGTGCGCTTCGCGGTATCAGTGCCTTCTATCGAAAATTTTCGCCCAGTGTCTGTAGAATTCCGGCGTCACGACTATAACTGTCGGCGTGATTCGCGAATCTTGGCAGCTTGTCTGCAGTCCGCGCTCCTGCCGGTGCTTTCCTGGTTTGCTGGCTGACCTTACCCGGCTAAAATTTGATCGATGTTCACCGGTCTTGTCGAGGAAGTCGGCAGCGTGCTTTGGATTCGTGCCAGCGATCGCGGGACGCAATTGCAGATCGCCGCGCCGCGTCTCGCGCAAGAGATTCGAACCGGTGATAGCGTCGCTGTGAATGGCTGTTGTCTGACCATCAGCGCACACCGCGGCGAACAGATCACTTTCGATCTTCTCGAAGAAACGCTCGACCGAACGAATCTAAAAACATTGCGACGCGAGAGCCCGGTTAATCTCGAGCGCGCCCTTGCCGCGGATGATCGCATCGGCGGACATTTTGTGCAGGGCCACATCGACTGCATGGTGCAAATCCTGGCCTTCGAAGAGAGCGGCGCGGATCATCGCCTGGAAGTTGAATTACCCGCCGAATTTGCCCATTACGTAGTTTACAAAGGATCGATTGCCATCAACGGGATTAGCTTCACCGTCGCCGAAGTCTTGCCGAAAAGTTTCGCCGTTTGGATCATTCCCATCACGAAACGCTACACAAACCTCGACCGCGCCCAGCTGGGGGATCCGGTCAACCTTGAGTTCGATCTCCTGGCCAAGTACGTCGAAAGGATGCTGCCGCGTGAGGTGCCGCAGCAATAGAACGGATCGGCACCCATTTCGCGCCTCTCTCTATACTACATCATTAACGTACATGTACGCGCCTCACTTCGCGCCTGAGCCTAAAAGTACCGCCGGAATGGTTCGCAGCAAAATCTTGAAATCGAGCCCGAGCGACCAATGATCGATGTAATCAAGATCGAGTTTGACCCAATCGCGAAAATCTCGCACTCGATTGCGCCCGCTGATCTGCCAGAGACAGGTCAAGCCCGGCTTTACGCTCAACCGTCGCCGTTGCGCTGTATTTTCAAATTTTTCCACCTCGTAAAGCGGCAGCGGACGCGGACCAACCAGGCTCATATCGCCCATCAATACATTCACCAGTTGCGGTAGCTCATCAAAGCTCGTGCGACGCAGCCAGCGGCCGAGCGGGGTAATGCGCGGATCGGCTTCCACTTTAAACACCGGCCCCTGCATCTGATTGAACGGCTCCAGCTCCGCCCGCCGCATCTCAGCATCGTCCGACATCGAACGGAATTTGTACATGACGAATGGCTTGCCGTGTTTGCCCGCACGGCGTTGTCGAAAAACGGCTGGACCACGTGAAGTGATACGAATCATTAAGGCCACGATCCCCATCGGGATTGCAAAAAGCAGGAGTGCCACGAAGGCGCCCACACGGTCGATGATCTCCTTGACAAGCAGAGTCCAGGAAACGTCCGGTGTCGAACGAAAAACTAGCATGGGACGACCCCCGAATGCGTCGAAATCCGGTTTCGCGATCGAGGTCCGAATAAAATCGGCAACCACCCACGCCGGGACGCCTTCCACTTCGCAGGCGCCGATCGCTTCTTCCACCCGGTTGAGCTGGCTATGACCGGCGGCAAAAATTACGCGCGCGACTGCATGGCGATGCATGGCTTCGACCAGGTTGGAAAGCGGCTGCTTCTCGATGTCGATCCGCGCGACCACGTCCATGAGCAGGTGCTGCTCGGGACTGAAAGAGTGTTCGAGCGCCGCGATATCCTCTGGAATTCCAGCCAACAGCACCGGCTCACGCAGCTCGCCCCGCAGGGCTTTGTTCCGAATCCAATCGACGATGATTCGCTCCTTGATCAAGAGCACCAACGTGGCAATCAAAATAAAGAGCAACGGCACCGATCGGCTCACCAATGGAAAACGCAGGAAAATAACGCAGCCGCTCACAATGATGCTGAGATAGATCATGGCCCGCAAGATCTGGCCAAACGATTTCCATTTTCTTTTGTTGAGCGGCGATTGGTAGAAACCTTGCAAATCCAAAAGGATCGGGCCAAACGGCATGATCACGACCAGCAGCCATTGATAATTTCGGAATGGATCGATCGGAGTGGCGAGATCGAACCAGGCCGTGCTGTAGAAGCGCAAGGCGTGCGCGGCCACCAGTGAGAGCGCCAGCAGAATGGAATCAATCAACTGTTGCAGCTGCGTGTTTAGTTCCTGTCGTCGTGCAAGCATGCTAGAAAAAGCGACCTCGGCATCAACTTGATCGCCCCGGAAACAGAAAGATATGGCAGCACGCACATCGGTCAAAGCACGGCGCCCTTTTCTTCGCCTCGTGGGCGTAATCAGGTCGCAGGACGACTTGCGTTTCGCTATCCGAATGCGGAACCCGCCCGACCTGTTTGAGGTGCGACTGGATCATCTCGTCGGCATCGTCAACGAACTGGAAAACAAATTATCGATGTTACCCGCGCCGTTCATCATCACCGCCCGACATCCGCGCGAAGGCGGCGCGAATAAATTGTCGATCAAACAGCGGCACGAATTGCTTTCGCGATTTTTGCCCCGAGCCCGCTATGTTGATGTCGAGCTGCGCTCGGCTAAAGCTCTCCGCTCGTTGCTCGAGATCGCGCGCAGGAAAAACGTGCGACGCATCATTTCGTTTCATAACTTCCGTTCCACACCAAGTACGCGCAGCTTGCGTGCCAGGGCGCGCGCGGCGAAATCATGCGGCGCAGACATTTTCAAGGTTGCCACCCGCACCGACACACCGGCCCAGCTCGCACAATTGCTCGATTTCATTGCAAATAAAAATGTCGATCTCGCCGTCAGCGCGATGGGCATCGGCAAACTGGGCGGCATCTCCCGGCGCGAACTTATGCGGCGCGGTTCTGTCCTAAATTATGCGCACCTTGGCCGCGCCCGGATCGCAGGTCAACCTTCGCTCCGTGACATTCGACGTTGGACGTTGAGCGTTAGACGTTGAACGTTTGCATCCGATGAAGCTTCCCGATCAACTGCCGGTCATGCCGCTTCCCGGTGCAGTTCTCTTTCCGCACGCGTTGCTCCCGCTTTACATTTTCGAGCGGCGTTATCGCGAGATGCTCGAACATGCGCTCAGTCATCACCGCATGTTTTGCGTGACGCTGATCAAACCGAGTTGTCCGGAATGGCACGCCTTGGAAGATTTTTTCCATCTTGCCACCGCTGGCCTCATTCGCGCCTGCGTCGGGCGCGCAGATGGCACTTCCAATTTGATTCTGCAAGGTTTGCAGCGCGTCCGTTTCAATGGCTTCGAACAAGTAACGCCGTTCCCGATCGCAACGATCGAACTACTCGAATCTGAAGTTCAGTCCTCAGTGGAAACAGAAGCGCTCGGAGCGAAAGTGCTCGAGCTTTACGACAAATTCAAAGGCAACGGACGTCAGTTCCCCAGAAAAGTTGCCCGCTATCTCTCCGATTTGAGCGATCCCGAAATGCTCGCCGATCTCATGGCCTCAACCTTCGTGAGCGATCCGCTGCGCCGCCAACGCGTCCTGGAAGAACTTTCCGTCAATCAGCGGCTCCGCCTGGTGATTCAATATTTGCGCGAAGAAAGCGGCAGCGCGGCCGCGTAAAAGAGTGCCAGTGATGGAGTAGCGGACCGACGATTTTTACTCCATCACTGCGCCGCAATCCGCGCATATTCTTCCATCAAATACCGATCAGTCATTCCGGCGATGTAATCGCAGACCGTGCGATGTAATCCTTCTTTATCGGTCCTTTTCGCCGCCGCTTCGCCCAGCCGTTCGGGATCGACAAGGTATGTTTCAAAAACTTTTCTTAACATTTCGCAAGCTCGCTTATTCACTTCCGCCACACGCGGATGATAATAAACGTTCTGGTACAAGAATCGTCGCAGCTCGCGATTCGCTTCCAGCAATTCGTCGCTGTAACGAATGAGCGGCGTCGGCTGTCGCCGCACTTCATCTGCGCTTTGCACGCCGGCATCGAGAATGGATCGCGCGCTGGTGGTGACGACATCCTGCACCTGTACATCAATGATGTCGCGAATGATCAGCTTGTGCAGCTCGGGCTCCCGCGCATCGGGATAACGTGTCAGCACCGCGCGATGGCTCCTTTGCCAGACCGCATTTTTCTCCAATTGCGCCGCGCTCAAGATTTCAAAGTCCACCGCGTCGTCGAGATCGTGACTGTAATAAGTGATCTCATCCGCCAGGTTTGCGATCTGCGCTTCCAGAGATGGACAACGATATTTCCCTTCGCCCGGTCTGGGCGGATCATAGAATGCTTGATGTTTTCGCAAACCTTCCCGCACTTCGAAGGTCAAATTAAGGCCGGGAAAATTCGGATAAGCGTTCTCGAGCAGCTCCACCACGCGCAAGCTCTGCCGATTATGGTCGAACCCGCCATGTTCCTGCATACATTCCGCCAACATTTCTTCGCCGGAATGCCCGAAGGGTGAATGCCCGAGATCGTGCGCCAGCGCGATCGCTTCGGCGAGGTCCTCATTCAACGACAATGCTCGGGCGATTGTGCGACTGATCGATCCGACTTCAATCGAATGGGTCAGCCGGGTGCGCAGATGATCGCCGGTCCCATTCAGAAAAACCTGCGTCTTGTATTCCAACCGGCGGAACGCCCGTGAATGAATGATCCGCGCGCGGTCACGCTGAAATTCCGTTCGATAAGCGTGACTCGGCTCCGGATATTCTCGGCTGCGCGAGTCCCCAGATTTCTGCGCAAACGGCGCGAGCATGGCACGCTCTGTCGCCTCCATTTGTTCGCGCGATTTGTAGCCTCTTGGCTCGCTGGTAGTCGCTTGCCGCGGCGAGCGCGACGCAGATGCACGCGCTTCGATCGCTTCTTTACTCACGTTACGATTATTCGTCGATTGTCGATCTTGGCGAGTCCGGAGTTTTGGTTTGCGAGAACTTTTCCTGCAAGCCCCGCTGCGCTTTCCGCGCCTCCAGCCGGACCATCAGCAAGTCGAAAATCGCCAGCAGAATCGTGGTCAGGGTCAACCATGCGCAAATGAACCAGAAGAGGACGAACCGCATCGGATGTTCCTGCGGATTGAGCATCGATGCCAAAAATGTCGATCCCGAAAATAAAAGCACGAGCGCGATCACGAGCACCGCGAACATCGTCTTGCGCCGCATGGTTTGATTGCGGATCACCCCGCGCGTTGCATGCACCACGAACGAAACTGCCCGCAAAGATTTTGTTTCCGGTGAGTTTTCCTTCACCATTGGTTCGATTTGCCAGCGCACGCGCGCTCGCTACCTATCGATCTTACGATCCCGAAATTTCAAATCAAACAGGTCAATGAAAGCTGCCAAGAAAAATCAAGTTACTCCCGAACGCTTGATGCAATTTGGTTTCGCCTACGCGCCGCCGCTCATCATCGCTGCGGCGGTCAGCAACAAAGTTTTCGATTCGCTAGAAAGCGGATCGAAGACGGTCGACCAAATTAGCAAAGAAACTGGCGCCTCAGAACGCGGTCTGCGCCTGCTCATGAATGCGCTCGTCGGCCTGGAACTATTAAAGAAAGATCGACATCAGAAATATTCGCTCACGCCCGAGAGCGCGGCGTTTCTTGTGAGTAACAAACCCGGCGCCCTTGCTGGTTTCTTCCACCAGAACGTGACGCAACTTGTATCCAAGTGGTTGCAGCTAGGCGACGTTGTCCGCACGGGCCGGCCGACGCAGGCCGTGAATCAAGAAGGCGAAGGCACAGAATTCTTCTCCGGCCTTGTGGAAAACATCATCCCGATGAGTTACGCCACCGCGCAGACGCTCGCCGATCATTTAAAGCTCGCGAAAGCGAAAAACGAAGTACGCGTTCTCGATCTTGCCGCGGGCTCGGGAATCTGGGGCATTGTGCTCGCGCAAGCGTCGCCGCGCGTTCGCGTGACCGCGGTCGACTGGGCCGGAATGATTCCAACGACTAAGCGCATCACGCAAAAGTTCGGCGTCGGTGCTCGCTTCAGATTCATCGAAGGCGATTTGCTGAAAGCGGATTTCGGCAAAGACTGTGACGTCTCCACGCTCGGCCACATCTTGCACAGCGAGGGCGAAGGACGCAGCCGCCAGTTGCTCAACAAAACTTTCCGCGCGCTCAAGTCCGGCGGCACCATCGCCATCGCTGAATGGCTCGTGAACGACGAACGGACCCAGCCGCTGCCGCCGTTAATGTTCGCCGTGCAAATGCTCGTTAACACAGAGAAAGGCGACACCTTCAGCTTCAACGAAATCAAAAGTTGGCTCGAAGAAGCCGGCTTCAAAAAAGTCCGCAAACTCGAAGCGCCCGGCCCTTCACCGCTTATTCTGGCTACAAAACCGTAGCGCGATCCCCGTTCCATTTCGTTTGCGGCCAGACCATGCGAACCCAATTTACCGAACGAAAATGATTGCTGGAATTTCGAGAAGTGGCGGAGCTCCTTAGGTCCCTAGAGAAGACTCGAAGGTTCCCGCAGCGGTGTCTCGACATACGATGTCAGCTGAAAATCGACCAACCGCCACTTCCTCTGCGTCTGGCTCAAGTTCGATTCCAAGAGTCTCGCCAAGAAGTTTTAGGTTTTCAGGCTTCGCCAGCCATGGCGTGAAATCTCCAGCTTCATCAGGCCAAATGGTTCGTAGGCCAACTTCCTCCAATCGACCAAGGGAAAAATCCGTCATTTTGAAGGCTTAAACCAAAAGCAGCGCTGGATTCTCCAGGAGGTGGCGGAGTTCTTTAAGATATTCCGCACCGAGGGCGCCGTCGATGACGCGGTGGTCGCAGCTCATCGTGATCGACACACGATGACCGGCGACGATTTGGTCGGAGTCGTCGATCACTGGGACTTTCGTGATCTTGCCAATGGCGAGAATGAAACCTTGCGGCGGATTGATAACGGCGGAGAAACTGTCGATGCCCATGCCACCGAGATTTGAGACGGTGAACGTACCACCTTGAAATTCTTCCGGCTTCATTCGTTTGTTGCGCGCGCGGCTGGCCAGATCTTTCACTAATTCGCTAATGTCGCGGAGCGATTTGTTTTGCGCAGCGCGAATTACCGGCGTCAAAAGTCCGTCTTCGATTGCGACCGCAATGCCAAGATCGACATCGGCGTATTGTACGAACGCGTCGCCGTCGAATGAGGCGTTGACTCTTGGAACTTTGACCGCGGCTTGCACGGCTGCTTTCAACACGAAATCGTTCAAAGTAATCTTGGCGGTATCGGCGCCTTCGCCAGCTGATTTCAATTCTTCGCGCGCAGCCATAAGCGGCCCGGCGTTGATGTCGATGGTGAGGTAAAAATGCGGAATCGGGCCGAGGCTCTCGACCAGACGTTGCGCAATGATTTTACGCATCCCACTCAACTGAATTCGCACGCTTTCGCCAGGTTTCACTGATGGCGCAGGTTTCGCGGCAGCGGATGGTTTTTGCGGCGCAGTCGCTTTCGATTTTGCTCCGGCGCGAACGTCGGTTTCGGTCACGCGGCCATCTGGGCCTGTTCCTTTAACGCTGGCAAGATCGACACCGAGCTCGGCTGCAATTCGGCGCGCAACCGGCGACGCTTTTATACGTAATTCCTCAGGCTGTGGTGGCAGGCGTTCCGCCTGCGCAGCCGACACGGCTGCCTCTAAAGGTTTCCCTTTTTTTTCTTTTTTTGGCTCTGCTTTCCTTTCTTCTTTCTTTTCGGCTTTCGCCTCCGCGGGTTTCTCTTCTTTTTTTCCCTCACCGGGCGTTTCTTCGCCTTCGCCACCAATGAACGCGATCTTGTCGCCGATGTTTACCTTGCCGCCTTCTTCCACATAGATTTCGGTTAGTGTTCCATCTTCTGGCGATTCCCATTCCATCGTTGCCTTGTCGGTCTCGATTTCAGCCAGCACTTCACCGGCCGAAACTTTGTCGCCTTTCTTTTTCTTCCACGACAGGAGTGTTCCCTCCGTCATTGTATCGCTCAGCTTTGGCATTTGAATTTCAGGCATTTTTAGGAAGCTGATAGTTGAAGTTGTGATTAAGGGTTGAGAAAGGAAAAGTGAATCGTCAGGCGTAACAAACCTTTTTCACGGCTGCGATGAGTTTGTCGGCGCTTGGCAACACGGCTTTCTCTAATCGTTCATTATAAGGCATCGGCACATCCTCTTGGGAAACGCGCAAGATCGGCGCGTCGAGTGCGTCGAAAATATTTTTCTGGATGCGATAGCAAACTTCCGCGCCCACCCCGCAGAAGGGCCGGTCTTGTTCGACAATCACGACGCGGTGCGTTTTTGCGACTGAATCGAAAATTGCTTTTTCGTCGAGCGGCTTGATCGACCGAAGATCAACGATCTCGGAGGAAATATTTTCCTCTTCGAGTTGCGCAGCAGCGGCGAGCGCCAGCGGAACAGTCTGCCCGTAACAGATAATCGAGACATCGCTGCCTTCGCGCTTCACTTCCGCTTCACCCAGGGGGATGAGCAACTCTTCGTCCGGCGGCTCGACCATTCCTTTCGAGCTGTAAAGAAGTTCCGCCTCCAAAACGAGCACTGGATTGTCGTCCCGCACCGCTGTTTTCAACAAACCTTTCGCATCACGCGGCGTGGCCGGCGTGCAAATTTTCAAACCGGGGATGTTGGCATAAAGCGGTTCAGTCGCATGTGAATGAGTGGCGCCGAGCTGATGCGCCGGACCATTCGGTCCGCGGAACGTGATCGGGATATTGAATTGTCCGCCCGACATCGTGAACATGTTCGGCGCATTGTTCACGACCTGGTCGAAGGCGACGAATGAGAAACTGAACGTCATGAACTCGATGATCGGCCGGAGCCCAACCATGGCCGCTCCGACACCCAATCCAGCAAAACCATTTTCACTGATGGGCGTATCAATGATGCGTTTCGGACCGAAGCGCTCGAGCAGGCCCTGACTCACTTTGTAAGCGCCGTGGTATTCGGCGACCTCCTCGCCCATAAGAAACACACTCGGATCGCGCTCCAATTCTTCCGCGAGCGCTTCGTTGAGCGCTTGACGATACGTGATTTCTCTCACGGTTTTGCTCCGTCGGCGTAGGTGTAATCGTAAAGTTTCTCGAGCGGAGGCTCCGGACTTCTCTCGGCAAACTTCACGCTGGCGAGCACCGTCTCCTTCGCCTGCTTGTCGATTTTGTCGAACTGTTCGTGCGTCAATTTGCCTTCACGGGTGAGTTGCGCGCGCAAGCGCGTAATCGGATCGTCGAGCCGATATTTTTCCAGCTCCGCCTTCGTCCGATAACTGGCCGGATCGGACATGGAGTGGCCGCGATAACGATACGTGCGAATCTCGACGAAGGCCGGATGCGGATCTTTGCGAATCGAACCGACGATCTCGGCGAGCTTGTCGCGCACCTCGCGGAAGTTCATGCCATCGACAATTTCGCCGGGGATGTCGTAACCCTCGGCCCGATCGACAATCTGTTTGAGCGAGGTCGATCTTTTCACCGAGGTGCCCATGGCGAAGAGATTGTTTTCGCAGATTAGGACGATCGGCAGTTTGTAAAGCGCCATGAGATTGAGCGCTTCGTGAAATGAGCCTTGATTGATCGCGCCGTCGCCGAAGAAACAGAGCGTCACGCGATCTTCGCCGCGATATTTCGAGGCAAACGCCATTCCCGCCGCGAGCGGAATGTGCGCCCCGACAATGGCATGACCGCCATACATGTGATTCTTCTTGTCGAAGAAATGCATCGAACCGCCGAGCCCACGCGAGCAACCGGTTTCCTTGCCAAAAAGCTCGGCCATGCAGGCATCGGCGCTGGTGCCGCGCGCGAGCGCATGCGCGTGATCACGATACGCCGTGATGACGTAATCGTCGTCGCGCACTGCCGCAACCGCTCCCGTCACCACAGCTTCCTGCCCGATATAGAGATGACAGAAACCGCCGATCTTCTGCGCTTGATATTGCTGGCTCGCGCGTTCCTCGAAACGACGGATCAGCAGCATCAGCGCGAGCATCTCGACCTCGTCGCGTTGCTCGGCCCGCTGCATCGCAGAGCTACGCGACGCGAGCCAAGGCCGTTCCTGTGCGGGAGCGCGCGGTGTCGCGGCCGAAGCTCATGCAAACAACAAAGACCAGAGTGAAGAGAAGATCGCTCAGGAGTGAATTGCGGAAAAACATCCAACTCGGCGTCGCGCTGTATTGGGGCAACCCAACAGTAAGCGCTTGAATCAAGCTCGCGAAATTTTTTGCGTAACCGGGATCGGTCAGCCAGGCGAAGGCGTTGGTGATCGCGTAAAAGATTGTCGATCCCGCGATTGAAGCCGGCAGAAGCGTTTTCAGTGAAGCGCGATTGCGCAGCAAGAGCCCGATGCAACCGGCCAGAGCAAGCGCGAGATACCGACAAAGAATCAGCGGATCGGTCAGCGCCGCGCCGTAATGAAAGTTGAGGACTGTGTCTGAGATGAAGAGGGCGATGAGCGGGACAGTGAACTTGTATTTCGCCGGAAAATAAGCGGCGCTACAGAGCGCGATGGCCGCCAGCGGCGTGAAGTTCGACAACCAGGTCACGCCGGAATGGATCAAGAGCCCCATCGTGACGCGGTAGGCGACGGCTGCAAGCACGAGAAGAAGCGCGGGAATCATCGGCAAAGAATTTATCCGTCCTGCCAGATATGCAAAGACCATTTGCTCCGGCCCGATGAACCCGCGTAGATCAAAAATCAACTCTGAAACTACTGCGCCGATGCAGCGACGACCGCTTTGTAAAGTCGCCCGTTGCGGCGATTAGCGGCATTGCGATGAATGATCCCTCGTTTGGCAGCTTTGTCGATTGCGGAGATGACGGCATGAATTTGATCTGGTTGGGCGCTTTGCGAGGAATGCACCTGCTTTTGCATCTTACGTAAACGTGTCACAACACTGCTATTGCGGAGCGAACGCTTCAATGTCTGGCGTGCGCGCTTGGCGGCTGACTTTGTATTGGCCATTGCTTATTCAAAAAATTGTGGACGTGGACGCTCGCGGTCGCGATTGCGATTGTCAAGAGTGAGTCGCGAGGCGGCGCATTCCGACGCCAAGATCGACAATGATTGTTTGCGGAGCCGGCCGACTCTGTTATGCGCGAGGATTCTTGCCTTGCGCGATTGTCTCGCCGTTATTCAGTACCGGCGTCGTTTTATCTTTCGGGCGCGCACTGGATCCGCGGGTGCTCATTTGCTTTTGCCGCTCTGCAGCGAGCGCTCCCGCCACTCGCATTTGCTCGACCGTGAGCGAGGGAGACGCCGATTTGGAGCTAAGCTGATCCTGGCCTTTCGTTTTTTCCAACTCCGCCATTAGTGTATCGCTCGGAGGCATCGGCCGCGCCTTTGGCACCTTGGGCAGACCGTTTTGGACAATTTGCACGATTGAGCCGAGTGGAAGCTGATTATAAACAGCTGCGATGTCGCTCGATTTCATCCGGATGCAGCCGTAGCTGGCGGGCCGACCGATTGTTTTCTCCTGCGGCGTGCCATGGATGTAGATGCAGCGGCCGAAAGCATGAGCGTTTTGGGCTTCCAGTCCGCGCAGCCAAATGATACGCGTAATCACGGGATCGCGGCCAGGCGCATTTGGCGCGAGAATTTCGCCGGTAAACCGGCGATTATGGAACACGGCACCGATCGGCGCGTGGTCACCGATTTTTTGCGCAACGGCAAAATAGCCGAGGGGAGTTGTCATGTGCCCCAAAAAATCGCCGAGTCCGAACATCGAAGTGGAAACGGGATAGGTCGCTACCTTGGCGCCATTTTGCAACAGCATTAATTTTTGGTCGCGCACACTAATGATGACGCTATCCGAATTGCCGGGCGCGATGACGGCAGGGAGCGCCGACGGGCAAAGGCAAAGTGCGAAAATGGCCGCCGAAAAACGAAACATCGGCGCCTTCTTACTCGAAATCGACATTCTTGTCACGCGGGAATTGTGGCGGCGGCACGTGAACCGCCAAAGTTGATTCTTGGCCACCAGGGCGTAAGCGAGGAGAGCGCGACATAGAGAAAGCCACTCTGGAACATGAGCAGAAACGGTACCGAGATGAATTGTCGATGTGCGATTGCGAACCAGACGAAGTAGCTGAAATAAATCGCGAAGGCCAGCTCCGCGAGGGGCAGGGCGGATTTGAGCGGCCGGTATTTGCAGGCTCGCCAGGGCTGTGATTTGCGTTCGATCCCGTACTTGGGCGTTCGCGTGAAATCGGATTTGTGGTTAAAGAGCGCTTCCAGCACGGCCCGGGCGTTGTTGAGCGAGAGGCCGATGCCGAGCGCGAGCAAACAGGGCAGGAAAAGAATTTCTTTCATCCAGGTGCGCGGATGCAACTCGCGTTGCGCGCAAATGTAAAACACCGCCACCGATACCGAGGCGGCGAGGAAGATGGGGACGTCGATTAAAAGCGTGCGCAGCCAGCCGGGTTGTGGTCCCCCAACAGAAGGATGCAGGAGCACGCATAAACAAGCAAGAAGCAGGTAGGCGAAGTTCGACATCAAGTGACCCGTGGCCTCAAGTTTAATCGGAAACGGCAACTTGCTTCGCCAAATGGTGGGCAGGAGTTTCTTGCACGTCTGGATGGAGCCTTTGGTCCAGCGATGCTGTTGCGATTTAAAACCGTTCATGTCCACCGGCAATTCCGCCGGGGTCACTACATCAGGGAGAAAAATAAATTTCCAGCCCACGAGCTGCGCGCGATAGCTTAGATCAAGATCCTCGGTGAGCGTGTCATGCTGCCAGCCGCCCGCTTCCTCGATGCACGAGCGCCGCCAAAGACCGGCTGTCCCGTTGAAATTAAAAAAGCGTCCGCTCCGACTGCGCGCGGTTTGTTCGAGCAGAAGATGGCCGTCCAGAAACATCGCTTGCGCGCGTGTGAGTAATGAATAGCTCCGATTCAAATGCCCCCAGCGCGTCTGAATCATGCCAACTCTCGGATCGGTGAAAAAATCAATCGTGCGCTTGAGCAAGTCCGGTTGCGGAACAAAATCGGCGTCGAGAATACAGACAAACTCGCCTTCCGCGGAGTCGAGTCCAACAGCGAGCGCACCCGCTTTGAAACCAGTGCGATCGACGCGATGAATGAGCTGGACGTTGAAGCCGCGACCGCGCAGTTCGTCCGCGCACGAGGAGGTGATCTCACGCGTATCGTCGGTCGAATCATCCAGCACCTGAATCTGGAGAAGTTCTCTCGGATAATCCAGTTCGCTGACCGAGCGCAGCAAGCGCTCGACCACGTAAACTTCGTTAAAGATCGGCAACTGCATTGTCACTTTCGGCAGTTGCTCGAAGCGGCAGGCCGGGAGGAGCTCGCGCCTTCTGTTTTTGAGAAAGAGATAAATGATGAAGTAGCGATGGACACCGTAGGCGGAAAGACCGATGAGCACACTCAGATAGCAGATTGTCCAGATAACGTGACCGAGGCTTCCTTGCATGGTGCTTCCAGGCGCTGCCCTTGGTTAGGGCAGCGAGGGCGACATGATGACGTTTCCGCCGCGGGCGTCAAATCAAAAAATGCCTCTGCTGGTGAACAGATTTCAGGCCGAACGCTTTCGGGACGGCTCGCAACCTGAATACTGCCCGCGCCTTGCCGATGGAAATCGCGACGCGGTATCGACCATCAACCTATAGTCGCTTCGCTCTATAAAGCGCGATGCAGAGGCATCCAAGCACACCCGCGCTGCGCCGCCCGGATGGCGACGGCAGGAAGCCTCGCAAGCTATTCAGCATTCGCTTGCCTGAGGCGGGGAGCGGGTTAATTGGTGATAAGCCGCTTTTCGCGGCGCGGGATGCAAGTGCGCAAGAGATTTAAGAAATGGAAACGCGCCCGTTTCCAGCGCTTTAATATCGTCTTTCCCATCCTTCTGGCCGGATGGGTGCCGTCGATCTTAACCCTTGTCGTTTCCTACACCATCCTGACAAAAACCCTTGAATCAAAAATCCTACGCGATCGGCAGACCTTTATTCAATTGATCGGCCATCTCGTGGGCGACGACCTGGGCCGGACCAGCGGCATCATTGAGTATTATCAGACGCTGCCGGAGGCGGCGAAGATCTTGAGCGCATCCAATTCCCCAGGCTTCGCTCAACAATGGCTCAGCGCGGTATTTTACTCGCAGCCGCGCATCGACGGAATGTTTATCACGGACCCGAACGGCCATCTGATCGCGTCGCTTCCCTCCAGTCCGGAGATGTTGGGCAAGGATTTTGGGTCCGACCTCTGGCGGGACCAAGCGCGGGCATCGAACGGCGCCTTTGTTTCGGCTGTGCATCCTCGTCTCACGGATAAACGCATGGCGACCGATATTGTGGGCGCGGTCCGGGCGCCGGATGGGACCGTTGCCGGATATCTCGGAGTCTCGGTGTTAGTGGAAAGAATCGGGCGCCGTTTGTCGATGATTGAGTTTGCCGACCAGTCGCTTTGCCAGGTCGTAGATCAAAACGGCACTGCGCTTTTTGCAAATGGTTTCCAGCCAAATCCTAGCGCCGTTTCTCCCACAGGAGAAATGCTGATGAAGGAGATCAGCAAGAGCGGAAGCGGACATTTCGAGCGGCACGGCAATCTCTATTCTTTCGGCCCGGTCGAATCGACCGGTTGGGAGGCCGTGGTGGTGCAGCCTAAAGCCGTTGCCTACAAACCGGTGCACGATCTTCTCGGGCGAATGCTTGTCCTGGCGCTCTGGTTGATCGCGCTCACCTCCATTTTTGCCTCGCTCGCCAGCAGGTTTTACCGGCGGCAGACTGAGGCGACGCGGCGGATCGAGCGGGAAGTTATCTTCAACGAAAAGATTCTCGCGAACATGCCAAGCGGCATCGCTTTTGTCGATCCGGTTTCGCGGCGTTTTCTTCAAGCGAACGGAGCGTTTGCGCAGATGGCACGGCGTTTTGGAAATCTGCCGCTGGATCGCGACATTGCGCAAGCGAATTACGACGAAGTGAAGATCGCCCCGGCGGGAGCGATCGAAAAAGTGCTGGCTTTTGGAACGCCGTTTCAATCGGTCGAGCAACCGCTCAAAGATAATGCGGGCATGACGCATTTCGTGAACATCAACCTGCTCCGGTTGCAGGGCTCGCAACAAAACGTGCAAGGCGTTCTTTATCTCGTCGAAGACAAGACGCGCGACGTGACGCTGCGCCAGGAACTAGTGGGCGCAAATGCAGCCAAGGATCAATTCCTCGCCCTGCTCTCCCATGAGTTACGCAATCCCCTCTCGCCCGTCATCGCCATGGTTGGGGAATTGGAAGCGAACATTCCCGATTCGCCGCCGGTTCGGCAGGCGCTCGAAGTCATCCGGCGCAATGTCGAACTGGAAGCTCGCTTGATTGACGATTTGCTCGACGTGACGCGGATCGCAAGAGGGAAGCTGCAGTTAAGTTTCGAGATTATTTGTGTGCACGAAATTCTGGAGCGGGCCTACGAAATTTGCCGGCAAGAGATCGCCGGTAAGCATCTCCAGGCGGAATTTCGACTCCGCGCCGAGCGCGCCCATGTCGAAGGAGATCCGGCCCGTTTGCAGCAGGTCTTTTGGAATCT
>Ga0210406_10003533_pt1 | contig 17091 bp, 14 predicted proteins | sample IncBWC30MmetaG_FD_155454 | JGI IMG/M metagenome (GOLD analysis project Ga0210406, IMG submission 155454) | Forest soil microbial communities from Barre Woods Harvard Forest LTER site, Petersham, Massachusetts, United States - Inc-BW-C-30-M | ecosystem: Environmental > Terrestrial > Soil >... | reverse complement strand
GCACGACTTCGCGAAAACCTGGATCAGCCTCTGAGCGCCAACGAAGAACGAATTCCTGCGTGCGACTGGTCTCGGCCTCATGGAACACCAGATTGATTCGCCTGAGTCGCTGCGGCTGATCGAAGACAAGGCGGATGGTCTGCGGTCCAGGGCCCGCAGCACGCCACCCTTGGCGACCTCGCGACGAAAGCGCGGCCTCGATAGGATGGCGTTCGTCTTCAGACGTGAGTTCGAGGGTAGCGGCTGTTTCCAGGTTCAGCCAGGCTTGGTCGGAGACCGATCGCGACTCGGAAATAGTTAGACGCTTACGCCTAATCTTGCCCAAGTGTCATTCGTTAAGTTTCGATGTTAGAACAGGTCTTAGCGGTTGGCATGAGTTTTGCAGCAGCAAGTTCAGGGTGCTGACGGAGAGCGGCTCGAATATCCCCCGGATGGCCGGTTAAGCCAACAATCCAGGCGCCGGATTAGGCTCAGGAGAACATCGCGGCTAGTGGCACCAGGCTGTGTTCCCGGCCGATGACGACAATGCCGGAATTGGTCACGTGCCATCCGCGGGCGCGGTCGGCATCGAGATCGTAGCCGACCGTGGCTCCTTCTGGAACACGTACATTCTTATCGAGGATGGCGCGGCGCACTTTGGCGTGGCGCTCAATGGCGCAGTTGTCCATGATGACGCAGCCTTCCACCAGCGCGCCGGCGTGGACGCGGACGCCACGGCCAAGAACAGACTTGCGGACGAGTCCGCCGGAAAGGATGCAGCCGCCAGAAACGATGCTGTCGAGCGCCTCGCCGCGGCGCTTCTCTTCATCGAAGACAAACTTGGCGGGCGGATCCGGATAGCTGGTGCTGCGGACAGGCCACTCGCGATTGTAAAGGTTGAGCTCGGGCTTGACGTGGTTCAGATCCATGTTGGCTTCGTAATAGGCCTCGATGGTTCCGACATCTCGCCAGTACGGCACGGAGTCTTCCGGCTCGCCGGGGATGCGGTTGGCCTCGAAATTGTAAGCATAGATGGGGGCCTTGTCGGCAAGCTTGGGAAGAATGTCCATACCGAAGTCGTGATGGCTACCGGGCTGTTTGGCGTCGTCCTGGAGCAGGCCGAGAAGAGCAGGGCTGGAGAAGATGTAGTTGCCCATGGAGGCGTAGACGCGGCTGGGGTCGCCGGGAATGGTCGGAGCATCCGCCTTCTTCTCGTGAAAGGCCATGATGCGTCCTTCGTCGTTGGCCTCAATCACACCGAATTCGCGAGCCTGCTCGCGAGGAACAGGGATTGCGGCGACGGTCACTTCTGCCTGCTTGGCCCGGTGGAAATCGATCATGCTGGCGATATTCATGCGATAGATGTGGTCGGCTCCGAAGATGGCAACCATGTGCGGGTCGGATTGCTCGATGAGATTCATGTTCTGAAAGATGGCGTCCGCCGTTCCCTGGTACCAGGATTCGTTCTGCGAACGCATCTGTGCCGGCACGTTGATGATGAAGTGGCTCTTCAGCAGCCCGCCGAACTGCCATCCCTCACTCAAATGCTGGAGCAGCGACTGGCTGCGAAACTGGGTGAGCACGTAGATCGAATGGATTCCCGAGTTGATGAAATTGCTGAGGACAAAATCGATGATCCGGTACTTGCCTCCGAAGGGAACCGCTGGCTTGGCGCGTTCCCGCGTGAGCGGAAAGAGCCGAGTTCCTTTGCCGCCGGCGAGGACGATGCCCAACACTCGAAGGTGCAACGCTCCCTGCGCGGCGAAGGCAAATTCTCGTTCCGAGATTTTATTCTCAGGCAATCGCCCTCCCAAAACAGTCTTCCGACGCGATGTCATCAGACGTCGCGTCGGGGTTCTTTAGTGTTGAGAACGCACTATTTAAGAAGGCGTCCTATTGGAATAGGTTGTGATCGATCACATCATTACCTAATTACCTACAGAACAGAGCACCCTCCAGCCAAACCTCGCAAACAGGTTGATGCTGGTGCTAGTCAGCATCCCATAAACCTGACCGGAGTTTGATGCAACTCTGTATGCGCTGGAGCAGTTTTCTTGCAAGCTTTGCGGCCTGAATCGACATCCGTCGCCTCCCCGCCGATTTAAGGAGTCAACAGTTGCCTCCATATTGCGCATCTGATTTGAGTCGGCTGGTCAAAATTCATGTTGAGGGCTCCGATCAAGCACGCGTTGGCCGGGACCTACGGAGACGTGCTTCGAAACCACACTCTGCAGATGGCTGCCGCCCTGTCGTACTACTTCGTTCTCTCACTCTTTCCGTCCCTCATCGTTTTATCGGCTATTGTGGCGTACTTGCCCGTTGCCAATCTGTTCGACCGGGCGATGAGTATGATGGCGCGGTTCTTACCTCCGGACAGCATGGGGCTGGTCGGTAGAGTTTTGTCTGATGTAATCACACCTAACAGAGGAACATTCCTTTCCTTCGGTATTCTGGGCACGCTTTGGACGGCATCGGGCGGATTCGCGGCGGCTATCGAGGCCTTGAATATTGCGTACGATGTCGAAGACGATCGGCCGTTCTGGAAAACACGGCCCTTGGCGGTGGGCTTAGCGCTGTTGACCGGAGCCCTGATGCTCGTAGCACTGTCCGTGATGATTGTCGGGCCCAGATTCGGAGAATGGCTCGCCGGTCGGGTCCACCTCTCCTATTTGTTTGTTTTACTGTGGCCGTACATTCATTGGTCCATTGCGATAGGGTTCACAATCCTCGCCGTGGAAGCTTTGTACTTCCTGGCTCCGAATGTTAAGCAGCGTTTCTTGGCCACACTGCCGGGCGCGATCCTTGCCGTGGGCTGTTGGCTTGCGCTCTCGTATCTGCTCGGTCTCTATTTTCGTCATTTCGCAAACTTTAACAAAACTTACGGAACGCTCGGTGCAGGCATTGCCATGATGACGTGGCTCTATTGGACAGGTTTTGCCATGTTGGTCGGAGCGGAACTCAACTCCGAACTGGCGAAGATCAGCAGCGAGGGCAAGATCGAAGAGAAGCATGAACCCCCTCCGATCACGAAAATTGATTTCGCCGCTTGAGGCATGCATTCAAATCCGGACGCGCGCGATCCAGCCCCGAATGTTGGAGGTTTTCTTCGGGGAAGCTCAGAGGAAACCCTCGCCTCGCGGTCACGAGGTTTCGGTGGCGAGACTTAGAGCGAATTAGACCTAATGCGCAAACGGATTCTTGCCTGGACGCTTCACTCGCCTGCTGAGCCAGGGTGGCTCGACCTGGAAAGTACTGTACTGGTCGAAATTACATCCGGAGTCTGGCGCGCCGCCGAGCCGGGTGCGCAAAGGATTCGACTGATCTTCGACCAGCCGCAAAGCATTGGACAGACGTGAGCCCCGACGGCATTTCGATCTCCGGAAACGTCCAGCGAATCCCGCTGGTGTTCCACCCCTCGTACCTCGACTCGGTCACCGTGCAACCCATCCAGACCCTTTCGGACTCACAAACCCCCAATCACTTGCTATTCCTGATGCGGAAGTGGGATTGTCGAAATGCTGCTCTTGATGAGTTCAGTCTTAACCTGGAATTTCTGATTTGCAACGAGGTTGATTTCGGTCTCAAAAGTCTGATATCCGGGGAGACTGACTGTGATTTTGCGTTTTCCAGGGGCGACCAGAAGCGCTCTGCCGACCCCACGAAACTCGGCCACGTGGCCCACAAAAAGACCGTCCACAAAGACTGCTGCTCTATCCGGGACCACGGAAAGTTTGATTTCTGCAGTTATCATCGGAATCTGCATCCGGAGGTCTTTCTCCATAGAAACTCGGATGGCTTGTTTTCCTCCAGGTTGAACCATAACTTTTTGGGAGAAATCCTTGTATCCCCCTTGCCGCACCACGATCTCGTGTTCTCCAGGCAGCAACAGAATCTTCTTCGACCCTTTAAGTTCTTTCAGGTAGCCCACGTACTGCCCGTCAATCCAGACACCTGAGGTTTTCTCGACTTTCGTGGCGCCGATTAGTTCGATCTCTCCTAACACATCATTCCCGCCGTACAGCGTCGGGACGAACATCGATAAGGCAAAGAGAACCGCCACACAAGTTGGAAGTGCGATTCTGCGAGAACTTGCCATGTTTGCCACTCCTTTCTCCGGTGGTGCAAGTGCGGGTAACCGGCGCCGTCAGACCGTAGCCCTAACGTTGGGGTTGAGCCGGCACCGTCGTCGAATCATGAGGACTGTTCTGCTGTTTGGAATTGCTGCCGATTGGGGTACCGATGACTTCGCCTGAGACCATCAACTCGACCCGACGATTCTGCTGTCGTCCGGCTGCGGTCGAATTTGAGGCAACCGGCTCGGTCTTTCCGAACCCCATGACCGCAACTCCGGAAATTGGTATACCTTGTTGCACGAGATAGTCGCGAACCGAGGCGGCCCGTTTTTCCGAAAGCTGCTGGTTGTATTCGTCGCTGCCGGTGCTATCCGTGTGGCCATCGACTTCCATCCGCAAGTCGGGATAAGCAAGATTCTCGGCCTGTAAAGCCTGCTGTTGGGCGAGAGCGGTGGCCTGAGCTGCGTCGGCATCTTGCTTCTGTTGGGCAGATCTCTGGGCCGTTAGCTCTGCTTCTTGCTTGGAACTTTCAGCTTCGGCCTTGGCCTGTGCCTCCCGGGCAGCCGCAGCGTCCTTGTCCTTCGCGATGCGCTCTTCTTCTTGACGCTTCAGCGACATGACACGCGCTTCTTCCGCGGTCTGAGCTGCTTCACGGGCCACGGTGCCGATCGGTCTTCTGCCCTGCTTGCGTCTGTAATAGTCTTCCGCCTGTTTCAGATCCTGTTCCGCCTTGGCGTTTCGCGCGATCCGCACGGCACTGCGGGCCTCGAAGAGATCTAGAGGAGCTTTGCTATCGATCCCATAGAGCACGTCGCGGAGCGGTTCAACCTGGGAAGCGTACAAACCCCGAGGCAGTAGCGCATACTTGACGTTGATTGCTTCTTCTCTTCCCTTGGTATCGGCTCGAATCACGTTCTCAGCAACCACGAGATCACTAGGCTGTGTGACGGCAAAGTAGGGTTCAGCAGTGACAATCAACCCGAAAGCCTGTAGATCCGTGGTCACGCGTATTTCGCTCTTGCCGTCGCTTAGTACAATTTCGCCAAGGTTGTTGGCTCGGCCTTCGGGCGTAACGGCCCACAATACGTAGGTCAGGTACTCGAGTCCAAACTTGTTGGCGGGCTCGAGGCCGTTCAATTTTGCATTGATCTCCAGGCGCCCGGTTTTGCTCTCAACTCTCACCTCCCCGCTTGCCGTGGGCATAAGATCCGTGCCCCGCAAGTCGACCTTGGTAGAACCCCCGCGGTGCCTGTAGTCGACTGCTTTTGTGGAACGAGACACTACATTGACTCGAAACACAGGTGTCTTGTCCGTCGGCTCCACGGTCCGTTGCCCTTGATTCTGGTCTTGATTTGGGAGTGTTCCAGCGAGGCTCCTGGTGAAATCACCTGTGAGACAGGAGACGGCAATGAGAAGTGCTAACATTCTGACGTTCATGGTGCTCTCCGTTTATGAATGGTTTTTGTTTTGGATTCTCGTCGCTCTCTTCCTCCTAAAGTTCCTACCGCGAAACTCAGTGCCCAGAATATCGAAATGCGGAGATCCCGACGTCTTTGGGATCCTTTCGAAGACTGGCTTGAAAAGCAGAGCCGAGAAGCGTCTCGGCTCTGTGCCTGAATGAATCCAGTCCTTAGCTAGCCTTCCGCTTCTCCTGTGGCTGGACGTCCTCGGTCTCGTTCGCTTTCATCGACTCCCACGTCCTCACTTGCTTGTCGGCTTCTTCTTTCGCAATACCGTATCTTTCCTGTATTTTGCCCACAAGCTGATCCCGTTGCCCGGCGATGACGGTTAAGTCGTCGTTGGTGAGCTTTCCCCACTGTTTCTTGACAGACCCCTTCGTCTGATTCCATTTTCCTTTTGTCTCTTCCCAATTCACGGCATCCTCCTTCTTTTTTCTTCTGTGCTTGTAATTCGGACCACGTTAGTGTTAACCGCTCGATAGTGTGTATCTGCTCGATAGATTTTGGGCGTCACTCGCACTTGGAACGTGCCCTGTTACTAAATTTAACGAGTTATCTATGAAGGAGCACGCCGTTGACCAGCCGTCGGATCTGTTCCATTTCCAAGCACATGCGTACCGCTGGCAGGAGAAACATCTATGTAATTCATGCGGGGACGCCCGCTTCTTTTTCATACAGCAAAACAACCACTTTCGCACTGGCGGCAGGGTACGGTGGCTATCCCGTCCAAACGTCTGGGCTCGTTTGAATCTACGTCTGGCGCCGACAAAAATCTTGACCGGATGCTCGCCTTACGCAGCGTCGCGCCCGTGGAACACCTCCCTTATCGCCGCAAGGAGATGACTCGCAACGCCGTCACCGGATTTTCCTGGAACTCGACTGATGCCCACGTCTTGAGCTTCTCGTATAAGCCCCTCACAATCGTTGGCAGTGAACAAAATCATTCGTGTACCCGGAGTAATCGCTGCAACTGCTGTGCGACCTCAAATCCGTTCATGCCGGGCATCACGAGATCGAGAACCACGATGTCCGGATTCAGCCTCTGCACCATATCCAACGCAACATCGCCATTTTCTGCCTCGCCGCAAACCTCTAATTCGGTGTGCCCGTCAATGCAGGATCGAACTGCTTCGCGGATAACTGCGCTGTCGTCGACGACAAGAATGCGGATCGGCACTTCTGCCCACTCCTCAGGTAAGACTCAACTGCATCCATTCGAGAGGAGGCACCGGCCAGAAGATAAAGAGGCCCCCGAGTGCAGCGTAGTTGAGGAATTCCAGGAAACGGTTGCTCGCGCAAACCAGGTACCTTCTCACAGCAGAGCACGGCCGGGGAGAACCCGTAACCGATGAGCGGTGCTGCTGCTGGCGACACCGGAGGAGTCTTATTGGCCGGGCGAGTGCGCAAAAACAGGCGGCGTGACCTTTTGAATCTTGCGCTCTAGATCTCGGACACACCCAGCGTTTGAGGCAAGGCTAAGGTGAGGCAGGCAGCCGCTTGCCTACGACGTCAGTCCGTCCTTTGGGACGAAAACTGCAGCGTTCGTTAGCGGCAAAATAGCAACTACGAGTGTGCCGCCCTTTCCGGAACTGATCTCACAGCGGCCGCCTAGCAGCCTAACCCTTTCCCGCATTCCTTGAATGCCGACCCCTGCCTTTAACCCCGGCGAGGTGCCGTCTGGCGGCACCCCTTTGCCCTCATCTTGGACCTCCACTCGTACCTCCACTTCATCGCGAGCAATGCGAATCCGTGCTGTTGGGCTTCCCGAGTGGCGATGAATGTTGGTAAGGCATTCCTGCACGATCCGGAAAATGGCGGTTTCAGCCACCGAGGAAAGGCGTCCAAACTGGGGCGACTGCTCCAAGGTTACCTCAATCTTGCTGCGTTCCGCGAATCCTTCCACATACAAACGAATCGCGGAGGGAAGCCCCACTTCGTCGAGCAGCGGCGGATGGAGGAGATGAGACATGGTGCGGAGATCCTTTGACATATGTTGAAGTAGTTCCGCAGAGTCCCGGCAAGCCGTCACCGCCTTGGGGCTGAGATGTTCGGCTTCTGCTTCGATCACAGCCAAATTCATAATCAACGCAACGATTATTTGACCGGAACTGTCATGTAGTTCTCGAGCAATGTGCCTCCGCTCATCATCTCGTAACTGCAATAGCTGCCCTGACAGAGCCCGGATGTTTGTCTCTGAGCGCTTTCGCTCCGTGATGTCCGTGTTCAGTTCCATGAAGCCCAATGGCCTACCTCGCTTGTCCCGCCATACGGACCAACGACTCGTGACCGCGATCCGGCTGCCGTCGCGTCTAGAGTGGGTCACTTCGCCCTGCCACGTTCCATCACGAAGAAGTTGCGCGTTTATTTCCGAAAATGGCCTGAGAGACTCTGTCTTCAGGAAATCGTGGCTTAGTCTTCCCAGAACCTCATCCCGCTTCCAGCCATAAAGCCGTTCCGCACCCTGGTTCCAATACGTGATCTTGTCATCCAATGTGCGCACGAAGATCGCATCATTGGCCAAGTCCAGGAGCTCGGCCTGGTCCGACATCCGTTCTTCGGTTCGAAGACGTTCCGTCACAACCGCTGCCAAGATCAAGCCGGTCACCGACGTGACCGCGATGAAAACCTGAAGCAGAATCGCATTGTGCAGCGGATTGTGTTTTACAAAGGACCCATATCCTGCAGCAGTGCCCCACAAGGCAATGCCCGCGATGAGAAACGTCACGATTGCCACACCTGCGATACGGAACCGCATGGCGGCCCAAATGACAAAAGGAAAGACGACAAAAGCCAACACGTCGTCTCGAGCCGCAAGTGCTGTGTGGCCAAAAAGGGCAGCGCAGGTTGCGATCGATCCCACTAACAGTGCTAGCAACTCCGTCAGCCGAGTAGCCTTGAAGCCTACGAGGTTTCGACATGACAAGAACAGAGGAGTTACGATCAGCATCCCCATGGCGTCGCCAAGCCACCAAATCCGCCATGCCGACCCAACGCTAGACCACGCCTGCACGTGCGTGAGGAATAGGGTTGCGCTTCCTACGGAAGCGGACGGAATCGGACTGACGACAGCAGCGGTGATCAGAGCTGCGACATCCATCACATTCGAAAAAGAAAGCGACATCCGGGTAATGCGGCGGAAGAGATAACCGCCGAGAATGGCGCCTGCTGTATTGCCCACCGCGATGCCGACCGCTGCCCAGGCCGGAACGGGACTCCAAAAGTTCACGAGGAAGGCGCCGAGCGCAATCCCCGGCCAGACTCTGGGACCCCAAAGCAGCACGGCTGCTAAAGCGATACCTGCGGCAGGCCACACGGGTGAAACGTTGCCGCTCGTGAATGGTACCCACAGGCCCAGCTTGCCGGTAAAGAGGTAAAGCGTCGAGGTCAGCGCCAACCTCAACAGATATTGCAGCCGGGGCTGTTGCTGAGAGCTCTCGGTGACAACTCCTGCCAATCCGTTGACTGCCGTAGATACCACCTCACTCTCTCTAGCGAATGCACCGTTTTCTTCCCCGCCATATGAAACTTCTTTTATAGGGAGCGTGTTTGATGAGTATCGTTCCTTCGTAGGTTGTCTACAGATGGTGTAGCGGTGTAGCGGCGTCCATCGCTAATCGGAGTGGGAGTGTTGCCGAATCGGAATGCCTGCCCCAACGACCTCCTTGGTAGAATCTCCAAAGATAACTCAGTCCCACAAGCGAAATGGCGACCTCGCCAAATTGCTATTTGTCGGATGAAGTCGATTCAGAAAAACCTCTCTTGGTCGCGAAGCTTCGTAGGACGTGTTGCTTCTGGTTCCGCTTCGGTTGTGACCTCGACATGAGCACCCGGCTTCAGGCTTACAGTCTTTCCATTTTCGTCTTGTAGCTCATTGTCGACGCGAATATCTCGATACAGGTGATCCGCTCCTTCCCACTGCGATCTTTGCCTTTTCAGCTTTGGCAGATTCGAGGTGGGTATGATTTTTTCGACGGTCCCTGGGAGAGTGATGGCCGGTTTCTCGGTTGGAGCAGTCTCATTTTCTGGTTTGCCAGTCATTGGTATGCCCCTTCCAGAAGGCGATGGTTAAACACGGGTCTCCAGTTGAACGATTGTTGTGGCATGAGGCGCACGGTTGAAGGTCCCGGAGAAAACAGGGATCATCGGTGAGCCTTTGTTTCTGTCTTTTTAATGCTTCCATGCTGGCGTACCCAGGTGGTGACCCGCGGGTGTCTCTGCAAGCCCATGAACTACGCCCTCTGGTCGCAATGAGATATCGAGAGCTTCTTTCCTTACGCAGCTGACTCACAGTCCACGCTCTCAGCCAGATGTTCGCAGAAAGAGCGATGCTCCCGCATAATCCGCTCCCTTCGACAGCGATTGCTTTTGTTCACTTGCGGCAGCCAGAATTGCCAAGATCTCACCCCGGGAGGCAACCTCGGGGAGCCACGCCCAATTTGCGCGGTCCAATCTTTGTTGGACGAAATTCGAGGGATTGAACAGCTTTAAGCCAATGCAATGAGCACAAGTCCATTGGTGCAGGGATGCCAACATGTCCAGTCCGCCGTCCCCCAAGGCTTCCACTTCTGACAGATCGAGTACAATCGCACGGGCATTCCCTAGCGATGTCACTGCGTAACGTAGGGCAAATACGGCGTCGGCCTGAACGAATCTGCCGTCTGGTTGAAGGACCGCAACATCACCTACTCTGTCCAGAAATATGTCGAACATAGTTTCGCTCCCGGGAACCAGATCTGCCGAGCCGTCTCCACGGTTACGATGCTCAGCTTAGGCGTCGCTGACACCTACGGGGTGGTATTGCCCTGGCGCTCCAAATCAGCTTTGCGCCGGATCACGACATTCGGCGGGAGGTTGGCACCGCAACATTGAAGAGCACGATCCTTGCCAGCGATTAATTGAGAGTCTTTTGTACTGATTAGGCGGAGAGCAACCACCCCGAAGCGAGCGTTTTTGGGAGGCGGTTGAGAAAATAAGTTTTACGGCAGATTCTGTAGCCAAATAGGCGATCGTTTCAGGCACCGTCATGCCGGGACATTGGAAGCGGAAGACATTATATTCAGACAATTAACCAGCGAAAGTGGGGGTTCTACCTGGTAGAGCTTGACAGTAGGGTTCGTCCATTTCCGAATCATCCCGCACGAGCCCACCAAATTGATGTCTTCTGGGCGACTGCCAAAGTTCGCGGAAGTCGTGTAAGACACATCATTCTGTGGGTTGTGGGCTGGCTTTACTTATCTCTTGCCTGCTCAGGCTTGCCCGATTGCGTGTGTTTCGCTCTGGATACGTCAGGCTTTCCGTCGGGATTTAACTTTTTGGTCAAATCAATCGCTTCACGCTGCGGCGGTGAGCATTAGTCATCCTCCTCGGGTTGCTGACTCAACCTCGATAATGGCAAATCCCGAGGGGCTCGCGAGCACCGCCGGGACAATCCAGCAGATATTCGTATTGTCTTGACATTGTCGGGCAGAAGCGCTACGCTCAAATAACGGGTACATCATGCCGTCGCACACCACACGTTCGGAGAAACTCGATCTACGCCTGACGCGCCATGCGAAGCGCGCCTTGCAGGCTGCTGCGGCGGTGGCGCATCGCTCCGTCAGCGAGTTCGTGCTGGAGAGCGCTTTGGCGCGAGCGGACGAAGCCCTTTCCGACCGGCGGTCGTTTGGTCTTAGCGCCACGCAGTGGAAGGCGTTCCTAGTGGCGCTGGACGCCCCTCCTCGTCCCCTGCCTCATCTTGAGCGGCTTCTGAAAGAACCGGGATTCTTCGACACCGGATCTCGTCAGTGAACGAAGCTCGTCGTGTTGAAAAGCTGCGCGCCGATCACTCAATTGAGAGCTTTGACTGCCGCAGGGAAGAACTCAACCGATATCTGCTGCGCTACGCATGGCAAAACCAGCAGGCAGGCGCAGCACAGACCTATGTTGGGCTCGCGGGCGATTCTATCATTGGGTATTACACGCTTGCTGTGGGGCACGTGATGCGAGAGGAAGCACCCGAGCGTCTGACCAAGGGACTGGCACGCCATCCGGTGCCCATCATGTTGCTTGCGCGCCTGGCGGTGGATCACCGCTGGCAGGGCCAGGGCGTGGGCAAGGCACTGCTGAAGGACGCGATGCTGCGCACGTTACAGGCGGCCGATATCGCTGGCATTCGCGCTTTCGCGGTGCATGCGAAGGACGAAGAAGCGCGGCGCTTTTACTTGAAATTCGATTTCATCCCCTCCCCTTCGGACCCGATGCATCTCTTCGTGCTCCTCTAAGGATGTGCGGCGGATTATTTCCGGGAAGTAGCGGGTTTTCTCTTTCCGGCTAACACCGGAGCACAATCAAGCTGCGGCTTCCGCCGATTTGCTACCAAATGCTACCAACGAGGATGGGAGCCCTGCGGCTATCCGTATGAAAGAAATGGTAGGCACGAGGAGACTCGAACTCCTGACCTCTACCGTGTCAAGGTAGCGCTCTAACCAACTGAGCTACGCGCCTACATTGTATTTTCAGGCACTTGCCTTTTAAGGCCTGGCATCGCCAGGCTCCAAATGGCTCCAATAACGAGTCCAGTCCTCCCATTCTCGGCTGCTATCTGGCCCGTTAACTAAACCCGACAAAACGAACCGCGACTTGGGGTAGCGAAATCTCATTTTAACAGACACTTCCTTGAGATCCAACGGCTCGCTGTGGGTCTTCGATGCCCGTAACCTCTCGTTCCTCCGGGAAGATCATTTCGACAACCCGATGCAGTGCGTTCCGCTTCGCTTGAATCCGGGCCTGGGAATAGATCTCAAGCGTGCACCGGCAGTTGGCGTGTCGCATCAACTCCTGTACCACCTTCACGTTTTCCCCATTCGCCACCAGCAGGCTGGAAAAGCTGTGCCGAAAGGTGTGCCATCCTATGTGCTTTCCGATCCCGGCTCGCAGGGCTGCCGGGCGAATGACACGTGCGAGCATCTGCCGCGAGTACGAGGGCTTGCGAACAACCAATCATCAGACTGTCGGTAGGGGCTGTCTTGTTTCCAGGACCAGAGCTCTGAGGCAAGCATCGGGTCCATGGGCACAGGTTTGCGAGAGGCCTCGGTCTTGCATTTGCCAACGACATTCAGATAGATCGAGCGACACACATTGATTTGCAGTTCATCAAAATCAACGTCGCTCCATTTCAGAGCAAGAAGTTCACTGCGGCGCAGTCCGCTGGCTGCATCGAGCAACACCTTCACACGAAAGCGGCGATCGAGTTGCGACAGTAGGGCTCGCAATTCCTCGGGTTCCAGGCACTCGGGGATTCCTTTCCGCTTTGCACTTTGGCGCACGAATAGAATGGGGTTCCTGCCTTGCTCCAGCCATTCATAACGGATGGCGTGGTTGAACAGAGTGCTCATCAGATTGCGTATTTTTGCTTTCGTCGACGGAGCCATCGGATTGCCATCTGCACGCACCAGTTGACGAAGCCAATGTTCCACGGCAGTGGTGCGAACACCGCGGATGTTCAAGCTTCCCCAAGCGTGCCTCACCCACCGGCCGAGGAAAGCTTTGTAGATAATTCTCGTGGCGGGCGACTTTCCTTCGTCTCCCAGATCGATGGCCAATTCCGTCTTGGTGTAGTGATCGATCAGGTCCGCAACCGTGATGACCTGTTCCGGCTGACGATTCCGGGCTTCATTGATCGATACTCGTAGGCCATCGCTGGCCTGCCACGCGTCTTCCACATTGGGATACTGCAGGACGGTTCCGATGATCGCTTTGCGGCGAACACGCCGTCCCTCGGGTACGTTATCCCACCAGAGGAATTCCCAACAAGCAGGTCGAGTCTTTCGATGGCCAAGCCGAAGATATCCCCGCTGATAGCGCGTTCGCATTTTCCTGACCTCCGGTGACGCGATTTTGTTCCACTCCCATGCTTATCGTCGAAAGATTCTCTGTCATTCCTGCTTGGCAACTCTCGAACCGGAGCGCATTGCTTGACTCTTCCTAATCATCCAGCCATGCCGCCCTCCACAGCGCGAGCTTCTGCTCCGACAGTCGTAGTGTCTCTACTCACCGAAATCCACCTCAATCCACCACTTACTTTCGTAAATTACCCTCACCGAATCGCCTCCTCGGACCTACCACTCTCGCCGACATCTTTTACCAGTCCGCTCAACCCAACCCTGCGAAGAACAAATCACGAATCGCGCATGCAAAACCCATAGCTCCCCCGCGTCCGCCGCGCCAGCGGCTTCGTCCAAATCCCCCTGTCGCGAGTGCCCCGGCGGGACACAGTCGGGTCCACGCGACTACACGGCGCCGGCGCACTTGTCGATAGGGGTCTAAGATTTTTCACCAACTATCTTTTGGAACCCTGTCAACTCCCCAGCTTTCATTGACTTGCGCCTTGGCATCCGCCTAATATTGCGCGACCCATGATCGGCCAAACCATCTCGCACTACCGCATCGTCGAGAAGCTCGGCAGCGGCGGCATGGGCGTGGTCTATAAAGCTGAGGACACCCGGCTAGATCGTTTTGTCGCGCTTAAGTTCCTGCCCGACGAAGTGGCCAAAGACTCGCAAACGTTGAGCCGCTTCCGGCGTGAAGCAAAGGCCGCCTCCGCGCTCAACCATCCCAACATCTGTACGATCTACGACATTGGCGAACAGGACGGACACGCTTTCATAGCCATGGAGTTTCTGGACGGTGGGACGCTGAAGTATCGAATCGGGGGGCGTCCCATGGAGATCGAGCAGATTCTTTCGCTGTCGATCGAGATGGCGGACGCGCTGGACGCGGCGCACACCAAAGGTATCGTCCACCGCGATATCAAGCCGGCCAACATCTTTGTAACGGAGCGCGGCCATGCCAAGATCCTGGACTTTGGGCTAGCCAAGATGACTTCCAAAACCGCTTGGGGCAGCGGCGACTCCGTAACCATCACCGAAGATTCGGATGCAATGCACCTGACTAGTCCGGGGGCAATGTTGGGCACGGTGTCCTACATGTCGCCGGAGCAGGTACGAGCTAAGGAACTGGATGCCTGCACCGACCTGTTTTCTTTCGGCGCCGTGCTTTATGAGATGGCGACCGGCAAGCTGCCCTTCGACGGCTCCAGTTCGGGAGAAATTTGCGGCTCTATCCTGCACCAGGAGCCGAAGCCACCGTCACAGCTCAACTCGCGGGTTTCTTTGGGTCTGGAAATGGTCATCCGCAAGGCGCTCGAGAAAGACCGCAACCTCCGGTATCAGCACGCCTCCGAAATGCGAACGGATCTGCAACGCCTGAAACGAGACACTGAGACCGGGCATATGGTACCGGCTGCTTCTACGATGGTGCCAGGGGGCCAGGAAAGCGGTTCGCGGAATGCACCGGCCCAATCGGTACCGATATCCGGTTCTATACCGGGCGTCGCCAGTTCGTCGCCTTCAAGTGTCGGGCGGGTGGCTGCCGTTCCTGAAACCAGTTTGAACATCTGGAGAGTCGTGGCTCCGGCGCTTGTCGTCATCGCCGCATTGGTCGGTGGCGGCCTTTACTTTCGTTCCCGCGCAACCAAGCCGTTGACCGAGAAAGACACGATTGTCCTGGCCGATTTCACCAATAGCACAGGCGACCCTGTCTTCGACGGTACTCTGCGGCAAGGGCTGGCGGCGCAACTGGAGCAGTCGCCATTTCTTAGCTTGATTTCGGACCAGCGCATTGCGCAAGCGCTCGACCTGATGAGCCAGCCGAAACACGCGCGCCTGACGCCAGAACTGGCGCGCGACGTTTGCCAGCGCACGGCCGGGGCGGCCAGCATTGAGGGCTCGATATCTAGTTTGGGCAGCCAGTATGTGTTGGGCCTGAAGGCGGTGAACTGCCGAACCGGCGATCTACTGTCGGAAGAGCAAGTAACCGCCAACGGCAAGGAACAGGTCCTCGAAGCTCTCGGGAACGCCGCGACCAAACTGCGCGGCCGATTGGGAGAATCGCTCGCCTCGGTGCAAAAGTATGATGCGCCGCAAGAGAGCGTGACCACGCCGTCGCTGGAAGCGCTACAAGCGTATGGCCTTGGCATGCAAGCCTACGACGTGAGCAACGATTACGCCGCGGCGATACCTTTGTTCCAAAGGGCCGTCAGCCTCGATCCCAATTTCGCCATGGCGTATTTGCGGTTGGGCCAAAGCTATCAGCCCCTGAGTGAACTCGCCCGCGCTGCCGAAAATACGCGCAAGGCCTACGAATTGCGCGGGCGGACCAGCGAACAGGAGAAACTGGAGATTTCCTCGTTTTACGAGACGATTGTTACTGGAAATCTGGAGGCAGCCCGCACCTCATACGAGTTATTCGCGCAGACCTACCCTCGTGATGAGGATCCACAAGTGTTCCTTTGGGTCACTTATTTCGCATTAGGAGATTACGACAGGGCTCACCTTGCGGCGCGGCAGGCGGTGAACCTTAACTCGGCAAGTTCGAATAATTATGTAAGTCTCATTTACGCGGACCAATGGATCGGCCGCTTGGATGAAGCTAAGGCGGCCGCGCAGGAAGCCCGCGGGAAGCATGTGGACTCGCCCTGGTTTCCGCTGGGGCTTTACAACGTGTATTTTCTTGCACACGACAGCGCAGGGATGGAGCGGGAAGCCGCCAATGCGATCGGGAAACCGGGGGTTGACGATCAGATGCTCTTCCTCGAGTCTGAGACTGCGGCGGATGGCGGAGAGTTTAGCAAGAGCAGGGAGTTGAGCCGCCGGGCCGCCGATTCAGCCCAGCGAGCCGGCGAAGAAGAAACCGCGGCGGAATATCTGGGGCATACCTCCGTGCGCGAAGCGCTGGTCGGCAATTTGGACTGGGCGAAACAGGACGCCAAAGCCGCAATGATGATGGCCAACAGCAGGCAGGGCAATGCATTCTCGGCGCTCGCGCTCGCGCTCGCGGGCGATTCGGCGCAGGCCGCGCGGCTCTCCGACGATCTCCGCAAAAACTTCCCCGCAGATACGATTGTGCAGTATGACTACTTGCCCATGATTCGGGCCGCCACGGCGCTTCGGGGCGGCAATGCAGCACGAGCCGTTGAAGCGTTAGCAGAGGCCCAGCCCTACGAATTGGGGCATACGAACACTTCCCTCACTTTCGCTCTCTATCCTGTTTACCTGCGGGGCACAGCTTATTTGGCGGAGAAGCAGGGCGCCCCAGCCGCGCGTGAGTTTCAGAAAATCGTGGACCATGCCGGCGTAGTTGGAAATGAACCGATTGGCGCGCTGGCTCGCCTCGGACTCGGCCGCGCCTATGCCCTGTCCGGCGTCACCGCGAAAGCGAAGACTGCTTACCAGGATTTTTTCGGATTGTGGAAAGATGCCGATCCCGATCTCCCCATCCTGAAACAGGCCAAAGCGGAGTACGCAACGCTCTAATAGCGTCGAAGAGTCCAGTCTCGTCATTCGTCGTCTATTGATGGTTGGTGAAATCAGGACTACAGGAGGGTATAGGCAAATCAGTTGGAGAATGGCATTTTACCTTGAGGGAAAGACAGACAAGCGTTGGCACGAATGAGCTTTCCCCCAAGGAGGCAACTCAAATGAGTTATGACGTCAAATATATCGGCTATGTCGAACTCGAGACAGCCGATATCATGTGGCCTT
>Ga0210406_10003532_pt1 | contig 17093 bp, 6 predicted proteins | sample IncBWC30MmetaG_FD_155454 | JGI IMG/M metagenome (GOLD analysis project Ga0210406, IMG submission 155454) | Forest soil microbial communities from Barre Woods Harvard Forest LTER site, Petersham, Massachusetts, United States - Inc-BW-C-30-M | ecosystem: Environmental > Terrestrial > Soil >... | reverse complement strand
GACACGTACGGCGAAGCCATTTCGCCATCTGTTAACTGCACCGCACGATGAAAATGTGCTTTGCAGCGCTCGGCGAAATCGCCCTTGACGCCCTGGCGAGCCGATTCATACGAAATGAGAAACTGGTGTATCGCGCCGTGATCGTAGTCGGGATTGAGTTCGTAAGCGCGATCAATCAACGCCTGGACCTGAAGCTGATCGGCAACGAGCTCGGGGTGATCTTTGGATATTGCGATGGCAGCCCCCCAGGACGCCCCGGTCCAATAAAGCAGGGGTACATCGTTTGGCTTGGCGGCGCGAACGGCCTGCGTGGGACTCTCCCGCAACATGGCTGAAAAACCGGCGTGCTTGGCATCCAGCCCGCGAAGACCGAAATCACGCGCTCGCAGATATAGATTGCGAGCGCGGTCACGCATGGCACTTGATTTGCCGACGTCAGTAACTTCCATTTCCTCAGCCGGAAGTTGAATGAACGCGTAAGAATACTGCGTGTACCCACTGGCCGCCGCAAACAGAAGCCCACGATGTTCGGGGCTCTCTGCCAGTAGACTTTCGATCAGCTTGAGACTGAATGGAACCGCCTGACCGACAAATTCAGGATCGTTATCCGAAGCGTACGCGGTGCCACCCTTGGCCAATGAATCCCCCAACTTGTTGACCGCAAATTTGCGCACGGAACATCCCGCGATCGCCATCGCTACAACAACTGACAACAGCGCAACTCTGGCTGGCTTGCGAACTCGAGACGAGGCCCGGTCACACATCTTGCGCTCCTTATTTCCCGCCGAAGCGGAAAACGATGTTCACGGATGCGCGAGCCGAATGGGTGGTGTTGTTCTGAAAGCGCAGGAAAATGTAGTCGAACTCCGGCCGCAAAGCGATGTGATGCGAGAGGGCGAATTCTACTCCGCCGCCGGTGCTCCACGAGAACCCATGAGCACTGTCCCCGCCCGCCGTGAGGCCGGTCTCCACCAACCAAAGCCTGGACGAACAATGACGTCCGCCCGCTCCGGTTCGCCGAAAAGCGCGGACCGACCAGGTACGTGTAAGTGTTCGCGCTTATGCCCGATTCCGATACGTGGTAAGCACCGAAATCGCCGGCGATCCCGAACCAATTGTTGAAGTATCCAGCCCCTGAAAGGTTTCCACCCTGGGCATTCGATCCGCCGGAAAAGCCCTCGCGCAGATAGGAATAGCCAAGTGAGATATCCGCCCTTGGCGCTTGCTGGGCAGACGCCGGAACGACAAAGCTCAGAATTCCTAATGCCAACCACTTAATTCTTCCCATCGTGTTCTCCCCGGGAGTTCGAGGTGCTCCCCCGAGCCCGTACTCACTGATATGGGGAAACGATGTGAAAGCAGGGCTGATATTACCGAGCCTGAGTCGCACCCTGTTAATTACGTGCTGCGGCTCAACTTAGCACTATCTCCAACTTAATTAACGTCCGACGAGGACGAAGCCACCCCAGTAAAAAGGCTTGTCATCACCGTAGCGAGCTCTGACTTTTAGGCGCAACTCCATCTGGGCGTCCCTCAACGCCTGTTGTTTGTCTTCTCCCCCCAGCCACCTGGTGTAGAACAGCGTCATTAGCTCCTGCGTTTCTCGGTCAGGTACAGCCCAGAGGCTCATGAGCACTGCCTGCGCCCCAGCTTCCTGAAAAGCACGCCTCAAGCCGAAAACGCCCTCGCCATTTTCGACCTTTCCGAGACCGGTATCGCACGCGCTCAGCACGACCAACTCTGTACCTTGCAAATTCAGGCCAGCCGCTTCATACGCGGTCAAAATCCCGTCCTCCAAATCTTTGGATGGCTTTTCGCCCCGAAGGGCTCGATTTGCACCCGCGAAAAACAACCCCGATCGCAGCATCGGGTCTTCAAAGCCAGGCGGCATCTGCAACAAGGTACCGCGAACGCTTGCTGCTTGATCCGGCAGGAAGAATGCGTGGGTAGCGACATGCAGGATCTTGGGACCTTTGACCTGTTGGATGGATTCCTTTGTCGCATTGTCTTCCGTGTACTCTTCCAGTTGCCAGTCGTGCTTCCGTAACAAGGCCGCGATTGTGGCGATTTCAACTTTTGTTGCCGGTAGCGGCGCGAGCTTCACTCCTTCTCGAAGCTCCTGGGAGCGGAGGCCCCTCGCTTCCACCAGGACCAGAGAGGAGCCAGGATCGTTGATTCCTTTGCTTTTCTTTTGAGCAGCCGCTCTTTGTTCAGGCTCGGTCAAATCAAACCGAGGATCGCCAATCAGAACCGCGTACTTCGTACCTGCGTTCGAAGCGTCACGCAGCAGATCCTTTGTGCTGGAGACTACACGAATGTCGTATTTGTCTCCCAACCGCCGCCCGTCTCCCATTGGAATTACAGGAAAGGAAACGAGTGTGAGGACGCCCTCGGGAGACAGATATATTTTCTTTGCCCCCTGCAGAACGTTCTCAATGGGTTGCCAAAGCGTTTGGTAGACACTTCCATCGGAACGAGCGCTGACTGGATTTTCGGAGACCAGGTCCCGATATTTCAGTAGGGGCATATCTTCAAGCTCTTTCTCTTTCCCCAACTGGACCAACTTTGGAGCGATTTTCGTCTGTGGGGTCACAATCAGGGCGACATAGAAGGTCTCCCCTGTCCAGCGTTTACCGTCGTTAAACGCAAATGTTATGAACTCAATGGCCGCTTCGCCGGGTTTGAGGGCGGCCTGCACATCACGCCAAGTCAGCCGTTCCAGCTTCTTTTCAACGGCGAACTGTCGGGAAACCTGAAGCAACTGTTTTTCCAGCTCGCTGGTCTCAAGTGTGAGTTGATCAACGCTCTTCTTCCACTCGGCTTGGTCGGTGGGGTGGGAGAGTAAGAGGCTCGCCAGCCGGCTTCTTTTAGATGTCAGATTATCAAGGAGAGCAATCGATGCCTTGTCGTTGCTTGCAGCGATCTTCGCCCGCGTTGCCGAGACACTTCTTCCCACGAAGCCTTTTTGCCACAGCAGGACGTCATACATCCTTCCTATGAATTCGGGATTCGCTTTTGCGTAGCGATAGCAAAAACTGTAATAGGCGGGGAAAATATTTCTGACCGAGTCCAGAAAAGAGAGCCGTTCCGTTTCCGACATATACGGGAACAAATAATCAAACTGTTTCGCGTAAATATCCAAACTGCGATCATAAAAGGGCGCCGCACGTTCGGGAGTTCCCTCCGCGGCATAGAGGGCGGCCATATCGCCGTTAGTTATGCCGAGACTCGGATGCCCACTGCCAAGAGCCTTTTCCTGAATCAGCAAAGCCCGTTGAAGGGGGGCTTCCGCCTTTGTGTAATTCCCCTGCGCAAAATGCAGTGAAGAGAGGTTCACAAGGCCGACGGCAACATCGGGATGCTCGGTACCGAAAGCTTTTTCATCAATCGCTATGGACCTCAGTAGAAGTGGCTCAGCTTCCGCGTATTTTCCCTCTGCCTTGTAGGCCTCCGCCAGATTGTTTAAGGACTTGGCAACCTCGGGATGTTCGGGCCCCAGTGATTTTTCCTGTATCTCCAAGGCGGCTTTGATCAACGGCTGGGCGTCTCCGTATTTGCCTTCCAGTTCATACAGGTTTGCAAGATTGTTCATGCTCAGCCCCACTTGTGGGTGCTGAGGCCCCAGCCGGCTTTCCCGAATCTTCAGGGAGCGCTTGAAAAGATCTTCGGCAGCCGGATATTTGCCCTCCAGTTCGTAGAGATCTGCAAGATTGTTCATGGCTGCCGCCACCTGTGGGTGAGTCGGTCCATAAGCCGTTTGGTAAATCGAGCGCGCACGTTCAAAGAGGGGCTCCGCCTCGCCGTACAAACCCTTGGTGCGATAAAAGATCGCCAGATTGTTCAAGCTCGTAGCAACATCGGGATGGAGGGGGCCTAGAGCTTTTTCCCTGATGGCCAGCGATCGCAGATAGAGTGGCTCTGCCTCGGCATACCGGCCTTCCACCCCGTAAAGCCCCGCCAGGTTGGCGATGGATCGAGCGAAGGCGGGATTATCCGTGCCCAAAGCCTTTTCTTGAATGGTCAAGGCGCGCTTGTAGAGTGGCTCAGCCTCCTGGTATTTGCCCTCAAGCTCATAAAGATCCGCGAGATTGTTCAGGCCGCCGGCTAAATCGGGGTGCTCTGGTCCCAAAGCCTTTTCGCGAATGGCCAGCGAGCGCTGGTAAAGCGATTCCGCTTCCTCGTATTTGCCCTCGTCTCGATAGAGGGCGGCCAGGTTGTTCAGACTTGTGGCGAACGAAGGGTGTTCCGGCCCAAGACCTTTTTCGATGATGGTTTGGGATCGTGTATACAAAGATTCCGCTTCGGCGTATCTCCCTTGTTCCCGGTAGAACTCAGCAAGATTGTTCAAGCCTTCGGCCACTGCTAGATCGTTCGGACCTAAGCTCTTTTCCCTAAGCGCCAGCGAACGTTTGTAAAATTCTTCTGCTTCAGGAAATTTACCCTCGTCGTGATAGAGCACGGCGAGATTATTCATGCCCGTCCCAACTTCGGGATTTTCTGCTCCCAATGCCTTTTCAGAGATCGCGAGCGCCCGCCTGTATAGGGGTTCAGCCTCGGCGTAATCCCCTCGCTTTCGATAGACCTCAGCCAGACCGTTGACGCTTCTGGCTAAATCGAGATGCTCTCTCCCCAGTGTCTTTTCTTGAATGGCGATCGCACGTTCGTAGAGAGACACAGCCTCCGTGTACTTGCCTTCGTCATCGTAGAGCTCAGCTAGACTATTCAGAGTCTCAGCCAGCGCCGGATTCTCCTGTCCAAACGCCTTTTCCCGAATGCTCAAGGAGCGCAGTAAGAGCGGCTCAGCAGAGTTGAACTTCCCTTGCCTTCGATAGAGAACGGCGAGGTTGTCGAGCAGTGTGCCCAGGTCGGGGTGATCGGGTCCGAAGGCTTTTTCATCCAGAGCGATGGCGCGTTTGTAAAGTGGCTCGGCTGCTGAATACTTGCCTTCGTCCCGGTAGACTTGGGCCAGATTATTCAGGCCAACGATTACGACCGGATTCTGTGGCGAAGAGATCTGTTCCTGGATGGCCAGGGCGCGTTGAAAGAGGGGTTCCGCCTCCGAGTATCGCTTCTGCGCCAAATAGACCGCGCCTAGATTGCCCAAGCTGGCCGCAATGTTTGGATGGTTCGGTTCCAGAACTTTCTTCAGAATTTCGAAGGACTGCTTGTATAGAGCTTCTGCCTCAGCAAATTTTCCCGTTACTCGGTAAAGCTCGCCAAGATTATTCAAACTTTCGGCCAGGTCCGTGTTTTGCGGGTCCAACTTTTTCTGCCGGATAGCCAATGCCTGCTTGAATAAAGGCTCGGCATCGGGGTATTTGCCCTGCGCCAGGTAAAGTTCACCGAGGTGATTCATCGTAGAGGCGAGGTCCAAGCTCTCCGGCCCCGGCGATTTCTGTAAAATGGCGAGAGCACGAACGAAAAGCGGTCTTGCCTCGGCATATTTACCTTCCGTTTGAAGAATCTCCGCAAGATTGTTAAGGCTGGTCGCAAGCACGGTATCCGAACCGGATTTCTCAGCCTCATGAAGCGCTAATTTCAAGAAATTCTCGGCCTCGGAGAAGTGTCCCTGTTGGTAGGCTTTCTCCGCCTCGGCGGTGTATTTATCCCAGGGTGCCGATTGGGAAAGGAGGGGTAACGAGGTGCATAGCAATATCGCGCAGGTGACAAGCAAGCGGAGAAGAAGGGGGTAGCGGCGCCTTCCACAGATAAGTGACATTTCGGCACACTCCCTGCAATCAAATGATTTTTTGCGTTCGCGAACTATGGGGTTGGTTTATAGCGCGGTACATTAGCATACGGTGAAAAGGTTTGCCGCTCGATTTCAATGCACCTTTGGCGCCTGTCAGGCCTTCGATCAATCTTCGCTTTTGGCATGCTCGAGCGAACGCCCAGATCCTTCGAGCGTTGCTTCTTGGGATTTCGAGGTCAGCTGTCTGTGCGTGCCTGCTTCCCTACAGTTAATTCGGCCTCGCTGCCAATCATCTACTTCGCGCTTGAACGCAAAGATAGTGGCGGCCTTTTGGCCATCATGACGGTGAACCGGCAACCCTTCGTGTTTTTTCCATCGTTGAACGGTCCGAACCTCGCCATCCAAGTATGATGCAATCTCCTTCCAGGAGTGGAGCGCGTCAGATTGGGTACACGCTAGCGCGCCGGGGTGCGCAAGTTTTGCAGATCTTTCAGGAACTTCTGAGCAGAAGTGTAATTTGGATCCGATTGAGGAACTGCTTTAAATTCCTTGACCGCGTCGTCGATCACTCCGCCTTGGCCGAGGAGAATGCCAATGGTCAGATGCCCCTCCGGTCGGGAACGCCTAAGCTCTGCTACTAGATTCCGCTGGGATGAATCAAGAATGCGGAAGCGAGCCAATGGCACCTTTGCGATTGATTCTGTGCCTGCTTCCCCGTTCTTGGTAGTTTGCACTCGCCAGACATAGGTGATTCCAGAATGCAATGCTACATCCGATTTCCATTCCGGCCGTGTGACAACGGGGCTTGCTTTAACGGGATTAAGATTTGAATCGTAGATGTGCACAGTGTAACCATCAACGCCGGCTTGAGGAGTCCAACGGAAGGTTGGTGTCGAACTGAGAACAAAAGTCCCCACGGGAGATAGAAGGCGAAAGCTCTCTCCCCTGTCCACTCCTCTGCTTACCGCCCCCGACTCGTCGGCAAGATCGCGGAGAGCTAAGAGAGTTGCTGAATGATCGCTCTTAATAGAATCAATAACAGTGGCCCGCATTTTGGTATCAACGCCGGAAAGGTCAGATAACGTTGGGAAAGGATATTTGGATTTTCCGTCCAAGGTTATTAGCAGTTGAGATTTGGCCGCCATTGTAGCGGGATCGGACACTGTTGCACCCGGATTGCTTGTGACTTCCATTTTTGGTGTTGGATTACCAACGACGTCAGGGATAGGAGCCTTCCTAGTCCTTTCGAGCATCACGAATAGAATGAGCGAGGCTAGTGCCCCCACAAATGCGGAACGTCGGAATGTAAACCAGGATGAAGACGCCTTCCACAAATTGGACCAGATAATTCGTTGGGGAGTATGCGATTGGAAGCCTTTTGAAACGTCAGCCGCGAACTTCCGCAAATCCGCTAGTTCTTCCGTGCATGATTGGCATTCCAACAGATGGGTTTGAATAGCGCCCTGTTCATCCGTTCGCAATTTGCCGTCCACAAATGCCTCAAGCTGCTCGTAGGAAAGGTGTTCTTCTGTCGTTTGGAGGGACAGAGAAGTCGGCGTGTAGCTCGGTGAACTCTGGTCTCTGGAAGGCGCGCGTTGCAACGCTTCCCGCAACCTGGCCGCGGATAAGAGCCGCTCACGGCAGTCCGCACATTCGGCAATGTGCTCATCGAAGAGTTCGAGTTCCTCCGGTAAACTTTGCCGATTGCAGTACCGCGCGATCTGCTCGCGATTAAGGTGGTCTTGCATAGTTAGCCGGGTCCTGCCCCCCTGGTCGCTTGCTACACTTCCCCAAGAATTACGAGGCGAGGATCCCTCCTATATTACTCCCTAAGTTTTCACTTTCCCGGAACGTTTACAACTCGCCGCCATTCGGCGCGCCAACCGTTCGCGCGCCGATTTTCTCAAATTAATCACCTGCTGCCGCGTAATTTCGAGCATTCCGGCGATGGCGACGTCTTGCAGCGGCAAGTTATTCCACAGCGCCACAAAATTCTCCCACCGTAGCTCCATCACCGCCGCCATCTGGCGCAACGTGGCGATACCCGCAAGCGAGAAAAGGATCAGTGCATCGCTGGATCGCGCGTCGCGCAGGTTGAGCAATAGCGCTACGCGCTGGTCGCGCGGAAGTTGGCAGATCTCATGCCACAGGTGTTCAAGATAAATACGCTCTTCCAGATCCGTCGCGACGTTGGCCTTGGGATCTGGCAATAGATCGCAGACATTGGCGCCTCCACCCCCTTCCTGATCTGGGTCATTGGAAACTACCTGCTCGAGATCCTTAATCCCGTGCAGCTCCGCCACCACAGCAACCAGATCTTCCAGCGGAACCGGACCTCCCCACCACTTGAGATACGCAGCGCACAGTTCTTCGCAATTCATTCGGTCCACACTTGCCCCCGCCAGCAGTGAATTCTGGAATTTCTCGATGCTCTGAAGTGGATCCAGCGAAGAACCCGATGTGAACTTCGCCTTTCCGGTCCATGCCGAGAAGCCGCACAGGAACTCATTGTGGACATCCTTCCAGAGGGTGAAATCGGTCCGGTGGTTGAACAGGTATCGTAGACGATTCTTCAGGCGCGAACGGACAGGATATTTCTCTCGAATGTACTTGTGGAATGCGTTGTAGGTTGTTGTCGCCACGTAACCGCGAAAGTTGTCTATCGGCCCCGAGGAACCTTCCGCGCGCATATCCCGCAAGCGGGAAATCAGGGTCAGAAAAACCTCACTGCGGATGTCCTCTTCGTCTTGGGCTTCATGGCCGGGGCCAGCAGCAGGAAAGGAATGAATCTTGAAACGGACAATTTGCTCCACGAAAGGAGCAACGTGCTCAGTGAGAAGCTCATCCAGTCGCCGTTGAGCTTTCTCTGAGTCTTCCGCCTCTAAGAAAAATTGCAGGACTTGCTGCTCGCTAGCCAACCCTGTCCTCGAGCCCCCGCACCGCTCCGGGTCGTTCGCATTTATGGGGAGGGCCACCGCCAACCTCGAATTCTCCTACCCGATCCCCTCGAAGCTGAGCGCGTCTTGTTGGCAATAGTAAGAGCTAGTATCCGGCAAGTCAATTTACACTCCGGGCCAAACCAAAGTTGTATTCAGATCCAAGTAGTAATATCCGCCGCGTTCGCACATCCACTTGCATAGACCAATAAGATGCGCACCAGTCGCATCAGTCCACGGGTCCTTTCGCCCGCAGCTTGGGTCGTCAAGAACACAGAAGGAGTATGACAATGGCTCGTAACTCAATTCCGTCATGCAACGTGCAATTCAGTCTATACCCGGGGAAAGACCGTTCCATTAGCAGGCCCCTGCTCTCCTTGGGACTCTCCGTGCTTCTCCTCTCAGCCCCGCTCCCGGGGCAGTCCAGTCTCTCGCCTACTCCGCAAGAACCGAAGGCCGCCGGAGTGCTTGATTCTAATGCAGTCTCCTCCCAAGCATCCCCTGCCCCTTCGCAATTGATTCTGCTGGACGGCACCCCGGTCAAACTCAGCATCAACCGCAGTGTCTCTTCCGGCAGCGCGAGCGTTGGCGAACAGGTGGACTTCTCCGTTAAGGAGGACGTGGCTGCCAACGGCGTGGTCGTCATCCCGAAGGGTTCTCTCGCCATCGGAAAAGTGACCGAGGCGGTTCCCAAACGGCGCATGGGTCGAGCCGGCAAATTGGAAATAGTTCTGGATTACGTTCGCTTGGCCGACACGGAGAAAGCCTCCGTGAGGGCCGTGAAGGACGCCAAAGGTCAGAATCGCAAGGGTGGCATGACGGTCGGAATTGTTGCCACCGGACTCCTGTTCTGGCCGGCAGCGCCCCTATTCCTGCTCATGCACGGGAAAGACAGCACCGTGCCCCAGGGCGCGGAGGTGACGGCATACGTCAGCGGAGATCAGAAGCTGGAAGCTGGCAGATTTGCGCCAAAGAATGCAGTTGTTGAGGCCGCCGCAACCCCAGTTGCCGTCCCGAATCAATCGTCGATGGCAGATGCAACACCGGCTACACAGCTTTCCGCCTCTATCGCCATTCAGTCCACACCGGCGTCGGCGGCTGTCTACGCGGACGGCGCACTCGCCGGCAACACACCGACGAACTTGAAACTAAGCTCCGGCGATCACCAAATTCGAATCCTGTTGGATGGCTACAAGGAGTGGTCGCAGACCCTCCACGTTCAAGGCGGGGTCGATTCCCAAATTGCGGCAAGTCTCGAGAAGGAGCCGAATTGAGCTTGCTCACGATTATCGGCGCTCCTTCTGCGATTTCATTTTCGATCTGGCGTCCGGCAAGAGTTCGCTCTCGCCTCGCTCGACGGGCCCATTAAGGATCGCAATCTTTTCCAAGTCTATCGGAAAGCGGGAAAGGCGGGTGGGACAGTGAATCGGAATGGCAAAATGGGATGTTCTCTGCTGAATCTGTTGTTCGTCTTTTGCATGGGCTTGCTCTTGACGGCTTGCGGGGGGAGTGGAACAACCACCCACCCGCAGAAGACGTTGACTTCCATTCAGGTTGCCCCTCGGAGTCCACTGGTCAAAGTAGGAACGACACAGCAACTCACGGTAACGGGCACCTACTCTGACGGATCGACTGCAGTTGTGACTTCATCCGCCGTCTGGACTTCCTCCGACAGTAGTGCGGCATCGATCGATAGCTCTGGGAAAGTCACCGCGGTTTCCGTCGGAAGGCCACTGATCACAGCTACATCGGGAGATCTGAAGGACTCAACCCGTCTCCTGGTTGTCAGCAGTGACGCGAGCATAGTTCCCCGGTTTGCATTCGTCGCCAACATTGCGGATGGCACTCTGTCCGCATACACGGTTAACCCGGCAACGGGACAACTGCGCCACAACGGCTACCAGCTCGTTGGAAGCAGCCCTCAATCCGTGGCGGTGGAACCTCGCGGCAAATACGTTTATGTCGCGAATTCCGACTCCAGCTCGATTTCTGCGTTTGCGATTGACGGCACTGGGCGGCTCACGGCGATCGCAGGCTCTCCGTTCACGGACAGCGGCAATCCTCTGTCCATTGCGATTGATCCCACCGGCTCGTTTTTGTTCACGGCGAATTCAGGGAGCGGGAATGTGACGGCTTTCTCGATCGATCCCGCCACCGGTGCATTAAGCGAAATTCCTGGCTCACCCTTCGCGGCAGGTGCAAACCCGAGCGCCCTGGTCCTAGATGCGGCGGGAAAACTCCTCTTTGTCACCAATCCAACCTCCAACAACATTTCCGCCTACACCATCGGGATAGACACGGGCGCCCTTACCCAAGTTACCGGCTCGCCTTTCACGGGCGGGACGGGCCCTTCCGCCGTTGCTATGGACCCGGCAGGAAAATTCTTGTTTGTTGCAAACTCGGGTTCGGCGAACGTTTCCGTATTTTCGATCACCTCGGGTACCGGCGTCCTTTCCGCCGCTGCCGGCTCCCCATTTGCCACGGGCGCAGGCCAGGAGATTTCCGGCATCGCTGTCTCCCCCTCTGGGAAAACCGTTTACGTATCCAACTTCGGTTCCAGCAGCATTTCCGCACTGGCTCTGGGAAATGCTGGAGATCTTACGCCCATTGGCGGCTCTCCTTTCGCGGTGGATTCGAGTCCCCGCGCTTTGCAGATCGATCCCTCTGGAAAATTTGCGTACGTGCCGGTCCTCTCTCCTTGCGAAATGGAGATCTATTCGATTGACGCCAATGGCGCACTGTCCCCCGTCAACCGGATTCGTAGCCGCTTTCAAGCGGCCGCCGTCGCGTTCAGCCTTGGCACCACGCCGGTCTCCTACGCCCCCAAGTTTGCCTATTCAGTCGACATGCTTGGCAACACCGTTTCTGCCTACAGCGTGAACCCCGCGACCGGAAGTTTCACTTCACTCGGTGCCGCCACCACCACCGGCCCCCGTTGGGTTACGGTTGACCCGGCTGGAAGATTTGCGTACGTCGCCAACGAGTCGTCGAATAGCGTTTCGGCGTATAGCGTCGATGCGACCACTGGCCTTTTGACCGCTGTCGGTTCGGTAGCTGCCGGAACCAATCCCGTTGCGCTGGTGGTCGACCCCTCAGGCCGCTTCCTCTACGTTTCCAATCAAAGTTCGAACGACATTAACGAGTACTCAATCAACCAGACATCAGGAGCATTGACCCCAACCGCCACCGTGGCGTCGGGCTCTGGGCAGTTTGCTATCACCGTGGACCCCTCCGGCAGATTCGCATACACAGCAAATCAGGCTTCGAGTAATGTATCGATGTTCAGCATCGATTCTTCAACAGGCGCTCTTACCTCGATCGGAACCATCGCCGCTGGCGCTTTTCCGACGGCCGTTACTGTCGATCCCACCGGGAAATACGCCTTCGCCGCGAACCAGTCGGCAACTGTCTCGACATACCAAATTGACGCCGTCAGCGGGGCTTTGACTGCCACCGGAACCGTTCCCGCAGGGGCCGGTCCGATGTCCATTGCAGTGGACCCCTCGGGCAAATTTGCTTATGTCGGCGACATCAGCTCCGACAATCTTGTGCTCAGCTTCAGTATTGACCCTTCCAGCGGACTCTTGCTGAACACCGGGAGTTTGCCGGCTGGTGGAACTTACCCCTACCCAGTCCTTGTTGACCCATCCGGAAAATTTGCATTTGCGGCGAACATAGATTCCAACAACATTTCCGTTTACTCGATTGATCCCGGCACTGGGAAGCTTACCTCCACAGGAATGGTTGCCACCACCAACCCTCCCGGATCACTCGTCCTCACCACAACCATTCAGTAGGTGTTAAGCCGCCATTACCTTTCAGAACTCGGGGGCCTCGAGTTGGAGTGAACAGCTGTGCGGTAGGTCGGAGGAGGGATTTCAGACTGGGTGGAAGGACGGTAGCATAAACCGGACATTCCGCGACACAGAGCGAGTGTCGCGCAATGTCGCTTGTGGAGAACCGAGCTCCGCTCATAAATTGCTTAGAGGTGTGAATCATGAAAGATCTTGGTGGGATTTGGAGCGAACAGTCTGCAGGATCGGGTCTCTCTCCTGCGTGGCTCGGTAAAGCGAGGCTCGGTGTCATGGCTTTAGTCAAAGGTTGTGGCTCCCTTACATTCGCAGGGGTTCTGTTATGGAACCTTTCCGGTTGCGGAGGGCGAAGTTCAGCGCCACCTCCACCGCCGCCACCAGCATCCACAATTACTTCAGTTACAGTCTCACCAGACAGCACGACCTCCTTTGTCAAAGCCACGCAGCAGTTCACGGCAAATGTGCAGGGCACAGGCAGTTTTAGTTCTGCTGTCAGCTGGTTTGTAAACGATGCGCAGGGCGGAAACGCGACTGTCGGAACGATCTCTGCCACTGGGCTATATACAGCGCCATCTGCGGTTCCGAATCCTGCCAGTATCACGATTAAGGCTCAGAGTGTTCAGGACACCTCCAAGTCGGGAGCCGCCGCCGTTACAATCAATCAGGAGAAAGTCCAAATCAGCATATCGCCGTCTTCTGGATCCGTTCAGTTGGGAGCGACCTTACAATTCACGGCAACTGTCACCGGCACCGCCAATTCCGTGGTGTTCTGGAGCGTGAACAACTTTATAGGCGGACAAGCTGGCATCGGTTTCATTGACCAAAACGGACTCTACACGGCTCCCGCCAACCTGCCTCCGAATACCCTGACCGTCAGTGCTACGAGTCAGGAGGACACTACTAAATCGGCAGCCGCAGTCTTGACCGTCCTCGCGACAGCCGGTGGGATCACCGTAACCGTGTTGCCACAGGGTCCTAACGTGGTATTTGACGGGTCACAAAGTACCCAATTTACTGCCACCGTCAGCGGCACAACTAACACTGCAGTGACATGGAGCGTGGACTCTTCTTACGCAGCAGTTGGCCAGATCTCCTCAAACGGCCTGTTCACTCCTTTCGGTTTTGGCTGTGAGAATGTTCCGCCCATAGGCGTCATCAGGGCCGTATCTAGGGCTAACTCAGGTGCGCAAGGCGTAACTCAGGTAAACCTCGTTCCTCCTTCGCCTAGCATAACCGGACTTTCGCCAGCGTCCGCCGATGCCGAGGCAGTCGTGCAGATATCCGGAAACTTCGCAGGGGGCGCAACGTTTACGGCGCTCTATCCAGGTCCGAATGGAACCACTTTACCGGGTGCGATTACCACTACATCTCAGACGGCGATCAGTGGCCCTGTGTCGTTGGGATCTTCCAGCGGATCCATTTCGATCCAACAGAGTTGTGTATCAGCGGAAACTGGAATGCAATACCCGACGCAACAATCCAATTCGCTGCCGTTTCGCCGACTTTCCCGTCTTCGAGTCCGCGCTAATCGACAGGTTCTCACTTCCGGCGAATCCACCCAGATGCTGGCCGCGTTCATGGGCGATCCAACACCTAAACCTATTACCTGGAGCGCTGCCTTCGGAACTGTTAGTCAGAGCGGAGTGTTCACCGCAACGGGAAACAATTGGGACAAGGTCACTGGGTGCATCAGCGGAACTCAACAGTGCGACTTTTACGTCTTTTCGGTGGTTCCGGCTCGGATCGAACCCACGGTTCCGGTCGTCCTGACAGGTGGAATGCTCCAGCTTGCTGAAATCCCGAGCACCCAATTGCCGACCTGGACGATCGAGGCGGGTGGCGGAAATCTTAGCTCCACCGGACTTTACACCGCTCCGACCACGATTCCAGATAGCGGGGCAATTCCAATCAGCTCGGGCAGCGCAACAAACGCCGTCGCCGTGGTTGGCGGGTTCCCAGGCATGGTCAATCGAATCGTCGATTATCCAGACATTTCAGCCAATCCCGGCGGCCAGACCACTATTCCAGAGAACCTCGCCGTTGACGCCAACCGAGTCTACGTGGTTTCACACAACCTGCCGACCATGTTGACCGACGGAAATTACAAGTGGATTGACGCCTATGACGCTTCCGACCCCGCGCATCCAGTTTGGACTGGCGCAGTCGAGGGTTTGGATCCAGATCTAGACTTTCATTCAATGCTGACCTTCGCCGGTGGAGGCTCTCTCTGGCGCGTGACCGCCCCGCAAATCACCTCAGCGGCGGGTGAAGCGACCACAGATATAGCCTTCTATGATGCCTCCAAGGGCCAACCGATTCTCACGAAGTTTTTTACTGTCCCTCGATGGTGGGTGTGTTCCTTCCAACCAGGCCTTCTGATCGGGATTCCCAGTTCGTTCACTTCGAGCGGTCAAGTTCTCTGGCAGTCTCCGGTTACGGCTCTAGTTTTCGATGCGAGATCGGGAACGGTAATCCCATCCCAGATGGCCCTCCCGCTGCCGAATCCTGCGGTGCCTGTCTCCATTCTGGGGGTCGAAATCACGCCCACCCGCATCTTCTTACTCTTTAGCCAGCAGCAGAGCGATGGAACACAACCGATCTTTCTTTCTACCTATGACTTCACTCCGGCGCTGCTCCAGACAATCTCAGCGCAGCCTCTCCCGTTGCAATTGCCCACTGAATCCTCCATTCGCGCGTACGGAAATACCCTCTTTGCTGGAGCAGGCGTCTACGATATTTCCACTGGCCTTCCGCTCTTCCGCGGAGCCGTTGAGGGGAGCCAACCTGTGGATATGAGTGGACCACTTGCCCTGACGGGTCCGTTTCCAGAAGGCAAATATCGCTTCGTCGATTATTCTGTCCCCGCTAATCCCTCAGTTCGAAGTTTGCTCTACAACGGCGACACTACTCAGGGCCCCGCGCGCTTCGTCGGAAACCACGCTTACCTGATTGGGTCTGGTGTTCAGATCCAGGACCTCAGCGCTCCCGGAGGGCCGATACCGAAGCTCCCTCTTCCCGGAAGTGGTGCTCTCGCGGTGATCTACGATCTGCTCGGAGTCTCTTCTAATCTTTTCGCAGCCGAAAACACAGATGTTGGCGGGTTTGTTACAAGCTTCGATCTAGGCCAGACACCGCCACAAAGAACTGGTTCGTTTGCCCTGACGGCCAACACCAACGAAATACCCCTCTCACTTGCAAGCAGCAGTCATTTCTTGTTCGTAGGCACTTCGACCGAACTGCTTGTTCTCGACATCAGTAATCCTTCAGTGCCAACAAAGGTGGCCTCGCTCGGACTGCCCACGAGTTCACTAGCACTAGTTGGCAGTACGCTCTATGCCGGAACCACGGACAACCGCTTGGTTGTGGTCAATGTAACCAACCCGGCCTCTCCCGTCATTGGAACTTCCTTCAACCTCGTCGGCTTTCCCGTCACGATGCAAGCGAGTGGAAAGTTGCTCTTCGTTGCCGCAGACACCGCGGGGCTTCTGACCTTCTCCATTGTCAACCCCTCCGCACCCGCCCTGCTCTCGCAATTCCGGCCTTCCTCCGCTGTCGAAGGTGTGGCCATTGATGGAAACCTCGCTTTGCTTGCTGCCGCCGACGGAGGTTTCGTCATTGCGGACATAACAAATCCGGCTGCACCGGTTCTCGCAGGACAGTTGCCGTTGGACACATTGACCTGTTTCGCCGACATCGATCCCGCGGATGGCTCACCCGGCTTGGTTTCCATCTCTTTGAACAATGGAATCGCTTATCTCGGTTCCGCGAACTTTTACGGAAGGGTATTTGGGTTCGACTATCGCCAGCCTGCCCATCCGCGGGTCGTCTCGGCGGCCTTCTACGGTAATGCAATCCTGGAATCGGTGTTTGCCTTTGCTTTTTCTGGATCGAATGCATTTGCAGCCGGGGATATGTTTGATGACCAGGTGTTCGAAGCCGATGTCGCTCAGCCCCGTAACTTTATTCGCCGCATGTGTTTTCCGCCGCCGTTCGGTTCAAATGTAGGTACAGCGTTGCCGGAGTTGAAGACGACCCTTTCTGTCCCCAGTGGATGGAATCCGAAGACACGTCTCACGAAGGGTTGGCATTTGCATCCTTGAAGACCGGAAGGAAAACTTTTATGAAGGCATGCTCGCATTCTCCATTTCCGGCTTGGATGTCTTTGACAACGAGACAACACGCACATCAGTCGATTGTTCACCTGTTGCTCACGGTTGCGGGAATAACCGGAATTGTGGCCCTGTTCCTGCCATTCACCTGGGGTAAGTCGCCAGTGGACGCTGTCTCGGACAAGGAATTGTGGCGATTAGCCCTCCCATTCTTCCTTGCCGTTCTCGCTTCAGCTGCCTCCATTCGGTGGGTCATCTCGGGCTCGTTTTCGAGACTTGAAAGAACAACCGCCTACGTCGTAAGTGCCTCTATGGTAGGCGTGACACTCTCCCGGTGGTTCCCTTGGGAAGACCGGCCAGCGACCATTCTGGAATGGCTCGGGGCCGTTAGTCCGGAGCTAATCCTCGCTTTGGGGGGCTATTTTCTGATTCGGAATTCAAGAATGGGGCCGTCCAGAAATTTCAATCCAGTGATGGCGATCCAGATAGCCTATCTTGCCAATGCTGTGCTATGCCTGATCGCATTCTTTGGTGATTGGGAGCT
>Ga0210406_10003531_pt1 | contig 17093 bp, 13 predicted proteins | sample IncBWC30MmetaG_FD_155454 | JGI IMG/M metagenome (GOLD analysis project Ga0210406, IMG submission 155454) | Forest soil microbial communities from Barre Woods Harvard Forest LTER site, Petersham, Massachusetts, United States - Inc-BW-C-30-M | ecosystem: Environmental > Terrestrial > Soil >... | reverse complement strand
GACCCTTGCGCGCGCGAACTGTCGAAGCGCATGCCGCTGCGCTCGCGCGTCATTGACCCGGCGTTTCATTGGGACGGCGATCGGCCGCCGACGATTCCGTGGCGCGATTCCATCATCTATGAGCTGCACGTAAAGGGCTTCACGCGCCTGCACCCTGCAGTGCCCGAGAAATGGCGCGGAAAGTATCTTGGGCTATCGGTGGCGCCGGTCATCGAGCACCTGAAGTCCCTCGGCGTGACCGCAGTGGAATTGCTGCCGTGCCAGGCATTTTTGACCGAACAATTCTTGCGTGACCGCAAGCTGACCAACTACTGGGGCTACAATCCGGTCGCGTGGTTTGCGCCCGCCAACGATTATGCCGTCGATGACGCCGTGGTCGAATTCAAGACCATGGTAAGAGCGCTGCATGCCGCCGGCATAGAAGTGATCTTGGACGTGGTATTCAACCACACCGCCGAGGGCAATGAGTCCGGACCGTTGCTCTCCCTGCGCGGCATCGAGAACTCGGTGTATTACCGCCTCACCCCGGGAGATTTGCGCTTCTACGAGAACCTCACGGGCTGCGGCAATACGGTCAACTGCGAGCACCCGCGCGTGCGCGCGCTCATCACCGATTGCCTGAAATACTGGGTCGAGGAAATGCACGTCGATGGTTTCCGCTTTGACCTGGCAACGGTGCTCGGCCGCGAGTCCGGCGGATTCAACCCCCACGCGGCGTTCTTCAAGGCGCTGCGCGCCGAGCCGGCGCTTGCCTACGTAAAATTGATCGCAGAGCCTTGGGATGTGGGGCCGGGAGGCTATCAGCTCGGCCACTTCCCGCCGGGATGGTCCGAGTGGAACGATCGCTTTCGAGACGGCGTGCGAGGGTTCTGGCGCGGCGACGCCGGGAAGCTGGGGGAAATTGCCGAGAGACTTGCAGGTTCCAGCGATCTGTTCCGGCATAACGGGCGCAAACCCACCGGCGGAGTCAATTTTGTGACTGCCCACGACGGCATGACCTTGAACGATCTGGTGTCCTACAACGGGCGGCACAACGAGGCGAATCTCGAGAACAACGGTGATGGTCATGGCAATGAAATGAGCTGGAATTGCGGAGTTGAGGGACCCACTGGCGATCCGGCCATCGTTGTCTTGCGCAAAAGACAAATGCGCAATTTTCTCGCCACTCTGTTTCTGTCGCAGGGGGTGCCGATGCTCCAAGGAGGGGACGAATTCGGCCGAACTCAACGCGGCAACAACAACGCCTACTGCCAGGACAACGAGTTATCGTGGGTCGATTGGCGTCTGCGCAGCACGAATCACGACCTGCTGGAATTTACCCGGTTGCTCGCACGGCTGCGCCGCCTGCACGTAGAGTTTCGCCGGGAGACCTTCCTGAAGGGCGCCGCGTCGCGAGCGGCAGTCAAGGACGTGAAGTGGTTGAACGTTCGTGGCGCCGAGATGACGCAAAGTGAGTGGCAGGATTCGAGCTTACGCACGCTGGGAATGTGGTTCGGAGAACACACCGGCTCGGCAGAGCATCTTCTGCTGCTGGTGAACTCGGCGGGTTCGGAGCACAGTTTCGGGCTCCCGGCCGCACCGGCAGACGGGCCCTGGATCTGTCTATTTGACACCGCCTTGCAGGGCATCGGGGCAAACAGCCTTGGAGGCGCCCGCAGCTACGCGCTCAAAGCGCACAGCGTTGCACTATTGGAGTGCTGAAGTGGAAACGGCATTGATCGAAAGATTGGCCAGCTTGCGCGGAATTGCCGACGCTTACCACAATTATCGCGGTGAGCTCAAATTCTTCAGCCTGCAAACCAAGATAGGCATCTTGAACGCAATGGGCTGCGCAGTGGAGGATGACGGCGAACTGTCCGCTTGCCTCGAGCAAGCCGAGACAGCCCGGTGGCGCAAGCTGCTGCCCTTCGTGGCAACTGCGCACGGCACGCGCATCGGCTTCGACATCAACGTCACAGCGCTCGAGTTCGGAGCCGCCATGGTCTGGCGCGTGCACTTCGAGAATGGATCGCGATCGGATGGTGTCACCTCGACTGCCGATTGCGCGGAGAATTGGCGGGGCGAAGTCGGCGGCGTTTGGATCACGCGTCGCCGTTTCGAGCTGCCGTTCGATCTACCGCCGGGTTATCACGAGTTCGAGGCGCGAATTGCCGGCGGCGCCACCGACCGCTGCGCATTGGTCATTTCTCCGCCGACATGCTACGAGCCGGCGGCGATCGTCGCGGGCCGGAGGCTCTGGGGAGTCGCGGTGCAGCTCTACACGCTGCGTTCCCGGAGCAATTGGGGCATCGGGGATTTTCAGGATTTACAACTGCTGGTTCGATGGATGGCCGCCGGCGGTGCGGGTTTCATCGGCTTGAATCCTTTGCATGCCTTGGCGCCCGCGGATCCGGCGAGGTGCAGTCCGTACAGTGCATCGAGCCGCCACTTTCTGAACGTTTTGTATATTGCCGTGCCCGCCGTCCCCGAGTTCGCGACATGCGCAGCTGCGCGCGATCGCATGGCCGATCCTGGGTTCGCAACGCGGTTGGACAGATTGCGTGCGCAAGACCACGTGGACTATGACGGCGTTGCGGAATTGAAATTTGAAATTCTCGCACTGCTTCATCAAGATTTTCGTGACCGACATCTGGCAACGGGCAGCGCGCGGGCCCGCAGTTTTTGGACATTCGTTGCGGAGCGGGGCGCGCCGCTGCAATTGCACGCGCTGTTCGATGCGCTCGATCGCTATTTTCGCTCGACCACTGCTTGCGCGTCGGGATGGCAGAGCTGGCCGCGGGAATATCGCGATGTGAACGGCACCGCGGCCGCAGAGTTCGCGCTCGAGCATCCTGCCGAGGTGGAATTCTATGCGTACATGCAATGGCTGGCGCATGAGCAACTGCTGAGCGTGCAGGGTTTGACGCGCGATCTGGGCATGCCCATCGGGCTGTACGGAGACTATGCCGTCGGCGCCAACCCTTCCGGTTCGGAGACCTGGGCGGATCGGGACAGCTATTCTCTCGGCGCCGAAATCGGCGCTCCGCCGGATCCTTTGGCCTTGAGGGGGCAGGGATGGGGAATTCCGCCGCAAGATCCGGCGGCAGTGCTGGCGCAGCGCCTGCAGGGGTTCGCTCGTTTGATCCGCGACAACATGCGCTACTACGGCGCACTGCGCTTGGATCATGTGATGTCGCTGTGCCGGCTGTGGTGGGTACCCGGCGGCTGTTCTCCCACCGAGGGCGCCTATGTTCACTATCCGCTGCAACAGCTGCTGACCGTGCTGTCGCTGGAAAGCGCGCGCAGCTCCTGCCTGGTGGTAGGCGAGGACTTGGGCGTGGTGCCGGACGAGATGCGCCAGGCCATGCCTGAATTCGGTCTCTATCACTACAAGGTGTTGCTGTTCGAAAAAACCGACGGGCGGTTCCGGCGTCCGGACGAATTCGTGAAGCGCGCGCTGGCGACGGCGACCACGCACGATATGCCGACTCTGCGAAGCTATTGGGAGGGCCGGGACATCGAACTGCGCCGGCGCCTGAATCTCTATCCCAGCGCAGAGCTCGAAAACGAAATCATTCGCGAACGCGAGCACGATCGGGAGATGCTGCTTGCGGCGCTGCGCGATCAAGACTTGAGTCCCTCACGGCCGGGCACGGCCTTTGAGCCGTTTACCGCGGAACTCAGCCATGCGCTGCATCTTTACCTGGCGCGGTCTTCCACCACGCTGGTTGCGCTGCAAATCGAAGATCTATTGGGCATGGTCGACCCGGTCAACGTGCCGGGAACCGACAGCGAGTACCCGAATTGGCAACGCAAGCTGGCTGCGGACATCGAGGACATGGCGGCGCGCAGCGATTTTGCAGCGCAGTTCGCGGCGATCCAGCGCGCGCGAACCTAGCCTGCTTCGTATTCGGCGTCGCTGCAGAATTCCCGGTTGCGCGCCGCAACGATGTTGCAAACGTAATCATGGGCGAGTCCGCCGAAATTCCTCGGAAACGGCAGGCCGCAACACTGACCATCACCAAGATAGCCAGTGAGATCTCCAATGAACGGTTTGTCACGACGCGATATTCTACTGGGCGCCGCAGCGTCGGCTGCCGCCCTCGGCATGTCCGCTGCGGCGTCAGCGGCCACGTTTGGTAACCCGGATTCTCCGCCACAAGGGAGAATCAACGGAAAAAGCCGCACGAGCCTGGATGACCCGGGCCCGCAAAATCCGGCGCTCGCCAACCAGTTCCCCTCTTTCCAGGACCCTCCGGCCACTGACATCAACGGTATGCCGCTGTTCTGGGCGTCTTTCAACAACGCACACAAACGCTATCAAAACGGCGGATGGGCGCGCCAGGTCACTCAAGACGACTTCGCCATCTCAGCAGATATCTCAGGCGTGAATATGCGCCTCGGTGAAAACGGTGTGCGCGAAATGCACTGGCACCAACAGGCCGAGTGGGCCATCATGCTGGACGGCAAATGTCGGATCACCATCCTCGACGAACTGGGCCGTCCGCAGGTCGCCGACGTGAAGACGGGCGACCTATGGTACTTCCCGCCTGGCCTCCCCCACTCCCTGCAAGGCCTTGGATCGGCGGGAGCCGAATTCCTGCTTGCATTCGATAACGGCAGATCATCGGAATTCAATACGCTGCTGCTCACCGACTGGATTGCACACACGCCGCCTCAAGTGCTCGCCAAGAACTTCGGCGTTCCGGCCGAGGCCTTCAAGAACATCCCGCTCGACAATCTATGGATCTTCCAGGGTGAGGACCCCGGGCCGTTGGCCGCGGATGAGCACGCAGTGCAATCAACCCGAGGCCTGCCGGCCCATCCCTTCGTGTTCTCGCTCGGCGACCTGCCGCCGGTCCGGCAGACCAAGGGGGGCTTCGTGCAGATCGCCGACAGCCGCAATTTCAACGTGTCGACGACCGTCGCCGCCGCGCTGGTGACGGTCAAGCCGGGCGCCATGCGTGAACTGCACTGGCATCCAAACGCCGATGAATGGCAGTACTACATCAAGGGTGCGGCTCGGATGACCGTGTTCGACACGGGTCCGAAGGCGATGACCGCAGACTTCCGCGCGGGCGATATCGGCTACGTGAAGAAGAGCCTGGGGCACTACGTCGAGAACACAGGAAATACCGACCTCGTGTTCCTGGAACTCTTCAAGTCCGACCACTACGCTGAAGTCTCGCTGTCCGACTGGCTGGCTCATACGCCCCCGCAGCTGGTGAGGAGCCACCTGAAGATCAGCCCTGAAACGTTGGCGCAGTTCCCAAAGGATCGCCCGGACGTCGTGCCGCTCTAAAGGCCGCCGTCGCTGACCGCCGCATTCACACCCATGCCGCCTCCCGTGAATGAGTCCGCGATTCCCCTCGGTCTGGCCGGTGCGACCTTGCAGACCGAGCTTGCAGCGCGCGACGCTCTCGACGGACGCCGCAAAGGCGTGCGGGCGTTCCTGCCCTTCGCCGGGCCGGCGATCGTCGCATCGGTCGGTTACATGGACCCCGGCAACTTTGCGACCAATATCCAGGCCGGCTCGACCTACGGCTATGAGTTGCTGTGGGTCGTGCTGGCGGCAAGCTTGGTCGCCATGCTGTTCCAGGCGATGTCCGCCAAATTGGGCATCGTCACGCGACGCAATCTTGCGGAACTCTGTCGGGAGCAGTTACCGCGACCGGTCGTGATAGGCATGTGGATAGCATCGGAAATCGCCGCAATGGCGACCGACATTGCGGAGTTCATCGGCGGCGCCCTTGGGGTCTCCCTGCTGCTTCATGTCTCGTTGCTGTGCGGTTTGATCGTTACCGGCGTGGTGACCTTCGCCATCCTGCAGCTCGATAGGAGAGGCTTTCGTCCGCTCGAACTGGTGATCTCCGGCCTCGTCGGCATCATCGGACTGAGCTATCTGTGCGAACTCGTGGTCGCGCCGCCGGACTGGGGCGCGGCGCTCTTCCACACCGTCGTCCCGGAATTACATGGCCGGTCGGCTGTCGTGCTCGCCGTCGGAATCGTCGGTGCGACAATCATGCCGCACACGCTCTACCTGCATTCGGGATTGACCCAGAACCGGACTGCCGCGCGCAACGACCGTGAACGCCGCAGCCTGTTGCGCTTCTCGAACCGGGAGGTCGTCGCCGCACTCGGCTTTGCCGGCTTGGTCAATCTCGCGATGGTGATGATGTCGTCGTCGGTATTCGGCAAATCGGCGTCGGGTATCGCGGACGTTGCCGTCGCGTACCATGCGCTGATTCCTGCGCTCGGCGCCGCCGCGGCTGGCGTGTTTCTGGTCGGATTGATGGCTTCCGGCATTTCCAGCTCGGTGGTCGGCACGATGGCGGGTCAGGTGATCATGCAGGGGTTTGTCGGATTCAGTATTCCGGTCTGGGCGCGCCGCCTGATCACCATGGTCCCGGCCTTCATCGTCGCGCTGAGTTTCAATACGATGACGGCGATGATCATGAGCCAGCTGGTGTTGAGCTTCGTCCTGCCTCTGCCTATGGTCGCGCTGGTAATCTTGTCGTCGCGAAAATCAGTGATGGGGGATTTCGTGACGGGCAAGGGAACGGCGCTTGCGGCGATCGCCGCCACGGTCCTGATCGTGCTCCTGAACGTGGTGTTGATCGGACAGCTGTTGTTCTAGCTGACGGGCGGCGTCGAGGCCGCCTGTGCACGGGCCGCCCAGATCCATACAAATCCTCCGATCAGCACGGCGACCGGCAGGATCGTAATGGCCTGCTGCAGCGAGAATGCGTCCGACAATGCACCCACGATCAAGGGCGATAGTGCGTCGCCGAGCAGATGAATGGCAAAGACGCTCAACGCAATGGCGGTTGCGCGCTCGCTGGCAACGACCAGATTGATGATGGCCGCATTGATGGGACCGGTGGACAGGAACAGACATAGTTGCGCCGTGACCATGTAGGTCACGTAAAGCGAATGCGAATTCGTGGTGAGCGCCAGCCACACGAACGGCGCGGCGATGAGCGTGGCGATGGCCGACAGCCATAGGTAAGCCTGCCGCGAATTCTTCGCAAAATAATCTCCCATCCAGCCCCCGATGAAGGTGCCGATGAATCCGGTAATCACGACAATGGTGCCGAAACTGACCGTGGCCTCACTGCGCGGCATTCCGCGTGCGCGCTCGAGGAATGCCGGCATCCAATAGGCGAGCCCGCCGATGGCAAAGGTGTAGGCGGCGTATCCCAGCACGGTGAGCGCATAGGGCTTGTTGCGAAGCAGCCGGCCATAGGTCAACCAGGCATCGCGGCTGATGCTCGATTTTGGGGCGCTCGGGGCCGCTGTGACGTGGTCCGGACCTTGGTCCTGAATGCCGCGCGGCGGGTCGCGCAGCAACAAACATAGTGCCGCCAGCAGCACACCGGGAACGCCGGCCACGAAGAACGCTGCCCGCCAACCATAATGCTTATCGACCAATCCCCCAATCACATAGCCTAACGCCGAGCCCACCGGTATCGCGCAAAAGAAAATTGCCATGACGCGGCCACGCTGGCGAACCGGAAAATAATCCGACAGCAGGCTCGGGGCGATGGTGACATAAGCCGCTTCGCCGACGCCCACGGCGGCACGCGCGGCAAACAGGGTCAGGTAGTTGACCGCGAATCCGGACAGGGCGGTTGCAATACTCCAGCAGGCCACGCCGAGTGCGATCAGCCGCGGCCGCGAACGCCGATCGCCCAGCGCGCCGAAAACCGGGGCGAGGAGCGTGTACACGACCAGGAAGCCGGACATGAGCGATCCTAAATTGGTGTCGGAAAGCCCAAGATCGGAGTGCTTCAGACTCTCGAGCACCCCTGAGACCACGTAGCGATCCAGGTAGCTGAACAAATTGATGAAGGCAAGAATTGCCAGTCCAAAATTAGCGGAGGCTCGCAAGGACTTTTGTTTTTGTTCGACCACGCCAAAGTATATAGCGATCCGGGGTAATATCGACATCAGTGCGTTAATCCAGGAGACTCATTTGGCCAAGCCGAACTATCGTCACGCTAAGAAGCAGAAAGAGGCCGCCAGAAAAGCTCGGCAAGACGCCAAGCAAGTACGGCGCTCCACCGTTCCCGATGTGCCTGTCGAACCCCCGCCCGCCAAGCCCGTCGCATGAACGCCGCGTACCTCTCGCCATGGATGGACGAGGAACTCTCGATCTTTCGAGATGCAGTCGCGCGCTTCGTCGAGGCCGAAATGGTGCCGAACGACGAAAAATGGCGCAAACAGCAGCATGTTGGCAAGGACATCTGGCGCAAAGCCGGTGAGATGGGACTTCTGTGCACCGACATATCAGCGGATTACGGCGGTGTTGGAGGGGATTTTCGCCATGAAGCGGTGCTGTACGAGGAGACCGCGCGCCGGGGCATCTCCGGATTCGGCCAAGGCGTGCACAGCATTTGCGCGCACTATCTGGAGAATCACGGAACCGAAGAGCAGAAACGCCATTTCCTGCCGCGCATGGCCGGCGGCGAACTGATCGGGGCCATCGGAATGTCGGAACCCGCGGCCGGATCCGATTTGCAAGGGCTGCGGACACGCGCGGTGCGCGACGGCGACAGCTACATCATCAATGGCTCGAAAATATTCATCACGAACGGCTTCCTTGCCGGGTTGATCGCGTTGGTGGTCAAGACCCAGCCGGGCGAGGGCGCCAAAGGCACATCGATCATCATGGTGGAGACCGAAAACCTGAAGGGTTTTCGAGTGGGGCGAATTCTCGACAAGATGGGCATGAAATCGCAGGATACTTCGGAGCTGTTTTTCGAGGATGTGCGCGTTTCAGCCGCGAATCTATTGGGCGGGAGCGAGGGTCAGGGCTTCTATCAGCTCATGAGTGATCTACCGTATGAGCGGGCGCTCATTGCCGTCTCGGGCGTCGCGGCAATGGAAGGCGGGCTCGCCGAGACCATTCGTTACGTCAAAGATCGCAAGGCCTTCGGCAAAGCAATTGCCGAATTTCAGAATACGAAGTTCAAGCTGGCCGAACTGGCCACCAAAACGCATGTCGCACGCTTGTTCGTCGACGACATCATTGCCAAGGTCGTCGCCGGAACTCTCGATACCGTTACCGCGTCGATGGCAAAGTATTGGGTCACGGACACGCAGCAGGAGGTGCTCGATGAGTGCGTTCAGTTGCACGGCGGCTACGGCTACATGAATGAGTACCTGGTGTGCCGCATGTTTGCAGATGCGCGCGTGCAGCGCATCTACGGGGGCACCAACGAAATCATGAAGGAATTGATCTCGCGCGCTCTTTGAGCCCAGGGACGCCGGACATGTCGCCGGTCTGCGACTCCCGCGCTGCATTACGGCGACTTCACAGATCTTTTCGTGTTTAGCGCTTTCCACATGCCTGAAATCACTGAACAATAGCGCTCATGCGAGCCCTAATCTCGAAGCTGCTCGCGTTGCCGGTGAGTGTGGCGCTACTGACAATGGCGGCGTGCGGCGGCAGCGCCGTGGTAACCACCCTTACCGCAACGCCCTCTTCGGACAGCTTTATCGCTTACCGCGTGGGACTGGCTTCGGTTCAGCTGACAAAATCCGGCAAAGCAGGCTCGATGGTTCTGCCGACGGAAACGACGGTAGATTTTACAAGACTGTTCGATTTCAGCGAAGTGCTGGGCGTCCCTGGCGTGGTTAAAGGAACCTATACCGGTGCCCTGATCACGCTCGACTACAGTGCGGCGCAAATCATCTATGACGACGGCAGTCTCGATGGCGTGGCGCTTACGCCGGTAGATGCGAAGGGCAAAGCCCTGGGCCTGGTTACCGTGGGGGTCACGCTGGATCCCGGTGATCCGATCGTAAGCGCTGCCAAACAGGTGGGCCGCCTGGCGTTGGACTTCAACCTGGCGGCGTCCAATGTCGTCAACTTGAACGCCAGGACCGTCACCATCACACCGATGATCTCCGCCAGTTCGCTGCCGATCGACACCAATCCAGTTCGCATCCGCGGTCCGATCTTGGGTTCGAGCAGCGCTTTTTTCGCGAGCGGTGTGGAGCCGTTCGACAGCGCGGTGGTCGGCCTGGGACAGCTTTCGATCGAGCCGAGCAATGTGACGACCTACGAGATCAATGGATTCGTATCGACCGGTGCCGTCGGTCAGGCACAGCTGGCCTCATTGCCGGCGAACACATTGGCGCAGACGTTCGGCACGCTCTCAATCTCCACGACCGGGACCGCCACTCCCGCTGCCGCCACGAGCCCCTACACCAGCCCGACATCGGCCGGGACGGCGGCATCCGTGGTGTCCTTCACAGCGACGCAGGTGCTGGTCGACAGCAGCGTGCAGGGACTCGGCATCGAAATTTTATCGGGCGTCGTATCGGCGCGCAGCGGCAACACGCTGGGCATGGAGGACGCCACGCTCACTCAAAACGGCGGCACGGTTACATTCCTGCCGGGTACGACCATCGTCAATATCGGTCCAAACACGCTGATCACGGCCTTTGGCCAAGGCGTCGCAGCCGCCATCGGCCCCCAGGAAATTTCGGTGGGATCCTCGATCGAGGCATTCGGCACAGCGAGCCAGACCAGTACGGCGAGTCAGACCGGCACGAGCGGTGTACTTTTCGACGCCAGCGCCGGCCGAGTGCGCCTCGACCTCACCTCCGCTGAAGGTTTGGTGACTGCGCAGGGCAGCGCGGCCTTGACGCTCAACCTCACCAGTCTCGGTGGCCGGTCGATCTCGGCATTTGATTTCACCGGCAGCGGTGCGGCCCCAAATCAATATGGCGTCGCCACGCCGGGGTTGGACCTGACGAATGCCATCGTGGGGGCACCCGTGGTCGTAACGGGATTTCCCAACGCGTTCGGCAGTACCTCGCCCAATTATACGGCCTCGACTCTGCTCGATCCGACGACGATTCAAGCCGAACTCGTGGTCGATTGGAACGGCGGAACCGCGGCGCCGTTTACGACGTTGGACAGCACGTCGATTACTTTGGACGTCAATAACCGCAGCATCGGCGCCCGCCATCAGGTCCAAATCGGATCGCAAATCGTCGACATCGTCGGCTTGTCATCCGGTCTGACGATCTCACCGACCACGGGCTCAGAAATGGTGTTTTCTATCGGTCATTCCGCCTCGTTCACCATCGAAAGTTTCGATACATACACTGCATTCATCACACAGTTACAATCGGAGCTGAGCGGCGCCCTGGCGACCGGTGTGACGGCAGTCGGCCAATACACCGCGTCGACATCGGCGTTTTCTGCGAGCAGCATTACGCTTTTCCTGGATAACTGAACACTCGATGGTCCGCCCGCGGGGTAAGGCTCGTTGAAATCAAGAATTACCCGGCGCAATTTACTTCAGGCATCCTCGCTGCTGCTCGCGCCCGCGGCTTTGCCACAGCTGTTGCGCGCGGCGGCGCAGGCGCCCACGCCCCGCGCTCCGCAGGGGCCTACGCCGGCGGTACAGGTGCCCACGCCGGGCGCAGCGCAGGGGCCGGCGCCGGGTGCAACGCAGTTCAACTATGCGTACGTAGGCACGTACACGCCGAACGGCGGCGGCATTTATCTGTTTCGTCTCGACCCCGTCACTGCCGCGCTGACTCAGTTACAGATCGTCGACGACATTCGAAATCCGACATGGCTCGCGATCAACCCGGCGCGGACGCGGCTGTACGCAGTCAGCGAAATCGACAATTATCAAGGTAAGCATAGCGGTGCCGTGGTTTCGTATGCCATCGACTCAGGCAGCCTGCAGCTCAAGCGATTGGGAGCGGTGAGTTCCGAGGGCAGCATGCCGGCACATGTCAGCGTGCATCCGTCGGGAAAGTTTGTGTTCGTCGCGAACTATGGCGGCGGCAGCGTGGCGGTTTTTCCGGTAGGCGCAGACGGCGCGCTGGGCGAGGCGGCCGACGTGAGGCCCAGCGTGGGTCCGCGGCATCATGTGCGCGCTGCGAGTGATCCGCCGGGACAGTTCGCCGTCAGCGACCATGATGGACCGCATCTACACATGGTGGCGCCGGATCCGAGCGGGCAGTTCGTCATCGCCAACGACGCGGGACTGGACCTTACATTGGTCTGGCGCTTCGACGCGGCGGCAGGGCGCTTGCTGCCCGCCAATGTGCCGGTGATTCCCGCTCCGCCGGGTTCTGCACCGCGGCATTTTGTTTTCCATCCCAACGGACGGGTGTTCTACAACCTGTACGAGCATGACGGAAAGGTGGCTGTTTACGACTACGACGCGGCGCGCGGAGCCCTGAAGCTCAAGCAGATCGTATCCAGCCTGCCCCCCAAATTCGAGGGCAGCAATCTCGCCTCTGAAATCGTCATGACTGCGGACGGCCGATTTCTCTATGTTGCGAACCGCCTGCACAATGCCGTTGCAATATTTTCAGTCGCGGACGACGGCCAATTGCACGGCACCTCGGAGACCTGGGTGCACGCCGACTCCCCGCGCAGTCTGTGCATCGATCCCGGCGGCGCATTTCTCTACTCGTGCAATCAACGCGGCGATTCCATTACTTCGTTTCATTTGAACGCTGCGAACGGTGCGCTGACATTCACCGGCCGATTCGAGGCCGTGGGAAGTCCGGCGGCAATGACCATCCTCAAGCCATCCTAATCCGAGATATACTGCAGCCAGTGCGCTCGCGCGATCACGGTTGAGGAATTATGGAAATCGCAATGATTGGTTTGGGCCGCATGGGTGCCAACATGGCGCAGCGATTGATGCGCGGCGGCCATAAGGTCGTGGGCTACGATCCGGCCGAAGCGGCGCGCGCGCTGCTGGAAAAGAATGGTGCGGCGACCGCTGCCTCGCTCGAGCAGATGGTTGCGAAACTGAAGACGCCGCGCGCCATATGGCTGATGGTGCCTGCCGGTGAAATCACCGACAACACGGTCAACGCTCTCTTGCCGCTTTTGGCCGCGGGCGACACCATCATCGACGGCGGCAATTCCAACTACCGGGACACCCAGCGCCGAGCGGCGGCGGCGGCGCTGCACAAAATTCAGTATGTCGATTCCGGCACCAGCGGCGGGATCTGGGGGTTGGCCGAAGGCTACAGCTTGATGATCGGTGGCGACGAGGCCGTGGTGCAGCGTTTGCGCCCGATCTTCGAAACCCTGGCGCCTGCGAAGGATCAAGGCTGGGGCCGGGTCGGTCCGGTGGGATCGGGTCACTACACCAAAATGGTCCACAACGGCATCGAGTATGGATTGATGCAAGCATACGCCGAAGGCTTTTCGATTCTGCAGCATAAGAACGAATTCAAGCTCGACTTGCATCAAATCGCAGAGATATGGCGCTACGGCAGCGTCGTGCGGTCGTGGCTTTTGGACCTCACGGCGAATGCACTGGAGAAAAATCCCACCCTAAAGGGCATTGCGCCCTATGTCGCCGATTCCGGGGAAGGCCGTTGGACCGTCGCCGATGCCATTGAATTGGGCGTCTCGGCTCCCGTCATTACCCTGTCGCTGCTCGAGCGGCTGCGCTCACGCGACAATGATTCGTTTTCCGACAAGCTTCTGGCGGCAATGCGCAATCAGTTCGGCGGGCACGAAATCAAGAAAGAATGATCGAGGGTCGGGTGAGAATTCTCATCGTCGGTGCGGGCGCCATCGGCGGCTATTTTGGCGCGCGGCTGATGGCGGCGACGCGTGATGTCACCTTCCTGGTCAGACCGCGCAGGGCGGAGCAGCTGCGCCGCGACGGTCTGATCGTGACGAGCCCGCTCGGCGATCTGACGCTTCCGACACCGCCTTTGACGACTGCGGAAACCCTCCGGGATTTCTACGATCTGGTGATTCTCAGCAGCAAATCTTACGATTTGGAAGCATCGATCAACGACTTCGCAGCAGCGGTGGGCCCAAACTCGCAGATTCTGCCGTTGCTGAACGGCTTGCGCCACCTTGATGTGCTCGATGCGCGCTTCGGCGCGCGGCGCGTTCTCGGCGGCTTGGCGCGGATTTCATCGACACTGGATGCCGATGGACGCATCCACCAGTTGGGCACTTTCAACGCACTGGCGTTCGGCTCACGCAGTCGCGACTCTGAAACCAAGATCGACGCCATCGCCGAGGCTCTGCGCGTACCCGGTTTCGATGCGCATTTGAGCGCCGACATCCTGCAGGAAATGTGGGAGAAGTGGGTGTTTATCGCAGCTGCCGCGGCGACGACCAGCCTGATGCGCGCAACGGTGGGCGACATCGTTGCGGCCGGGGCGCAGGACATTCCGATCGGGCTGTTCAACGAATGCGGCGCAATTGCCGCAGCAAATGGTTTCGCACCCCGGGAGGCCGCGCGCAACGCGGGAGTCTCGATACTCACGGCGCCGGGCTCCCCGTTTACCGCGTCGATGCTGCGCGATATCGAGCAACGCGGCCGTATCGAGGCGGATCACATCGTCGGCGATCTTCTGAGGCGCGCGCCAGGTTCTGTGCGCGCGCCGCTGCTGGGCACTGCTTATGCGCATCTGAGAGCGTATGAGGCGAGACGCAAGCGAGAAACCTTGGCACTGTGAATTTGACCGGTTCGTGAAGGCCCCTGGCTGTTCTCGCTGGACCGCTCAACGTTACGGTGGAGGACGGGTTTCGAATGGCTGTTCGCGGATGCCTTCAATGGAGCACGCCCTAGCCAGATGAGTGTCGTGATTATGTTAATGAGCAACTATACAAGTTGTATAGTCGGTAGTAGAATCCGACCAATGAAGCAGGCGAGCAAAACCAAAAAGCGAGTTGAAAAGCCGCTGACATTGCGGCCGGCGTTGTCGCGGGCGGCGGCGCAGTTTGTTGAGAAGCACCCGAATGAGGTGACGGGGATCGTGGCGAGTGCGTTGGAAGCGGCGGCGCTCGAGGCGGGGTTGGTCCCCCTTAGGGAGCGGGTGTTGCCGCAGGCGTTGCGTCGGTTGGTGGTTTCTCGGCCGGACTCGGGTGAGGGGAGGGTTTTGAGCATCAGTGAGGCGGCGGAGTTGCTGGAAGTCACGCGGGTCACTGTGTATGCGTGGATCGAGTCCAAGCGATTGCTCGCTTGGCGAGCGACTCGGCGGGGCGTGCTCCTACCTTCCGAGCAGATTTTGAGGGCGGGTGAGGTGGTGCCGGGGATAAGCCAAGTGTTGGCGGTGATTCCGGAACCGGAGGCGGCCTGGGATTTCTTGAGTGAGGAGTCGGCCTTCGTGGATCCGGAAAGGTCAGTGCGGCCGATCGATGCACTCCGAGAAGGGAAGGTGGATGCGGTGGTGGCGGCTGCGCATTCTTTCCTCGAAGCGTTCAGCTAATAAGTAGCGATGGGCCGGTATCCGCGCGGGCGCATCGAGGCGCGACTGCACTTGTTTGCAATCGATGGCGCGCATCGGGTGTTCGGGGTGTCGCGCATGCCATTGCAGCTGCATTCCTCTCCTTCGCGCTTCTGCGATGGGAAATCTGGTTTTGCGGTGATGTACGCGGCGTTGTCCTTTGAGACCTGTATCGTCGAGACACTGGTGAGGGATCGATTTACGCATCGTCTGAAGCGGGAGCTGCCGCTGGCGGCGGTGCTGGCAAGAGGCCACGCGCGGATTTCGACACAACCCGATCGGGAACTCAATTTGCTGGATCTTAGGGACTCAGGGTGTGTCGATATCGGCGCGCCGACCGATGCTGTTCGCGCGCGGCATTTCGCGGCGGGCCAGGCGTTGGGTAAGGCCGTGTATGAGGAGCATAAGGATGTGGACGGCTTTATCTATGCGTCGAGACTCACCGGCGACGACTGCGTCGCCGTGTTCGATCGGGCAGTGGAGAAACTTAGAGTTGTCGATGCGTGTGAATTGAAGGATCAACCGGAGCTGCCGGGGGTATTGGAACGGAATAGAGTTGTGCTGCTGGACTAGCGTTCGAGATTGGCGCGAGAAAACGATTAGGACTAGAGTTTGGGCAGGAGACCCTAGGGAAGCAGTAAAGGGAAACGAACACCCGCAAGACGGAGAAGACTCATGAGCTATCAAACTACGCGAGCTCGACTGGGGGCTCGTCAAGGAGTCAAGGCAGGTCACGATAAGCAGGCGCAGCTCAATAAGCTGGGACGATTGTTTCGGTGTGCGCGCATAACCGCTAAATTGCTGCACGAAGATGTCGCGATGACGGCGGGCGTCGAGCTATCCGATGTCCATCGACTGGAAACGGGATCTGGCGAGAAAGGTCCCACCTTTGATGCGTTGGTGAGAATTGCTCATGCGCTGCAAATGAGACTGGTAGTTGAGTTGGTGCCGAACGAGGCATCGGCGGTGGGAATAGAGCACGATTTGCGCGCGGTATTCTGAGTGATTGACTGACGGCGCGACCGACGAAGGAAGGGGAATGAACAGGGAGGTCAAAGAAATTGAAAATCGACAGTCCGGAGACGCCTATGCGCCGCTTTCGTCGTCTAATTAATAGTTACGGCGCATGAAGCCGCGACAACTCGTCCAGACGTGGGTTGATGCGTTCAACCGCGCTGACGTGCAAGCGTTGGCTGACTTATATGCGGAGGACGCCGTGAACCACCAGGTTGCGGAGTCACTCGTTCAAGGCCGGGAGAATATTCGGCAAAACTTTGCATCGGAGTTTGCCTCGGCGAAAATGCATTGCATCGTAGAGAACCTATTCGAGGACGGAGAGTGGGCAATTCTTGAATGGCGAGATCCGCTCGGCTTAAGAGGTTGCGGTTTCTTCCATGTGCTGGACGGCGAGATCAAATATCAGCGAGGCTATTGGGACAAGTTGTCGTTCTTGCGAGCACAGGGACTCCCACTTCCTCGGGAGTAGGACTTGGGTACGCGGGGGTCGGTCGCAGAAGGTTCCATTCAGCGCAGTCGAATAAATGCTGATAGCATTCTGATTGCCGCGAAGAAGATCTAACCGGCGGCTGGCGGCGCAGTTAGCCAATAGAGAGTTCCATGAACTACGTGCAAGTTCTTACACGCTACAAGGCCTGGGCTGACGACTTGTTCTTGGCGGTAGTTTCGGATGTACCCGTCCTGGAGCTTACGGCCCCGCGCCCCATTATTTTTGGTAGTTTGATCCGAACGCTCAACCACTCGTATGCAATGGACTTCGTGTGGCAATCTCATTTGCTTGGCAAGCCTCATGGGCTCACCACTCGAAATCCGGAGAAGCATCCAGAAATACAAGAGCTGGCCACGGC
>Ga0210406_10003530_pt1 | contig 17096 bp, 10 predicted proteins | sample IncBWC30MmetaG_FD_155454 | JGI IMG/M metagenome (GOLD analysis project Ga0210406, IMG submission 155454) | Forest soil microbial communities from Barre Woods Harvard Forest LTER site, Petersham, Massachusetts, United States - Inc-BW-C-30-M | ecosystem: Environmental > Terrestrial > Soil >... | reverse complement strand
CCGAGTGGGACTGGGCCGATCCGAAGGCCTATCTGCACGATGAGATCTCCACGGACAAGCGCAATCCCACGCTGAACGCCAACGGAGCAATCTACGGCGCTGGCGAACTCAGCGTTGATTATCTGCCGGCTCTCGACCCGGTGGGCGCTGTAGCTAGCCAGGTCAGAGTGCCCGTTCGCGACCCGAAGACGCCATCGAGCGCAGACGACAAGATCGCGGCGCCTTCGCCGTATTGGCGGGACGAGGCTATCTGGCGCAGCCAAGCCAATGTCCACAATCCGATGTTTGATGGGCAGGGGCGAGTCTGGATTACCTCCAGAATCCGTCCGAGCGAGAATCCAGCGTTCTGCAAAGAAGGCTCGAGCCACCCTTCGGCGGTCTTATTCCCCCTCAAAACGAGTGGCCGGCAACTCGCTGTGTACGATCCAAAGACGAAGCAGGTCACGCTCATTGACACCTGTTTTGGTACCCACCATCTAGTGTTTGCCGAGGATCGCAACAATACGTTGTGGACGAGCAGTGGTGGCGGCGGAGGAGCGGTAGGTTGGCTGAATACCAAGATGTTCGACGAAACCCACGATGAAGAGAAGTCGCAGGGCTGGACGGCACTTATCCTCGACACCAATGCAAACGGAAAACGCGATGAGTATGTGGAGCCTGATCAGCCCGTCGATCCCACGAAGGATAAGCGGATCAACGCCGCTTTCTACGGTGTCACGGTGAGTCCAGCGGATGGGTCGATCTGGGGATCGGTCCTGGGATTCCCAGGCGCAGTCGTTCGGTTGAACCCTGGACCAAATCCCCCGGCAACCGCCCTTGCAGAAATCTACGAACTGCCATGGAACAATCCAAGTGCGGCTGTTCACGGATTCTCGCCTCGCGGGCTCGACATCGACCGCCATGGTGTTGTGTGGACGGTGATTGCCAGCGGTCATTTGGCAAGCTTCGACCGGCGCAAGTGCAAAGGACCGCTAAACGGGCCAACGGCGACTGGGCAACATTGCCCTGAGGGTTGGACGCTCTATCAACTACCGGGACCGCAGTTGCAGGGGGTTAGCGATCCAGGAAGCGCCGAGGCCAGTTATTACGATTGGGTGGATCAGTTCGACACTTTGGGTCTGGGAAAGAACGTGCCGATCGCCACCGGCAACGGAAATGACGCGCTCCTTGCGCTGTTGCCCGACAGCGGGAAGTTTGTTGTGCTTCGTGTCCCGTATCCCATGGGATTCTACGCGAAAGGGATGGACGGCCGGATCGATGATCCGAAGGCTGGTTGGAAGGGAAAAGGCTTGTGGGCTACCTACGGCACCCGAACTCCTTTTCACGCGGAAGGTGGTAAAGGAACGACCAGCAAGGTCTTACATTTCCAGCTTCGCCCCGACCCCCTCGCGCACTAGACGTTAACGCGCGACAAACGCACTCCTTCTGGCGCTAAGTTCCGAGTTGCCGTTATCTTCCAGGAATTCGCAAAGCGCGGCAGCAATCGCGGGAGGCGGCCAGACTCGTTGATGTTCGTCGAGCCTTCCAGTAGCATGCCCCGTAAACCTGGGCAGCGCAGCCGGAGAGAATTGCATCAGGACGATTGGTCCGGTCTATTCGGTGGGTTCCTCCGACAACCGCCTTACTTCAGCGGAGGACAACGAAGAGGCTTTATTTTCGGGCTGCCCGCCCATAAGTCCCTTTGGGACGAGAGGATGATGGAACAGAGGATTTAGAAAGGCAGAGGGCCTTCTATCCCCGGGCCCAAAACGCCGAGGCTTTACGGCCAAGGTTGGTAAAGTGGTGACATCATGATCATCAACCTCGCGCGGCGCGCCCATGACCACAACTGGGAGCTGGACCCGATTACGCGGTCTCTGCTCGACACCGATTTCTACAAGCTCCTGATGCTCCAGTTCATTTGGAAGCAGTTCCCCAAAACCACCGCTTCGTTTTCGCTCATCAACCGGTCCACCGACCTGCGCCTCGCCGATGTGATCGAAGTCCAGGAGCTTCGCGCCCAGTTGGAACAAACCAAGAAATTGCGCTTCCATAAGTCCGAGCTGATCTGGCTCGCGGGCAACACTTTCTATGGACGCCGCGGCATCTTTGAACCAGCTTTCCTCGAGTGGCTCGAACGCGACTTCCGCCTTTCTGATTACGAGCTGTCTATTCTAGACGGCCAGTTCTCCCTCTCCTTTCGCGGCCTTTGGACAGCAACGACGCTGTGGGAGATTTATGCGCTCTCGGCCGTCAGCGAACTGAAGACGCGCGCCAGCCTCAAGCGTCTCAGCGAATTCGAGCTCGACATTCTCTATTCCCGCGCCAAAACCAAACTCTGGGAAAAAATGGAGCGGCTATGCGGCACGCCGGGATTGCGAGTGAGCGATTTTGGAACGCGGCGGCGGCACAGCTTCTTATGGCAGGAGTACGTAGTCAAAGCCATGAGCGATGTGCTCGGCAGCAGCTTTACCGGAACCTCGAATACCTATCTCGCATATAAACACGACTTGGAAGCGATCGGCACAAACGCGCATGAATTGCCCATGGCCTTGGCAGCGATGGCCAGCGATGACGAAGAACTGAAGGCCGCGCAATACCGCTTGCTGGGGATCTGGCAGCAGACCTACCAAGGCGAGTTGCTGATCCTGCTTCCAGACACTTTTGGCACAACCCAGTTTCTCCGCAACGCTCCGGACTGGGCGGCGGACTGGACGGGGCAGCGCGCGGACAGCAAAGATCCTTTCCTTGCGGGTGACGAATACATTGCGTGGCTTAATCAGAGAAATCGCGATCCGCGACAAAAACTATTCATTGCCTCCGATTCTCTCGATGTGGACACGATTCTGCGATTGCATGCCTATTTTTCCGGGACGATTCGCAACGGTGCTTCGCCCACTGATTTTAGGCAAGCAAGCGACTTCCTCGACGCGGGAAACTGGATTCCCGAACGGCGCATCCGTTTCAGCGCAGGTTGGGGCACATTGCTGACCAACGATTTCCGCAACTGCAATCCTCAGGGCGGAAGCAGCTTCGATCCTGTAAATCTCGTGTGCAAGCTCAACGACGCCGATGGCAAGCCGGCCGTGAAGCTTTCCGACAACTTTCAAAAAGCGCTGGGTCCCTCCGAAGAAATTGAGCGCTATCAGCGCGTGTTTGGCCTCGCCGGCGTCGCGCAAGCGCCGATTGTCGCCTAGCAGCAAAACGCCTCCCAAAACGGAACTGCAGAAGATCGCGCGGGCACTACTTCATCGGCGAAAAATCCGTCGGATGCACGTACGTCATTTCCACTTTCTGCCGCCTTCTCGTGACCTTCACCACCTCTTGGGACTGCGGGTCGGCGTGCGTCGCGCCCTAGTTTTTCGTTTCTTCGCCGCTGGAATGACGTCTGTAGTATGATCCGACGCCGGGCGACGGTGTCCGCGCCAAGTCCTAGCAGAGACTCTTAGGTCGATAAGGCTAGCTTGGTCGAGAGTCAATCACGCCGGTGCCACCAAGCCAACGATTCGACCGTCAAAGCTATTTATGCCAATCCCCAAACCTGACCTGGCGGGATCTACAAGAATCACCATCAATGGGAATAACGGTTGGCTGCTCGGAGCAAACCTGCCTTGGATCAACTGCGGTAACGATTTCGGCGAAAACGCATACGGGTCATACGGTATCGGATCCCCTAATCCGCCCCAACAGAGCGCCCCTCTTTCCAGTGATGATTTGCGCACTGCGTTTCAAACCATGCAGGCCTCTGGGGTGAACGTGGCTCGTTGGTTTCTGTTCGTCGACGGCCGCGCCGGTATCACCTACGACTCCGCGGCTGGAAGTCCCACCGGACTTGATGGAGCGATCTTTCGTGATATAGACGCTGCCGTCGGGATTGCCGCTGCGCATGGCATCAAGATCATGTTCGTACTGATTTCATTTGATTGGATGTTTGAAGAGGCTGAAGACCATGTCAGCGGGGGAAGATCTTACATCCTGCGGAGTCCCACTCTGCAAGACGAGCTGGTTAGAAATGTCTTCGTACCGCTGTTCCAACGGTATGCGAACAACGATTCGGTGTTTGCCTATGATGTGGCGAATGAACCTGAGTGGGCGCTCACAGCGGATGGTAACCCGTCCGACCCAGTGCGAATAAATGGGAGGCTCTTAGACCCCGTATCGCTAGAGGACTTCACGCGCTTCGTGACGCAGGTCACCACGGCGGCACGGCAATACGCCTTGGCGCAATATGTCACTCTTGGTTCCGCGCGAGCCAAGTGGGTCGGCTACTGGCGGAATGTAGGTCTGGATTTCTATCAATTCCATTACTATCCCAAAACAGAAGGCGGCCGGACCCTCGACGAGGTTTTGCCAGACCTTCCTCCGGACCTCAATCGACCACTATGGCTCGGTGAGATCCCGGCTAACGTGACGGGAAGGGCCGGATTTATGACCAACGCCCTTGAGGTCGCCTACACCGCTGGATTGGCGGGCGCTGCGCCATGGTCGGCGCGAGGCGTAGACGAGTATGGCGCCGCGGATCCGGCCGCCTTGAAACAATTCTTCCTCACGCATTCTCCGGACATAAACTCCGGAGTCCTGCCGGGTAACGCTCCCGACTAGCGATTGTTCCGCCGTTCCCTCGCCGCGTCCAATTTCGGAGGCAGCACGAGCTCGCCGAAAAACTGGATCCGATGCGCTCGGATCGAGTCCCCGCGAAAGCGTTTTGCACCTCGGAACCATTTCTCACGACGAGTTCGAAATGCTGTTGAAGAACGGCTCACGTTCGTGGATCAGCCGTACCTATCGCGCTTCACTGGAGAGGAGGTTGGGGCAGTCGCTCTTGAAGCCGCCAACGACTGACTCGACCCGGCTTCCACGGGTGTGAGCTTTGGTTGATGCATAGAAAGCCGCCTGGGATAGTTGGCTCAAAAGACATCGCCTGACAGAAAAGGCCTGGCGCGCATCGGAGCTTCAGAAATGACTCCAAGGACGCCATGATCCGCAAGAAACTAGTCGCCGCCCGGGTGATCCTTGGCCAGAGGCAAAACCTGCTCGACCAATTCAACTCCAAATTTCTGTTGCTCCTCGTAAAACGGGAAATGGCCGGAATTGTCGAACCAGACGAATCCCTTTTGCGGAGCCTTGATAGTTTGGCTGTAATCCCAAATCAAGGAAGGACGACAAGCTGGGTCATGCCTTCCTTCAAAAAAGAAGATCGGTTCGCGGAAATCGAACCCGAGTTTCTTAAGATCAACGCTGTCCATTTGCGGAATGAATATGCCAAGGGAGAATTGCTGCCCCTTGATAAAACCGTAGTCGTCCGCAAGAGAGTATTCAGGAGAGGACACAAGGTCTGAAACGATTCTCCTGCCATCAATAAACGCATCCTCGCTTGGCGGCGGCCCGAGTAATTCATCTGACCAGTTGTGTACAACCGAATCCTTCTTAAAGTCAAAGTTGGGGGTGGGGTAAGGCGCAATACTCTCTAACTGTTTGATCGCCTGTTCGTTGTGGCGGTCGCGCGCCTGTTGCAACTCGTCCTGGTACAGAGCCTGCTGGTTCTGCTTTGTATTGATTAGTTGTCCGACTCCTACATAAGCGTAAATCATTTCCGGGTGTTCGTGTGCCAGCCAAAGACCCAATACACTTCCCCAAGAATGACCCAGAACAAATATCTTTTCCCTCTTGAACCGGTTCCGAAGGTAGTTCGCCACTTCAAGCGTGTCCTGTTCCATTTGAGGCAAGTTCATCGTGCTGCGCTGAAGTTCTTCGTTATTTGACGCGTAAGTCTTCCCTGCGCCCCGTTGATCCCACTGCACGACGGTGAAGTATTTCTCCAATGGGCCCTGAAACGCGCCCGCCAACGGAATAAAGGCAACACCGGGTCCGCCATGAATCCACAGAAGAATCGGGTGGTCCACGTTCTCGCCCCGCACTTCGATCCACTGATAAATACCGCCGATGCGCACAGAAGCAAGGCTGTCGATGCCATGCTTTGAAGTAATGGTGCGTTTTTCAGCAACCTTGTGCTGCAGATATTTTCTATACAAAAGGGCGGACGAGAACACCACTACGACTAAGCAGGCCACGGCTATTCCGACGTACTTGAAAATCTTCCTGATCACGAGTCATCCCCCCCGGTGAGATCTCCCATTTATACGCGTAGACTCGCATCTTTGTTCCTCTATTCCACCAGCATTGCTCGACTGAGGACGTGCTGAGAGGCGGCGTACGCCGAGGCCATTTCAGGATTTCGGCTTTAGCCTGGTGAGCGCCGGATCGCAGACATGTTGGCAGCGCCAGGCGGTAAAAAAATGGGCGCTCTTGCGGGGCAACCCATATGCGCTCATAATTACGCTTTGGGAGTATCACCATGCAACCCCGCACTGATAACGCCCCTCTCCAGCAGCTGGACCAATGGGACGATTTTGTAGCCACCCGATATCGTCAAGGCAAATCGGAAGAAGATTTCCGCAACTACAAGGCCGACGCCAATCCAACGGTGACGGAGTTTTACCGTCAGAATCACGCCTTCCAGACCCTGGATTTCGTCCTGAGCAAGAAGGCGGAATATTGCAGCTTGCGTCGGGACAGACAGAGCATTTGGGAAATGGCCGAGTATCTGAACACGCTGGTGGACGACAGCGACCCCGATACCGATCTCACCCAGATTGAGCACCTCCTTCAGACCGCGGAAGCAATTCGCAAGGATGGTCATGCGCGTTGGTTCATCCTCGCCGGCTTTGTGCATGATCTTGGAAAAGTGCTGTGCTTGTATGGCGAGCCCCAATGGGCCGTGGTGGGCGACACCTTCCCAGTCGGCTGCGGATACTCGGATCAGATCGTTTTCCCGGAATTCTTTGCCGCCAACCCTGATAGCAAGATTCCCCAATACCGGACGGAGTATGGCATCTACGAGCCGAACTGCGGGCTCGATAAGGTGCACCTTTCGTTTGGACACGATGAATACATCTATCAGGCGACGCGCAGGTACCTGCCGGAAGAAGCCCAGTACATGCTCCGGTATCATTCCTTTTACGCCGCGCACCGCCACGGAGCTTACCGGCATCTGATGAACGCACAAGACGAACGCATGTTTGAATGGGTTCGGAAATTCAATCAGTACGACCTGTACTCGAAAGGCCGCGAGCGCCCCAAAACGCAAGAGATTCTTCCTTACTACCAGGACCTCGTCTCCGAGTTCTTTCCTGACAGAATTGCCTGGTGATCAATTGATGGCGCGGCCGGCTATCCCGGCAGCGCTTCAGAATCCGGGGGCCCGTCGCATCGCACTGGCGCCCCGCCTCTTGCCTCGTAATCCGTTCTATAATCTCGTGGAACCATGCCCCTCGCTCCAGGCACTAAGCTAGGTCCATATGAAATACTGTCTCCCCTAGGCGCGGGTGGTATGGGGGAAGTCTACCGTGCTCGCGACACGCGCCTCGACCGGCCCGTTGCTATCAAGATTCTCCCGGCACATCTTTCCGCCGATCCCGCGCGCAAGCTCCGCTTCGAGCGGGAAGCCAAAACCGTCTCCGCGCTGAATCATCCAAATATTTGTTCTCTGTTTGACGTCGGCTCGCAGGACGGCAATGATTTCCTGGTCATGGAGTGTATCGAGGGCGAGAGCCTCGCTGACCGTCTCGCCAAGGGCCCGCTTCCCACGGAGCAGGTTCTGAGAATTGGCACCGAAATCGCCGACGCGCTTGACAAAGCTCACCGCAGCGGCGTCGTCCACCGCGATTTGAAACCCGGCAACATCATGCTCACCAAAACCGGCGCCAAGCTCCTCGACTTTGGCCTCGCGAAGGCCGCCCTCGCTCCCACCACCGCCGTCACCCTCACCGACGTCGCCACCAGTTCTCCCGTCACCGAACAAGGCACCATCGTCGGTACGTTCCAATACATGTCTCCCGAGCAGGTCGAAGGCAAGGAACTCGACGGCCGCAGTGACATCTTTTCTCTTGGCGCAGTCCTCTACGAAATGCTCACTGGCCAGCGGGCTTTCGGGGGCAAAAGCCAATTCAGCGTCGCTTCCGCCATCCTCGAAAAGGATCCCGCCCCCATCACTACGATCAAACCGCTCACTCCCCGCAATCTCGATCGCGTCGTCCGCCGCTGCCTCGCCAAGGATCCTGACGACCGCTGGCAATCCGCCCGCGACCTCGCCCTTGAGCTAAAATCCATTTCCTCCTCCGACCCGACTCCGCCTTCCGCCGCCGCTCTCCCCGTTCACACCCTTCGCGCCCGCCGCGAACTTATCGCTTGGTTCGTGGCCGCTCTCGCGCTTCTCGCCGCTGCGGCACTCTTATTCTTGCGGCCCGATCACGCAAGCTCTGCCCTCCCGCTGTACTCGTCCATCGTCCCGCCCCCCGCCACCTCCTTCGAAATCGAAGGCGACCTCGGAAAGCAACCCGCGCTCTCGCCCGACGGCGCTTCGCTCATTTTCGGCGCAGGTGGCGAACTCTACCTGCATTCTTTCCGTACCGGTACAGACCGCGTCCTCACCGGCGCTCACGGTGCCGTCAATCCTTTCTGGTCTCCCGATGGTGCAAGTATCGGTTTCTTCGCCGACTTCAAGGTCAAAATGCTCGACCTCAATACCGGCGTCGTTCGCATCCTGTGCGACGCCGCCGCTCCCCGCGGTGGTTCCTGGGGCACGAGCGGCATGATCCTCTTCACTCCCTCCCCGCGCGACGCCATCTTCCAGGTCTCTGCCAAGGGCGGCACCCCCACCGCCGTCACCACCATCGACACCAAACTCCACTCCACCCACCGCTGGCCCTACTTCCTTCCCGATGGCCAGCATTTTCTCTACTACGCTTCCAATCACGCCGCAGCGCAAAACCAGCAAAACGGCATTTACATCGCCTCGCTCGACGGCAAGCTCAATCACTTCCTCGTCAATTCTCCCGCCGCCGGTCTCTACTCTCATGGCAACCTTCTTTACGCCAAGGAGTCCGGTCTCTTAGCTCAGCCCCTCGATCTCAGCTCTTTTTCTCTCAGTGGTTCTCCTCGCCCGCTCGTCGACAATGTTGTCGTCGATCTTGGCGTCTGGCGCTTGACCGTCACCGCTTCTTCCTCTTCCGAAAATCTCGTATACCAGACCGGATCTGCCACGGCTTTAACCCGCCTTGAGTGGGTCGATCGTTCCGGCGCGCACCTCAGCTACCTCGGCGATAAAGGCGTTTATAACGGCCCGCGCCTCTCCAAAGACGGCCAGCGATTTCTCATTACCTATGGCGATCCTTCCCACGATGTCTGGCTTTTCGATTCTGCCGGCATTAACAAAACCCGTCTCACCTTTGACGGCACGATCTCCGGAGAACCCACTTGGTCTCCCGACAATTCCCGCTTCACCACCATCCTCGGCTTGGCCAACAGCACGTTTCACATCGTCGCTCGCTCCACCTCCGGTTCCGGGGAATCCGTCATCCTTCAGCAACAAGCAAATAACAACGCGGTCACCGACTGGTCTCCCGACGGTCGCTTCCTTCTCACCGAGCACACCACTCTCGCTTCTTACGAAGTCGTCGCCCTTCCCGTCCAGGCGAGCGATCCGCCTCGCTCCGTCATTCCCACCTCGAGCCGCCCCGGTCCTAGTTCCAGCGGACAGTTCTCTCCCGACGGCAAATTCGTCGCCCTCACTGTTCTTCTTTCTTCCGGGCCCGAAGTTTTTATCGTTCCCTTTGCGGGTGGCAACGGAATGTGGCAGGTCTCCACCGATGGAGGACACTGGTCCCGTTGGAGCCGCGACGGCAAGCAACTCTATTACGTCAATATGCGCAACACGATGAATTCCGTCGAGATCCACGAAAAAGGTGACGGCCTCGAAATCGGCCATCCCCTTCCACTCTTCACGTTTCGACCGTCGCCTCGCGTCTATCGCCTTGGCTTGATCAATTACGACGTCAGCCCCGACGGCAAACGCTTCCTCATAGTAGAAGCCGCCGACGAAAACAACCGTCCCCTAACCCTCCTACAGAACTGGACCAATCTCCTTCCCGCCCGTCCCTAACTAACCCTCGCTCGGAAGCTCGGCATCAACGGACGCACGCTTGAGAAGTGAAAACAGGACGCGCAAAACCAAGCCCGAGGCTCGAGCCCTCGTCTTGTTCGTTCGCAAATATCCCGACACCCTCGAACGATGGAAACGGGTTGCCGAAGGTTAACAGTCGTCCACTCCGAGGCACGTTAGGGAGACAAGGATTTGGGGACTGTTGGCATGGGAGGATCAAGTTGACGCTCGGAAGCCGAGCTTCGAAGGATCGATCCACCGACCAGCGTTGTCGGGCTCCCACAGCCGTGGGTACCGCAACACGGGTGCTCCAAGCGGTTCGGACTCGCCACTCACGCTAAGTGATTGATCGTCTCAGACTTGAGCCATTCTTTTCGCACGAAGTCCTCCTGGCACGCCTCTTGCACTCCGATACACGCGATACATCGAGTGAAGGAGGAGACCATGCCACGGTTCCGAGGAAACTGGCTCCACGCCAAAGCGTGTACGCGCTTTGTACTTGCGCTTCTAGCAGTGACTACCGTCTTGTCCGGATGGGTGTCCGGCGGGCAGAGCGGGCCGCCCGACAACGCCGCTCCTCCCGTCTGCGAAGGATCGCTTCTCTACCGCTCGCCCATCTCCGGCCGCTACGAATCCGTGCCGCTGGTCCATACTGACGTTACCTTCGACGTGCGCGGACTCGCCGCCGCAGCAACGGTCACGCAGCAATACGTGAATTCCGGCGCGGAGCCCATCGAGGCTGTCTACGTTTTTCCTCTGCCTCAGGACGCCGCTGTGTACGACATGGAAATCCGCATTGGCAATCGACTCATCCGAAGCGTCATCCGCGAGCGCGAAGAGGCCAAACGCGTCTACGAGTCCGCCAAATCCGAAGGCAAGCGCGCTGCTCTCATGGAAGAAGAACGCCCCAACATTTTCACCGCTTCCGTGGCGAACCTCATGCCCGGCGACCACATCGATGTCCGACTGCGCTACGTGGAGCCCCTCCGCTGGGAAGAGGGACGGGTTCGATTGGTGTTTCCGATGGTCGTGGGTCCGCGTTACATTCCCGGCACACAGGCCGTTGGTCACGACGGGACTGGATGGGCCGTGGACACCGACGCCGTCTCTGACGCTTCGCGCATCACTCCTCCTGTTCGCAATCCGGACAGCCGTCCCGGCCACGACATCTCGCTCTCCATCGATCTCGATCCCGCGTTCGAGTTCGGAGCGATAAATTCCGTCTCTCATGCGATCACCGTCCGTCGTCTGCCGGACGGTCGCCAGCACGTAGAACTCGCCTCCGGCACAACCATTGCAAACAGAGACTTCGTCCTGGAAGTGCGGCAGGCCGAAAGCAAGCGGCCCGAGACCGCTCTCTTCCTCTCACCAGAACCCGGCTCCAGCGAAACCTATTTCCTCCTGTCTGCCTTTCCGCCTACCGTGCAGCCTACAAAGCGCATGCCCGTGGAAATGCTTTACCTGATCGATATCTCCGGCTCGATGGCAGGCACCTCCATCAAGCAGGCTCGAGAAGCGCTTCTCCAGGCCCTCGACCGCCTCGGCCCCCAAGATCGCTTCGGCATCATCGCTTTCAACAACGACTTTTATGATTTTGCTTCTGAGCCTCTGACCGCCACCACAGAAAATCTCGCTGCCGCGCGTCGTTTCGTCCGACATCTGGAAGCAGGTGGCGGCACCGAGATGCTTCCCGCGCTACTCCACCTGATGCGCAAGCCCGAAACTTCCGGCTACCTGCGTCACATCATCCTGCTTACCGACGGCGACCTCGGCAACGAAGAGCAAATTTTCGCTGCGCTGCGCCTCCATTTGGGCGGCGCGCGCCTCTACACTGTCGCCATCGGCAGCGCTCCGAATTTCTTCCTTGCCTCCAAAATGGCGCAGTTCGGCCGCGGCACCTTCACGCATATCGCCGATATCGGCGAGATTCGCGAGCAGATGGGGAGCCTCCTCGAAACGATCGAGAGTCCCGTGCTCACCGATGTGAAGCTGTCCTTCGAAGGAGTCGAAGTCGCTGAAGTCTACCCGCAGCGGCCTCCCGATCTTTTCCTGCGGCAACCTCTCTTGCTCTACGGGCGTATTTCCCACGGCCATACCGGCCGCGTGCACCTCACTGCCCGCGCGGGCGATCAGCCTTACGAAGCGAGTTTCACCTTTGACGCTTCGACGGCCTCTTTCCATCCCGGCATCACTACACTTTGGGCGCGGCAGCGTGTTGAAGACCTCATGGACCGCTGGCGCCTCTCCGACGAGGACTCCCGGCCAGGGATTCGCTCGACTTTGATCGCCCACGCCATCCGTTACCGGCTCGTCACCCGCTTTACCTCGCTCGTCGCCGTTGAGGAAGTTGTGGCGAACACGAGCGGCGCGCCCACCACAGTTGCCGTGCCCACAGAGTTGCCTGCTGGCATGCAAATGGACAGAGTCTTCGGCGCGCCGGCCACCGGGACTGCCGACGCCTTTCTCGAAGCTCTCGGGCTTGCGCTTTCCCTCCTGGGCCTCGTACTGTGGCGGTTGACGCGCAGGGCAGGAGTGCTCTCATGAAGCCCCTTCGGCTCTTCGTCGCGCTCACGCTGGTCGCAGGAATGTCCCTCACGGGTCGGTCCCTCTACCTCCATGCCAAAGCCGAGTTCGCTCGCGTGCTCATCCGCCGGGCTTGGCAAGAGACCACGCGCCGAGGACAGTGCCGTCCGCCGTGGCCGTGGGCGGATACTCATCCCGTGGCGCGCTTGCGCATTCCGCGCTTGAATTACGACGAAATTGTCTTGGAGGGTGCCACGCCACGGACGCTGGCTTTTGGTCCCGCACGGCTGTTCAGCGGTGCTGCCATGGGAGAGCCCGGCAATCTGGAGCTCGCAGGCCATCGCACCAGTTGGTTCGAGCCGCTTCAGGCGCTCGCTCTTGGCGACACCATCGAGGTCGAATGGTATGACCCGCGCTTCAGCCGCTTGCGCCAGCGTAGCTACACGGTCAACGCCATCCGGGTGGTCGAGCCCGAAGATGTGAGCCTGCTGGCACCCACGTCTGATGATACGCTGACACTCGTAACGTGTTACCCCTTTGGGCGCAGTCCACGCTCCCCGCAGCGCTACATCGTGCGTGCCTCACCGGTCGGCCCCAGCCGTTCGACGAACCTCTCAACCGCTGCAGTCAATAGTTTGGCGTTTGGACAGCACTTGTCCGTATCGATAGATGCTTAAAGGGGGCAGCAGAATTGGACTTGGGCTCTCTCCACGTTGCCGCATACGCCGTCCTACTTGCACAGCGTATCGATCAGTAATTCTTTCTTTTTTTCGGCGAGGCGATCCAGCGAATCGAGGGACGCCACATAGCCACCAAGAACGGCGATCGTCAAGCCGAGGAAGGCGGCGGCGGGGAGCCAAGGATCGCCGAACCAACGTCCCGCGAGCAGTACGACTGCAGCGATTCCACCAACGAGAATTTGCACCCCGAAGGCGGTCCAAACGGCCACGCCATTATTTCGCTGGCCCTTAAGTTTTCCAATTTCCATTCTTTTCGGAAAGCTCAGCGAAGACCAATTGGCAATTGTTAATTGCCCGGTTACGGCAAAGACTGCAGCGGCGATCGTTGCGAAAAAGTGCGGCATAGTTGGCCATCCAACCCGCCACACGATTAACGTGAAAGAAACAATTAATTCCAGAGAAATGAGCGACAACAGAAGCAGATTTTTTCCCAGTAGAACATCGCGAAAGCGGATTGGTGCCATGAAATAAGCTAGGATGCCCTTGCCTTCGAATGAAAAGGAGTTATAGGCAGGGAAGAGCAGCATCAAAATCAGGTAGGCCATGATCGCCGGAAGAAACACTTCCGAGCTGACCGCATGTTGCTTGAGCGGAGAATTGGTTCCCGTGAATTGGAACGAAAAGAAGACAGCCATGATCGGCGGCAGTAAAAATGTAATGAAGGAAAATCCGTTTCGGGTCAGATAGCGAAATTCCTTCACCATCACCCCGAAGACCGGAGGAGAAAGAAACGGCAGACTCTCCCAACCCCGCGCGCGGAGGTCTGGTGTTTGACCCACAACTCCGGCGGCTACTCCAGACCGCGCTTTTTGTCCTTGCTTTTCCGGTGTAGCACTCTCGCTGATTTCCTCTCCAAGGTATTGTGCTTTGAAGCGAAACCACAACAACGTGCTCAGCGAGATGAGCCATGCGGATAGACCGGATAATCCAATGAGCGCCGGGTGCGAACCGTGACTTCCCGAAGCCGCTAGGGCGTTTCCGGCTAGCGATCCGGGTGTCCACCCTAGATAAGGGAGAAGATGCAGGAAGCTTGGCTCTGAGGAATTTCGATAACGCTGAAGAAATGGCGACAAGAAATTCATAGACACCATGGCCAGGAGGAAGATTCCAATAAAGAGTTCCCGCGAGCGGCGCTTCGCGAGAAGTTTTTCCAACCAGGATCCGACTAGTCTTTCCAGGGTGGCGTTCAGCAAGAGGAACAGCAGGCAAACCATCAATAGAACTGGAAGAACGCCGGTTCGTGCGATCATTGCCGCCACCAGCATGGAACCAATCCAGCAAAGGGAAGAGACCGCGGCGAAGTTTGCGAATCCGTATCCCAAGCCAAGTACATAAAACGCCTTCAGGCTCAACGGGAATCGCAATAAAGTTTTGAACTCGAAATTGGCACCAAATCCAGCAACGAGCACGGGGAATACTTGCCACCACAAAAAAATCGCCCAGAACAGCAGCGCCATCCAACTGGCATGTCCCTTGGTCAGAAAAAAATAAGCTCCTCCATAAAACGCGACGCACAGACCGCTCACTAAGGCTCCGCTGACCACTCCGGCAATGACCATGCCGATTAGATCCCAGCGGCTGTTCTTGTTCCGCAGACTGTTTCTCAGTAGGCCCCAGCGAAGTCCCGCCACTAATTTCAATTGCTCCAATACGCCGGGGAGTTGAACCAAAGAAGGCTGGGCTACCTGAGCCACGTTAAAGCCTCCGGGCCGGATGGCGCGCCGCCGCTTTGCCTAGCGATCGACAAAAAGATCTGCTCGTGCGCCTTTTTTTCACCTTCCGCGCCGGACACGCCAGATCGCAGTTCCTCCCACGATCCCTCTGCGACCAGCCGCCCGATGTGAATAATGGCCATGTGTGTGCAAGGACGTTCCACAATTTCCGACACACGCGAAATCAGAAAAATAGTTACCCCGCGTTCCGTCATCACCCCAGCAATCGGTTCAACGCGCCGGCGGCTAGAGCATCGACTCCTTCAAACGGTTCATCGAGAAATAAAATTCGCGGACCGTGAATCACCGCGGCAGCCCAAGCCAATCGTTTCTGCGTGCCATGCGAATCGAATATACTAAACTTTTTCAGATCACCAGAGGAATTAAGAGGAATAAGCAATAAATCGGAAGGATCGGGCAACCGTCTGTAAGACACTTGCTCGTAATCTCAGGATGAGAGAAACGATTGGGGAGGAGAAACAATGGAAACGCGCAAACTTGGAAAAAGCGGCTTGGAAGTCTCCGCTCTGGGTTTGGGCTGCATGGGACTGAGCTTCGGCTTGGGGCCCGCGGTCGACCAGAAGGACGGGATCGCGCTGATTCGCGCAGCAGTCGAACGCGGCGTCACATTCTTCGATACTGCGGAAGTGTACGGGCCGTACACGAACGAAGAACTGGTGGGTGAAGCGCTCGCGCCATTTCGTGACCGAGTGAAAATTGCGACGAAGTTCGGATTCAGCATTGATCCGAGCACTGGCAAGCAGGCCGGGTTGGACAGTCGGCCGGAGCACATCGAAGAAGTCGCGGAGGCCTCGCTGAAGCGACTCAAGACGGATGTAATAGATCTGTTCTATCAGCACCGCGTCGACCCCAACGTGCCGATTGAAGAAGTGGCTGGAACGGTGAAGGAATTAATTCAGCAAGGCAAGGTGAAGCACTTCGGACTTTCGGAAGCGGGAGTGCAAACGATCCGTCGCGCGCACGCGGTTCAGCCTGTGACTGCGCTACAGAGCGAATATTCGTTGTGGTGGAGAGAACCTGAAGCGGAAGTCATACCGACGCTGGAAGAGCTCGGAATTGGGTTCGTGCCATTCAGTCCGCTGGGGAAGGGCTTCCTTACCGGGAAGATCGACGAGAAGACGACCTTCGACAGTTCCGATTTCCGCAACATCGTGCCGCGTTTTTCGCCCGAGGCGCGGAAAGCAAATCATGCGGTAGTGGATCTGCTCGGCAGAATTGCGGAACAGAAGAAGACGACACCGGCGCAGATCGCGCTGGCGTGGCTGCTGGCGCAGAAGCCATGGATAGTTCCGATTCCCGGCACGAGCAAGGTATCGCGGCTGGAGGAGAACCTTGGGGCAGTAAACATCAAACTCACAGCAGACGATTTGCGCGGAATCGACAGTGCGGCTTCGAAAATCAAGGTTGAGGGTGCGCGCTATCCGGAGCACCTGCAGAAAATGGTCGGCCGCTGAGCGGCTTACCCCGGAGTAAATCTCGAACCGCACCAAGTGCAAAAAAAAAAGTTAGGGGGATTTCATGTACAAAGCAAAAGCGTATTCGGCTGCAAGTGCGACATCACCTCTTGCATCGGCCACAATCCCTCGGCGCGATCCGACGGAAAACGACGTGCAGCTCGAAATTCTGTTTTGCGGCATCTGCCACTCCGATCTGCACCAAGTCCGCAACGAGTGGAGCGGCGTGATGCCCACCGTCTACCCCTGCGTCCCCGGACACGAAATTGTTGGCCGAGTCACGAACGTGGGGTCCGCGGTTGCGAAATTCAGGCGCGGTGACCTTGCCGCAGTCGGTTGCATGGTGGACTCGGACCGCACCTGTCCCGAATGCCAAGCGGGCCTTGAGCAGTTCTGTCCCAACATGACTCTGACTTACAACTTTCCCGACAAGCATCTGGGAGGTGTTACCTACGGTGGCTACTCGGACAGCATCGTTGTCGACCAGCGGTTTGTGTTGCAGGTGCCGTCGAACCTGAATCTGGCCGGAGCCGCGCCTTTACTTTGCGCCGGAATAACAACGTATTCGCCGATGCGCCACTGGAGCGTTGGCAGGGGCAAAAAGGTTGGCGTGGTTGGTCTCGGCGGACTGGGCCACATGGCGGTGAAATTCGCGCACGCGCTCAGC
>Ga0210406_10003529_pt1 | contig 17100 bp, 12 predicted proteins | sample IncBWC30MmetaG_FD_155454 | JGI IMG/M metagenome (GOLD analysis project Ga0210406, IMG submission 155454) | Forest soil microbial communities from Barre Woods Harvard Forest LTER site, Petersham, Massachusetts, United States - Inc-BW-C-30-M | ecosystem: Environmental > Terrestrial > Soil >... | reverse complement strand
CCCTTACTCTTCTTCCCGCTATTGACCAGCGCCACATCCGCGGTCACGGTGATGTCTTGCGCCCAAATCGAGACACCTGAGACGATTAGCGCGGCAAGGCAACAGACGGTTGCGGTTTTTATCAAAACAAAATCCCCATGATCAAATTGAACTGATCGGCGCTGTTGCTGACGTCGTAAAGTTGAAATGTTTGTAAGTGCCGATATTCCGCCGAAAACAGCAAGTTAGAGCGCGGCCGAAAGACGAAGTTTGCCAGCGCCCCGCGATTCTGAACAAACAGAGGGACAAACAAGTAAGGCTGGCTTGAAGCTGCGGCTAGTACTTCACTGGTCGTCGGATTGTCCACTCCGGCCGCAGCGTTGAGTTCGAGCGTGTTAGTCACCTTGAATTTGAGCTGCGACCATCCGCCAATCGAATCCAACCCGCGCACCCGGGTGCTGGGATTGCCGGGATTGCCGTCAAATACCACGCTCCTGCTAATTCCGTCGCCGATTCCACCAAGCGCCCGCCCTCGATAGAACTCACCCGTAAAAATCAAGCGCTGTGCCAACGGAATCTGCCAGTCCGCCATGCCCGCCCATCCGTCAATGTAGTGGTCGGTGGGTTGAGGGCATCCTGGCACTGTGCATGTTACCCAATTCTGCCGGCTGTAGTACCCGGCCGCTCCGAAGGTCATGGGCTGACCAAATATGGTGCGCGTCCATGACGTCCGGATCGCATAAGCCGGCTGACGCGTGAGTTCGCCGGCGCTCGGCATGCGGAAGTAAGGGTCCGACGGGAACTCTCCCGTAAGATTGTCGAGAATTCCACCCTGGAGCATTATGTTCTGGTCCCCGGAGATTTGGAACCGGTGCTCCACTCGCACCTGCGGGGTCCACGCCCACAGATTTCCGGCGTAATTGAGCGCGGGGATTGCCAGAGATGCAAAGGACGTTGGCGAAAGCGGTGAAAAGAACGCATTGTCCTGCCCTACCACCATCGAAGTGGTTTTCCAATCCATCCGCATGCTGGCCGTACGTAGCCGGAAAATGCCTGAGTTGACTCCGTTCCATGTGTTCGGAAATCCACCCGCAAAATCGGCCTGCAGGTTGGCGGACGTCTTCGCACCGGCCAGCGTGGGCCCGAATACCTCGAGGCCAATTTCCGACTGCCGCATGGTTGCGCCCAAGCTTCCAGTGCCTTTGCCTGGTCCGCTTACAAAACTCGGGAAATCTTGGTTGTCGGTTGCCCCGTGACTGTTGAAGAGATTTAAAAGCACAATTCCGGACAATCGAACCCGATATTTAGATGCGCTCTCGACCTTGGTCTGATACTGATCGTTGATCTTGCTATTCACCAGTTGGGTCGACTCTTCGAGCGACGCGACGCGCTCTTCCAAGGACCCCGTCCGGTTTGCCTTCGGTGTCGCGGATTGGGCCGGAACGGAATCAGCATTGGCCGGCGGCACGGATCGGTAGGGATCCGCTTGCGGTCCTACCGCCGCGGCTGATGCGGTCTGCGTCTTCTGCAACTGATGTCGCAGTTCCGCATTCTCGGCGCGATATTGCTCAGTCTCAGACTGCATCTGCGCCACTGCCGAGCGCAATTCCTTCACTTGTTGTTGGAGTTCATGAATCGCTGCCGCAGTCGAGTCGCTAGAGGATGAGGCCATGGCCGGACTTGACTCTTGCGACCACCCGAAGACACTGCTCAGCAAAAGCAACCCAGCCAAGCTTGTTCGCCGCGTCCCTTGAGACAAACCATTCCCCTTCTTCACAATTGCCCCTCCGAAGAAGACTATAGAAGTCCGTTGAGCGATGCCTAGCGAGGCGGTTTTGGCTGTCCGCACTCCCGAACGGGAATCTTACTCCGACTGCACTCTTTTTGCTCGGGCCAGCGGCGGTAGAGTTGGCTGGCCCTCTCCACCACTGTCAGAGTTAGACGATGCAACGATAGGCAGGGTTATGCGAAAAACCGTGCCTTCCTCCGACGTCTTCTCCACGAGCACGTCTCCGCCGTGGTCCTGGATGATTTTCTGCACCACCGTCAACCCCAATCCGGTTCCGTTTTCCTTGCCATAGCTGACGAACGGCTCGAAAAGTTTGCCCCGAATCGACTCCGGGATGCCACGACCATTGTCAGAGAGCCGAATCTCAAGGCCCCCAAGAACCTCTCGCAAATCAATATTGATCTGCCCAGCTTCTCCGGGGATCGCCTCACAGGCGTTCAACAGTAAATTGTAGAGAGCTCGTTCAAGCTTTTTGGTATCAAACCAGCCCGTGCTGCTGCCCTCCTGCCGGACCACAATCCGCACCGCGTGGAAGCGCGGATGAGTACGCACCGCCTGCACCACCCGTTCGACCGATTCCTTCACACTGCCATACGTCCGCCGTAGAGACTCCCGGGTCCGCGAGAACTCGAGCAGAGAATCGATGAGATCGGTCATTTGGTTTACGGCGATTCGAATTTCCTGGTAAAGTTCTTCCCGCTGATCGGTTGACAAGCGGCTTTCACAAAGGAATTCGGCATTCGCCACGATTGCGGCGAGTGAATGCCGAAGGTCATGCGAGACCGAACTGGCCATTCGCCCGATCGTCGCCAATCGCTCGGCATCGATCAACTCCTGTTGCGTTTTCAGTAGGCTGTCCCGCATTCGATTGAATGCCCGCGTCACCTCGGCAACCTCATCACCGCCCCGCGGGTCCAGTTGATAATGGAAATCGCCTCTTCCCAAAGCCCGCACCCCAGCCACCAAATGTCCCAGGGGCCGGGTGAAAGTATGCGATATGAAAAACACCAGCGCGCTCCCGCCGAGAACAGCCGTCAGTCCTACAAACAGCAACAAGCTATTCAGACTGTCGAGAAAGGCCGTAGCTTGGTCGTAGGATTTAAGCACGCTCAAGCGCACCGAGGGAGCCCGGTCGGTCGTAAGTTCCAAAGAGGTTGCCAGGAAACGTTCGTCGCCCAGTTGCACCTGTTCCGGTTCCGGAATGCCTGGAGACGAATGCACGGTCGGATGCCGCGAAAGTTCGGCCTCGTGCGTGGGATCCAGAGTACTTCTGACAATGGTGTCGCCGTAGTAGAAGGCCACCTGGCTGGCAGCGATCCGGCTCACCTGCGCCGCCACGCTGTCGTCAATTTCGTAACCGATGACCAGGAATCCCAGCAGATTATTCTCCGCCGCCGGCCCCGCATAGATCGGCTTAAGAAAAACCTGGTACAAATGCTGAGCGCCGTACCACCACTGCCCTGAACCTTCCTGATTCGATGGACGATTCAGCGACTGCTGCGCCATCTCCCGCGAGAAACCGGGCGTCGCCGTGTGCAGCGCAACCACTCTGCCAGTTCGGTTTGCCAGGACAAACAAGTCGCTGCCCCCCAGTCGCCACAAATCCGTCGACGCATCCTGGATCGTCGCTTCATGCTGCGTGGTCATGAGCGCCCGCAAATTAGGCAGGTCCGCCAGCAGTTCAGCGAGGTGAGTCAGCGTAGTCTCGCGTTCACGATGGAAGTTCTGGTAGGTGCTAACCGAGTTATGCAGGTCTGCAAAAATGCTCTTGGTCACCTGCGCCTGGACGGTGTGACGTACCAGCAGCAGGCTGGTCCATGTGAGGCCGGCGGAGATCAACAGCATGGAGAGCAGAAACTTGGTCCGCATCCGAAGTTTCATTACTCTCACCTTTCCCCGCACCTGAACTCTTCGCCGCTCTGGGAGTCAAGGCACAAATTTGTAGCCCATGCCATGAACCGTCCGGAAATGTACCGGATTGGTCGGATCGTTTTCCAGCTTTTGTCGAAGCTTCAGAATATGATTGTCCACCGTGCGGGTAGATGGATAATTCTGGTAACCCCACACCTCATTCAGCAACTCATCCCGCGAGATTACCCGTTCCGCATTCTGCATCAAAAACTTCAAAGTCTTGAATTCCTGTGCCGTGAGCACCACCAGTTCTCCATTGCGGTTAACTTCCATCTTGGTGAAGTCCACCGAAATTCCATCAAAAGTAAATACATCCGCGGTTCCCGACCGGGCTGTCCGCCGCCGCAATGCAGCCCGCACTCGAGCCAGCAATTCTCGCGGACTGAAAGGCTTAGTCACATAATCGTCCGCACCTAACTCCAAAAGCAATACCTTGTCAGAAACGTCGCTGGCGGCGCTCAGAACAATAATGGGAATCGAAGGCGACTGTTGTTTGATTTCCCGGCAAACATCCCGGCCGGACACGAGCGGCAATCGCAGGTCGAGCACAATCGCGGCGGGAGCTGCGCGGCGGAATGCCTCCAGCCCCGACTTGCCGTCCGGGCTAATTTCGATTTCGAAGCCTTCCGTCTCAAACAAACGCTTCAGAGCCTTCTGGACCGCATGATCATCTTCCACCACCAGAATTCGCTCCATCGGGTTCGCCCCCGGACTAAGGTACGGTGATGCCTTCTGCAGCGTAACTGGGACACGCTGCGTCGTATCTCGGGTTGTTTCTACTCGAATCATAGCTACTCCAGAATTGTAGATTCATCGCGTCAACACTGGACAAGCTTACTACCACTACGCTGCCAACTAACCTCCAGTACAATCTGTTGACAATGTTTTTACAATCCGCAGACAATTGCGGCCTTCGGGCCACGCGATTGGAACGAATTATTACTTTCATTCGGGATTGTTTCTGTAGGACCATGAGACTTGGGCGCCATCAGCGTGCGCCGTCGGCCGAGCACTTTCGATCAAATGATGAGTGGGCGCGAGGCTGCAAACCGGATCTGTCGCACTGGCATCCCCGGTGATCAGAAAAGCCTGGCAGCGGCAGCCGCCAAAATCGTCCGCCCTGCGGTCGCAGCTTCGACACGGTTCGGGCATCCATTGTTCGCCGCGAAATCGTTGGAACGCAGCGGACTCCCGCCATATCCATTCGAGCGAACGCTCGCGCACATTGTCAAACCTCATGCCCGGAATCACACCCGCGGCATGGCAAGGAAGCGCCTGCCCTGAAGGATCAATCAAGACCAACCGCCGCCCCCACCCACCCATGCAGGCTTTGGGATAGCGCGCATAATAATCCGGAACCACGCAATCGATTCTCATGCGGCCGGAAAGCCGTTCCTGCGCGCCTTCCACAATGCGCGAACAGTTTTCAAGCTGCTCACGGGTGGGAATTAGCGTATCTCGATTCTTCAAAGCCCAACCGTAATACTGGGCGTGCGCAATTTCCAGGCGATCCGGCTTCAACCGCTCCGCAAATTCAATCATCTCCTCCAGATGATCGAGGTTCTGACGATGCACCACCAGATTCAGGGTGAGGGCAATAGGGAACCGGCGAATCACTTCTGCGAGAATGACTTTGTGGGCGTGCGCTTTCGTACCCGCAATCCAGTTCGCCGGTTCGTCTCGTGAGTCCTGGAAACTGAGTTGAATGTGATCGAGTCCTGCCTTCACCAGCGCGGCCAGTCGCGCCTCGGGCAAGCCAATCCCGGAGGTGATCAAGTTGGTATAAAGTCCGGCAGCGTGCGCGCCTTCGACCAACTCCTTCAGGTCACCCCGCGCCACAGGCTCGCCACCAGTTAAGTGAAGATGGAGAATCCCCAGGGACCGAGCCTCCTGAAACACGCGCACCCAATCCTGAGTCGAGAGCTCCGCCTTAGCTCCAATCATCTGCAAAGGATTCGAGCAATACACGCAGTGTAAGGGACAGCGATGCGTGATTTCCGCAATCAACGCCAGTGGGTTCGGAATCATTGAATAGCGAAGTCTGGTAGCGCCGCCAAGGTGCCGGCGCTTCCAAGAATGTCTAATAATCTATGACGCGTTTCTGTTGCAGAGCCTCCAGAAAATTGCCGACGTCTTTTCGAATCTTCGCCGGATCCGCGACGCTATACGTCGCACAAAGCGCGGTCACGATATCCTGCACGGTGCGTTGTCCATCGCAAAGTTCAAGGATGTTCTGCCCCGTCCCTTGAACCCGAATCATGCCTTCAGGAAAAAGCACAACGCGCTCCTCGCCCTGACTTGCCCACCGGCAACCAGCGGCGAACCGCGGCTGGCTCGAATCAGAAGGATGCACGGTCACGCCCCCTGAATCCGAAAAGCCCCGGGCGGCGGCCATCCCGGCTGAACGTACGCAAAGTAGAGCGCGTCCAACTGCGCCCAAAGGATGTCGCATTTCGCCCGCAAGGCTGCGATTGCCGTTTCCTGCTCAGCCCGCGTACAGGCATTCTCGGTCACCCACTGTAGAGCGAATCGCGCATCTTCCGGAGCCTGATCGAGACGCGCGGTAAAATAATCCAGCCCGCCGGAAAGCCACGGATAATGCTGCCGCAAACGATCCATACGCAATGCTATCAAGTCTCGCGAAAACAACTCAGTCAGCGATGAAGCCACCGCTTCGAGGAAACTCCGATTCCGGACCAGATTCAGATAAGCATCCACCGCGTACCGTGTCGCCGGCAGAACTTCATCGCCACGCAACACGCGCTCACGCTCAAGCCCGGTAGCTTGCGCCAGCTTGATCCAGCGTTCAATCCCGCCCTCGTGGGTCGCATCACCATCGTGATCGACTACGCGCTTCCGCCATACCCGGCGAAAATCCGGATCGTCGCTGCGCGACAGAATGATCGAATCCTTAATCGGGATGCTGCTCTGGTAGTAATAGCGGTTCAAAGCCCAGGCCTGCAACTGCCCCCGGCTCAACTGGCCTTCATGCATCATCAGGTGGAAGGGATGCCGATGGTGATAGCGCTCTTCCCCCAACTGCCGCAAGCGGGCTTTCAACTCCTCAACCGAAAGCACCGTAGAATCGCTCGACATTTCTGCTGCCGGTTTCAATCCCATCCTCCGCATCTAGACTGCTCACAAACCTATCCTCTGTCATTCCGAGGAGCGAAGCGACGTGGAATCTGGGTTTTCGCCGGCCACGCAAGAACCTAGATCCCTCGCTTTGCTCGGGATGACAACTGGTGGGAAGTTATCGGCGATCCGTATGTCCCCCGCAGCGCCGCTCCTGATCTACAAATCGAAACTCCAGCCATCCTCCGCCACTTCCCAACCCGCAGCCCGCACTACCCCATACTCAGGACCAGACTCATCCAGCATGGGATTCGTGTTGTTCACGTGCACAAAAACTTTCCGGGGATGCCGTAGTCCAGCTAGTTTGCGCATGCTTCCATCCACCCCAGATACCGGAAGGTGCCCCATTTCACGCGCCGTCGAACCGCTCCCCTGGACGCGAATCAGTTCGTCATCGCTCCAAAACGTCCCATCGAACAGAAGCAGATCGGCATCCTCCAGACGCCGCAGCAGCGAATCGTCCACCGCCGGAACCGCAGGCATATAAGCTAATCGACCGCCCGACGACGAGTTCACCATCACACCCAGCAAAGCCTCCTCAGGATTCAGGCCCGCAGCGCGTTCTTGTGAAACATACGCCGGATAGCGACTGCCCAGCGAGAGCACGGTGCAACTTATTCCCGAATCATTCTCTGCCACGGTCCGCAAAGGGAAACTCGCATCGCAACCGATCTCCGTCCACGCTACTTGGCCGGGCACGCGATTCAGCATCGCAAACACGCTGTTATCCTCCAGCAGAATGCGCCGGATCGAAGGTGTGCAATAAATGCGGAAGGGCTGCAGTTCGCGGAGAGACAATAACCCCGCGATCTGATCGATATCGCCGCTGGTCAGCAGAACGCCACAAACAGCAGAGTCCCGCCCATTGTTCCGCGGATGAAGTGCCGGCGTCGCTTCGATCTGCGCCCGCAAATCGGGAGAGGAGTTTAACAAAAACCAGGCGCGATCGTCGCCGCTTATCGCAACCTGGGTTTGGGTACGACTCTTGCCTGGGAACGTGCCAGCGCGCAATCGCCCGCAGTTGCGGCAACTGCAGTTCCACTGCGGAAAGGCGCCACCGGCGGCCGAGCCCAGAATTTTTATGCGCATCCGTGCTGAAACTTACAGTGCGGCGGAGGCGTAAGAATTGATCTCGCAATTCAACGCCACTTCCTCAAACTGCGGTGCTTTCCATTCCATAATTTCCATCCTCTGCAAAAATAAACTCCACTAAGTATACAGGTTGATGCCAAATTTTCATCAGCGAAACTCTCGCACGGAAATGCACTTCTTTCAAGCACTTAGCGCAAGGTTACCTCTGGGTATGTCCCTTATCGAGTTGGTGTCCTGTCCTTACGACAGCCTTGTGCTTACCCCGAGCATGATTTTAACTAACCCTAGCCCTCTCCTTAAATCCAAGGGATTAGTCCGTCGGGAGCGACTGTGGTTGAGGATCCGAAGTGGGAGTTGGCTATTCTGGCAACCGTGCAAGGCTTCTACGAGAAGCTCTTGCAGGAAGCCGTGCGGGGAGAAGTTCCGGTCCCATCCGGGCTAGAGGCGATCTCGCTGCAAAGCGACGACAGCGTCGCGGAAACTTTGTCCAGCATGCATCGCTGGCTGCGTTTGCTCGATCTCGCCATTACTCCGGCCATGCTGCGCCGCGCCTTCACGCCTGATACCGACCCCGAAATCGCCGAAGCGATGCTCCGTTATTTTACGCGCACCAGAGATACCACCGAGGTTCATCGCGACAAGACCGACTTGGTCGCCACATTTCTTTATCGTCATCCTCGCGTGCCCGGCCAATGGGAGCGCCGTGGCTACGGACTCGATGGCTCCATTCCCCTGGCTCCATTCGAGATCGCGTTGCTCGAAATTCTTGCTGAAGCCGACGTACCGTCTCTGACCGAGGAGCACGTGCAAACGCTTCGCCTCTTCGATCACTTGCAGCAAGAGGCCGAGGGCTTTTCGGATCTGAATGCGCTTCTCGATTCCGGAATCATACCTCGCGTGCGCGAACTCAAGCAGTCGCTCGATAGTTCTTTCTACCACCCCGGCGTTCTAGCTACGATAGCCCCCTACAACACCGCCTTCGGCAAGAAGTTTGACGCGCTGTTCCATCAGTCCGCCGCGGAAATCAGGAACTTCGCCGAAGTGGTTGAAGAGCAGGGTGGCACCATTCTCGGAAACGTCGACGGCGTGGATGTGACCGTGGAACACGTTGCCGCTCTAGAGGAGAGTGAACTGCTTCGCATCGACTACGGTGCCGCTTTAGACAAGTTTCGCCGCGTATCGAAACTGAAGAAGACTCTGGATCAACGCCCGCCCATTCGCCGAAGCCCGCGCCTGGTACGTCCACCTGTTAAGGCGAACGTCAATCCTCCAGCTAAACTAGCGCTGTTTCCGAGCCGGCGTCCGGCATTGGATGTTCAGGCCATGCGCTCGGCGGTAACTCCGCAACAGATTTCCACGGAAGAGAGCAAGCTTCTCAGAATCGAAGAGTCGATTCGCATCTTCGTGCGCGTGGCCGACCCCAAATTCCGCCAGGTCGTTCCCATGCGCTTCTTTAATCTGCTTCTCACGCCCGTAGAAGCCGATGCATATTCCGGCGACTATCTAGAAGAGAAGAGCCTGCGAGCCGGAGTCGCACGTGTGATCCTGCGCCTGGTCGCGGTAGTCGCCCGCATGACCACCGAACTGGAAGAACTGAAGCGCGCCGAGAACTCAGCATCGTTGTGGAGGCTGCACGCCGACGCGATGGTCGTGTTGCTCGAAATCGGCCGCTCCGTAAACCAAAACGCTCAACGCGTGATGACTCTTGCCGAACAACGCGGCGCCAAAGTCGAGGCTGATAAAATCCGCGCCCCGCTGCAAAAGCTGCATGATTGCTCGGAACTGGTTGAGAAAACGCTGCTAGAAGTTCCCAAGGAAAAGTCCGTCGGCGCCAGCAACGCCAGTTAAGCCGCCATCGCGTCAAGTCCTTACAGCCTCAGGTAGTTCAAATACCTGTCCCTCAAGCAAACCCCGGGAGCGTTACCTCGCGTGTTGCAGATCCCAGCGCAGGCCGAAGGTGTACGTCGGCTGGTAGTACTCACGCTGACTGAAGTATGGCGTGCTGCCGAAATAAAATCCGAAGACCTCGTTGTTTAAGTTCAAGCCCTGCGCAATCGCGGTGAGACCCTTTCCCAGATAAACGCTGCCCTGCGCGTCAACCTGAAAGTGCGAATACAAATACTGATCACCGGAGGGACCTTTGAGGCCGCCTGGAGTGGGAAGGGGAGCGGGAGGAGTAACTGAGCTATCGATGGGGCAAGTGCCGTTCGGATTAACTTTGTCTCCGTTTTGGCATGCCGTGAAGAAGTAGGCGAAAATGTTGGGACCGTTATATGCCATCCCAAGCCGCAGGGAAACTCGTCCGCGATCATAGGTAGGACTTATGTTCCACGTGTTGGGGGCTTGACGGAGAAGCGGAGGGTTATCAATGCGAAGTCCCGGGTTCACATTCTTCGCTTGTGACGTGGCATAACTGTAGTTGGCCGAGATGCCTAATCCGCTCAAGAGGCCCGGCAGGTAGCTGAAGTGGTGCTGGAAGTTGAATTCGACGCCCGCGATGTAAGCGCTGCCCGAGTTGACGGCCTGATTGACAAAGCAGTTGGCAGTGGGGCAGCCCGGGGAGGCTTTAGGTCCCGCCAGCAGAGACACAATGGGATCACTCAGGCTCTTGTAGAAGAAGCCCGCCTGAACCACGCCCAGAGGATGCAAGTAGCGCTCGTAGAGAACGTCGTAATTGTTTCCGTGCTCCGGCCTGAGCGCGGGGTTGCCGATCGTTAATGTTGGAGGGGTAGTGGAGTTGTCCACGGTGGTAGCGCTGGTCAGAAATGCCGGATCGGGCCGCGATAGTCCCCGGGCAAAGACAAATCGCAAATCGGAATTGTCCTTATTGTCGAGGCGCACGCGCAATGAGGCGCTGGGCAAGAAGCTCACGTACGAGCCCTGCCCCGGGAAATTGATCGGGCCTCCATTTGTGTTGATGTCGCATCTGCACGAGAACGTACTGTCCTGAGTACCCTCGATGCGCAGGCCGCCAACGATTCTGAAGCGGCTGAAGTTAATCGTATCCATCACGTAGCCAGCGGTGACGCGCTCAACCAGGTCGAAGTTATTGTTATTACCGCCGAATAGGGAGGGCGCGGGAGCAGTCTGCGGACATAAGGTTTGGTCGTTGGTAAATGCGCCCGGATTGGCTTTGAAATACGACTGCACTTTTTCCCAGCTGACTCCCGGGCCGTAGGGATAGCTGCCGTTGTAGTAGTTCGAATTGTGAAAGCCGTTAAGGAATTGGGTGGCAAACGGAGCCGCTCCAGGATTGATGGGGCACCAGTCAATTTCGTACGAATCATCAAACTTGTGCGCGTTGCGAATATAGAAGCCGGTCTCGAACGTGCTTGTATGAGAACCCACATGATAGTTCTTGGCATAGCTCACCGTACCCTCAAGGTTGACCTGGGCGGCTTTTCCGTGGGCTGAGTCCTGAATTTGGTTCAGCTGCAAGGTCGTAGGATCGTAGGCCTCGGTAAAGCACGAGGGCGAGAATGCCGGCAGGTTGGCGTCTTTGGTGGCGGAGTTGAGGTACTGGCAATTGCTTTGAGCCAAGGTAGACAGGAACAGGGTATGCGATTCGCCTCCGCCGATCGGGTTCAACATGCGTGCACGTCCGACGGCGAACTGCCAATTTATCAGGGAGGTGCCAAATACATGATTGCCGCCGAGCGACAGGCTGGCTACCTGAAAATCGGGATCCCGTCTCTCTGTGGTAAATGGGGTGGAACCATCGGCGTTGGGCCCGTTGTTGGGAATATTCGGACCAGGAATTGGAGAAACCCCCACCGCAGGCGCGACATCATTGGTATTAAGGATGTACTCGTAGCGGTCTCCGTAGTCTTTGAAGTCGGAGTACAAGGTATGAACGTAAAGGTTGGAGTTCTCCGAGAGTCGATAATCCAGGCTGCCACCGAAGCCGTAGCGCTTGCGGTCGTACAAGTACTGGCGGAAGGACACGTTGTTAAAGTCTGGAATGAACGTAGTGCTGCCTGGCTGTTGAATTAATCCCGGGACCGGCTCGATATCGTCGATGCCCCGTCCGTTGTAATCGTAGGAGCCGCTTACCATCACGCCCAAGCGCTTGGCAGCACCGAAGCGCTCTCCGGCCGTGCCTCCGAACTCATACACGCTTCGGGTATTGGCAATCGGCGTAAAGCCGCCGAGCCCATAGACCGAAAGGGTCGGCTGGTCGCCGGCCTTCTTGGTTACCAGGTTGACCGAGCCGCCGATGGCGTCGCCATTCATGTTGGGCTGCAGGGTCTTGTTGATCTGAACCGATTCGATCAGGTCGGCTGGGATTACGTCGAGCTTGACTTGGCGCACACCGCCTTCCGGGGACGGGACTTCAACCCCATCGATCGTGAGGTTGGCGAGGCGCGGCTCGGTTCCGCGAATCTGCACGTACTTGCCCTCGCCTTCATCGCGTTCGAGCGTGACTCCGGGCAGGCGGCCTACCGCGTCCGCCACATTTGCGTTGGGCAGGCTCGCAATCACTTCGGAAGGCAGGACGTTAAGAATATTGTCGGCGATCTTCTCTTCATTAATAGCTTCGGCTTCGCCATGTGCGCGCTGGGCCGTAACCAGGACGCTCTCGCTTTCGGAAGAAACCTGCAGAACAGCAGTCACGTTCGCGGGTTGCCCCGCAACCACGGTGACGGGTGTCTCGTATGTTGAGAATCCTACATACGAGATCTTGAGCGTGTAGGTGCCCGGTGCCACGTTCGGAATGGCGAACTGGCCCTGTCCGTCCGAGACAGCTTTCAGCCCATTCTGCTCTACTTGCACGGTGGCGCCCGGCAAGATGGCTCCGCTGATGTCGGTGACCAATCCGTTAATCCTGCTGATAGCCTGTTGTGCGTTGACCGGAGTCAGGCCCAGTACGATGATCATGAAGCCCGCAAGAACCAGCGAATACATAAATTCGCGCATTTTCCGCCTCCTGATTGATAAAGGATTAGTCGTGACGCGATACAATTAGTCCATCCTCTGCACCAACGAATTGAGCAACGAAGTGATTTGTAAAGTTTTATTGCGGAGATGTTTCAGGAATTTGACAGTTCTGTTAATCCTGCGTGAATCACTCTTCAGCTTGGCTTAAGGTTGCTTGAGTAACTATCCATTTATTGAGGCAGATGCCTCGGTAGCTATGCGTGTGTCATCTGGAGAGCTTTCGCTAACTGTTCGCGTAGGAGAAGAGAGGAATGAACAGACTTCGTATCGCGATCCTTATCGTCTTCGCAACCGTATGGTTGTCGGCGGCGGTTGCACAAGAAAAGAAAATTAAGCGATCCGACCTCCCCCCGGCGGTTGAGAAAACAGTGGCGGCTGAGAGTAAGGGCGCAACCATACGTGGCTTTGCCATGGAGACCGAGAACGGCCAAATCAATTACGAGGCACAGTTAATGGTCGACGGTCACAGCAAAGACATCGCAATGGATGCTAGTGGCGCAATTCTCGAAGTCGAGGAGCAAGTCACCATAGAGGCGCTCCCAGCGGCGATCAGAGCTGGACTGCAATCGAAAGCAGGACAAGGCAGACTGGTGAAGGTCGAGTCCATCGTGAAGCGCGACAAACTCGTGGCCTACGAAGCGCAGATCATGAAAAACGGAAAGCGGTCCGAAGTCCAAGTCGGTCCAGACGGGAAAGCTCTCGACCACGACGAGTGAAGGGCGACAATCGCGTCCTTCGCTCCGAAGAGACCGATGAAAAGAAAGACGGGCAGCGTGCCCGTCTTTCTGATAGCTGAGAGCCGACGTGACGGCTCTAGTTGATGTCGAACTGCTCCTGGTGCAATGCTGGGTCGCTTTTCACGATGACCGTGCGCTTCGTTAGTTCTTCCATTTCGGTTAAGAAGCGGCCATTGTTGGACTTTAGCGCTTTCGCGATTTCGGGGTTTACACGCAGCATTACGTCAGCGTGATCCAGGTGCTTGGACATCTTGCGCATTTCCACATAGATGTCGTTGCAGACTGTGGTCACCGATTTCACGTAGCCGGTTGCTTCGCAATAAGGGCACGGCGAGCCGATGGTGCGCTCGAGCGATTGCTTTACTCTTTTTCGCGTTATCGCGACTAATCCAAAATCGTTGAACTGCAAAACCTTGGACGGGGCGCGGTCGCTGCGCAGCGCCTCTTCCAGAGCTTGCATGACTTTTTGGCGGTTGCGGCGTTCGTCCATATCGATGAAATCGATGATGATGATGCCGCCCAGATCGCGCAGGCGGATCTGGCGCACGATTTCCTTGATGGCATCGACGTTGGTCTTGACGATCGTGTCTTCGAGTCGAGCGGTCTTGCCGACGTACTTGCCCGTGTTGACGTCGATTGCGACCAGGGCTTCGGTTTGATTGATGACGATGTATCCGCCGCTCTTCAGCCAGACTTTCGACTTGAGGGCCTTATTGATTTCGTCGTTCAGGCCGAACTGATCGAATAGCGGGACCTCTTTACTGTAAAGCTTGACGCGGCGCACTAACGCTGGCTGAAATCGGTTGGCGAAGCGCAGGACGCGTTCATATTCCTGCTCGGTGTCGACCCAGATGGCGCTGAAGTCAGAGGTGACCTGGTCGCGGAGTACGCGCTCGACTACGTTTAAGTCGTGATAGATCAGGGTCGGGCCTTTGTTGTTGTCGGCGCGAGTCTTGATCTCGGACCATAGATTCTTCAGGAAGCGAATGTCGGCGCGCAGCTCTTCTTCGGAAGCGCCTTGGGCGGCGGTGCGTACGATGAAGCCTCCGTGACCGTTTTCGCGCTCGCTGATAATGATGCGCTTCAGGCGTTGGCGCTCTTCTTCAGAGGAAATCTTTCTCGACACGCCGGTGTGATTCACCGTGGGCATGTAGACCAGGAAACGTCCGGGTAACGCAATGTGGCTGGTGATGCGGGCACCCTTTTTGCCGATGGGTTCCTTGGCGATTTGGACCAGGATCTCCTGACCCTCTTTAAGAAGCTCGGTGATCAGGGGCACGTTCTGCGGCTCCTGACGGCGAAAGCGCCGACCGCCGCCGCCGCGGCGTCCACGCTGACCACGTTTATCAAATGCAGGGCGAGGGGCGCGCTGGGTATAGGCCGCAGTCCCGGCTGGAGCGCGGACTTCAACGCGGGCGTCCACCGTGCCATCGCCTCGGGCCTCGGCATCGAGAAGCGCTTCGGCTTCCGCTTGGGCTTCCTCGAGCTCGGCTTCCTCGGCTTCCTTTGCTTCCTGTTCCGCAGCCGCGTCATCGACTTCCTCGCCAGCGGCGGGCTCATCGGTGCCGCCTTCGATGACAAAGGGTTCGGGAGCCTTGGTCTCGCTAGCCGGTTGCATTGGCTCGGTTGAGGCTGCGATTTCCCGCGCCACCGGCTCGCGATAATCTTCGGCTTCTCGAGTCTCTTCTTCCAGTTCTTCTTCTTCGAATTCGTCTTCTTCGACATCTTCGACGTAGGACGCGAGATCGGCTTCTTCCTCCTCGATGAGTTCTTCCTCGATCGTGCCCTCAGCCGCCGCAGAGACTGGAATCTGATTCGAATGTTCGTGGTCCGCGACCAGGTGTTCGTCGTGGCGGACTTCCGCAGGTTCGGCGGACGCTCCACCAAAAACCGCTGCAACATTCATCTCGTGCAAACGCTTCTGTTCATGATCCCACTCGGAAGATCCGACCTGAGCGTTCGCGGCTGCGCCTCTGGCGCGGTCGTTAGTTGCTCGATCTTGAGGTTCCGGGATCTGTGACTGTTGGTCCGCTTCTGGCTTCGCGAAGAGCGGTTCGTCCTCGGGAAACGCCGCGGTAACAGGGACCGGTGCATCGGAACTCTGCGGGAGAGGTCTTGATCCCGAATGCGCTTGAGACGGCTGACTCTGCGCCAGCCGCTGATATTTTGAGATGGACTCGCCGGGCAACAGGATGGGCTGGTACCCCGGCGGCGGTCCGTATTCGCTTCGTTCCGGTCGATCACTGCGCTGAGGACGATCCGTTCTTTCTGGCCGATCGGTGCGTGGCGCTTCTGAAGTTGGCCGGGCGAACTTGGATTCGGGCATGCGCTCACCGCGACGCCCGCGACGCCGACGGCTCCGCCAATCTCCGCGTCCCTCACGGCCGTCGCCACTGCTCGAACGTTCGCGATTCTCCGCAGGCTGAGTTGCCGCCTCTGCATGTTCTTCGGTGACGGTTTGCGGTTCGCCGGCAGGCGCGGTGCTTCGAGGCTCGGGTGTGGAATTCTGAGGCTCGGTTCGCACGGGCGATTGATAAGGTTGGGCCGGGCCAAGGTTGGTAGGAATTTCCTCGACTTCGTCTTCGTCTTGCAATTCCATGAAGTCGGAAACGTAGAGGAACGCATCGCGCTCCAGGCCGATGTCCACGAATGCGGACTGCATTCCGGGCAGGACCCGGGTTACACGGCCTTTGTAGATGGAACCAGCCAGGGTGTATTCATTCTCGCGCTCGAGGTAAATTTCTGCGAGCAGATCGTCTTCCACAAGCCCCACCTTTGTTTCATGAGGGGTAGAAGACACAAATAGTTCTTTCGTCATACGGACTCCGGTTCTGCGCCGTCAAGCGGCGGCAGGTTTCACCGGAACATAGGCAGGGAAAGGCCGGGAGGATGGAGCGATGCGATATCCGCCCCGCACAAGGGACGGCTGGGGCTACGGAGCTTTCTCCGAAGCCGGACTCGTAAAACATGCTTGGAAATCTTTCGCACTTATCGCATTGCGCTTGCCCAAGGTTTGTGACCTGCTCTCACAAAAACCGTCTCTGGTCTTTGCGGGGGCCGTTACCCGCCTGGCAGCGCGTTAGCTTCAATCCTGCCGGCCGATCACTGCTGTTCTGGCCGGTGAGTGCCCTCTTTACGCGAGGGCGATCGTGATCTTGTTTTGGGCCGCGTATGGCAAGCGCGGCAACTTTCCTTGCCTTCTTCCCCTGTTTCTAATTCACAAAGCGGCGCATCCTGACGTTCATGACAATCCCCAGCGCCAGAAACATAAACAGGACGGAAGACCCGCCATAACTCATTAAAGGCAAGGGTATTCCAGTGACCGGCATAAAACCGACCACCATGCCGACGTTGACCAGGATGTGAAAGCTAAGCACAGCCACCACACCCATTACCACGAACGTGCCAGCGCGGTCGGGCGCCGTTTGCGCGTTCTGCGTCAAACGCATCAGCACGATAAAGTATAGCAGCATTACGGTTAACGCGCCCACAAATCCGTGCTCCTCGGCAAAAGCCGCA
>Ga0210406_10003528_pt1 | contig 17103 bp, 9 predicted proteins | sample IncBWC30MmetaG_FD_155454 | JGI IMG/M metagenome (GOLD analysis project Ga0210406, IMG submission 155454) | Forest soil microbial communities from Barre Woods Harvard Forest LTER site, Petersham, Massachusetts, United States - Inc-BW-C-30-M | ecosystem: Environmental > Terrestrial > Soil >... | reverse complement strand
CTCGGCCGTCACGCTCCAGGCCCAATTGCGCGCGCAGCTGATCACAGCGATCGCCGGCGGCAGCCTGCCGCCGAGTCGACCACTGCCCTCGAGTCGCGCACTTGCCGTGCAGCTCGGTATCGCCCGCAATACCGTGATGATTGTGTATCAACAGCTGGTGGATGACGGTTATCTGATCGCTCGACGCCGGCAGGGCTACTACCCCAATCCGGCGGTGATCGCGGCACGGCCTCAGGTCGTAGTGCCGGATGGACTCGCCGCGGCCGCCTCTCCCAACTGGGCGACCCGGATGAAGCGGCGACCGTCCCTGCAGCGGAACATTTCCAAAGTTGCCGACTGGGAGCGGTACGCATTTCCATTCATCTACGGGCAGCTCGACAAGGCCCTGTTTCCCGCCGCCAAGTGGCGCGCGAGCTGCCAACAGGTGCTCTCCGGTGCCGAGGCGCTCGATTGGGCCAAAGACCGATACACCCGCGACGATCCCGGGCTCATTGAGCAGATCCGCGACAAGGTACTGCCGCTGCGCGGTATTTGGGCGACGGGCGAAGAGATCCTCGTCACGATCGGCGCACAACAAGCGCTTTATCTGCTGGCCGATCTGCTGTTCGACAGCAGAACCACGGTTGGCATCGAGAACCCAGGCTACCCGGATGCCCGCAACATCTTCGCGCAGCGTACGGCCCTGCTTCGCCCCCTGCCGCTCGACGAGCACGGTCTCTGCGTCGCGGACCGGCTGTCGGGCTGCCAGTTCGTTTACGCAACGCCCAGCCACCAGGCCCCGACGACGGTCACGATGCCGGTCGGGCGCCGACTTGAACTCCTGCGGCAGGCCGAGAGCGAAGACTTCGTGGTCATCGAGGATGACTACGAAACTGAGGTGAGCTTCTCCGGTCTTCCGAACCCGGCGTTGAAGAGCCTCGACCGCAGTGGTCGTGTGATCTACGTCGGGAGCCTCTCGAAATCCCTTGCGCCGGGGCTGCGGCTAGGCTACATCGTCGCACCGGCTCCGCTGATCGCGGAGCTGCGCGCACTGCGGCGGCTGATGATCCGTCACCCGACCGCATTCATCGAGCGCAGCTTTGCCCGGTTTCTGGCGATGGGATACTTCGATACCTTCAACCGTCGCCTGGTGGCGGCGTATCGCGAACGGGCCACGGTGATGGCCGACGCTCTGGCCCGCCACCTGCCCGAGGCGCGCCATCCCCCGGTGACCGGCGGCTCCTCTTTCTGGATTGAGGGGCCGCGCTGGCTCGATACCCGACGCCTGGCCGATGAGGCTCGTGCCGAGCGGGTGCTGATCGAGCCCGGCGACGTGCACTTCGCCCAAGATATTCCGCCGCTGAACTTCTTCAGGCTCGGTTTCTCATCGATCGGCCCGGCTGCGATCGCCGAAGGCATCCGCCGTCTCGGCGGCTTGCTCGAACGGCAGCGGCCCAGGAGGTAGAGAGTCTTTTCGCGCGTGCCGGCGGCGAGTCACAAGTCTTCGTATAGATGGGGCTCCGCCGCAAGCTTCGTGATGTCCTGCCTTCTGCCGAAGCGGACGCGTGCACCGAATCCCAGAAGCAGGATGCCGAGACTGATCAAGCCGAATATGAGCGGCGTTCGTTGCTCGGGGATGAAAGCCATCGCCAGAAGGATGCTGAGCATGCCCGCGATCGCCAGATAGGTCAGGTAGGGAAAGGCCCACATCCGTACCCGGAGCCGCGCCGGATCCTCCTTTTCCAATCGCGAGCGCAGGCGCAGCTGCGAAATTGCGATCAACACATAAACGAATATCGCCACCGTTCCATACGAATTCACGAGAAACGCGAATACCGTGTCCCGCGAGACGTACGACATGACCACAGCACCGTAGCCGAACAGGGTTCCCAACAGAATGGCGCGGGCGGGCACGCCGTTGCGGCTGAGCTTCGCGAGGCCCCGAGGAGCATCGCCCCGACTGGTCAGCGCGAACAGCATTCTCGACGACGCATAAAGCCCCGAATTCAGCGCCGACAGCACCGCGGTGAGGACTACTGCGTTCATGATGTGCGCCGCGGCGGGGATGCCCATCGCCCCGAGGGCGCTGACGTAGGGCGTACTGATTCCCGCCGAATTCCAAGGCACCAGGCACACCACGAGGAGGATCGAACCCACGTAGAAGAGCAGGACGCGTGTGATGACGGAATTCGTCGCCTTGGCGACCGCTTTCGCGGGCTCGGCCGTTTCCGCCGCGGCGATCGTGACGATCTCGGCGCCGAAGTAAAATCCCGTGGCCGCCACGGCGCCGGTCAATATCGGAAGTACACCGTTCGGGGCAAAGCCGCCATGCGCCGTGAGGTTGGCCAAGCTGGGTCCGACTCCCGGCCACAAACCGAGGACGAACAGGCCCGCAAGCATCAGGAAGACGACGATCGCAGCCACTTTGATCGAGGCGAACCAAAACTCGAACTCGCCGAACGACCTCACCGAGATGAGATTCGTGAGGGTCAGCAATAGCATCACCGCCAGGCTGATGAGCCACGCCGGCTCGTTGGGCAACCAGAAGCGAACCAGTCCCGCGCCGGCGACCGCCTCGAGCGCTACGACGATGACCCAGAAATACCAGTACATCCACCCCGTCAGAAAGCCCGCGAGCTCGCCGAGCCGAGGCTGGTCGCTGAAGGCCAGGCGGGCGTATTCGTAAAATGAGCCCACCGCCGGCAGCGCCACGGCCATTTCGCCGAGCATGCGCATGATCAGCACGACCAGCAGCCCCGTGATCGCGAATGAAAGGACGGCGGCGGGTCCTGCCGCTTTGATGACCACGCCGCTGCCCACGAAAAGACCGGCGCCGATGACGCCCCCGAGGGCGATCATGGTCATGTGCCGCTGCCTGAGGCCATGGCGCAGTCCGCTCGACGGCGGGAGAGGGCTCTTTGTCCGACTGTTGTTCACGGTATCCTTGTACCATGCGCCTATTGATCGTGGAGGACGATAACAAGACTGCCCGAGCTCTGGAATCGGGTCTGCAGAGCGAAGGGTTCTCGGTGGTGCTGGCGCACACGGGAGAAGAAGGCTTCTTCCTTCTGAGCAGTGAAAACTTCGATCTGATCGTGCTCGACTGGATGCTTCCCGGGCGCGACGGGATCGAAATATTGAGAGCGGCCCGGGCGCGGGGCACCCAAATTCCCGTCCTACTGTTGACGGCGCGCGATACCATAGCCGATCGCGTGCTGGGGCTCGAGGCCGGCGCGGATGACTACCTCGTCAAGCCGTTCGCCTTTGCGGAGCTGGTCGCGAGACTCCGCTCGCTCCTGCGCCGCGCGCCGCGCGCCGAGCCGCTGCGGCGGGAGATCTCGGACCTCACGGTGGATCTCGAGACGCGCAGCGTCCGCCGCGCCGAACAGCGCATCGATCTGACGCCGCGGGAATTCGATCTGCTGGCATACCTCATGCGCCAGCCCGGACAAATCGTTACGCGCGAGATGCTCGCCAAGGACGTTTGGCACGAGGTCAGCCGCGCAACGCCGCTCGACAATGTCATCGACGTGCACATAGCGCACTTGCGCCGGAAGATTGACGGCGGCCGGGCGACGACGCTCATCCAAACGGTGCGCGGCGTCGGCTTCGTATTGCGCGCGGAATCTCGCGCGTGAACACAATCTGGCGACAGCGGTCACTGCGCGTTCGCCTGGCGGCTTGGTACGCGGGTGCCGGCGTCACGGTGCTCGTCGCCTGCCTGATGGCGGCGCTGATCAGCGGTGTATGGCTGCCCACCTCGCGTGCCGCCGTTCTGCTGGTCCTGTTCGTCTTCCTTCCCGGCGCCGCCGGCGCCTTCGCCGCGGCTGGGTATTTCGTGGCCGGGAGGGCACTGGCGCCGCTCAAGGTCTTGGCGGAGCGGGCGCGACGGCTGTCCGCACGATCCTTGAGCGAGCGCCTGCCGGTAATCAACGCTCGCGATGAGCTTGGCCAATTGGCGGGCGTCTTTAACGAAATGCTCGGACGCCTCGAGGACTCATTCGCCGAGCTCAAACGGTTCACGGCCGATGCGTCGCACGAATTGCGCACGCCGCTCACGGCGATCAGAGCGGTCGGCGAGGTGGGATTGCGCCAGGGCGACACCCCGGGCCTGCGCGACGCCGTCGGCAGCATGTTGGAGGAAGCGGCGCGGCTGAACCAGCTCATCGACCGGCTCCTCCTCCTTGCCCAGGCCGATGACGATAGGGCGCCCGTGCACCTCGCAGCTGCGCCGGTGCGCAACGTGGTGACCCAGGTGACCGACCTCCTGAGCGTCGTCGCCGAAGAGAAGGGGCAGTCCTTTGACGTAGGGGAAGTGCACGATGTATTCGCGGTGATGGATTCGGAGCTCCTGCGCCTGGCTCTGATGAATTTGCTGCAGAACGCGATTCGCTACAGTCCGCGGGACGTGCCAATCCGGCTGCGTGCGGCAGCGAGCGGCGCGCAGGCGGTCATCGAGATTGCCGACGAGGGGCCGGGCATCTCGCGGCAGCACCAGGCCAAGATATTCGAGCGGTTCTATCGGGTGGACAAAGCGCGCTCGCGGCCGCAGGGCGGCAGCGGACTCGGGCTTGCCATCGTGAAGTGGGCCGCAGAGCGGATGAACGGCTCCGTGGAGATCGAGAGCGAAGCCGGACGCGGGAGCATCTTCCGATTGCGCCTGCCTCTCGCGGGCGGCGGCGCCAATGCCGAACCACCCGGGGCAACGGCGCCGCCGGCCGATGCTCGAGCGGTGGACGATGAGCAGACCGAGCCGCCACCCGAATTGTTCGCGGACCCGCGCGACGGGGCCGACGCGAGGCTGCAGGAGGTATTCCATCGGCTGCGGAGTGGTCCGCAGGGCTTGTCGTGGAGCGAGGCACAGCGGCGGCTGTCGCGATTCGGCCCGAACGAGACGGTGAGCCGCCGCGTGCCGAACTGGTCAAAGCTGATCTGGCACGCCGCCAACAATCCCTTCAACGGTGTGCTGGTTCTGCTCGGGCTGGTGTCGCTGCTGACGGATGATCTCAGTGCGGCCGTCATCATGACAGTGATGGTGGCCGTGAGCACCGGCTTGCGCTTCTGGCAGGAGCGGAAGTCGCTCATCCAGGCCGAATCGCTGCGTAAGCTCGTGCGCAACAAGGTCACCGTCGTACGCTCCGGCAACGAGGTGCACGCCCTGCGCCAGCCGAGTCCTCTCAACTTCGCCGCCTCCGACATTCTTCTGGAGCAACTGGTGCCGGGAGACATCGTGCTTCTGTCCGCCGGCGACATGGTCCCCGGCGACCTGCGGCTGATGGAGTCGCGCGACCTATTCGCGACGCAGTCGGCGCTGACCGGCGAGGCCATGCCCGTTGAAAAGAGCGCCGATCGGCGCGATGACGCCGGCAATGACAGCTCTTCGGCCGAGATGAGCCTGCTCGACCGCCCCAATCTCCTGTTCATGGGGAGCAGCGTCATCAGCGGCGCCGGCAAAGCCGTCGTGCTGGCTACCGGTCAGCACACTTACTTCGGCGCCATGGCCTCAAAGCTGATCGATCAACGCACGCATACGGCATTCGACCGCGGAGTGAACCGCGTGAGTTGGCTGCTCATCCGCTTCATGATGGTGATGGTGCCGATCGTCTTCTTCATCAACGGCCTCTCGAAAGGCCAATGGACTGATGCGTTCTTCTTCGCCGTGGCTGTGGCGGTCGGACTCACGCCGGAAATGCTGCCCATGATCGTGAACGCCAATCTGGCGCGCGGCGCGCTGACGATGTCGCGCCAGAAGTGCATCGTCAAGCAGCTCAACGCCATTCAGAACCTCGGCGCCATGGATATTTTGTGCACCGACAAGACGGGAACGCTCACTCAGAATCACGTCGCCCTGATGCAGTACATGAACCTGCACGGCCAGAACAGCCGGCGCGTTCTGGAGCACGCCTACCTCAATAGTCTGTTTCAGACGGGACTGAAGAACCTGCTCGACCTCGCCGTGGTGGAGCGGGGCGTGGCGGAAGGCTTGCGTGACCTCGAAAAATCGTTCAGGAAGATCGACGAGATTCCATTCGACTTTGCCAGACGCCGAATGTCCATCGTGCTGCAGCAGGCGAGCGGCGTGAATCTTCTGTTTTGCAAGGGCGCGGTCGAAGAAATGCTGCAGATCTGTTCGCAAGTTGAGGATGAAGGGCGTGTGGTTCCCCTCACCCCGCAATTGCGCGAGCAGCTGAAACGATTGCGCGACGGGCTCAACGAGGATGGCATGCGCGCCGTTGCCGTCGGCTACAAGGCAATCGAGCCCGGCCCGAAGCCGTTCGGTTCCGGAGACGAAGCCGACCTCATACTGTCCGGCTTCGTGACTTTTCTCGATCCGCCGAAAGAGAGCGCCGCGGAGGCGCTGCGGCTACTGCGCGAGCACGGGGTCACCGTGAAGATTCTGACCGGAGACAATGCGACTGTCGCCTGCAGGATCTGCCGCGACGTGGGGCTCGAGGTGCGGCAGGCGGCGACGGGTGCGGAGATCGATCACCTGTCCGACGAGGCGCTTGGCGAACTCGCCGAGCGCACCACGGTATTCGCGAAGCTTTCGCCGAACCAGAAATCGCGCATTGTGGCGGCGCTCAAGGCACGCAAACATACTGTCGGCTTCATGGGCGACGGCATCAACGATGCCACGGCCTTGCGCGAATCCGATGTGGGCATTACCGTGGATTCGGGCGTCGATATCGCGAAGGAGGCCGCCGATATCATCCTGCTGGAAAAGAGCCTCCTGGTGCTGGAGCGGGGCGTCGTGGAAGGCCGCCGCACCTTCGGCAACATCGTCAAATACATCAAGGCCACCGCCAGCTCCAATTTCGGCAATGTCTTGAGTGTGATCATCGCCAGCGCGGTGTTGCCTTTCCTGCCCATGCTGGCCATTCAATTGCTGGTACAGAACCTGCTCTATGACCTCTCGCAGATCGCGATTCCATGGGATCGAATGGACGATGAGTTCGTGAGACGGCCCCGCCAGTGGGATGCCCGCAGCATCGCGAGTTTCACGCTATGTGTCGGTCCCATCAGTTCGCTCTTCGACTTTGCGACATTCGCGATTCTGTGGTACGGCTTCGGTGCCAGCACCATCGCCACCCAGTCGCTGTTCCAATCCGGTTGGTTCGTCGAAGGGCTGCTGACACAAACGTTGATCGTCCACACGATCCGCACGGAGAAGATTCCTTTCATCCAAAGTACCGCCGTGGCGCCGGTGGTGCTGCTCACGCTCTTGATCATGGCGTGCGGAGTCTGGCTGCCGTTTTCGCCGCTTGCTCCGGCGCTCCGCCTGCAGGCGTTGCCGGCGGCGTATTTTCCTTGGGTCGCGGCGATCCTCGTCGTGTACTGCGCTTTGACCCAGGTGCTGAAACGCTTCTATATCCAGCGCTTCGGCAAATGGTTGTGAGCGCCGAGATGCCGCGTGCTTGCGGCTCTTCCCTGTCTTAAGAAACCTTCAGGCAATCTTCAGCAACCCCGACCGGCCCACGCCCTAATATGGCGATGTCTCATATAGACGGAGCATTTACAGACCCTATGGACCCCCAACCTAGTACCCCGACCGTCGACGGAGTCACTCGCTGCTGCTGCGAGTGCCGCCAGTCGATCGGCCCGACCCTCGGGTCCGGGAGAGAGTCACTGACAGGAGTTTGGCGCTGATCGGCTAAACCTCCGCAGCCATCCCTCCCGGGCTCGGGCAATGACGCTTGAGTATTTTGAGGAGAGCAATCATGGCTGCGTTTTCGAGTTTTCATTTCGTTGAATCGGGCGCCCCATCCCGGCGCGCACCGGCGACTTCCACCCGGCGGGTTCCCTCGCATCGAACGACCGATCTTGCGGAGATCGCGGCACGCGCATGGGCTGCCGTCGGCAAAGCCGTACTGCTGATCTGGACAGCGCTCGCACTCAGTTTTGCTCTGTTGGTCATGGTCGGCTTTCTTCTCTCGTAGCGGTAGCACTGCGAAAGCCAATCGAAGAGGAGAGTGTCATGTTCACCTGGCCTCAATTGTCCCCCGTCTATCTGCGCGCGCGGGCTGCTTGCCGCCGCGCCTCGTTGAGCGTGTATAAGGCGCCCGCGAGCCAGCCCCCGCCGTCTACGTCTGTTCCGGGCAGTCGGCGGATCTCCGTTCGGTCTGCTCATCATGGCTGGCTCCTGTGCCTGAGGCTCGGCCTCTTCCGCCTTCATCAACGATTGAAAACCAGAGATTTTTCTCATGTTTCGACAGACGTTAAGACAATTTGCATCGCTGCGACTGCCGTACGCGGTCGGCGTGACGCTGCTGCTCGGCTGCATCTCGGCGAGTGCGGACGGGATCAGTCTCGCTGAAGCCGCCTCGGATCGGGGCGGCATTCCGGTGACTTCTCCGGCTTCGACGCAGCCGTCTCCGGCCGGGGGCGAGAATCAGGCGGAGCAGGGCAGTCGCTTCGGGTGGCCGATCGATGACGAAAGCCGATTCGTCGCGAGGGCACAAGTCACCTACGCGTGGGTCCGCAAGTTCGGCTTCGACGCCCCGTACACAGGACCGCAAAGCCTGGTCACGCACCCGGAATCTTCCTACACCCTGTCATTAACGGGCTTTCTCGGTGCTCGCCTTTGGGAGGGGGGCGAGTTCTATATCGACCCCGAAGCATTCCAAGCGCATCCGCTTTCCAATCTGTTCGGGCTCGCGGGGATTCAGAACGGGGAGCTGCAGAAGGCCAGCGGCGTAGAGATTCGGGCCTACCTCGCGCGGGCCTTCATTCGTCAGTCCTTTGAATTCGGGGGCGAGTCGCGTGAGGTTCCCGCAGGCTTCAATCAACTCATGACGCATTACGACCGCCGGCGACTCGTCTTCTCGGTGGGGAAGTTTCCCCTGACTGATCTCTTCGAGAGGAGCAGCTACGCGAACGATCCACGGACCCAGTTCATGAACTGGGCATTGATCACCTATGGAGCGTACGACTACGCCGCAGATGCCCGCGGCTACGATATCGGCGCGACGGCGGAGCTGTACTGGGATGACTGGGCGTTTCGCGCCGGCCGCGGCATGGAACCCATCATCGCCAATGGCAAGTCACTGCACTACAACCTTTTCTCGCGGCATGGCGATCAAGTGGAGATCGAACACGACCATCTGTTCCATGGCCAGCCCGGCGCCGTTCGCGTCCTGGTCTACCGCAATCTCGCAAACGCCGGCAACTACCGCGAAGCGGTTGCGCTGGCGGCGGCCTCCGGCACGATCCCGGATATTACGGCCACGCGTTCATTGAGGGCAAAGACCGGCTACGGGATGAGCGTCGAGCAGTCACTCTCGCCATCCGTGGCTCTCTGGGGCCGCGGGATGTGGTGCGACTGCAATGTCGAGGAGTATGCCTTCACCGAAATCGACAACTCCGTGTCAGCGGGGGTGTCGCTCAAGGGATCCCGTTGGCGACGTCCCGACGACACGCTGGCGGCCGCGTTTTCGTCCAATGGACTTAACCCTGCGCACCGCGCCTATCTGGCGGCCGGCGGCCTCGGCGGGTTCCTGGGCGACGGTCAACTCAATTACGCGCGCGAGCAAATCTATGAGGCTTACTACAGCGCGCTCGTGTATCGCGGCGTCCACCTCACCCTTGATTACCAGCGCGTCGTCAATCCCGGCTACAACGCCGACCGGCATGGACCCGTCCAGATGGTGGGCGGGCGAGTTCATTTCGAATTCTGAATGACGTCGGTACACCGGCAATGATCCATGACTATGTCCACTTTAGGAATACAGCGATGAACACCAGCACTGAAGAAGCAACACTCCGCGGGCCCATGGTCCGAGTACACAAGGCGCCGGACGGCGCGCAGCTCGACACTGCGCACGTCGGGGACATCCGCGGAGCGCTCGGCACGATCGATCAAGGCGACACCGCTCCGCGGAACGGCTGGTCGGCGCGCCTCCGGACTCTGCTCGCCATCCTCGGCCCCGGTCTGATCGTGATGGCCGGCGACAATGACGCCGGCGCGTTCAGCACCTACAGCCAAGCCGGACAGAACTACGGCAACACTCTCCTGTGGACGCTGGTGCTGCTGATCCCGGTGCTCTATGTCAACCAAGAAATGGTGATACGGTTGGGCGCGGTGACCGGCGTCGGCCACGCGCGGCTGATCCTCGAGCGTTTCGGCAAGTTCTGGGGCGCCTTCAGCGTCATCGACCTCTTCCTGCTCAATGCCTTGACCATCATCTCCGAGTTCATCGGGATCAATCTCGGGCTCGAGTACCTTGGACTGCCCAAGATCGCGGGCGTGCTCATTGCGGTGGGGATCGTGATAGCCGCCGCCAGCACCGGGAATTTCCGGCGGTTCGAGCGCTTCGCGATGTGCCTCGTCCTCTTTAGCTTGCTGCTCATTCCGCTGTTCGTCATGGTGCATCCGACTGCCGGCGAGCTAGGGTTTGGTTTGCTGGTGCCGCAGATGCCGGACGTACCGCACGGACGCTTGGCCGATGTGATGCTGCTGATCATCGGCATCATCGGCACGACCGTGGCTCCTTGGCAGCTCTTTTTTCAGCAGAGCTACATCATCGACAAGCGCGTCACTCCACGGTTCATCAAGTATGCCCGGGCCGATCTCGGTCTCGGCATCGTAATCGTGATCGGCGGGGGCATCGCGCTGATGGCCGCCGCCGCGGCGACGTTCGCCCACCACCCTGAGTTCGGCAGCTTCACCGACACCGGCGGGATCGCCACCGGCATGGAAAAGTATATCGGGAGGGTGCCGGCGGTGCTGTTCGCACTCGCCTTGATCAACTACAGCATCATCGGTGCCTCGGCAATCTCGCTCAGCACCGCCTACGCGATCGCCGACGTGCTCAAGTTCAATCACTCTCTGCACCGAAAGCCGAGAGAGGCCAAGGCTTTCTATGCCGTGTATTGCGGGCTGCTGGTGGGGGCCGCAGTGCTGATTCTCACGCCGGGCCTTCCCCTCGGTCTTCTGACCAACGCCGTTCAGGCGCTCGCAGGAGTACTGCTGCCCAGCGCTACGGTTTTCCTGCTGCTGCTCTGTAACGATAAGGCCGTGCTCGGCCCTTGGGTCAACGGCCGCTGGATCAACCTATTCACCGGGGTCGTCATCGCGGTCATGGTGATGCTGTCGATCGTGCTTACGGCATCGGTGCTCTACCCCGCGATCACGGGAGAGCAGATTTTGACGTTCCTCATCGTCAGCAGCGTCATCGGTCTCATGGTCGCGCTCAGCGTGACCGCCGTGAAGCGTTGGCGTGGAATTCCGGCGGCGGAGCCAGTCGACCGATCGCAACAGAGCACCTGGCGGATGCCGCCGCTCGACCAGCTGCCGGCCGGCGGCCTCACTCCCATCAAACGTGTCTGGATGGGCGTGCTGCGCGCGTACCTGCTCATCGCGGGAGGACTCGTGCTCGTGAAAATCGCGCAGCTGGTTTCCTCGGGGCATTGAGCGCGAATGCACACACGACGCCGCTGCGGAAGAAGCGCTATACGACTCGGTGGCAATGCGCGAGTTCGTTGGAATCGATCTGGGTCGCGAGCCGGCGCCGGATCAGACGACGATTTGGCGTTTTCGGTTGCTGCTGGAACATCGTGGGTTGGGACGACAGTCGTTCGCAGCCGTGGGCCAGCATCTGAAAGCCGCGGGACTGAAACTCAGCACAGGCACGATCGTGGACGCGAGCATCATCAGCGCACCGAGTTGGATACACAAACGCGCATCGGGGGTTGAGGCACCGTGACTCACGCTCCGACACGATCACTGGGACTACGGGAACGGGCGGTTGTCCGGCTATGGGAAATATTAGAGTGGTTTGCACTCTCTGTATTGTCGCGGGGTCCGCTTCGAAGACGCACCATCGCTCGGGTGGACCGAGCGCTCGCGCGCATGCATCGCAAGTAACGGTCACTGCGCTCCATGGAGATCAAACCGATGCTCTCGCCCAACGTTTACCAGTCCTTTGCCGAAGTCCTCAAGCGGCTCAAGCGAGCCGAGAGCCAGCTGCGGCGCGCCGGCGAGATGATCGAAGCGGGACGGTCGTTCCTGGATGTCGCTCACCAACTGTATGCAGCCGAGCGTACGGTGCGCGACGCCAAGAAGACGTTCTCAATACGTGGCTAGCACGGACCCATCTTGACGCACCCTGGGCTTCGACTGAGCATCGACGATCAACTCAAATTCCGCTGATGGAACCGCTCTGCTGAATAGAAATCCCTGAAATTCATCGCAGCGGGAGCGTCGTAGAATCTCCAGCTGAGCCGCGGATTCCACACCCTCCGCAACCACCTTCAATCCCATCGAGTGCCCCAGGGCGATGATGGCTTTGGTAATGGCAAGATCATTCGGGTTCGCGGCGATTTCATGGATGAACGTGTGATCGATTTTGACGCTGTCGACCGGGAATCGCTTGAGGTAGGCGAGCGAGGAGTGTCCCGTACCGAAATCGTCGATCGCGATGGTGATTCCATGGTCCTTGATCTGCTTGAGCAGCAGCAGGGCTTTGTCCGGACTCGTCATGACAACGCTCTCGGTGATCTCGAACTCCAGTGAGTGCGGATCGCATCCGGTCTCGCGCAGCACGCTGTCCAAATCCTCGAGCAGGCGGGAATCCGCGAATTGTTGGGCAGATAGATTGATGGCAACTCGAATCGGAGCCATCCCTTGATCGCACCAGCGCTTGGCATCGGCACAAACCGAGTCCAGAACCAAGCGGCCTATCGAGCCGATGAGTCCCACCTCCTCGGCAACATAGATGAATTCGCTCGGCAGCAAGGTACCCCGCTGCGGATGCCGCCACCTGACCAAGGCTTCCGCTCCCGCGATGCGGCCGGTTTGGATATTGATCTTCGGTTGATAGTGAACCTCGAATTCCCGCCGCGCCACTGCATGACGCAGCTGATTCTCAAGGGAGAGTCTCTCGACGCTGTGTTCATTGATATCGCTCGAGTAGAACTGGTAGTTGTTCCTGCCGGAAGTTTTTGCCCGATACATCGCGATGTCGGCATTCTTGAGCAATGAGGCACTATCCGCGCCGTCCTTCGGATAGATCGCAATGCCGATGCTCCCCGACAGGTGGTATTCATGGCCGTTGACCGTCAGGGTCCTGGCGGCGGCCGCAAGGAGCTTCTGAGCGATGTCGCTAAGGTCCTGGGGATCGCGGAATTGCTCGACGAGCAAGGTAAATTCATCTCCTCCCACACGGGCCAGCGTGTCCGTTGCGCGCACGCATTCGAGCAGATGTTTCGAAACCTGGCGAAGGACGTCGTCACCCGCACCGTGCCCCAGCGTGTCATTGATGACCTTGAAGCGATCGAGGTCGAGAAATAACACGCCCACCTCGGCCCCGGCTCGTTGTGCGCGAGCCAGCGCCCGGGGCAGGTGATAGTTGAAAAGCAGGCGATTCGGCAGCCCTGTCAGATCATCATGGTGCGCCAGGTGCCGGATTCGATCGGCGGCCCAGCGACTCTCAATGGCGATGCCGGCAAGGTCGGTGCAAATGCCGACCAAATGGGGGTTCAGCCGGTGAGGGTTGTCGCGCCGCCGGCTGTAGATCGACAGGGCACCCAAAACCTGACCCGTGCTCCCGAGAATAGGCCAGGCGGTGGCGGAATGCAGACCGGCTTCGCGCACTAACTCACGCAGCGCCGCATCGAGCGGATAGCCGATGAGATCTTCAACTACGACGGGAGAGCGGCTGCAAATGGCTTCGGCGCAGGGTGCCGAGATCTCTTCATGCGAGGCGCCCACGACCGCGTGGTCGAACCCCGCGGGCAAGGACGGAGCTACGCTCAGGGCATAGCACGATTCCTTTTGATCCAGCGCCGTCAACGAGCAAAAAACACCGTCGGACTGAGCCTCCACGAACTGCGCCAGGGTCGTGAAAATCACCTTGAGATCTGCGCCCGAGGCGACCAGATTTAGAATGCGATTCTGGTCGGCGAGAATAGCCGCTTGGTAGCGGCGATCTGCCTCGCGCTGGAGGCTCTCCAATGCGAAGGATGCTTCCATCGCCAGTTGCTCCATGAGGTCGATGATATCCTTCTGGAAAAACTGTTCCTCCTTCGAAAAAACGCACAGCACTCCGACAACCTCGTCCTGGCATCGCAGCGGAAACGACGCCAACGCGCGAAACATGCTGCCGGACGCCCGTACATCGTTGAATACGTGCGCGCGAGGATCGCGCAGTGCGAGACGCACCACCTCGAAGTGAGTGGAAGTATCTGTTGAAACCGCGGCTGCCAGTGCCTGCAGGTGCCGCTGGTGCTCGCCGTGCGACGCGATGAATTCTATGGTGGGACTGTCGCGCTCCAGCAGACCGACCGCGGCAAGGCTCAGCCCGCTGGTGCCGACGCAAATGCGGCACAGTTCATCGAAAAGATGACCCCGATCGCTGACACGCGAGATCAGCTGGCTGGTCCGACTCAACGCGGCGTACAACTCAGTCAGGCGCGCCAGCCCGCGCTCCTTTGCCTCGCGCTCGCTCACGCGCGCGTGCGTCACGCGGATGCATAAAAAACCGGTCACCAAAGTGCCGATGGCCAACGCAAGGATCAAAAGGCTGCGGGTCATCCGTGCAAGCTCGCCCAAGGTCGACGAGAAGCGAGCCGCCAAGGGAGTGAGCTCGCGATTGATGAGGTTCAATTCCGACCGCATTGCGGCTTGCTCTTCCGGCGGCGCTTGGGCTTCGGACGCTGGGTGCATGCGGGCAGCCAATGCGCAGATACGCTGCGTGTAGGCGTCGCCCTCGGTCCAGATTTCGACAGCCCGGCGCACCCGGCCGACATTTCCAAACAATCGAAACAGCACGATGATGCTGTCGATGTCGGCCGAATCACTCCCGCCCGCGAGGAAGCCCTCACGCGCGGCTTGCAGATCAACCGGATTTCGTTGCAGGGCGAGACGCGCCTTTCGATCGCCGAGCGGAAAAGCGATGGCGGTCAAGTATTGCCGGAAGTCCTCTTCCGAATGAGTGACGGAGTACTGCGCCAAGTAGTACGTGGCGTTCTTCTGTCCCTTCGAATACAGCCCTTCGCCGCCGACCCAAGCACGAATCGTTGAGAGCAACTCGATGCTGAGCACCGCCGCGACCAACATCACGCTCAAGGACACGAGCACGGGCACCACGAATCGAATCGCGGATCGAGACATCCCAGTCGACCCGACGCGGTTGCTGCGCCCGGATTTCATCATACGCATGGTCCTGAAGGTATGGGGCCAGGTGTTCTCTTAGAAGGTGCGCATTGGGCTAGCCGCCGGAGTAACAGTCCAGTACAGCTTATCGTCCGGCGGCGCGCCAAAATGAGAGCGGTTTCGCGGCTCACGCAGACTCTGCGGACAGAATGCCGAAGAAATTCGCCCGACAGCTCACGGTGACCCGAGTCGAATCCTTGACCGTCGAGAAGCCCTGTTGCGCAGAAGCAACGGGTGTCGGAGCGAGATTAAGTCAAAAGCCGTTGATTCCAAAATAATTGCTGCGGCTGCTCATGCGCAAGTTGCTCAAATTCAAATGGCCTCGTAGACTGGACATAACGCACAAACAATATGTTTGATTTCATCGAGACCGGCCACGATGCTCAAGGGATTTATGACGTCAGCCTCGAGTACCCACGCCGGATTATGGAAGATTGCTAGACCCGCAGATCCGTTTGATCCAACGAAGAACAATTCCATTTGGAAGCGGCACCTAGACAGTTTTGTAAGCAACCAAACTTGCCTGTGGATCCTTCACAAATGGAGTGCAAATGGAAATCCAGCACGAGCCGCCGGTCGATATGAAATGGATTGAAACGCTCAAGAACTTTGTTCAGCCCGATTGGCAGGATCTCGTGGCCGGGGAGTGGGCCGCCAACCTCAATAACGGAACATGGTCCACCAATGCCATGCGCGGCTGGTGCTTGCAGCTCTATCCTTTCATTCATGCATTTCCCAAGTTCCTGGCCGAGGCGCTCATCAAAGTGGAAGATGAGTATTCGCGCTCTTTCCTCATCGACAATATCAGGGTCGAGAAGACACATGCCGAACACTGGCTTTGGATGGGTGAGGGCCTCGGCATCACACGCAGCGAAATGACGGCGGTCGCCGAGGGCGAACGGCCCTTGTTGCGCGACGTACAGTCGCTGACCGACTGGATCTGGTACATCAACGCGAAGGGTTCGCTCGCCGAGGCGGTGGCGGCGACCAGCTTTGCGATCGAGGGCGCCACCGGCGACCTTTCCCGGAGTCTACTGAAAGGCTTCGAGGCGTATGGTTCGCGCGAAGGCGTGAACATGAACCCGCGGACCACCAAGTGGTTCCGCAACCATGCCAAGTATGACGATGATCATCCGCGCATCGCGTTGGAGATCGTGGCGCGCTATGCCCGAACGGAGCGCGACAAGATGAAGGTCATGAATGCCGCTCGGCGCAGCCTGCAATTGCTCAATCTGGCCTTACTCACGTCGAGCCGCGCCTATTCCACCGGTGCCGCCCATGCGATTTCGACGGGGCCCGAGAGGCGCGTGACCGATCGGCGTCAGGTGCAGGAGCCCATCGCGTTCCCCGACCGCCGCGTCATGGATCGCCGCGGGACTGCCGTTTCGCGGGCGGCGTGAGCGACGCCGTCGTATCGAGACTGCCCTAGGATGTTCGGGCGGCGTGTCCGGTCGCACCGCCGCGAGAGAACTCGAAGCGCAGCAGCCACCGGCGAGAGTCCTGATCGTCCGCGGGAGCGAACTTCCATTTTCTGGCCGCCTGGGTAGCCAAGCGAGCGAAATACTTGCTTGGACCGGGATTTTCGAGAGTTTCGTCGACGACATTGCCTGAGCTGTCGACGGTCACGCGAACCGCGACCTTGATGAGGCCGCGGATCGTGGCGCGGGCGTGGCGCGGAACCTCAGGAATTTCTTCATGGAACACGGACGCCGACCCGTTAGCCGGCGGCTGTGCGCGTTGATCGTATGGATCCGACGCATGGAGTGAGGCCGGCGATTTTGAGCCTGCGGACTTCGCGTTGGAAGAAGGAGTAAAGACCTCCGTAGGCGCGGATACCGGCGTCTCCGGATTCTGCGAAGCGGCCGCAGGCGGAGCGGATCGTTCCAAGGTCCGAGAACTACGCAAGTGCAAGCCAGCCCAAACTGCGCCCGCCACAATGAGAAGCACTGCGATCGCCGGGATGAAACGCTGTA
>Ga0210406_10003527_pt1 | contig 17103 bp, 12 predicted proteins | sample IncBWC30MmetaG_FD_155454 | JGI IMG/M metagenome (GOLD analysis project Ga0210406, IMG submission 155454) | Forest soil microbial communities from Barre Woods Harvard Forest LTER site, Petersham, Massachusetts, United States - Inc-BW-C-30-M | ecosystem: Environmental > Terrestrial > Soil >... | reverse complement strand
TCGTCCAACACCAGAGCGAAGCGAGGAAAAGGCCCAGCATCACCGCCTTCACGACGATATGGGCCGACCAGAACATCGCGAGGATGCTGGTTTCCGGAGTCGCGGCTGCGGCGGCTACGTCGGCAGGATTCATCGGGATAGGCGACCTTCAGTTGGCGGGCGGGACCGCGGGTCACGGCGGCGGAAACGGGATCGGCCGGGGTCCTGCGCCGCAAATCGGCCGAAACTTGGGCTTTTGTCAGACGCGGGAAAACCTGATTTCTCGCTGCGATTTAAGACTCTGATAGTATTAACGCTGCGTTATCAACGCGCGGTTAACAGCGGACGGCGCGGTCCTTGCAGCCCACCGCGCCAAGAGCCGACGGCGAGAGCGGCTCCCTACCAAAATCGCGCCGCCGCCTTTATCGTGATCCGGCCGGGCGCGATCGTCTCGCCGGGAGGAGGTAGGTTGATGGGGGCGCTGGGGACCTTTGGCTGGGAATGGGGCTCAGCGCTTTTGCGCTGGCTCCATGTGACGGCGGCGATCGCGTGGATCGGCGGGTCATTCTTCTTCATGCATCTCGACGCCAGCTTGCGCAACAAGGCAGGCGACGACCCGGCGCTTGCGGGAACGTCCTGGCAAGTGCACGGCGGCGGCTTCTATGAAATGAAGAAGTACGTGCTCGCGCCCGCCGCGCTGCCCGAGCACCTCATCTGGCACAAATGGCAGTCCTACTGGACGTGGATGAGCGGCTTTGCACTGTTGTGCTGGGTCTATTACGGGCAGTCGTCGCTCTTTCTCATCGATCCCGCGGTCATGGCCCTCGAGCCGTGGCAAGCGGCGCTGATCGGGATTGTCGCGCTGGCGCTTGGCTGGCTCGTCTACGATTTCTTGTGCCGTTCGCCGCTTGCCGCCAATGAGCCGCTGCTGGCGCTGGTGGGATTCGGCTATGTCGTGGCGACGAGTTGGGTTTTCACCCTCGTCTTCTCCGGCCGCGGCGCGCTCATCCACACCGGCGCGCTCATGGCGACAATCATGACCGCCAATGTGTTCTTCATCATCATGCCGAACCAGCGCAAAAGCGTGGCCGCGCTGATGGCGGGTCAAAAGCCCGATCCGGCTTGGGGCAAAAGCTCGAAGATACGGTCGACCCACAACAATTATATCACCCTGCCGGTGGTGTTCCTGATGCTGTCGAGTCACACGCCGTCGGCCTTCTCCAATTCGCGCGCGATTCCCGCCATCGTCACCTGCATCATCATCGCTGGCGCGATGGTGCGTTACTTCTATAACGTTTGGCATCTCGACCACGACCGCGCGCCTTGGTGGGCGTGGGCGGCGGCGGCGGTCGCCGTCCTTTGCGCCTTCGGCTTCGCCGCGACCGCTTCGCCCGGCATGCGCTCGCTGATGGGGCTTGCGGCATTGCCGACCGAGACCGCGAGCCTAGATCAGCCGAAAGCGCCGCAGGAAGTCGTCGATATCGTGCAGCTGCGCTGCATGATGTGCCACGCGGCTGAGCCGATGGAGGAAATCGGGGAGGCGCCAAAGGGCGTGCTGCTCGATACGCCCGAGCACATCGCGCGTTTCGCGCCCGCGATCCGCCAGCAAGCGGTTCTGACCCACGCGATGCCGCCCAACAATTTCAGCCAGATGACCGACGACGAGCGCAAGACGCTCGCGCGCTGGCTTGGCGTCGAGACGGCGCAGAATTGATGGACGTGCGGAAATCCTGAACCATTGACACCCGAGGAGACGACCATGAGCAAGCGCTTTTTCGGCGACATCGGCCCTGTACGCTTTGAGGGGCTCAAGAGCGATAACCCCTGCGCTTACCGCCACTACGATCCCTCGCGCGTCGTGATGGGCAAGACGATGGCCGAACATCTCAGGCCCGCCGTTTGCTACTGGCACAACTTCGCCTGGATGGGGACCGACATGTTCGGCGCGCCGACCTTCGAGCGCCCATGGGATGGCGAGACGATGAAAGGCGCGCGGGCCAAGGCCGACGTGGCGTTCGAGATGTTCTCGACGCTCGGCTTTCCGTTCTTCACCTTCCACGATCGCGACGTCGTTCCGGAGGGCGACAGCCTCAAGGAGTTCGGCCGCAACCTCGCCGAGATGACCGATCTCTTCGCCAAGAAAATGCAGAAGACGGGCGCCAAGCTCCTCTGGGGCACCGCCAATCTCTTTAGCCATCCGCGCTACCTCGCGGGCGCCGCCACCAATCCCGACCCGGATGTGTTTGCTTACGCCGCTGCGCAAGTGAAGAACGCCATCGACGCGACGCACAAGCTGGACGGCGCCAATTACGTTCTGTGGGGCGGCCGCGAGGGTTATGAAACGCTGCTCAACACCGATCTGCGTCGCGAGCAGGATCAGCTTGGGCGTTTTCTATCCTTGGTCGTCGAGTACAAGAACAAGATCGGTTTCAAGGGCGTGATCCTGGTCGAGCCGAAGCCGCAGGAGCCGACCAAGCACCAATATGATTTCGACGTCGCGACCGTGTTCGGCTTTTTGCAGCGCTTCGGGCTTGAGCGGGAGGTCAAGCTCAACATCGAGGTCGGCCACGCCGTGCTTGCGCACCATTCGTTCGAGCATGAGATCGGGTTGGCGACCGCGCTTGGAATGCTGGGCTCGATCGACGCCAACCGCAACGACTATCAGTCCGGCTGGGACACCGACCAGTTCCCCAATAACGCGGCCGAGCTCGTGCCGGCGCTCTATTTCATCCTGAAGTCGGGCGGCCTTGCGCCGGGCGGTTTCAATTTCGACGCCAAGGTGCGCCGGCAGTCGATCGACCCGGCCGATCTGTTGCTCGGCCATATCGGCGGCATCGACGTCTGCGCCGCGGCGCTGGTCGCGGCAGCGCGCATGATCGAGGACGGCAAGTTCGATGCGCTGCGCACCGAGCGTTACGCCGGCTGGGAGAAGCCGGGCGCGCAGGCCATGCTCGCGAAGGGCGCGACGCTGGAATCGATCGCCTCGCGGGTCGCCAAGGAGAAGATCGAGCCGAAGCCCAAGTCGGGACGGCAGGAATATTACGAGAACCTGCTTAACCGCTATCTGTGAGATTACAGCGAACTCCACGTTGGTATATCCACATCCTCATGCCTCGAGGAGCGCCGAAGGCGCGTCTCGAAGGATGCTCAAAAGGGCAACGGGCGCTTGGCATGCACTGGAGCGCCCTTTGAGGTCGCTTCGCGGCGCCTCAGGACGAGCTCGGGTGGGTGCGGTTCGCCCTTAGCGCAACACGCCGTAGCGGCGAGGGCCTTATGCATGGACATCAGATGGCTCGAAGCTTGACCTCGATCGCACTTGTCGCGCTGAGCGTCGCGACGGGGGCACAGGCCGCCGAGGCGCAGCCTGCGGTCTCCCGCGTCCAAGGCATCGCGACTGGAATTGCGGCCTGCTGGCGCCCGCCGCACGATGACGATCAAGTCACGGTTCGAGTCAGCTTTACGCGGGACGGCGCCGTCATCGGCGACCCGAGAATCGTGTTCGTGCAGTCGAGCGGCGGCCGGGCCGACGACCCGGCGCTTGTCCACTCCATGGTGACGGCGATACGCGACTGCACGCCTTTGCATTTCTCGGCTCAGCTTGGCTCGGCGATCGCCGGTCAGGTTCTGGACATACGCTTCATTGGCCGCAGCCGGGCGACGATCGTTGCGCCGCCGTGATGAACACCGGCGGTTGCTGCGCCTTCGTCGAGCGAGCTCCGAGCGAAATGCTCCGAGATTGCGCGAATCGATTCACCGGATTTTCGCGTGTCTCGGCGATGTTCTGAGACCGGCGCCGCGCGAGGATAGCGCCGGGCGGAGGCGCAATGGTTGGGCGCGTCATTTTTTTTGCGACAGTCTGTGTGGCGCTGGCGCTGCTGGGGTCATCCTTCCTGTTGAACCGTCTGCCGGCGCCTGCTCCTGTTTCCGCCGCCGGCGCGACGGGCGCGGTCGCGGACGAGGCGCCCTCGCCAGAGCCGCCTCAGCGCGAATCGTCCGGTTATCGGGAAGCGCTGCTCGAGGCTGACCAGCGCGGCCAATATGCGGCCGGGGTCCTGGTCAACGGGGCTCCGGTGCAGATGCTCATCGACACGGGCGCAAGCGACGTCTGCATCTCCGCTTCGACGGCGAGGCGGTTGGGACTTAGCCCCTCGGGAGGACGCAGGCGCGTGATGCAGACGGCGAACGGCCAGTCGACCGCTTTGCCGACCGTTCTGAGAAGTGTCAGCCTTGGCGGCCTTTATGTGAGTGATGTCGAGGCTCTCATTCTCATGCCCGACGCGGGCGAAGTGAACCTGCTTGGAGAAAGCTTTCTCAAGCGCCTGGTGAGCGTCGAGCAACGCAACGGCACGCTGGTTCTGCGGCAGTAGGCGTCTCACGAGACGTAATGATCAGGGTCAGCTCGAACGCGATATCATAGCCGTCAAAGATTTGCGTCTTGTCAAGATAAAAAGAGAAAGAAAGCTTAGCCGTTGAATATTAGTGTAGTATAGCTAAAATACAAATACATAATCTATTTGAACGATGAGCAGTAGATGTTTTATATTTGATAACAACAATAGAATTATGATTCCAATGGATAGCAGATATCAATCTAACAGATCGTACTACAGGGATGCGCCTAGGTAGGGGGCTATGGTTCGTCTCCCCCGAACTCCGTTCGCCCGAGCGCCGGTCAGCCGGAAGGAAATGGCGCCGTAACCTGTTGAAATCGCCCGAAACGCGGAAGGAAATGGCAGACCTTGCGGCCACGCTCTCCAAAGCGGTGTGGTTCGCCCGTTCTCGCCTCTATTCGCCCGTTCTCGCCTCTATGAGACGCGAATGAGCCGCGTCAGTTCGAACGGGATATCGTAGCCGTCCCATATGAAATCGAAGTCGAGCGCCGTGCCGATCGGGGCCCAACGTGACACGCCAGGGCCCACCCGGGACGCCGCGACCGTTTCGATCTTGCCGCGTTCCCAGCCGAAATAGGTGATCGTCTGGTCGCTCTCCCGGATGAAGCTTGCGACCTCGTCGAGCGAACGGACGAAGACGACGCTGAGAAATCCTCCGCCCACCCTCAGATCCTGACGCTCCGACGCGCTCGCCACGAAACTGGTCAGGTTCGTATCTCGCCAGTTGACCGACGAAGCGCGTCCGGTGCCCGCGGCATAGAACGCGGCCGTCATCTTGCCGATCGCGTGCCCGATGCGGCCCGCGGGATCGTCCATCGTCCACTCCAGCGCCGAGGCGTCGAGGAGGCGCCGGACCCCGGCGGAATGCTCCGCGGCTTCGCCGACAACGTAAAGCGCGTGCGGGGACGAGCAGGCCATCTGGTCGAAGACAAATACGTCGTTGTGGAGTTTCTTGGCGAGCGCGCGAAGGGCGGGCTCGTCTAGCTTGTCGAGCGCGGCGCCGTTGATCGTCGAAAACGAAAACCGATCGCCAAACCAGATCGACTTTCCGCCGCTGCGCAAGGGCAGGGGGGCGAACAAGGCGACCTTGGCGTCACCGCCCCAGACAACGCGCGCGTCGCTCCGGGCGGAGATTTTTGCGCCAAGATCGCCCTGTGACGGGTAGTGAACGAACAATTGCGACTCATCGCCTGATGCCTGCAGCCGTTCGAGGAAGAGATCGACGATGGCGCGCATACGGGCGCTGATCGCCTGCGGCAGGCGCACGATATTGGCGTTGCCGGCAAGATAGGAAAGCGCCCACGAGTAGAGAAAGACGGTCTCCACATTCTGCGGCGGCAGATGGAAGACGAGGCCGCGGGGCCGAGCTAGGGCGTGCTGCGGCACGCGCGCCGCAAAATCCGCGGCGATTTTGGCGAGCGCGGCGCGACGGGTCCAGAAGGCGAAATGGGCGGCGGGGCCGGAGGCGGTTGATCGCTGGGGCCCAAGAAGGGTCTCAGCGACGCCCGCGACCAAATCGACACGCTCGGGCGCGAACGGCGCCGCGAGCTGTTGCCGGGCGGCGTCGAGCTTCGCCGGGAGCGCGCTCTCTTGAACCTCAGCGTCGCGCGCGCTGGCGCTGTAAGCGAGCACGTCAGTCATGGATCTGTCCTCACTCTGTCGCTCACGCGGCGATCACATCGCTGCAGCCCCTGAGCTCGGTCTTCGGGGCCCGGCCGACAACACGGATCGCTTTGCCGAAACGGCCGCCAGCCCCGGCGTCAATCGTCGCGACGACGCCCATGTCCTCGGTCAGCACGCTATGGCCCGGATAGGATCGGGGCAGCAGTGAAACGACCTGGATGACGCCTTCTTCTCCGATGTCTGCGGGCTCCCAGCTGTGCGGCCTCCTGATGATGATGTCAGTAAAGTTTGGCGGATAGAGCAATCCGTCCGGGCCTTCGATGAAGACTGACCCGATCTGCTCTACGAAGCCATAGAAGTTGTAGATGTTGGTCAGATTGAACCTGCGCTTGAGCGCCGCTCGAAACTCGGCGTTGGAGACCCTTTGTGCTTCGAGCTTTTTCCATCCGCCCGAGTGAATGAGGATCCCGCCGGAAAGTTCGATCTCCCCATCGGAAAAGGCCCGGTAAAGCTTGTCCCAGACGAGAAAGGTAAAGCCGAAAATGAGAAACGGCTCGGCGCCGTTCGCGCGGACAAAATTCTCGACAAGCTCTTTATCCATGTTGAGTTGCCCATCAAGGGCGAAGGCCGTCTTAGCGCCGAACTTCATCATGCCCAACACGCCGCCGCCTCGCGCCGTGAGATCGGTTGGCTTGATCACGTCCTTGGTGTCGATCGCAAGGAACGGCAACCGGCGGCCTCCGAGAATGGGGCGGAATGACGCCACCAGCGCTTCTGATTGGCGTCGCGCCGTCTCGTTGTCGATAATGATACGGCTCGTCCGTTGGCCGGTGGTGCCGCTCGAGCGCATGACCATCGCGGGAAGCGCCGTGCTCTTCAGCTCCATTTCCTTGAACAGGCTCACTGGCAGATAGGGAACCTCGGCGATCGAGCCATAGGTTCTGAGGCCGCCCCATGCCGCATCGATGATCCGCTTATATTCGGGGCTCTTCTCGTAATGATAGCGCGTGAGCTCATTCAGCCCCTCAAGCAGAAGCGGCTCTTTGTCGGCCTGCTTCAGCGAATAGGGCGGCTGGTTGAGGAGGCGCTCAAACACTCACGAGATCCTTCAGGCGCGCGTAATCGATCTTGCCGCTCGAGGCGCGCGGGATTTGCGTAATTCTCCGCAACGCGAAGCTCGAGGAGGGCACCTTGTAGTTGTCGGCGAGCTCGCGGACACGAGCCTTGAGCGCCGTCTCGGACTCCTGCTCGTGCGCGACGGCGATTTTCTCTCCAAGGTCCAGACAGGCGACCGGGCAGACGGCGAACAATTCCTTTTCGATCTCGTCCAGTCCGAGACGATATCCGGCGATCTTGGCGAAACGCTTGGTGCGTCCGGTCAGGTAAAGAAACCCCTCCGCATCCAGTCGTCCAAGGTCGCCGGTCTTGAGGCGGCCGTTCATCTCGTCGCCCTTGTGGAGGTCGGCCCCGGACATGGCATAACCCAACATGACGTTGGGGCCTTCATAGACCACCGTCCCGACCGTGTCGGCCGGCAACGGCGCGCCGCTATCGTCAACGATCGAGAACTGGCCGCCAGCCAGCGCGACGCCCACTGAGCCTGCTTTGCGAACGTGATCGGCGTGCTGCAGCGTCGCCATGCGCGGCGAGGCCTCGGTCTGTCCGTACATGACGAAGAACTGGCCGCCGCGCTGCGCCGCCCATTCCCGGATCTTGGTCTGAACGCGAAGATCGAGCGCTCCGCCAGCTTGCGTGAACGTCTTGACAGAGTCCGGCACGAGGCCCGCGCCCAGGCGGGCAAGCGCGACATAATGAAAGGGGACGCCTGGGAAGTGCGATCCGCCGACGGTTCCGATCTTAGACCAAAAGCTCGGCGACGTGATCGAATCGTTAATGAGACACATTCGTCCGCCGGACGTCAGATGCGACGTCGCGACCGATAGCCCGTAGGAATAATGCAGGGGCAAATGCGCGATGCCGACGCTTCGTTCGTCGATGGCCAGCGCCTCAGCGATCTGACGCGCGTTGGCGACGACAGCGTCACGTGACAGTCGCACATATTTCTGGCTGCCGGTCGTCCCGGACGTGGACAGAAGCAGCTGCAAAGCTGGGTCGATCGGCGGAAAAGACGAACCCCTCTCCCTTGCGATCCATTCAACGACGCCCGCGCCAGATTGCGCCGAGCCCACGGTTGCCTGGCCTTCTACGTGGGACAATTTCTCAGCAGAGCCGCGCGGCCCCAGAATGAGTTCAGGCTGATAAGACTCGACGAGACCCTTCATCAGGTGTTCAGGCAACGCCGGATCGATCAGCGCGGTCGCGTGGCCGGCCGCCGCCGCCGCAAGAAGACCGATGATCGTTTCGGAATTGGCGCCGCAGAGCAGAAAAATCAGTCGCTTCTGTTCGGAGGCGATCGTCTTGGCGAGGTCAAGGCTCGCTGTACGAAGCTCCTCCCGCGTCAGCCAGCTGTTGCTGTGGTCGTCATAGACCGCCGGCGACGCCTCTCGGGGCGCGATCAGCGGAAGAAGTCCGCCGCAGGAGAGGTCTAAATCCTTCATTACAAGTGTTGACCGCGATTGAGCAAATTGGCGCTTTCAACCCGCCTCATACAATGAGGCCGCCATCAACTCCGATGATCTGCCCAGTCACATAGGACGAAAGATCAGAGGCGAGAAACAGGATCGTATCGGCGACATCTTGCGCGGCGCCAACCCGACCCATAGCGATTTGCGATTCCAGGCTCTTGCGTTTGTCCCCGGGGATGGCCTCGATCATCGAGGTTCGGATCAGTCCCGGCGCAACCGCGTTTACGCGAATGTTCATCGGCCCCAGCTCCTTAGCGGCGGAAAACGTCGCGCCTATGACGGCGGCCTTGGTCGCGGAATAGACGGTCTGGCCACTGTTTCCTCGTCTCCCGACGATCGACGAGATGTTGATGATGGATCCGCTCTTGCGTCTCGACATCAGGCGCGCGGCGAGCTGAGTGATCTTGATCAATCCGATGATGTTGACGTCAAACAGTTCGTTGATCTCGGCGTCCGAGATCATGCCAATAAGCTTATCGCGAAGGATGCCAGCGTTGTTGACGAGGACGTCGAGGCGCTTGTGTTTCATCGCGATTTGGATCAGCGCGGTCGCGGTGGCGCTGTCCGCGACGGACCCATAAACGGCCGTGACGCGATCGGGATAGGCTTTCTCCAACTCTGCGAAGCTCGCGGATGCTTCGTCAGAGGCGCGAGCGTTAAGCACGACCGTGCACCCTGCCTTGAGCAAAGTCTCGGCCGCGGCTCGTCCGATACCGCGCGAGGCGCCGGTCACGATGGCCACGCGGCCGCTGAGATCGATGACGGTCATGGATTGGGCCTGCAAATCAACCGGCGATCAGCTTCACGAAGCCGCTTTTTCGGGAGCCGCTTCGTCGGATACAGGCGGAGCAGCTCCGAAGTCCGGGCGGACCGTGCGATCGATAATGCCCAATCGGCGGGTTTTAATCCCCTTTTCCATGATACGCGCGGGATTGCCCGCGACCAGGCTATTCGACGGCACGTCCTTCATCACCACGCTTGCCGCCGCGACCACGCAATTGTCGCCAACCCGGATCCCCGGCATGATGAGGCTGTTCGCGCCGATATTACAATCTTTTCCGATCCAGGTGTCCGCGTGAACGCCGCGCGGGGTGTCGTGGGTGAGGATGCAGGCACCGAAATTGATCGCCGTGCCCTCGCCGATATGGATGCCGCGCGGGTAGCTTTTGTCCAATTTGGCGGAAAATGAGATCGCGCACCCGGGGCCGATATCCATTCCCCAAACATGGACGAAATAGAGGCGGCGCAATTCCGCGGAGAAGGGTCGGATCTCGCGGCGTATGACCGCCAGGACGCCAGTGGAGCGCAGGTCGGATAACATCACGGTCGAACTCCATCAGCAAAAAGGGCGCCGAACCCCTCGCTTTCGCTCGGCGCCCGGTGACCGTCCCGTTCGTTTCGCCCCGAAAACTATTGAGAGATACCTTGTCCTTACGGGCAGCCAAAACGCTCGCTCCGCCTTCAACAGGACTACACGCGAGGTTTTAACAGTTCGCGCATTCGGGTCAAGCGCCCCATGACGGTGAGCGCGCGCCGCGGTTGCTTGAGGCCGCCCTGTCCTCTAAGCCCCGGTCACCCAGCCGTGCATTCCCACTCGCAGAGGCCCGTCTTGTTCCCCAAGCCTGAGCCCAATCTTTCCCCCAATACATACGCATTTGAATCGCAACCGATGGTGAAACCCACCGGCTTTCGCGAATACGACGCGCGTTGGCTGTTCGAAAAGGAAATCAACCTGATGGGCGCGCAAGCGCTGGGGCTCGGCCTCGCGCGCCTCCTCAAGGAACTGGGCGTCGCGCGTGAGGTGGTCGTCGGCCACGACTTCCGATTCTATTCGGCTTCGATCAAGCTGGCGTTGACCACGGGACTGATGGCGGGGGGCGCGCACGTGCGCGACATCGGGCTCGCGCTCACGCCGATGGCCTATTTCGCCCAGTTCGCTCTCAATACGCCCGCGGTCGCGATGGTGACCGCCTCCCACAACGACAATGGCTGGACCGGGGTCAAGATGGGCGCCGCGAGGCCGGTGACGTTCGGGCCCGAGGAGATGGCGCGTCTGCGCGACATCGTCATCGCGGGCGACTATTGTCCGGAGGCTGGGGGCGGCTATGAGTTCGTTCCCGACTTCCCGGCCCGCTACATCGCCGATCTGACCAGCCGGCCAAAATTCCGCCGACCTCTCAAGGTCGTCGCCGCGTGCGGCAATGGGACCGCTGGGGCATTCGCGCCCAAGCTCTTGAGCGCGCTCGGCGTCGAGGTCGTTCCCCTCGACTGCGAGCTCGACTTCACCTTCCCGCGCTACAATCCGAATCCGGAGGATATGCGGATGCTGCACGCGATGGCCGCCGCGGTGAAGGAGAGCGGCGCCGACCTCGCCCTCGGCTTCGACGGTGACGGCGACCGCTGCGGCATCGTCGACAACGAGGGCCAGGAGATTTTCGCCGACAAGATCGGGGTCATGCTCGCGCGCGACCTGTCGACGCTCCACAAAGGCGCGACCTTCGTCGTTGACGTCAAGTCGACCGGGCTGTTCGCGACCGATCCCGCGCTTCGCGCCAATGGCGTTGAGGTTGACTTCTGGAAGACCGGCCATTCGCACATCAAGCGGCGGGTCAGGGATCTGAAGGCGCTCGCCGGCTTCGAGAAGTCGGGGCATTTCTTCTTCAATGCGCCGATCGGCCGTGGCTATGACGACGGCTTCGTCACGGCGATCGCCGTCCTCGACATGCTGGACCGCAACCCGGACAAGTCGATGGCCGATCTTTATCGCGAGTTGCCCAAAACCTGGGGCTCGCCGACCATGTCGCCGCATTGCGCGGACGAGATCAAATACGAGGTCGCCGACCGCGTCCTTGCGCGGCTCCAGGCGATGCAGGCGCGGGGCGAGCCGTTCGCCGGGCAGCCGATACGCGACCTCGTCACGGTCAACGGCGTCCGAGTCACGGTCGAAGACGGCACGTGGGGGCTGGTCCGCGCCTCGTCGAACAAGCCGGAGCTCGTGGTCGTGGTCGAGAGCCCGGCATCGGAGGCGCGTATGCGCGCGATGTTCGAAGCGGTCGACCGCGTCTTGCGCGAGAGCCCCGAAGTCGGCGCCTACAACCAGACGATCTGAGGCGATGGACGCGCCTCAGCATGTGCTGCCCGACCTCATCAAGCCCGGTCTCAGAATCGTCTTCTGCGGCACGGCGGCGGGAACTGTCTCGGCCGCGCGCGGCGCTTATTACGCCCATCCGCAGAACCGGTTCTGGTCGGCGCTCCATGCGTTTGGGCTGACGCCTCGAAAGCTCAGGCCGGAGGACTATGCCGAGCTCTCGCAATGGGGCTTGGGCCTCACCGACATCGCCAAGCACGTGAGCGGCATGGATCGCGAGCTGCCGGCCGGCGCGCTTGGCCGTGAGGCCTGCGCCGCGCTCGAGGCGAAGATCATAGCCGCCGCGCCATTATGGCTCGCGTTCACAAGCCTCACCGCCGGGCGCCGCTATCTCGGCGGTGTCGCAGGCTTTGGCGAGCAGCCCGAGCGTGTCGGCCGCACCCGCCTGTGGGTCCTGCCTTCGCCATCGCCGACCGCGGGCTGGAATTGGGATAGCAACGCGCACTGGTGGCGGATGCTCGCAGACGCGGCTCGGTCGGCAGAGCCCATCGTTATCCCGGCCCGAGCCGAGGCGACCCACGCGCGCGACCGCGTGTTCGGCGAGATCGCCAAACAAAAGCAAGTAAAACCAAGCTAATCCAAATAAATCCAAGGAAAATGGCTTGGATTTCCTTGGATTCCTTTGGCCGAATCGGGACTTTTCAATGGGTTACAACGAATCCAAATAAAAAAATCTTTTCCCCCCTCGTGCTCCCCTGGAAATGCCTCAGACCGGCCCCGCCACTTGTGTTCTTGCGTTCCGATGCTTCGCCAGCCCCTTTGATCCGGTCAGCAGAAAATATAGCATAGGGTCAGGTTTTTCGCAAACAAATGTGGCGTCGAGATTCGCGGTGAGGCGGTTCCGCCGGAGCGCGCCGGGCGCCTAGGGTCAAAGCTCAATCAGATTGTCGGCTTCGGGCGGAAAGTGCGCCTACAGGTGTCGCCTCCGGAAGGACCGGAGTCCGCGCGATAGCCGCCATTCCATTGCGCGCGAAATAGGCTTCACCGCCAGTAGCGGACCTTCGTCTTTAATCCTCAACGGAAGGAGTGGTCAGGAAGCGCCCGTCCCGCGGGGACCGTAAGAGCGCCGGGACGACCGGCCTCACCGCCTCCTCGGGACGTTGGTTCAAGGTGGGCATTCTATTGGGGTGAGAGAGCGATCTTGGATATTACAAACGATGCATAGCCGGCGCAAACCATAGGTAGTTCTACGCATTGACAAGTTTATTTGGTGACTTAATCATGCCCATTTCGGTAAGGCTCAATCGCCGCTCCTCAAAGCGCAGTTAGCGAACGCAACAACTACTCAAGGAACTTCTGAATAATTTACGATCACGAAAAGCTTTAACATAAACTTGTACGAACTCGTAAGCGCCTAGGCTTGTATTTGGCACAATCCAGGCAAGAAGGAGCTGGGGAAATGGCGGAGGAGGTGGGGATGTGAGCGTGGAGCGCCGCCAGTCTGCGAATGCCGCGCGCGTCGCCGGCGTCGCCGAACTGAGACGCCAGCAAGGCAGTCTCGTTGCGCGCGAGGCCGGACCCGAGGCGCCGCAAACTGGGCTCAGCATGGAGCGGCAGCGTCTACAACACCTGCTCGCCGTCAGTCCAGCCATCATCTACTCGACAAAAGCCTCTGGCGATTTCGCCTGCACGTTCGTCAGCGAGAACATCCGGACGATCATGGGCTTCGCGCCGGAAGACATGATCACCGATCCTAAGTGCTGGCCAGCACGTCTGCATCCGGAGGATGGCCCACGTGTTTTCGCCGAACTCCCTCCTCTGATCGAAGGCGGCGGGGGCGCCGTAGTTTACCGGTTCCGCCACAGCGACGGCAACTACATCTGGATCCAGGATACGTTCAAGGTTGTCTATGGCGAGAACGGAGAGCCGCTTGAGTTGGTTGGCGCCTGGGCCGACATTTCCGAGCGCCGGCGTGTGGAGCAACAGGCGCTCAAGGCCAACGCCGAACTGCACGAGACGAAACGCTCGCTCAGCCGCCTGATCGAGAGCTCGCCCAACGCCATTATCGCCACGGACAAGGACGGCGCCGTCACCCTGTTCAACGAGGGCGCCGAGGCCTTGCTGGGCTACACCGCCCAAGAGGTGATCGGCCGCAGCGTCGCTTTGCTCTACGGCGGCGAGGCGGGCATCAACGAAGTCCTGCGCGAACTGGAGAAGCGCGGCGGCACGGTTTCCGGGATCGACAGTTTGCTATGGGCGAAGGACAATAGTTCCATCCCCGTTCTCATCTCCGCATCGCTGCTTTTTGACGACGACGGCCAGCAGATCGGAACGGTCAGGTTCGCCACCGATCTGCGCGAGCGCAGGCGCACGCTCGAAGAATTGAGCGGGGTGCGGCTGCGCCTGCAGCACCTGCTCGCCGTCAGTCCAGCCATCATCTACTCGACCCAAGCCTCGGGCGATTTCGCCTGCACGTTCGTGAGCGAGAACATCCGGACGATCATGGGCTTCGCGCCGGAGGATATGCTTACCGATCCCAAGTGCTGGCCCGACCGTCTTCACCCCGAGGACGGCCCGCGCGTATTTGAGGAGATGCCTCCCCTGATTGAACGCGGGGGAGGCACGCTGGTTTATCGCTTCCGTCATGCAGACGGCAGCTACATATGGATTCAGGACACGTTCAAGGCCATCAATGACGAACATGGACAGCCGATGGAACTGGTCGGCGCCTGGGCCGATGTTTCCGAGCGCCGGCGTGTGGAGCAACAGGCGCTCGAGGCCAACGCCGAACTGCAGGAAACGAAACGCTCGCTGAGCCGCCTGATCGAGAGCTCGCCCGACGGCATTATCGCCACGGACAAGAACGGAAACGTGACTCTTTTCAGCGAGGGGGCCGAGACATTGCTCGGCTACCGCGCCGAAGAAGTGATCGGCCGCAGCGTCGCTCTGCTCTACGGCGGCGAAGCGGGCGTGAACGAAGTGCTGCGCGAGATGCACAAGCGCGGCGGAACCGTTTCGGGTTTCGAAGGCGTCGCGTGGGCCAAGGATGGGAGCGCCATCCCTGTCCTTATCTCCGCGTCGCTGCTTTTTGATGACGACGGCCAACAGATCGGAACGGTCGGGTTCGCCACCGATCTGCGCGAACGCAAACGCGGCGAAGAAGCGGTTCAGAAGGCCTATGACGACCTGGAGAAGCGGGTCGAGGAGCGCACGCTAGAATTGAGGGAGGCCCGAGGACGCCTGCAATACCTGCTGACCGTCACCCCGGGCATCATGTACACGAACCAGGCGTCCGGCAATTTCGCCTGCACGTTCGTCAGCCAAAACGTCGAAACAATCATGGGCTTTTCCGGCTGGGAGATGACCGAAGATCCGGAATTCTGGCTGAAACGGCTACATCCGAACGACGTTAAGACCCTCTTTGACCGAATGGCGCCGCTTATCGACGCGGGAGGCGGCGCGATCGAATACCGTTTCCGGCATCGCGACGGCCACTACGTTTGGATTCAGGACACGTTCAAGGTGGTGCCGGACGAGACGGGCCAACCTTACGAGATCGTCGGCTCGTGGGCCGACATCACCGACCGCAAGCAGGTGGAGCAGGCACTGGGCGAGCGCATGGCGCTGATGAACGACTTGCAAAACCTCGTCGCCGCGAGCCCGGCGGTGATTTACACGACCAAGGCCACCGACGATTTCGCATGCACGTTCGTCAGTGAGAATCTGGTAACGACCATGGGCTACGCGCCATGGGAAATGCGGGACGATCCAAAATTCTGGTCAAAGCGTGTCCATCCGGATGACGCCTCGGCGATCTTCTCGAGCATGGACACCCTAGTCGGCAAGGGCGGCGGCGTGATCGAATATCGCTTCCGCCATCGCCGCGGCCACTACATTTGGGTCCAGGACACGTTCTCCGTCAAATGCGACAAGGACGGACAACCGAAGGAGTTGGTCGGCTCCTGGGCGGACATTTCCGATCGCAAGAAGATCGAGGCCGAATTGACGCGGCTTGCCGCCGAGGTTGAGCTGCGAAATCGTTTCATTCGCGAGACGTTCGGGCGCTATCTCACCGACGAGGTCGTCGACTCCCTGTTGGAGTCGCCCGCGGGACTGAAGATTGGCGGCGAGAAGCGCAAGGTAACCATGCTGATGGCCGATTTGCGTGGCTTCACGTCGCTGTCCGAGCGCCTCGACCCGAGGGAGGTCGTCGCCCTTCTCAACCGCTACCTTTCGAACATGGTCACCATCGTCAAGAAATACGGCGGGACGATCGAGCAATATATCGGCGATGCGACCTTCGTACTTTTCGGCGCCCCAGTGTGGAAGGAGGATGACGCGCAACGCGCGGTCGCCTGCGCCGTCGAGATGCAACTAGCCATGGCTTCGATCAACGAAGCAAACGCGCGCGATGGGCTTCCGGAACTGGAGATGGGGATCGGGCTGCACACAGGACAGGTCGTCGCGGGCAATATCGGCGCGCCTGAGCGCATGCAGTACGGGGTGATCGGAAGCCACGTCAATCTCACGCAGCGCATACAGGCCTGCACGTCGGGGGGGCAGATTCTGATTTCCGAGACGACGCGGCGTGAGGTCGGCGGCATCCTCCGACTCGGAAGGCACATGGAAGTGAAAGTGAAGGGCGTCGAGCAGGCGATTGCGCTTGCCGAGGTCCACGGCATCGGTGGCTCGCACAAGCTTTCGCTTCTGCACTCGCACGACGCGCTTGCGCCCTTGAAGTCCCCAATTTCTGTTCGTTGCTCGATCGTCGAAGGCGGCCGCATCGGCGATGAGGTGATCAACGGCGTCCTGACGAAATTGTCTTCGAAGCGCGCCGAGCTTCGTCTGGACAAGGCGGTCCCTGTTCTGGCCGATCTCAAGATACAGATCGTTGGCGACGCCGGCCTGGAAGTCCCAGAGCCGGCCTATTGCAAGGTGGAAGGTGCGCTGCCTGGAAGCGACGGTCTGTTGTCCGTTCGCTTTACGTCGCTACCGCACAGATTCGAGGCTTTGCTGCGCGACCCCGACGAGCGGGTTGCGGCCAATCCTCCACCAACGCCCCGACCGACGAGGGGCGATCGACTGGAGCCGCCCGGCCGGCTGCAATAGGCTTGCGCGACCGTGAAGCCGCAAGGGCCCCGATTTCGCGTGGAGCAATCGGCGCGGCGTCCCGCGCTGCTTGATTTCGTCAGTGTCCGAAGAAGCTGCGTAGGCTTTTCTCGTTCCTGTCCCGCACGGCGAAAGGGCCAGTTTTGGCGCGATCCACGCCGTCAGCCGAAGACCGCTCTCGCGCTTCCCACCCGTTCATAGGGCCGATCTTGAAGGGCAGAAAAGCGTCGATAGCTGCCAAGCGCGATTGGGTTTTGAGCCTAGCACTACTTTGGCAGATTTATTCGAGGTGTCGTCGGAGGGTTCGCCTGCAATGGGGGCATCGATA
>Ga0210406_10003526_pt1 | contig 17106 bp, 11 predicted proteins | sample IncBWC30MmetaG_FD_155454 | JGI IMG/M metagenome (GOLD analysis project Ga0210406, IMG submission 155454) | Forest soil microbial communities from Barre Woods Harvard Forest LTER site, Petersham, Massachusetts, United States - Inc-BW-C-30-M | ecosystem: Environmental > Terrestrial > Soil >... | reverse complement strand
GTCGACAACCAGGTCGTTACAAAAGCGACGCTAGGGCAGAACGGTCTCGCTGATATCACCCTGGTTTCTTCGCCCAATCCTTCCACCTATAACCAGTCGGTGATCTTCACGGCGATAGTGCCAAGCGGCGTGACGGGCACAGTACAGTTCGTCGACGGCTCGACCGTGCTGGGAACCGGTACGATCAGCGGCACGACAGCGACCCTCACCATATCAACGCTAGCAGTCGGGACGTATCCTGTGACAGCGGCCTATAGCGGAGATGCTAACTATAATCCTGCAACCTCTGCAGTCGATAACCAGTTAGTGACGACGGTATCTTCGTCGTCGACGACGCTGAGCATCGCTCCTTCCACGGTGATGTACGGCGATCCGGCGACACTGACGGCTGTGGTTCTGCCGAGCTTCGCGACCGGCACCGTGAGCTTCTATGAAGGCAGCACTCTTCTGGGCACTGCATCGCTCGACAACACGGGTACGGCGGTGCTGCCGATCAGCACATTGAACGCAGGTGTTCACAATATTACGGCGCGGTATAACGGCGACTCGAATGTCACTGCGAATACGAGCAACACGGCACAGCTGACTGTGACCCAACGTACAGCTCCAGGCGGCGGACCTGCGATCACGGTGACGGTCAACGACGCAGCGCGGACTACTACCCAATCCAATCCGCCATTCACCTACTCACCTTCAGCACAATTGGTGAATGGCGACACGTTTGCCACGGCAATCGGCGGCGCGGCGAACTACTCGACCGCAGCAGGAAACACACCTGGCACATTCTCGATCACAGTCGCTGGCCTGACTTCAGCCAACTACACGATCGCTTTTGTTCCTGGCAACCTGACGGTGACGATATCGCCATCGACGACAACTTTGGTCGCTGGCCCGACTTCTCCGCAGTATGGAGATCCTGTCACGCTGACGGCAACTGTGACGTCGGGCGCAACCGGAACCGTGAGCTTCTATGACGGCTCGGTGTTGCTGGGTACGGGCACTGTCTCGAACGGCGTAGCCACGATGACCACAACGACGCTCGTTGCGGGCACACATACCGTCACCGCCGTCTACAACGGCGATGCCACCTATGCGAGCAGCCAGAGCGGTCCGGCAACGGTGACAGTCGCGAAGAAGACTGCGCCAGGCGGCGGAGCGGCTCTGACGATTATGGTGCAGAGTGCCAGCCGCCCGTACGGTACCTCTGATCCGCAGTTCAGCTACATTGTGACGGGCACGCTCGTCAACGGCGATACCTACGCAACGGCGGTAACGGGGGCTCCGGTCTACTCGGTGGCAGATACACTGACCTCGCCTGCGGGTTCAACCGTCCCAATCAATGTGAGCGGGCTGACGAGTGCAAACTATGAGGTTGCAGTTGTGCCGGGCACGCTGACCATCGCGTCCGCATCCACAACAACTATGCTGACCTCAAGCACGAACTCGGCTCAGTATGGCGATCCGATCACGTTGACAGCGACTGTACCTCAGACTGGCGCGACAGGGACGGTGGTCTTCACGAATGGCAGCACCGTGCTTGGCACCGGAACCGTGTCAGGCGGAGTAGCCACATTGACAACATCGTCGCTTCCTGCTGGAAGCTACACGATCACGGCTAGCTATCAGGGCGACACCAACTATGGAGCAAGCACGAGTGCTCCTGTCACGCTAATGATTGGTCGAAGGACTGGACCAGGGGGCACAGCGGCTCTGACGGTCACGGTAGCAAATGCGAGCCGTTTAGTCGGACAGGGAAATCCCGCGTTCAGCTATAACGTCACAGGAACGTTAGTTAACGGTGACGCCTATGCAACGGCAGTCACGGGTGTGCCGGTCTACTCAACGATCGGAACGTCAACTTCTGCTGCCGGGGCCTATCCCATATCGATAGCTGGTCTGAACTCGAACAACTATGTAATTGCCTTAGTCAACGGCACACTCACGGTGACCGTCCCGGTGGGTGGGCTGTCGACGAGTGTGCCAGTGGTAACAGTCGGTCCAACGACGACGCCGGTCTACGGTCAGCCAGTGAGTGTGACGGTGACGATGCCGACGACGGGCACAACACCACCGACCGGTACAGTAAGCATCTACGACAATGGCAACCTTGTCGGGACCGGAACACTGAACGCCAACGGGACGGTGACGGTGACGTTGCCAGGAGGCACGCTGTCGATGGGCACGAACACGATCACGGTTGGCTATGGCGGCGATGCGCACTACGCTAGCTCGGCAAGCCTACCGGTGCCGGTGACCGTGACGGCAGCCTCAGCTTTGGATTTCACACTGACGCTAACTTCGGCACAGAGCCAGACTGTGATATCCGGGCAGGCCTCACTCGATTCCGTGCGAGTTGCTCCTACGAGCAGCGCCTATCCGGGAGTTGTCACCTTTACGGCTACGGGCCTCCCGCCGGGAGCAACCGTGACCTTCAGTCCTACGACCGTTGCGGCCAACGCTGGGCCTGCGCCAGTCAATCTCAGCATTCAGACGGCCTCAATCGTTGGCATGAACAAGCTTGAGAGGAATGTCACGTCCATTGCTCTCGGGCTGCTCTTGTTGCCATTGGCGGGAGCCACACGGATGCGTAGAAATGGGCGTGCGGCAGGCCGGTACCTCTTCCTGATGCTCGTTCTGCTTACTGGTGCTGTTGCTACGGCAGGCCTGACTGGTTGCGGCTCCGGAAACGGCTTCTTCGGCCATGCCCCGCAGACCTACAACATCACTATCACGGCCACCAGCGGCACCATTCAGCATTCTGTCAACACAACGCTGATCGTGCAGTAGTCAACAGGAGAAGAATGATGCATCTGAGATCTCGGTATTTTCTACTGCTCGCGACCCCGCTGCTCCTGATCGTCAGCCTGAGGGCGCAGGCAGTTGCAACTGGCTCTGCGTCCGGCCATCAGGAAGTGGACCTTGCCGTCACTTATACGGTGCAGCACAGCAACCTGGTTTCGAACCCTACCTTCTGGCAGCAGGGCGGAAGCGTGGAACTTTCGACACAGACGTATCGTGGTTTCGGAATTGCGGCCAACATCACGGGAACAAACATAGGTGACGCTGCTAACAGTGGCACTGGGCTGAGGATGATCACTGCTACCTTCGGCCCGCGTTACACCTGGTACAAACCAGTCGGAGGCGCGCGGAAGAAGAGCCTTGCCATCTTCGGCCATGGACTCATCGGTGAGGCCCACGGCTCCAACAGCTTCTTTCCCACGCCTGCAGCATCGCTGACGGACTATAACTCCTTCGCACTGCAGGTGGGAGGGGGTGTGGACATCGGCCTATCGCGCCACTTCGCAGTCCGAGCTATCCAGGCAGACTGGCTCCGCACCCAGTTCCCGAACAGCACCACCAATGTACAGAACAGCTTCCGCCTCGCCGCTGGGATCGTTCTCCGCTTCCCCCAACAGAGGCCATGAAGTTGATAATTCTACCGAATAGAGGTGCCAGAAATGCCTTTGCAATTTATGTGGCATAAGGGTTTCCCACTCCACCTATCCCCATCCGATCCGCAAGCTGGCAACAATTTCGCAGATCGAGAAGGACCTTCCCTCCAGCAGTTCATAGCTTTCGCAGTCAGAGAAAAGACCTAGGACAAATCTTTGAATAAACGCTGCAGAGTTCAAATTACGGGCGTTGCCCTTCTCTTTGCCTTGTCGTGCCTTCGGTTGAACGCGGCGGACTGGCTGCCGTTTGGACCGGATGGAGGGGATGCACGTTCCTTTGCAGCCGATCCGCGCGACCCTGCGCACCTGTATTTGGGTACGTTGACGGGTTGGATCTACGAGTCGCGAAACGGCGGCCTGGAGTGGAAGCGACTGGCCTGGGTGGGAAAGCGGAACGATCTGGCACTGGATTCCATTGTGGTGGACAGCTCCAACTCGAAACACCTTCTGGTCGGAGCCTGGGTCCTGGGGAGCCCGGAGGGAGGGCTCTATATCAGCAATGACGGTGGCGTGAACTGGGAGAGCGACGCGGATATGCGGGGGCAGTCGATCCGGGCGCTCACGGCTGCTCCGTCAGACCCGAAGATTTTGGTTGCGGGGACCCTGAAGGGGGTCTACCGGTCGACGGATGGAGGGGAGCGCTGGCAGTTGATCAGCCCTGAGGGTGGCCAGGAGATTCATGAGGTCGAGTCCATTGGGATCGATCCGGCGAATCCTCAGACGATTTATGCGGGAACCTGGCATCTGCCTTGGAAGACGATCGACGGCGGCGCGAATTGGACCAGCATTAAACAGGGCATCATCGAAGACTCCGATGTGTTCTCGATCATCGTGGACCCGAAGGATTCGAATGTGGTTTATGCCAGTGCGTGTTCCGGGATCTACAAGAGCCAGAACGGTGGCGAGAAGTTTCAGAAGGTGCAGGGAATTCCTTCGACCGCGCGCCGGACCAGAGTGTTGACGCAGGACCCGCAGAATCTGAACATTGTTTTTGCGGGGACGACGGAGGGTTTGTTTCGGACGGGAGACTCGGGCGAGGCCTGGCAGCGGACGACCGGTCCGGAAGTGATCGTCAACGATGTGTATGTCGATCCGTCGAATACGAACCGCATTCTGCTGGCGACGAATCGCGGTGGAGTGCTGGCGAGCAACGATGGAGGCTACTCGTTTTCTGCTTCCAACAATGGATTTTCTGCACGGCAGATCACCTCTTATGTGGGAGAGGCGACACAGCCGGCGACCATTTATGTGGGTGTGGTGAACGATAAGGCGTGGGGTGGGGTATTCGTCAGCGATAACGGCGGGCTGAGTTGGTCGCAGAAGAGCGCAGGGTTGAATGGGCAGGATGTGTTCAGCCTGGCACAGGCCTCGGATGGGACGCTGCTGGCGGGCACGGGGCACGGGATTTACCGGCTGCAGGGCGAGCTTTGGAGCCGGGTAAACAATGTCGCATTGAGCGAGGATGAAGGTTCACAACTTGTGGTGGAGAAGGTGGAAAAGAAGGTGACGACCCCGGCGAGGCATGCCAGCGGAGCGCGGGGAGTGGCGGCAAAGAATACAACGGAGGTGTCTTCGGCGCGTGTCTTCGATGCGAATGTCAACGCGATTGCGCGGGTTGGGGATACGCTCTACGCTGCCACCTCGGAGGGCTTGCTGCGCAGTGTAACGGCGGGTGAGAGCTGGAAGTTGATGGCTGGTCCGCAAAAGGAAGACTGGAGTTTTGTTGCTACCGCGAAGTCGTGGGTCCTGGCTGCGACCCTGAGGTCTGCGATGCTTTCCTCGGATGAAGGCCAGGGATGGGAGCCGCTGCAACTGCCTGCGACACTGGAGCAACTCGCTGCGGTGGCGGTCGATGATGCTGGAGGGCTCTGGGTGGCTGGACGGGAGGGCGTCTTCGTCTCCCAGGACAGAGGGGCTACGTGGCAGAGCCTGAAGAACCTTTCCATCCGGGATGTGAACAGCCTGTTTTACGATGAGCCTTCGCAACGAATGTTGATCACGGCCAACAGCAAGAATACGATCGCCTTTGCGGTCCATCTGCCGGACCGTTCGGTGCATTATTGGAATACCGGATGGAATCTGAGGCTGGTGCGTCCGGTGGGGGATCATCTCGTCGGAGCTACTTTATTTGACGGCATTGTCGTAGAGCCGCGCATGGTCGATTCGAGCGAAGTGGCGAGGCACCGCGCAACCGCGATGGCCGGTGAGGACCTGCCGAATACAACTTGGCCCTCGGCGAAGAGCGTGCAAATGCTGCCCGCAACGCTCTTATTTCAGCAGGCGTCGACTCGGACCGAATCCAAGTCATCAGCTACGGGAAGGAGGCCCAAGTGTGTACGGCGGAGACCGAGTGCTGTTGGCAGCAAAACCGCCGAGCTGCATTCTCGCTGCATCCCTAAGGCAGAAGGGCCGGTTACATCAAAAACCTTATTCATACTTCGCGCTAGTGGCGGGGCGCAGCCGATTGAATAGCTGCCCCTGCCCTAAGAACACGCGACTATTTGTTCATTCAGTTGCCGTTCCATTGCCGGGGGCAACTGTCGGAGGTGGAGGATGTACTGGTGAAGCATCATCGGGGACAAGATAATCGGCAAGTTTTATACGACGATCTAACCGGGCTGCCAAATCGCAGATTGCTTGTGCAACAGATGATCCGCGCTTTGACTTCGGCGAGAGAAAGTGGGCACCGAGCTGCCATTCTCTGTCTGACGATCGATCGATTTCAGCAGGCCGACGATGGACATGGACAAATAGTAAAAGACAAGTGCATGAAGCGGGTGGCTACGATGCTGACCCGGCGCTTGCGAGGAATGGATACGGTAGCCCGTACGGGAGAAGAAGAGTTCACGATCGTCCTCGGTGAAGTAGAAAGTGTGGGAGCTGTAGGCATCGTGGCGAAAGCTCTCATGGAGTTGTTCGCAATACCTATGGAAGTTGAGGAGTGCTCGATTCTGCTCCGCGCAAGTATAGGGTGTGTTGTGTATCCGGATCATGGCGAGAGAGAGACGCAGCTATGGCAGGACGCAGACGCCGCGATGCGCCGTGCCAAAAGAGATGAAGGTGGTCGTTATCTTTTAGCAGCACAGGATACGAGTACGGACGTTGCAGAGACCATAGAACTTGAGTCCTATATGCGTAGGATGCTGCGGGAGGGGGGATTTCGCCTGCACTATCAGCTGCAATACCACATGAATGGTCAAATCCGCGGAGCAGAGGCGCTGGTGCGATTGCCGCATCCAACCCTCGAATATGTAAGTCCGGATCGCTTTATTCCACTGGCAGAGGCGAGCGGATTGATTCACCTTCTCGGAAAATTTGTGATCGAAGAAGCTTGCCGACAATTAGTGCTCTGGAACAAGGCGGGAATGACGCCGATTCGAATTGCAATCAACGTATCACCTCTCCAATTGATGCGCAGCGATTTTGCTGCAGAGGTGCAGCGGGCAATCATGGAGTCGGGTGTCGACCCTGCACTGCTGGAGATAGAGATCACGGAGAGCGTGGTATTGAATTTTGACGAGATTGCCAAACGCATGACGGAACTTGCTGCCCTGGGGATTTGTTTTGCCGTCGATGATTTCGGCACAGGTTATGCTTCGCTGCAACATCTGCAACGGTTGCCAATTGCAACGCTCAAGATTGACCGTTCCTTCATTCAGCGGTTGTGCGAGTCGAGTCGCAGCTATCCTATTGTCAAGGCCATCATCGAGCTGGCCCATAACCTTAAAATGCAGGTGATTGCGGAGGGTGTGGAAGACGAAGATCAGATGCAGCTTCTGCGGGAGCTGAAGTGCGATTGCATCCAAGGCTTTCTCTTATCGCGTTCTTCACCTCCCGAAGAGATAAAGGTTTTCCTGGACAACTAGATCTAGACGCTCGAGGATTGCTGTGGCGTAGGGCGGTCATAATCACGCTTGACCAAACCAGCTTCATCCTATTCTCAACTCTGCCGATAGAGATGGGACCATGTAAGCGCAATCAGATCTCGCCGGATGAGGTCGAGCGAATCGGGATTTAGATACCCAGACTTGCGTTCTCGTTCAATGTACGCTGGCCGATAATGCAGCTTATGTATAGTCGGATTGTTGATTTCCAGTGACCGCCAGCAATCGGGAGTTGATGGATGCCGCATTCGCCGGCGTGATCGTGATGCTAAGGCTTATCCCGGCCTATGACGACGAAGGGTGCTACGTAGAGCGCGTCCCCGCCGCGGAACTGGCGCCAGAGCTTGTACTCTCCCGGCTCCCGCAGCGTGACGTGCAGCATAGAGTCAGGTCCAATGAGAGCAGTGTCAGGATTGGCTGGGGACTTCGAGTGTGTCATAGCGCCACCGCCCATATCCATGTGACCCATGGAGTCTTCCAACATGGAATGCGCGTGGACGTAGCTCTGATCGGTGGATTGGACCAGGACAGCGTGAGCGGCGACTCCTAGATACGGATGCAGGTCTCTTGCCGGAGCGCCGTGCTTTGCGATGTGGATCTGGATCATCTCCGGTCTGCCGACCTTCAGGGTCGCTGTGCTCAGTGTGACCGTATAGGGTCCTGCCGTAACCAGGGTTCCCGTGGGAACCAGCGCGCCGGTATGTCCCGAAGAGACGGCGCCGATGCCGACGTCGAAGCGGAAGACCTGCTGCTCGAGGCCTGCCGGTGTAGCGTCTGCGAAGATGTGGTATTTCCCTTCTGCGGGAAAGTGTTGATTGAGGACAAAGTGCCCGTTCTGCAGCAGTCGCGGGTGAACGTGCAGGAAGACGGACAGGTCATCGTTCACGATGATGACGTGCAGTTTCTTCGTAAGTTCCACCTGATAGTCCCGCACCACCGCGCCGTTCGCAGCCCTTGTCATGGCGAAATCGAGATGCCTTGTCAGGTGTTCCTTGCCTGCCGTCGTTATCTCCAGGCGTGCCTGCGTGCTTGGTTCCCCTCCCTGCAAGGCAAACGATCCGGGGATCGACGACGCGGCAACGTGGCAGGAGATGCCGAAGAGCATCAGAAGCAGAGAACGGGTCGAGCGGGCGGTTCCTGTGATCATGTCGAGGTTCCTTCTTTCTGAAGCGATTCGAGTACACGGGCGTCGTCGATCACCGCGATCGTGCGAGCAAGTACACCCACCTCAAATCTCGTAAGGTGGATTTCGCAGTCCGTTCTTGTAGAGTTCACTAGAGGACTGGAGCATATTCCTGTTAATTGCCGTGGTTGTTTAAGATCGAGCTTTCCCGCCAGCTTAACTAACGTCGCAAAGGAATCCGCCTTCATCTTACGCATGATATTCCCGCGGTGTATTTGAACCGTGTACTCCACGATCCGGAGCTCCATGCAACCTGCTTGTTCAACAGACCGCTAGCTAGAAGGGGGAGTACTTCCCGTTCTCTAGGCGTTAGCGAATGGTAGCGCGCAAGGAGGTCCGCGTGTTCAAGCGCTTCGGTATCTTGCAGTTCTGTCTTTCTCAAGGGGGTGTTCGACGGCGGCGAGGAGCACAGTTTCATCAATGGGCTTGGTGAGAAAGTCCACCGCACCATCTTTCATCGCCCTCACAGTGGAGGGAACGTCACCCCGTCCGGTAATGAAGATCACTGGAATTGATGCTTGATTCGAAACGAGTTTCTGAACTTCCAGGCCATCCATTCCGGGCATTCTGAGGTCGAGGGTAAGGCATGCGCCCGCGTCCCTTCGCTCAAAGCTTAGGAATTCCGCTCCCGAAGAAAACATTCGAACGTTCTTACCGTTTGCACGCAGCAACGATGAAAGTGCATCGCACACTGTCGGATCATCGTCAACGATGTACACCATTTCGTTCGGCGATCCCATGAATGACCTCCTCGGCCTTGGTGCGCAGGCGGTTCTTACTCTATTGCGCGAAGGAGCCGAATCTTTTGCGGCAATCCGTTCGCTGAAAGTACACGGTTACGACAAGAGTTATATGTTGCAAATCGCCAGAAAGATTCGATGATTACAAGTTGGCGTACTACATAAATATGGAGTATCCAATACGGGCGGGATCAGTACGATCTCGAATCAGCACATTTCTTGCGGTTACACACACTTCGATGGTTCAATACCCTTAGTGCGTAGGCTGCTGTCCATCCTGTTGCTGGCCGTCTTTGGTCTACCCGTTGTCTCTCCGCTGTTCGCGTTGAGTACGACCGAAGCGACGCGCCTGCCTGCGTGCTGCCGTCGCGATGGGAAGCATCATTGCATGGCGAGTACGGCGGATCAAGGCAATTTGACGCGGCGCGGAACGCAGTTTGGCGCTCCAGCTGAAAAGTGTCCATACTGCCCGTCCGCTTTTGTCGCTACGCACAAGGAACTACTAGGCCTGCCGATTGGAGATGCGGTTTTCGCTTCGCTCGTGGGCCATCCTTCGGGTGTGGCGCAGACAGAGTCGATGCGACGCATATCGCGTGATCGTTCTCGTCAAAAGCGCGGCCCTCCCGTCCTTTCTTCCTTCGCATAGAAGCCAACAAAGCCGCTGAGCGTCTGCCATTCTCAAGGCTGTTGCTTTCGTCTCATCATCGCTGTCTGCAAAGGGTCATGTACTCCTTTGCTAGCGCGTTGCGAACTGATCGACCATTGGAAGCAACGGAAGCCCATTAGCCTTCCCAATAGCTCTGATTTCGGGCAGCGATAGACAGAGAGTGTTTTGGAAGAAGATCCATTCGAGTTGGCCGAAGTCCAGCTGAGGAGATCAACAAATGCAGATGAAACCGCAGATAAGCCGGGAAGGAATGAGACGCCTATGCGCTCTGTTCCTGCTTTTGCTGTCTGTGGGTCCTTGGTTGCTGGTCTTCTCTTCGTCCGATGCAATAACAGAGACTTCGTTGCCAGTTTGTTGCCGAGCGCGTGGAAAGCACAAGTGCATCATGCGTCTCACAAGGGCGGGGGGTTCGGCTTCAACCTCTGGTGAGCCCGCCGTCTTTCAAGTTTCCGAACGCTGTCCGTATAACCCTACTTGGACCAACGCGGCCCACCGCGAGCCCTTGGGTCAACCCGCAGAGTACGTTTCCGGGACAGGGCTTAGCGCCGCGCCTTCTCTAGTCTCGATCCCAACCCGGCCTTGCACGTCTTTCTTATCGCGCGCGAATTGCAACCGCGGCCCACCGTCTCCAGCCCTTTCGCTCAAAACCACGACCGACAGGCTCGCAGCCCGACAGAGGCTGCCTTTTCACTGGAGACATAATGATTCGATTAAGACAGATATTTCCATCCCTCGCTCTGACGCTGCTCCTGGTCTTGACCACACTACTTAGCGCGCAGGAAACGCTCAACAATGCCAGTGTTAGCGGTCGCGTCCTCGATCCGAGCGGCGCAGTGGTTGCCCGAACCACAATTACCGCGATCCAAGTTGCAACGAACCAGAGTCACATCGTCCAAACCGACGGTCAAGGACGCTTCAGACTGCCCTATCTTCCGGTTGGCGAATATCAAATCAGCGCACAGGCTGAGGGATTTGCGAAAGTATCCCGCCAAGTACAGCTCACCATCGGCTCCGCATTCGACATTACGCTGCAGCTGCGACTCTCGACAGAGACCAACGTTGAGGTCACTGGAGAGCCGCCTGTCATCGAGGACAACCGAAGCCAGGTCAGTCAGACAGTACTTCAACCGGAGATAGCCAACCTTCCCTATGAAGGCCGGAACTATCTCGATCTCGCGCTTCTTTTGCCAGGGGTCTCGCCGACCAATACCGCCAGCACACAGACACTCGCCGAGACATCAGAGGTAGTGGGGCAGGGGTATTCGGTCAACAGCCAGCGGAATTTTTCTAACAGCTTTATCGTCGATGGCCTGTCGGACAACGACGATGCGGCTGGAGTGGCCGGGAATGTTTTCAGCATGGATGTTGTCCAACAATTCCAGGTTGTTACTTCCGGAGGCCAGGCGGAGTTTGGACGAGCGCTCGGCGGCTACTTCAACCTGATCACGAAGAGCGGTACCAACCAACTCCATGGGACTGCATATGGGTTTCTTCGGAATCAACGATTGAATGCCGATAATGCGCTTTCCGGAAGTAAGCTTCCCTTGACGCAAGGATTGTATGGTGCAAGCCTCTCAGGGCCAGTCAATAAAGATCGAACCTTTCTCTTTGGAAACTTTGAAGAAGGCCGACTCAACACTGCAGGCATCATCACGGTTATTCCGGCAAATGCATCTGCAATCAACGCGCGGCTTGTTGCAGTTGGATATAAGGCGCCTCTGCTTCCGGTTGTCAGCACGGCAACCACACTCTACCCGACAACGCTGCATACGGACACTCTCTTCGTGCGTGGAGATCATCGCTTTAGTCAGAGTGATCAATTCAATATTCGTTACAGCTTATATAAGCTCAGCAGCGCGAACGCCCGCGGCGCTGGCGGACTGAACGAAGTCAGCAACGGAACTTCTGTTTTTGACACCAATCAGACCGTGGCGGTGAGCAATATCGCTACGCTGTCTCCCAATACCTTTAACGAAACCCGTGGCCAGTTCAGCTACGATGACCTAACCGCCCCACCAAACGATCAGATTGGACCAGCTGTGACGATTTCCGGTCTGGCTACCTTCGGAAGATCGACTTCTTCTCCAACTGGACGTCTGAATTACTTGTATGAGGTCGTCGATAACCTTGTCATGCAGAGGGGGGTGCATACCGTAAAGGTCGGTGTGGGCTTCCTCTACAACGACGACACCATTACTTACCCTCAATCGCTTCGTGGATCATATAGTTTTTCGTCGCTCGCGAACTTCCTTGCCGGAACCTACAATTCGCAAGGATACACACAGAACTTCGGAACACCCACGATTCAACAGAACAACCCGAATCTCGGTTTCTATGCGCAGGACGAGTGGAAGGTCAGCCCTTCGCTGACTCTAAATGCTGGGGTTCGCTACGACCTGGAGTGGCTGCAGACGATCAACACAGATAGGAATAACGTCTCTCCTCGCATAGGTTTCGCCTGGTCGCCTTATTCGGCTGGCACAACTGTAATACGTGCGAGTTATGGACTCTTTTACGATCGAGTCCCATTGCGGCCACTGGCAAATGCCCTACTGTCGGCGAACAACACGACGGATCCAACGCAGGGACGTTTCTTCAGCTACACCTTTTCTCCCACCGATGCGGGTGCGCCGATATTTCCGTCTGTAGCTACCGCTCCTCCCACTGCGGCAAAACCCAACTATGCGACGATGAATCGGAACATCCAGAACCCCTATTCGCAGCAGGCGAGCCTAGAGGTCGAGCAGCAACTTTCTACAACTAGCACTCTAAGCGTCAGCTATCAATACCTGCGTGGCCTGCACCTGATCAGTTCGATCAACACGAACATTAATGTCGACGGAACCCGCCCTGATCCTACTCGCGGCAATATTAAGCCATACAGTTCAATCTTTGATTCCTACTACAACGGCCTGGCTGTTTCCTACCTGCAAAGACCTGTTTCATGGGGATCAGTTCGTATTTCCTACACTTGGTCGAAAGCGATCGACGATGTTGGAGAGTTTTTCTTCAGTTCTCCAATTAACAACTTCTATCCTGGCCAGGATAGAAGCCGTTCGGACGATGACCAAAGGCACCGCGTGGTCTTTAATGCGATCTTGAACTCGCCGACAACTTCTGCGAGGAGTTGGGTCGATCACATCACTCACGGTTGGCAGCTCGGTGGCGTCCTGCAGTACTATTCGCGCCTTCCGTTCAACATCACTACGGGTGCGAACACGAAGCAGGCGACGTCCCAAAGGCCCTGTGCTCCGGGATATAGCCTCACTGCCAACGGAGGACTGAATCCCTGCACCGAAGCGCTGCCTGGGGCAGTTATTGGACGTAACGCTGGCATCGGGTTTAATTTTTTTGGTCTGAACGCCCGTTTCAGCCGTACCTTCGCCCTGACAGAGCGCGTGAAGCTGCAAGGAATAGCTGAAGCCTTCAATGCTTTGAACCATCGCAACGACATGATTCCGAACGGTACATGGGGAACGGGAACTTATCCATCAACTCCCAACGCTTCCTTCGGACAAGCTACGGCTGTAGGGGACTCGCGGAGTGTTCAGTTGGCCGCACGAATCAGCTTTTAGTGAACAGGGGCGGGGGTCTTGGCGGTCTCCCGCTTCAAAGAGTCTTTCGTCGTCCTTTGGGTTCCATTTATCCGGAGTACGGTTCCGCACCGATCGCAGTGCCTTTTCAATGAAGGGAGAGACCTTTTGGCTACTCTATCCACACCAATACCATCGAACCGCGCCGGTGGGCTCGACTATCGCAGTGTCTGGCGCTGGCATTTTTATGCTGGCCTCTTCTGCATTCCATTCGTTTTATGGCTGGCAACGACCGGGACGATCTTTCTCTTCCATCCTCAGATACAGCACTGGTTGGATCGTCCCTACGACCACCTTCTCATCGATCAACGTGCGACGGTCAACGCACAGGTGCAAACGGCCCTTACCGCTGTTCCAGGCTCTACCTTGGACTCCTATCAACTTCCCTATACGTCTACCTCTGCCGCTGAGGTTCTGGTAGACAAGGGTACCGCGCAGTATCGCGTCTACATCCATCCGCAGACCCTCGCTATATTGCACATCTACAATGAGGACCATCGTGTCGACGTCTTCATGTCGCGCCTTCACGGTGAACTGCTCATTGGCCAATACGGATCGTGGATCGTAGAACTGGCAGCCGCCTGGGCGGTGGTCATGATCGTCACAGGCCTGTTTCTTTGGTGGCCGCGTAACGCCAACGGCCTCGGTGGTGTCTTGTATCCGCGATTGCGATCAGGAGGACGAACGTTCTGGAAAGATATTCACTCCGTGACCGGCCTCTATGTCTCGTTCTTTGCTCTCTTTCTTCTGTTCACAGGTCTGCCATGGGCAAAGGCCTGGGGAGGCTACCTCAAAGCGATCCGCCACTTCAGTGCCGGCCACGTAGTCAAGCAGGATTGGACAACCAGCAGCGGGGATGAGCTTGCCGCCCGCAAAGCGCGCAGTGCGGGCATCACGGACATGAGTGGCATGTCCACCATGCATACTATGCCCGGAATGCCCGCTTCCCACCACATGGAAGGCATGCCAAACATGGACGTATCGCAGCACGCCCAACATTCGGGCTGGGGACGTCATAGTACCGCACTCAGCGGCCCGAACGCATTTCTCGCAATCGACAAAATGGTTGCGACGGTTGCTCCTCTCGGAATGCCTAACCCTGTTCTCATATCGTCGCCGATGCGAGCGGGGGATCATTGGACTGCCAAATCCGACACCCGCGACAGACCATTGCGAGTCGATCTCGTGCTGGATGGGACGACTGGAGCCATCCTCAGCAGAACCGACTTTCACTCGAAGCCGTGGCTGGACCGGGTCATCGGCACCGGTATCGCCGCACATGAGGGACAGCTCTTCGGCCTCGCTAATCAACTCGTCAGCCTATTCACGGTGATGGGACTAGTGACGCTGAGCATAAGCGGGCTGATCATGTGGTGGAAGCGCAAGCCTGAAAACGTGCTCGGCGCACCCGCGGCCATACGCCGGGTGCGGTTCTCCGGAGCGCTAGTTGCATTGTTGGTTGCCTTCGGGCTTTACTTCCCGTTTCTTGGTGGTTCGATGATTTTTGTAGGGCTTATAGAACGCTTTCTGCTGCGCCGCATACCCGCAATGCAGCGCTGGTTGGGACTCGTCGGAACTTAATCGGTATCGTGATGCTAATTGAGAGCGACCAGTTCTCGTCCAACACTGCGATCGAGGAACGTGAGCGATCTCGTGGCGGTTTGGGTTCCCAAGGTAACGAACTGCGTCAGAATTGCGAGCCGCCCCCCCAGGAGACCATGCGAACGAAGACCATAGGTTGCGGCAAAGATTATCGGTTGCGGCAAAATTGAGCGCGTGATTGCCTTCGAGCGCATTCCCCGCCTTAAGCGTGAGAGCTACGGCGAACTGGTGCAGATCGACGTCAGCAACCATCGTCTGTTCGTGGACCGCGGTGCTGCGTGTACGGTGTTGGGGCTCATCGACGATGCGACGAGCCGGCTCATGCAGTTGCGCTTCGTACCCAGCGAGAGCACGGACTCTTACTTCGAAGCCTTGCAGGGTTACCTTCACGCCCACGGCTGCCCTGTCGCGTTCTACTCGGACAAGCACACGGTCTTTCGTGTGAACCGGCCGGACGCAAAGTTCGCGACAGATGTAAGGACAAGGTGGTAGCGGGAGCGCCGCCGCTCTCCCCGATCTTCCCTACGGGGAGGCCGGCACGACCGTGAACGACCAGAAGACGGAAGATCGGGAGTCGCGTCTCCTGCGCAAGGGCGCTAAGGATCGAGACTGCGCCGGTTGCTTCCATAGTTCCACGTTACTGGAACTGTCCGGGAAGGGTTAATTGACGGAGTTGGCATCCAGGAGACGTTCTACAATCACCACGTCTTTCCATTCACCATCGAGCTTTCCGTGCTTCTCATAGACACCTACCTCACGAAACCCAACGGACGCGACTAGATGACGACTGGCGGTATTCTCCGGGAAGATTCGGGAGATCAGCTTCCAAAAGCCTGCTTTCTCAGCTTCCTCGATAAGTTTTTCCATCGCGATTCGCCCTAAACCATGCCACCTGTACGCTCGCGCGACATAGACGGAAAATTCCGCTATTCCCGCGTAGCAGGCCCTATCTCGGTAGGTCGAGGTCGCAGCGAATGCCGCGACTTTGCCTCCGCAAGTGCAGACAACGACCGGATGCCTCCCGTCAAACCATGACTCTACATCCGACAGAGTCCTCTGCCGGGTTTCGAAAGTGGCGACCCGATCTTCGATGCCCTCGTTGTAGATATCCGATATCGCCGACGCGTCACTTCGCTGGGCCAGCCGCACCGAAATGTCCTGCATCATTCCTCCCTTGGGCTTCATTCCCTTCTAGTGTTCGGTCCATAGCCCGTCTTTTGCACAAGCTGACGTTCTTACTTGAGAGGGAGAGAGTTCATCAAAACGCCGCTGCTCCCGATCTGATTGAGGTCCCGGGGCAAAGCCCGATCAGAGTTGCCCCCGAATGCACGCCCGTAGATTTCGCCATAGTTGCCGGTGGTCTTCAGCACATGGACGAGCCAATCGTTCTCGAGGCCCAGTGCCGCGCCAAAGTCGTGAGTGCGCCCAAGCAGCTTTTCAACGGCAGGACTATTTGGGTTTGCAACCTTCGCTGAGACGTTCGACGAAGTGACGCCGTGTTCTTCAGCAGCTATCAAGGCCTCGATTACCCATGAGATCACGTTCGACCATTGCGGGTCGTCATCGCGAGTTGCGGATGCAAGGGGATCACGTGAGATGACTTCCGGAAGCAGCAAGTATTCCTTGGCCAAAGTACCGAAGTTAAGCCTCGTATTCACCAAGCGAGTCACATCGCCAGCTAGGCCAATGCAATTCTTGGTGATGTAGGCGGCTTCCATCTCTCCCTCTTCTTGGAACGGGAAGGGTACGAAATCGAGATGTTGCTCATCAAACCAGCTGCGCAAACCGACTTCCACATTTGTTTCCGTGAGGAAGCAAACCTTCTGTCCTGCAAGGCCGCGAACGTGATCTATTTTCGCCGCCTGAGGAACGAGAAAACCTATTCCGTCATTAAGTACTGGCCGAGACAGGCGCATCCCTGGTGTAGTCGCATGAGAGAAGTCAGCGCTCATGGAAGCGACGACGTCTACCTTTCCGGCACGTAG
>Ga0210406_10003525_pt1 | contig 17115 bp, 14 predicted proteins | sample IncBWC30MmetaG_FD_155454 | JGI IMG/M metagenome (GOLD analysis project Ga0210406, IMG submission 155454) | Forest soil microbial communities from Barre Woods Harvard Forest LTER site, Petersham, Massachusetts, United States - Inc-BW-C-30-M | ecosystem: Environmental > Terrestrial > Soil >... | reverse complement strand
GCCGAATACCACGGAGCCGATGATCACGTTATGGAAGTGGGCTACAAGAAACAGACTATTGTGCAGCACGAAGTCGGCGGGCGGCACCGCTTGTAGTACGCCGGTCATCCCACCGATGGCGAAGGTCACCATGAAGCCGATGGCCCACAGTAACGGTGGCTCGAATCGGATGCGGCCTCGATAAAGGGTGAACAGCCAGTTGAACAGCTTCACGCCGGTGGGAATGGCGATGATCATGGACATGATGCCGAAGACGGCATTGACGTCGGCGCCGGCGCCCATGGTGAAGAAGTGGTGCAGCCAGACCATGAAGGACAACACGCAGATCGCCAGCGTTGCCATGACCATGGAACGATAGCCGAACAACGCTTTGCCGGCGAAGGTCGCGATCACCTCGGAGAAAATACCGAATGCGGGAAGGGCCAGAATATAGACTTCCGGGTGACCCCAGATCCAAATGAGATTGATGTACATCATGAAATTGCCGCCGCCATCGTTGGTGAAAAAGTGCATGCCAACGTAGCGGTCCAACAGCAGCATGCCGAAGGTGGCGGTCAGCACCGGGAAGGCGGCGACGATCAGCATGCTGGAGCACAGCGCAGTCCAGCAGAATACCGGCATGCGCATGTATCCCATTCCCGGTGCGCGCAGCTTCAAGATGGTCGTGACCATGTTGATACCCGCGAGCAGCGTACCGATACCTGAGATCTGCAGCGCCCACAGATAATAATCCACACCCACACCCGGCGAGAATTGCAGCTCCGACAGGGGCGGGTAGGCGAGCCAGCCGGTGCGCGCAAACTCGCCCACGACCAGCGATACATTCACCAGCAGCGCGCCCGAGGCGGTCAACCAGAAACTGATGGCATTCAGCACCGGGAACGCCACATCGCGCACGCCGAGCTGCAGCGGCACGACGAAGTTCATCAGTCCGACCAAGAAGGGCATTGCCATGAAAAAGATCATGATGGTGCCGTGAGCGGAGAAAATCTGGTCGTAGTGCTCGGGGGGCAGGTAGCCTTGCGCGCTGCCCGCGGCGATGGCGAGTTGAGAACGCATCATGATGGCGTCGATGAAGCCGCGCAGCAGCAGCACCAACGCCAACAACACATACATCACGCCAATGCGCTTATGATCGACGCTGGTCAGCCATTCACGCCACAGGTAGGGCCACCAGCCCTTCCATGTGATGAGGATCAAGACGGCGAGCATACCCATGACAATCATCAAAGACGCCGCCATGGGTATCGGTTGGTCAAATGGAAAAGCATGCCAGCTGAGCTTGCCCAGCATTTAGTGCTCCTTGGGTGACGGAGCGGTTGGCTCCGCTACAGCATTCTGTTGCACGATTCGATCGAACAGCTGAGGATCAACGGTGCCGTAGATCTGCGTCTGGTTGCCGGAAGTGCCCGCCAGTTGCGCATAGGCATCCGCGTTCAGTACGGCGCCTGCACCCGTGACGCGCGCACGCCAGCTCGAGAATTCAGAAGCAGGGACCACGTGCACCAGAAACCGCATGTCAGAGAAACCATCGCCGCTGAAATTCGCCGACAGGCCCGGGTAATCCCCGGTTCGTTCCGCGAGCAAGTTCAAGCGCGTCGTCATACCGGGCATGGCGTAGATTTGGCTGCCGAGCTGCGGCACGAAGAAGGAGTTCATCACCGTTGCCGAAGTCAGCAGGAACTGGACCGGCGTTCCGGAAGGAACGATGAGTTCGTTGACGGTCGCAAGCTCAAGGTCCGGATAAATGAACAACCATTTCCAATCGAGCGACACGACCTCGATTCTGATCGGCTTCACATCGGATTGGAGTTCGCGCGCGGGATCCAGCAGATGGGAGCCGGTCCACGCGACTCCCGCCAGAAGGATGACTACCATGGCCGGAATCGACCATACCACCAGCTCGATGTAGCCCGAATGGGACCAGTCGGGCCGGTAGACGGCGTGCTTGTTGGAAGCGCGATACCACCACGCGAAGACCAGCGTGAGCGCGATGACCGGCAGCACCACGACCAGCATGATGGCGGTGGCATTGAATAGAATCAGCCTCTCGGCCGACGCGACCGGACCCTGAGGATCGAGCACGCCCGCCCGGCGGCACGAGGCAAGGAGGCAGGCCGCTGACAGGGCTGCAAAGATACGCAAGCGCGAAGATATTGGGTCCTTCATGCTATCGCTCCGTGATCGCATCTTATCACGCGAAAGCACCGCCGCCGCGAGCGGCACGAGGCGGAAGGGCTTATTGATCACGGGTGTTGCTCCTGTCAGACACGAACGTTAGTGTTGGGTTGCAGTGGAGTCTTCCGAGATCGCCGCACGGATATCCTGATCGCACACCTGGTAGGCAGATGAACTCCTTGGTGACGTCGATCAAACAAAATGGTCGCGGACGCCGGATCCGAAACGTTTCAACCAGGAGGCGGCACCTTCAATGGTGCTAAAATCCCCCAAGTGGCGCGACGGAATATCGGGATAAGCGCGTGCACACATTTTGCTGAGCGCTGCGCCGGGTCCGAATTCGAGGAAGGCGCTGGCTCCGGCCTCAACGCAACCCTCCAAGCAGGCCTGCCATTGCACCGTACGGCAGATCTGTTCAGCGAGCTTACTTTTGCCGGATGCGAGATCCAGCACGGCCGTTCCATCAACGCCGCTGAAAAGTCTTACCCCTGTGCGCATCTTGATGGCCGGCGTTCGTTCCAGTGCGGCCTGAAACTTTAAGCTTGCAGCAGCCAGACGCGCGGTGTGGGCGGCAACGTTGACTGCGATGCGCGTGACCGCCGCGGTACCCACCCTCATGGCCTCGATTGCAAGGGCGTCCAGCGCGGCGCCAGATCCTCCGAGCACAAAGGCATCATTCGGATTCACGATGGCAATTTCGGCCGAATGGTGTTTGCATAGCTCCTCGACCGCGGAGCGGCTCAAGCCGCGTATGGATAGCAACCCGTCCCCTGGTGCGCTGGCCTCATCCATCAGCTCTGCCCGCACCGCCACGAGATCAAGGGTCGTCGCCTCATCCAAGAGCTGCGCAATGCCCCAGGCGGCTACCTCGCCGACGCTGTAGCCGGCCAGGAGAATCCGGTCCGGCCACACGTTGCGCAGCGCCGCCGCGGCGGCCAGGGCTTGAGACACGCAAATAATTTGGGCGATGCGATTCCTATGCAGTACCTCCGTCGGCTCCGCCTGAACCAAATCACGCGGATCGCGACCACCGAGCAGTTTTGCGGCGTGCGCAAACACCGGCTCGGCGGCCGGTGCGCTACTCGTGAGGGAGAACATTCGAGAATGCTGCAACCCCTGTCCCGAGCATAGAATGGCCAGACTCATCCATTGCCTCTAAGGGCGGTGTAGCCCAATACCATGACGAACAAGATGGGCGCGAGCGCGAGTATCAGGGCATGCGCCATCAGGACCGGCTTGGCTCGAGCGCCTGTACAAAAAGGCTCATGGCCAGTAGATCTGCCGAGCCGCCGGGACTGAGCCCGCGCGCGACAAAGGCCTCATGGACGGCGCGAGCCCGCTCGCGCCAGTCGTGTTCGCCGATGCCGCCGCGATCAAGGAAGGATCGAGCGGCGCTTTGGGCGAACTGAAGACCGGAGGTTCCGCCGCGGTGAAGCAAGTTGGTGTCATCTACGGCGGCGATCAAGGAAAAGCACGCGTGCACGCGAACTGCCTGCGCATCCGCCGACGCGGTGAGAGCTCCCTCCTTCAGAGCAGGCAGGCCAATGTCGTAGACGCTTCGGAAGCCGCCGGCGGCCTCGCAGCGTGCGCCGCCGGTGCCATAACGGCGGCGAACCTCCGCACCATGACTTCGCGGCGCCGCGGGCCCCTCCAATATTTCTCTCCCCCAGAGCCGCGCAACGACAGAGCCGAGCGGCAGGTCGGCTTCGACGGTGCCGCCCAACCTCGAGCCGGATGCGGCACAAAGCAGCCCCAATCCAAAGATCGCGCCCCGATGTGTATTGACGCCTCCGGTAGCCGCCAACATGGCCGCCTCGGCTTCGATGCCAACCATTCGCATGCGGCCCATGCCGTTGTTTCGTGCGCCGGCCTTCACCAAGGCATACAGATACGGCTCTAGTGCCGTGGCGCCGCGGCGCACGGTTCCGGCATCCATATCTGCATGGCTCCCTGCATCGACATGGCTCACCAAGCCCGGCTTTGGGTACGTCTTCAATTCCAACAAAAGGCAATCGACGGCGTGAGCGGCCATTCCTTTCGCATGCCGTTCGACGCTCGCGATTGATCTGAAGGACAACGCCCTCGGACGACGCGCAGTGCGAGCCGAAGCAGCGGTCATGGAAAGCCCCCGGAAATGAACTCGGCAGAATTCAACAACATCGGCCGTCGGATGGTCTTCGCCAACACGTTGCGAGCCCCGGACTGAAGTTCGCGCCAATGCACGCCGGCGCCATCGTTACGCACGATCTCGCCATCCAATTGCATCGGCGCGGCGCTCGCGATCGCGGCAAGCTCAATGGTCAATCCGGCGAACCCGCCTGAGCGAGGCAGGGACAGGATAAAATCTAGGTCGGAGCTTGCGGTAAGGTAATTCATTCCCGTCAGCAGAGACCACGCGAGACTGCCGAACACGCGTGCTTCCGAACCATTCCGGGCGGCCGCGTCATCCAGTGCGCGCAAGGTTGGTACCCACGCAGCCGGCGCGGCACGAAGCGCGGAGCTCAGCAGAGGAGGGCGCGTAATGGATCTGACACTTGTGGGATCCAATAGCAATCCGATCCGTCGCTTGCCTGCCGATGGCGGTAGCGGCAGTCCGAGCGGCAGTCCGTCGCCTTCATTGGGCGCAAAGCGCCTGGCGATGAGCGGCCAACCTTGGTCGACCCATCCGGCCACCAGGGGATCTTCTGCCAGATCGTCGCGCGTTTCCAGAAATGAGCGCCACGCTCTCGGGCGCACGAACACAAGATCGTGGCGTCGCGTGTTCTCGCTGCTACGCTCGGAGTGCAAGCTCACGGACGCGCTCCTGAATGTCGGCGGCCTTGGGACGACCGTTTCGCAGCTTGCCCAGCGCATCGCGCCGGTCGTGGTGCGCGCGACGCTCCGTCAACAGCACTTGCAGCTGATCGGCAAGCGAGCGTTTGTCGTCCCATGTAGCGCTCACCGCGCCGGTACGCGCCAAGTTTTCGAGACCAGGTGCGAAGACCGGCGTGGACTTGGCTTTTTCCGTGAGAACCTCGATGGGCAGTTTGGTCACGCGCGATATCGAGGGCAAATCCATGACCTCGGGGTGCGCACCGGGCAGTGCCACCAAAGTGCGGGTTGCGAGCGCGGTGGCGATGAATGCCCCTGCCGCCGTGTGGCCGAACAGCAAGCCGACGGTCGCGTGGCCGTGCAGATCCGCATAAATCAGCGCCTTCGCGAGATGTGCGAGGTACTCGTTGAGTCCCAATAATTCGTCTCGCTTGCTCATTCGCTGACTGTCGCTGTCGACCATCACCAGTATCGGTTCGCTGCCTCCACGAGCGATGATGTCGAGCACCCACTCTGATAATTGCAGCGCTTCCTCAACACCGATGGGCGTCCGATCCACCACGCCGAGCACCTGGACTCGGCCTTCGCCTTGAAGCGCTCCCGACCCGCGGACCAACCCGCGATGCCGGCCGACGTCATGGCTCCGTGGAAACAGCGAGGAGAGAATTTCATCGAACGTCATTGCGCGGCTCTCGAATCCTGTCGGCAAGTGCAATGAACTCTTCTGAGGCCATTCCAGGCACTGCAATCGGGTCTTCCACCCCTTCGATACGCCAAATATCGCGGGCGTCGGTGCAAGATCCAAACCGTTCCAATCGCCGGCGCAACCGGTTCTGTTCCGATTTCAGTACGTCGGCGTCGAACGCTCGCTCAGGAAGCATCAGCTTTACCGCGGCGATGCGGAAGGCCTCTATGGTGTCGTCCACGAACATGTCCGCGCCGCCGATGAGTCGCCGGTGCTTGCCGCCCATCGTGCGCCATACCAGGGCGCGGTCCTGGGAGTCGAACTCCTCTACGCCGCGATTCGTCTCGATCACCTCGGGACCCGACACACTGATTCGGCCCTGCTCAGAGACGACCAATGCCGAGCAACAGCCGGCGATCAGTCCGCCGCCGCCAAAGCAACCCGCGCGCCCACCAATGAGACCTATCACCCGTGCGCCGGCGATTCGCGCTTCCATCAATGCCCGCATGATTTCGGCGATGGCCAGTTCGCCGGCATTGGCCTCCTGTAGCCTCACGCCGCCGGTGTCAAACAGGATAAAAAGAGGAGTTGACGCGGCATCGCGGACGGCGCGCAGCATTCCCGTCAACTTTGCGCCGTGCACCTCGCCGAATGCGCCGCCCATGAAGCGTCCTTCCTGGGCTGCAATGAAGACCTTCCGGCCCTCCAATACGCCTTCGCCGACGATCATGCCGTCGTCGAATTGTTCCGGGAGATTGAAAATGTGCAAATGCGGACTGATCTGCCGCTGCTCAGGGCCGATGAACTCCCGGAAGCTGTGAACGTCCAGGAGCAGTCGGACGCGTTCTCGTGCCGACGCCTCGTACCAGCTCGCCGCTGTTCTCTGCGTCTGCGCCCCGGCGTCTCGCTCAAGGGTCGACGCCGCGCTCATTGATCCAAGTCCTCGATCAATCGGACGGCTTGCGCCAGGCGAATCGCCACCGTGTCCGGGCGCGCGCCGCCGTCGTTGACCGATAATTTCAAACCCCCTGGTGAGCGCAATTCCACGAAGTCCGCAACGACCAGCTGCCAGACGGCGCCGAACCCTACGGCCGCGGTCTTGATTTCGAGTTCGCAGTCGGAGTCAGGCAGGATTCGCTCCACCAGCACTTCTAGATTGCCTGATGCGACGACGCCAACGATGGCCATGGCCTTGGTGCCGGCGGCGCGCTGATTTACTTTGTGATGAAAACGCAGCGTTTCCATGGCTCCTCACCAATTCCGAAATCGACTGGGCGGCTCGTATAAACCACCGGACCATCGCACAAGATCCTTGATGGAGCGTGCCGCAAGCATGTTCCGGTCCGCATCCAGGGGACTGATCCCCAGATCTTCCGGGCGTCGTACGACGCCTCGCTCGCGCAGCGTTTGCACCGCCTTTTTATCGCGAGCTCGACCGACATCGGTGTAACCCGCGACCCCTCGGATCGCCTGTTCTCGCTCGTCCCTGTTGCGGCAAAGCAAGAGATTGGCGATGCCCTCTTCGGTGACGATGTGTGTCACGTCGTCTGCGTAGACCATCACCGGCGCGAGCTCGAGGCCGATCTTCTCCGCCAAGGTGATCGCATCGAGTTTTTCGACGAACAGTGGTGCGTACGAATCGCCGAATGTTTCACCGATCTGCACCACCAACTTGCGGCCGCGCCGAAGGGGCGCACTCACGTCCGGGTCTGCTTCCTTGCCCGCTCGCAGCCACGGGTCGCTCGGATGCCGGCGTCCTCGCGCGTCGGAGCCCATATTCGGTGCGCCGCCGAATCCGGCGATGCGCGACGCGGTCACCGTAGACGAGTGGCCTTGCAGATCAATTTGAAGGGTCGAACCGATGAACAGGTCACAGGCGTAGAGACCGGCAGTCTGGCATAGAGCTCGATTTGATCGCAGCGAACCATCGGATCCGGTGAAATAGATGTCGGACCGGGCGCGGATATAATTGTCCATGCCCACTTCGGACCCAAAGCAATGGATCTGCTCGACCCAACCGGACTCGATGGCGGGAATCAGGGTGGGATGGGGATTGACCGCCCAGTGGCTCGCCACTTTGCCCTTGAGCCCCAACCGCTCGCCATAGGTCGGAAGCAACAACTCGATCGCAGCGGTATTGAAACCAATGCCATGATTCAGTCGCTTGACCTTGTAGGGGGCGTAAATTCCGGCGATCGCCAGCATCGCCGTAAAAATCTGAGACTCGGTGATCGCGGCAGGGTCACGCGTGAATAGCGGCTCAACGTAGAAGGGCTTATCTGACTTGACGATGAAATGCACGCGGTCCCCGGGAATGTCGACGCGCGGAACGCATTCAACAATTTCATTCACCTGAGCGATGACGACGCCGTCCTTGAAGGCCGTGGCCTCGACCACGGTGGGCGTGTCTTCCGTGTTGGGCCCGGTATAAAGGTTGCCGTCCCGATCCGCGCTGACCGCGGCGATCAACGCGACGTTGGGTGTCAAATCAATAAAATATCGGGCAAACAGCTCTAAATAGGTGTGCACGGCACCCAGTTCGATCTTGCCGCCGAACAGCATGCCTGCAATGCGTGAGGATTGCGGCCCGGAGTAAGCGAAATCAAGCCGCTTTGCGACGCCGCTCTCGAACACGTCCAGATGTTCAGGGAGCACCACGCCTGACTGAACCATGTGCAGATTGTGAACCCTATGAACATCAACAGCCGCGAGACATTGGGCGAGCAGATCCGCCTGCTTCTGATTATCTCCTTCCAGACAAACCCGGTCGCCCGGCCGGATGACGGCCTCGAGCAGGGCGACGGCGTCGCGCGCTTCCACCACCTTATGATTCGCGACGGATCTTCCGGCGTCGATTCGCGCGTCACGCGCAACGCGCGCCTCTCGCCAGGTCCTCATTGCGGTCAGTCTAGCGCGTGCTGTGCCGCCTGTTCAATCAGCGCCGCAACCTCTTTGGGATGTGACTCGTAGACCGAATGACTCGCCCCGGCGATTTCGACAGTGTGGCTCTGGGCGCGCTTGGCATACATCCGCTCAAGATCTGGATTGATGATCCGGTCGGCTTTGGCGACCATGTACCAACTTGGCTTGGTCTTCCAGGCGGGAACGCCGGCGGGTACCCCAAACACAGATGCTGCCGTCAGTTCCTCTGCCTGGGCTTCGAACTTTGCCTGCTTCTCGGGTAGATCCGCGGCAAAGTCGGCAGGGTAAAAGGCGGGATCGAGGTAGAGAAAATCATCCGCCGTTCTCTTTACGGCCTTGGTGGCGTTGGGGAATTTCTTGCCGTTGGCGACTTCGGTCTCACCTTGATCCAGCGCATGTGCCGCGATATAAACCAAGCCCACCACTTTAGGGTCATTGCCAACATCGGTGATGATCGCACCGCCGTAGCTGTGGCCTACAAGAATGGTCGGGCCATCCTGCATCGCCATCACTCTTTTCACTGCCGTGACGTCATCGCTGAAGGAGGTCAGAGGATGTTCGGCAACCGATACGTGGTACCCATCTTTTACGAGAATTTCAAAGACCGGTTTCCACCCCGAACCGTTCACCCATGCCCCATGTACCAACACGATGTTTTTTACCGGTTCGGCAAATGCCGGCACCGTGATGGCCATCAGGAGAAGCGTGCCGGCTGCCGAGGCGAAGCGAAAGACGTTGAACCTCATGGGGATTCCTTAGGTGGCGTACCGGTAAAAGCGGCCGTCATTTCGTAATGCCGATTTCATTGACGACCCGGGTCACGCCCGGGGTTTTCCGTGCGAGGTCCTCGGCCGTCTGCTTCATCAGGCCCGTACCCACAAAGCCGGACAGAAACACCACATGATCCCGTGTCTGCACATGAACTGAATCTGGAGCCCCCACATCAGGGTGTTGATTGATCTGCTCCTGTACGGCCGCTGTAATCTTTCCGTCTGTCATCTTGCCGTCGCTGGACTGGTCGGTGGCGCATCCGGAAACAGCGCCGGCCAGCGCAAGCACGCAAGCCAGTGAGTAAGCTGGATTTAGGATTTTCATTGGTGGTCTCCTCATCGAAAAGTTCTTTGTGTACCCTGCGCAAAGTTGGCGAAGTGTAGTCCTCGGCTCAGCGCGCGCCGCGTATCGATGTTCCCTGATTTGTCCAAGACTGCTCCCGCAACCTCCCGCGCCCGGTCGCGATGCCACGATGAGGGCTAGAATCGCGCCACTCGAGGCGGAGAACTTTAGTGCCAGGAAGCCCATGAGTCTTCCTTGATCGCCTGCGCGATTTCCTAATCGCACGTCCGGTGCTCCCGGGGCTACTGTAAGGAAGTTGCGATCCGCAGGGCGTCGCGCTCGAACGACGAATGAGGTGATCTATCGCGCCTTCCTCGTGTCACCCGCGTCGGGAGTGTAACCCACTGATTTAGCGGCATTCACGGTCACACAGGAATTCTTCAGGATTATTCAGCTCAACCCCAAGGAATCGATGCGCCTGAGAAAGTAGTCTGCCACCTCAGTGAGGTGAGCAATGTCCTGTTCAGATAACCAGGCTGGCGCCACGATCAATCTTCCATGCGACGAGCAGTGCAGCCCGGTGTATCGGACGGACATTGTCGATGACGAATCGGACTGGCGAGTTCCTCGGCAATCGACGACGGCTCAATCGGCGTCGAAGATATTTGCCACTCGATGGCATGCCCTCAGCGAACGCGCGCAGGAATTTACCGCCGAAACTGCGGCCTCACGAATACTTGTTGCGCCGCCGGATCGAGCGGGCTCAGCAGATGCTTCTTGGCACCGGCATGTCGTTGGTGGATGTCGCGCTTTCGGTCGGATTCCAAACCCAGGCGCACTTCACCAGCGTTTTCAAACGTTTCACCGGACAGCCACCGCGCGCGTGGCGTGAGTCGCGTCGGGTCACCGTATAAACAGCACTCAGGACACTGAGCAAGATCGCACAAGTTCTGTCGAAATCCGACAATCGCATCCCATCTATACGGTGTAGATAGGTAGCATCTATGAATCCTATTTGATCAATCAATTTCCATGCGCCAAAGGGATGGCTTACCGTGGCGCAACACTCACCACTGGAATCTACCATGAGCAAACCCACCGACAGCGCCAAGAAACCCGCCATTCAACTGACCACCAGCGCCGGCAATCCCATTGCCGACAATCAAAACTCGCTCAGCGCCGGCCCGCGCGGGCCCTTGCTGCTGCAGGACTATCAGTTGATCGAGAAGCTGGCGCACCAGAATCGCGAGCGCATTCCGGAGCGGCCGGTGCATGCCAAGGGCTGGGGTGCTCACGGCACGCTGACGATCACCGGTGATATCTCGAAGTACACCAAGGCCAAAGTGCTGCAGCCCGGTGCCAAGACGCCCTTGATCCTGCGCTTCTCGACCGTCGCGGGCGAGCTCGGCGCCGCCGATGCCGAGCGCGATGTGCGCGGCTTCGCCGTCAAGTTCTACACGCAGGACGGCAACTGGGATCTGGTGGGCAATAACACGCCGGTCTTCTTCGTGCGCGACCCGTACAAGTTCCCCGATTTCATCCATACGCAAAAACGCCACCCGAAGACCAATTTGCGTTCCCCCACTGCGATGTGGGATTTCTGGTCGCTGTCACCCGAGAGTCTGCATCAAGTGACCATCTTGATGTCGGACCGAGGACTGCCCACCAGCGTGCGCCATGTCAACGGCTATGGCTCGCACACCTACAGTCTCATCAATGCTGCCGGTGTGCGCGTATGGGTGAAGTTTCATTTCAAGACCCTGCAGGGTCACCGCCATTGGACCAATGCCCAAGCTGCGGAAGTCGTCGGCCGCACGCGCGAATCGACTCAGGAAGACCTGTTCGAGGCCATCGAAAAAGGCGACTTCCCGAAGTGGAAGGTGCAGGTGCAGATCATGACCGACGAGCAGGCGCAAGCTTGGTCCGAGCGCACCGGTTGGAACCCGTTTGACTTGACCAAGGTCTGGCCGCACGCCGACGTTCCGGTGATCGACATCGGCGTAATGGAATTGAACCGCAATCCGGACAATTATTTCGCCGAGATCGAGCAGGCCGCATTTGCACCGTCCAACATCGTTCCGGGCATCGGCTTCTCGCCGGACAAGATGCTCCAGGCGCGCGTGTTCAGCTATGCCGATGCGCACCGCTACCGCTTAGGCACGCATTACGAGGCGCTGCCGGTCAATGCGCCGCGCTGTCCTGTGCATCACTACCACAAGGACGGACCGATGCGCTTCTTCGACAACAACACGAAGAACCCTGATGCGTACTACGAGCCCAATTCGTTCAACGGTCCCAAAGAGGACAAGCGCTTCGCCGAACCGGCGCTACCCTTGCACGGTGATGCCGACCGCTACAGTCACCGCGACGGCCATGATGACTACACCCAAGCGGGCAATTTATTCCGTCTGTTCAACGCCGAGCAGAGGCAGCGTCTGTTTTCCAACATTGCCGCCGCCATGCAGGGTGTACCCGAGGAGATCAAGCACAGACAGATCGGGCTGTTCGCCAAGTGCGATCCCGCCTATGGGGCCGGTGTCGCGAACGCGGTGAAGCGCGAGGCCTCCGGCGCGGCCGCTGAGGATCGGCTCAAGGGCACCAGCGCGACCAATGAGCCCGAGGAAGCATCGACCGCAAATTGAAGCAGCGTCCGCCGGGCGCGCATTGTGGCTTCAGCGCTTGGCGTGCCAACCGCCGCCAAGCGCTTTGAACACGGCGATCTGATCCTGAACCAGCGCGGTGTCGGATACGGCAACGGCGGCGTCAACGGCGACCAATGACTGTTCCGTGGTCAGTAAATCGAGATTGGTCAATGCACCGGCGAGAAACTGCTCGTGTGCCAGATCGAACGCTGTTTGCGCCGAGGTTTGCTCATCAGCCAATGCTTGACGCCGATCGAGTTCCGCGCCGTAGGCAGTCAGGGACTGTTCCGTTTCCTTGAGCGCCTGCAATACCGCGGCGTCGAAACCCGCGAGTGCCGCGTCCGCGTTGGCCTTGGCCTGCCGAACGCGCGCACGGGGTCCCGCTTGGTTCGGAAAACTCCAGCTGATGCTGGGTCCTACGCCCCAGGCCCGCGCCTCATTCGTGGTCAGGGTCGGGAATGTTGTGCTGACTCCGCCAAAAAACCCAATGAGGCTGATTCGCGGATAAAGATCCGCGGTGGCGACGCCGACGCGCGCGGTCGCAGCGGCCAGGCGACGTTCCGCCCGGCGAATGTCCGGGCGGCGCCGGAGAAGTTCGACGCCGTCGCCGACGGGGATGAGGGCATCCAACTGCGGCGGCTGAACACAGGCCTCGGCTTGCATGGGGGCCCGGTAGGGCGCCCGGCCCAACAAGGTTGCGAGCTCGAACAACGCCGCTTTTCGTTGGCCTTCCAGGGGCGGAATGCTCGCGCGCACCTGCGCGACGAGACCTTGCGCTCTGACCACGTCGAACTGCGAATTCGCACCGGCCTCGTGGCGCTTCTCGGTGATATCGTTTTCGCGGCTGACCACCTCGAGCGAGTGCCGCGCGACCGCGACCTGTTCACCGAGCGCGCAGATCTGGGCGTAGGCGCGGGTGGTTTCGGCAGCGACCGTGATTTTCACGGTATCTCGCGCGGCGGCATTGGCGGCGGCGTCGGCACGCGACGCCTCGATGGACCGGCGCACGTGGCCGAACAAATCGACCTCGTAGGAAACATCCAAGAGCGAATCAAAGATCCAGAGGTTTTGAGGCCGATGGCCGCCGAACTCGAGGATCTCCTCCGTGATGGGGTCGCGGCCGTAGGTTCCGCCGGCTTCAAGCTTTGTGTCCGGATACCGCGCCGCCTTCGCCCCTTCCAGTATCGCCCGCGACGCGATGAGATTCGCCTCGGCGATTCTCAGATCCGTATTGGCGGTGAAGGCTTCCGCCAGCAACTGGTCGAGCATCGCGTCGTGATACAGCTGCCACCATTCATCGGGAGGCTGCGCAGGTGTTTCGGCGGTCGGCAGCAAGGACACGAGCGGCGCCTGCGCACCGTCCATCGGGGCGGGCGGCGTGTAGTGCGGCCCGACCGTGCAGCCGGCCAGCATCGCAACTGCGGTAACGAGCCCGAGCCAGGGCCTGCCCATGATCATGCGGTACCGATCACGGCGAGGGTGCGTCGCGCGCGGCGAACGGCGAGTGGTGCGAGGCGGGCCCCAGCGGAGCGGCCTTGCGGGTCACGATCAAAATGAGCGTCACGGCGGTCAGAGCCGCGATGACGATGAAGGCGTCAATGATCCCTTGGGTGACCGCCACGCTGTGGACCACGGAACCGAGTACGGCTGCGCCCCGAGCCGGCGCGGAACTCGGGTCGCCGGCGCGCGCCGTGGCGGCGGCGTAGGTTTGCAGCCGATGAATCACTTGATCATCGCCGGTCTGGACATGCAGGCCAACGAGGTTGGATGCCACCTGACCACGCACTCGAATCAGCGTCACAATGAACGCTGAGCCCAGTTCGCCGCCCATGAGGCGTGCGACTTGTGTCCCACCGCCAAATGTCAGGGCGTCCTGCGGCCGCAGATGCAGCACGGCAAAAAAAACCACCCCGGAGAGCGCGAAGCTTTGGCCGACCGACTGCAAGAGCTGCGAGGGCAGAAACTGATCCGTACCCCAGAGCGGTGTGAGGCCGTAGCCGACCATGAGACAGGCGATGCAAATGCAAATGAAGCCGAGGCAAGCGACGAGCCGGGCATCGATCCAACGCAGCAGAAAGCCGGCCGCGACGCACACCAGCATCTGCGGTATGGCAACCCACACCAGCGTCTGTCCTACCTCCAGCGCCCGGAAACCGCGCACGACCTGCAGAAACTGCGGAATGGCATACGAAGTTGATAGAATGGTCAGACGCAGGAAAGCGATCGTCAACAGCAGGCGCGGAAGCGGGGCTTCGAGCACCACTTTCAAATTGACCCCGGGGTGGGGGGTGCGTGCTTCGTGCACGACGAAGCCGATCAGCAACAGGGCGCCGGAAACCATGAGGCCCCACACCAAACCTGAATTGCTCCAGTCGAGCCGGTTGCCCTGATCCAGTGCGGCATAAATCAACGCTAAGCCGATGCCCCCGGAGGCCAGTCCGAAAATATCCGGCGGCGGCCGGTTGGGATTCAACGGCTCCGGACGGACACCAAAGCGCAGGCATAGCGCCATCCCGATGGCGAGCGGAACGTTTTGCCAAAAGATCCATGCCCAGGAAAGATTCTCCAAATACCACCCCTCGAGCGAGGCGGATACGTTCAGCGAGGTCTCCAAATTCAACGCGTAGAGGGCCACGCCGTACGCCCACACCTTCGGCGGCGTATTGCGCAGCACGAAACTTAAAGTAAGCGGCACGAAAAAACCCGAGGCGAGACCGCTGGCGAACTGCATCGTCAGCAGGGTTGGCAAATTCGTGGCGAACGGTTCGATCAAGGAGATGACCGCCTGCGATGTTGCCGCTCCTATCAAGATCCGCCGAGCACCATAGACTCCGCCGACATAGATCGCGATGGGCGCGACAAGCATTTGGCCGACGGTCAGAGCCGTGGAAATCCAGGCACCTTCGTCAAAGCCGGCGTGCACGGCGCCGCGGATGTCCGCGAGGCCAAATGTCGAGAGCCGTGTGTTCAGCGTCGAGATGAATGTACCCAGCAATACCGCCAACAATCCCATCCAGGGGATGGGCGGCGGCGGCGCGGGCACCGCCGGTTCGCTCATTGATGCTTGCTCGGGCGGGTGTCGACGCGCGCAACCACCGACATGCCGGGACGCAGCAGGTCAGTAAGGCCATCGGCGTCGTCAATGACAATCTTGACAGCGATGCGTTGCACGACTTTCGTGAAATTGCCCGTGGCATTGTCCGGCGGAAGAAGCGCGAACTGCGAACCCGCACCCGGCGAAAACGCGAGTATATGCCCGTGCAGCCGGTGGCCGGGAAAGGTATCCACGGTGATGTCGGCGCGTTCGCCGACGCTCATGTGCGTCAGCTGGGTTTCCTTGTAGTTCGCAATGACCCACACATTCGGCAGCGGTGTGAGCGAGGTAACCTGGCCTCCCACCCCCACGAACTGCCCTGGCTTCACTTGGCGCTGCCCGATGACGCCGTCCTGCGGCGCCAGAATACGGGTGTACGAAAGATTGAGCTGCGCGATTTCCAGGCTGGCCGTCTGCGCGGCTACCGCGGCTTCTGCTTGAGCCTGTTGGGAGGCAAGAACATCGAGCAGGCGGGCTGCGGCACTTTGCTGGGCGCGGGCCTGGTCGATCTGCGCGGCGAGCTGTGCGCGCGTGGTTTGCAGCTTCTCCCCAGCCTCGGTGGTGGAAGACCCGGTCTTGAGAAGACGCTCTTGACGTGCCAGATCACGGCCGTTCTGCTCGATATTGACGGCGATGGCCTCGACCGTCGCACCGGCAGCGCGCACGTTGGCCTCCTGCAACCGCCGTTGCGCCTTCAGCGCCTCGACTTGCGCGGCAGCGGCGGCAATGCCGGCAATGATTTGCGCAACCGCGGCTCGATAATCATCATCGACGATTTCCGCCAATACCTGGCCTGCGCGAACACGATCGAAATCCTGCACGGGCAGAGCCCGGACGTAGCCGGAGACCTTGGCGGCGATCGGGGTCAGGTCTGCCTGAAGATAGGCATCGTCCGTGGATTGCCACTCCGAGTCGCTTTCCCAACGGTTCCAGCGGGTCGTGATGACGATGAGCACGGCCAGCGCCGCAAGGAAAATGAGCGCGCGCCAGAAAAAATCGTACCGAAAGACCGCCCCAAGGCTATTCCACGACAGCGCCACTGACTTCCCCGAATCTCCCTTCACAGGGCTAGCTTATACCACCGCGTTAAAATAGGCCTACCGCTCTGGATTCGGCGACCGAATTAGTGGATTATCCTCCTCAAGCAGGTATAGCAATCCGGAGAGCGACGGTGCGCAGTTTCGTTGCAGCATGCTTTGTCTCCCTCATCATCGCAGCGGTCGCGGCCGCGATTCTCGACAAAGTAGTTCAAAAGCCGGTGAGTGTTGCATTCTCTACGACGGCCGTTCGACTTTAGAAATATCGCAGCAACCTGCCGCTTATTGCGACATCAGAAAACTCTGCGCCTCAATCTGTGTAAAGGTTCGGCCAAGTGCGCCTACGGCAGCGTAAAAATCCGCGGATGCGCTTTGCTCCAGATCCGAAAAGAACCGCGTGATCCATGGTGCAAGGTGGTCGTCAAAAATTTCACGGTCGGTTCCTATGGGCGCAGGTAGTTCCCCACCGGCAAGCCCCGCCATGATCTCCAGAAGAATCGCAGCATGATCTTCCGGCTCCGTCTGTCCGCTTATTCGCTCGATGCCGATGCGCTGAAGCGTCTGACGAAGCTTCGCAAGCGGGCGCCCATGCAGAAAACCGGTCAGATAATATGACGCGTAGGGCAGAAGTTCTCCGCGCCCAACCCCAACGAACAGAGTGAAATGCTCCCGTGCCGCCTTTTCGGCGTCGGT